>Ga0224526_1000110_pt1 | contig 40916 bp, 55 predicted proteins | sample CBST25metaG_FD_179878 | JGI IMG/M metagenome (GOLD analysis project Ga0224526, IMG submission 179878) | Peat soil microbial communities from Stordalen Mire, Sweden - C.B.S.T-25 | ecosystem: Environmental > Terrestrial > Soil > Wetlands > Peat | place: Sweden: Norrbotten County, Stordalen Mire...
AGAGGATCATCACGTCTACATCATCGTTACGCACGGTGGTCAGAATATCGAGTTCGCGATCGGTACCCAAGAAGCGCGTCTATTCGCAATGTCGATTATTTCATCTGCCGACAAAATAGATGCGATTCTCGACAAGAAGGAGACCGTCAATTGAGCTTCTACGAGGATCAGGAAGAAGACTGGATTGCCAACGGCTGCAAGGGAAGTCCGAGCGATTACTACGCCGGTGAGATTGCGCCATGGGCAGACAAGAGCCATTTCAACCCTGGCATGAGCGTCATGGAGATTGTTGCGCCGGGCAAACCGTCGAAAAGCGCTCGACGGAACGCACAACGCAAACGCGCACGAGCGCGGAAGCTGCAAGCAAAGGAAGAGGCGAGGTGATGCAGCATCTAGGCAATGCCGTTATGTTCATCGTCCTTGCCGTCGTCCTACTCGCCGTTGTCAACGTTATGGACGATAAACGCCAACGATTCTACAAAACACTGCGGATTATCACCATAGTCGCGTCGTTCTTGCTCGGGTGGTTTTTCGTATAGCACATGGGAGACAGAAAATGATTACAACGACTTGCGAAGCATTCAATGCAGCACTGAAGACATCACTTAAACCAGAGTTGCACCCGTCCATCGCGGTTCTGAGCTACGCGCATGTGACCAATGTCTGCATCGAAACTACCGATCTGGACATTACGACCGTCATTCCCTACGACGCCGACGGCAATGGCGATTACCTGATTCCCTACCGCCAACTCGCATCGGTCCTCAAGGGCGAAAGCGGCCCGCTGACCATTGACTCTACCGGAGAGGGTAAAGCCCTGAGCGCCGTGATTAACGCGGGTGGAATCACCTATGAGATTCAGGCAAAGCCGGTTTCTGAATGGCCTGTGCTGCCCAAAGTCGAAGGCGAGTCGTTCGTCCTTAGCGGAGTGGACGTAAGCGACATGATCCGCCGCACACGGTTTGCGATTTGCAAGGATGAGTCGCGCTACACACTCAACGGCGCGTTGCTCCGCATCGAGAACGGCATAGCCACGATGGTAGCCACCGACGGTCACCGGCTGAGCATGGACGCGCACAAGGCCGTGACGGGCAATTTCTCGCGGGTTATCCCTACCGCTGCGATCGATTGGCTCAAAGCAAACATCGGCGTTTTTGTCGACATTCGCACCAACGACCTGACGCTGCGCATCGAGACTGGCGGCAACCTGATTTATTCAAAGACTGTCGTCGGCGAGTTCCCAGATTACAAGAAGGTCATTCCCACTGGATTCTCGACCACGGCCACGTTCAATGACCCAAGACCGGTCGTCGATATTCTGCGCCGAGTGGCAAAGTGCTCCAGTGATATGGGCAGCGTTCTTTGGGACTTTGCACCTGGCGGACAGATTTCGATTTCAGCCAAGAGCGCTGATTCTGGTCAAGCGTCGGCCAAAATCAGAGTCAAATCATCCGGCGAATCTGTGGGCATCAGATGGAACTCGGACCATGTTGCTGAGTTTCTGAAGGCCGCTGGCGAGGATACGGTAAGAGCGTTCATCGTTGACGATCACCACGCCGCCAAGTTCACCGTGGTGGGCGAGAATTGGACATACATCCTCATGCCGATGCGGTACTGATATGGCCGAGACAGAGAGATTCGTCAAATCCGATGTGGCAGGGAGGTATTTAGGACTCTCTGCTCTAACCATCCGGCGCATGGCGCACCAAGGCAAGATACCAGCGTACGGCCTGCCTTGCGGCGTCGGATGTAACGTTAGGATTCTTTTCGAAGAGACCGGCACCGTGAATTAGGAGGATTTATGCGCATCGGATGGGTTGCACTGGCTCTATCATCCCAGTTGGCGCTGGCTCAGCTACCCGATGAGCCTAAACCTGCAATCAGCTTTACTCACCCCACCTGGCAGCAGTGGACATCGCTGGGAGTTCGATCTCTCGATACCGCGAGCACACAGTACGCTATCGGACGCGGTGCGCACGAGAACAATATCCCATCGGCAATTGCAAACCATGCAGCGTCAGACGAGGCGTATGGCGTCGCCGTGGTTGCGGTGGAGTGGTGGGCTATCCAGAGGCTCATAGCGCCACGGCACCCACGTATAGCTCGCTGGTTGCCACTTGTAGATTCTGCCTTTGACGCTAGATCAGCCATTCGCAACTTCTGGCAGCATGACACGTCTACGGGTAGACAACTCAAACTCAGGAGAAAATAGCATGGCAAAGAAAGAACAGTTCAACCTCACAGGCTACACCGCGCAGTTGCGACACGGGATGAGTGTTGCCGCAGCGCAACGAGATATTTCGGTTACTCGGCTCATCATTGACATTCTGGAAAAGTGGTTGGAAAAGGAGAGCAAATGAACGATCTGATGATTACAGAACCTACCATGAGCAGCCTTGAGATTGCGACTCTCACAGGCAAGGATCACAAACACGTGCTCCGCGATATCCGTGCCATGTTGGGAGCGCTCACACACAACGACAGCACCATGTTTATCAACGGTCAACCCGGTCGTAAAGTGGACCCTCAATCATATCAAGGAGTTACGGTCCGTTACCGAGAGGACAATGGATCAGTATCCGAGTACCTGCTGCCCAAGAGAGAGAGCCTGATTCTCGTTTCTGGCTACGATGTGATATTGCGTTCTCGGATTGTTGACCGCTGGCAGGAGCTTGAAACACAGTCGGCGTTGCCAAAGAACTACGTTGAGGCGCTCGAAAAGTTGCTCGATACGGTGAAATACAATCAACAACTTGAGGCCGAGAACATCGAACTCGCTCCCAAAGCAGCTATCACAGACCGTATCAACAACGCAGAGGGGTTGCACGACATGAATGCGGCTGCAAAAATTCTCGGCACTGGCCGCACTCGCCTGTTTGAGTTACTCCGCAAGGAGCATATTCTCATGGACAGCAACCGTCCGTACCAGACATTCGTTGATCGCGGGTATTTCGTTGTCAAGGAGCACCCATACGGCGGGAAGAACAAAGTCTACGCTCAGACATTCGTAACGGGCAAGGGAATGGTGTTCCTTACTAAATCTTTTTTCTTAACGTTGTTCATTAACAAAGAGGCCGCATGATGAAGTTTTTAAAAGAGTTGTCAATTAGCATGGGAATTGGATTTGCGCTTACCATTTTCCCAATGTGGCTCACGTACCGGACACAAGACATTCGAGAGTTTTGGGCGGTTTGGCTCGAAGAACTGGTTGGATTGGCTCTTGTCTACATCGTCTACGATCTTCTCAAACATGAGTAAAAGATAGGCCGGTTGCCCCCAAAGCGCCGGCCTTTTTCTTATGCGTGCACTCTCTTCATTCTGGACAGAGCTTCTACAAATGGAGTTACGTCTTCCTGCGTTGCAGTTGATCCTGGCTGCATCCAGATTCCCATTCCGCCAGTAGGCCGAATAGAGACAACCATCCCATCTGGGACCGGAATCCCCTTGAACTCGATAGCTGGTTCTACGGGATAATCTAGCTCGTCAGATGCCCACAGACAGATATCAGGGCACCCGCCACGCGACGGATAGATAACCTGGGTATATCGCACCCCCTTGAATGATTCGTGGCCTACAACACGGCCTACAGCGCCTTTACGACGACCGCCGATGCAAGATACCTTTTCTCCTACCGAATAGTCCATAGTTCCTCCTGTTGATTCTTTCCTTCTCTAATAAGCTCAGACTCTTTGATATCCTTTTGCGCAAGATACCGATCGATCTCATCCGCAAGGTTATCCGCGAGGATGTTGTACTGGTTACGCTCATTTTTGTCTTTCCAGTTGCCAGCGCTTATCTTGCCATACCATGAAGACGTCAAATCTTTTTCGCGGGTAAGAAGATTATCCAGGAACTCATCCTTAATTCGTTTACGGCTTCCCATTGCATACCTCTCTCTGTTTTTAAAAGAAGTTAAAAGCATTTGCTATTAAGTACTTAAATACATACCAGAGATGGTGAAGGGCACGGAAAACCAGGGGGCGCGTGCTGAACCTATCGCACGAAGGTTTGCCGTGAATACCAGTGGACGGAGCCAAGGCTTTCGCGACTACTAAGGATCAGGCCCTAATGAGGCTCCCGCAGAAGTCTCCCCCTAGGTAACGATGTGATCCAGCCGTAGCCAGCTCAGGGCACCGGCACAATGCTCTAGGGAACAATCCCTATTGCCTGTGTGCGCACATCATGGCAAGAGTGGGGTCTTGTGCAAACCGAATTGTCGGGGACTTGACCATGCTCAATCACCTTTGACAACTCAATAATATCACCACTTGACTCTCATGCAAGAAAAAAGCATAATCATATTGCGGGGTAGCCCACCTCGTGTGACCATGGCTCTCCCTTTGACAAGTAGTGCCAAGGCACCCCGTGAACCACGAGCTTGGGCAGGTCAGCTTTCCTCCTCCTTTCATGACCTGCCCCCTCCCCCTAAAATAGATCAAAGATTTCCACAGGAAAATGCAAATTAGTGCTTGACAGCTACAATAAATGCGCTATTCTAGGTTTGTACCAAGGGAGGGAACATGAAATTCGCAATCGAATTCGCTTACGGTCGCACAGTATTAGTGCCAGCGCAATATGGACCAGACATTGTTTTGGCGCTCACGCATTCCATCTCTGCCTCTGAATCTTTTAAAAATGGCCGATACGAGTACGCCAATAACGGTCCTCTTGAGATTGGCTTCAAGCTGATTCCTGACGACGCTGTCGTAGAACCCGAAAAGAAGGAAGAGGTCGAGTAATGGCAATCGCACCCGAAACATTCTCGCTGCCGACCAGCAAGGTAGACGCGCACAAGGTGTCTGGAGCGCTGTTTGAAATCAATACACAGGCGGCGCGTCTTGCGGAGCTACTGGAGGACGCTGAAGAGATTACGCCTGAGGCTGAGGCAACCATGGCAGAAATCATGATCGAGGGGCCAGAGCAGATCGAAGCGGCTGTCACCCTGGTCCATGAGCTTGAGGCAAAGACAGACGCCAACAAGTACGAAGCACGTCGCTACTCTGAGCGTGCAACAGCATTTGCCAAGCAGGTTGATTCGATCAAAGCCCAACTCAAGGTGGCTATCGACAAGGCGTTTGGCGGCAAGTTGAAGACAGACAAGGTGACGGTGTGGAACCAGACTACAAAGACTGAATCCGTGGAACTCCGCGAGGATGCGACACTCTCGGCCTTGCAAGTCAACTTCCCATCCCTGGTTGTCGAGCGTCTTAGCTTGGATAAGGTAGCCGTCAAGGATGCTCTCAAGACGGGAAAGATTCAGGCCTTGGCATTGACGGATTACATCGAAGTGACTCATAACGAATCGCGCTCTGTGCGTATTAAGTAAAGGGGAAGCATGAAGATTAGTGAAACGTTTATCAAACTCAACACGGCGCTTCTGGAATCGCAGAAGCAGTTCACGCCAGTGAAGAAAGCAGCAGATGGGCAAGACGGGAACCGCAAGTTCAAATATGCAACTCTAGACGACATTCTTGCCATGGCAGTTCCAATTCTCAATGCGCACGGGATTCTTCTGTCCCAGTACACGTCTATCGTTGGACAGGATACCCGAGTTGTAACCCGTCTGGACCATGTCGAATCTGGAGAGTGGAAGGAGTCTGACGGACTTCCGCTCAGGTTCGAGGTACTGCCAAAGGAACTCGGGGGAGAGGTAACCTACTGGAGGCGCTATGATATTTCACCGTTTCTTGGCATTGCCACGGAAGAGGATACTGACGCGCCAAAGGGCAATTTTAATGCTGCCAAGAACCCAGATCAGGCAAAAGCACAGATCGATGCTGCACGTGCACGCACCAACACACGCCCTGCCGAGGTGCATGAGGCTAAGTTCCGTCTCATTGGAGATCGCCTGACGGTGCCTGTAGAAGCCGTAGAGAAAAAGCATAGCGACAAGAAGAAGTCGGACTATCTTGTGGTCTGGCCTGACGGGACGGTCAACGGAACTGATCGACTGTATGTATGGGATTCCAAGCTGTTCCCGCACTTGGTAGGTAAAGCTCAGAAACAGACGTGCTCGTTCAATATCGAGCAGAAGAAATTCACGACAACCAACGGAAAGGAAATTAACAGCATCATCATCACCGGAGTGGATACCGTTGGAGAGGACGTGATCGAACAAACAAACTGTGCGCCCGCTACGGAAGACTACGCGGACTCTGATATCCCATTCTAAAAAAGGAGTTACAGGTGAAGATTGAAACGAAGTTGAAGATCGTCATTGCGATTTGGATTGGTTATTTTCTGATAGCACTCTCTGGAACCGCTGGCATTGTCTACGTAGCATGGCACTTCCTGCGCAAGCTCTGGTAACCAACTCGCGGCTCATACCCCAGTGGGCCGCATCACAAGGGGATGGCATGACAAACAAAGAGCAGTGGAAAGATGAGATGGTAATCATCGGAGATTCTTTGCCAGCGTGGAATGCCAATGTGCTGCACTGGATGCGCGGGGAAGACTTCATGCTACAGGATGCACGAAAGGACCCATACGTACTGCATGAGTACAAAGTATTTGCACATCAAGAGGCAAGACGGCGCGGATGGAAGTACGAGGGGGACCCAAAAACTGGCGAGTATGTTGTGGCAGAACCGATAAGCGCTGAGGATTTTAAGTCGGCGCAGAAGGAGCTTGCACGCCAGCAGAAGAGCAGGAGAACAAAGGACAAGATTTTCCCCACGCGAGTTCCGCATGTGAATGCTTTCTGGGAATGTCTTCACACTGACGAAAGTGGCGTGCTGATTATCCAGGACATGCGCAAGAAGGATTACAAAGAATATGCCTTTGACAATGTGCCGGAGAAGTTCTACGACCGGCTGTTCGCTTCTGACGCAAAGGAAACTCTAGCGAACATTTTAACAATGTTCAAGAATACGCCATTCGATGAAATGGATTGGTTGCTGAACACATTCGACTTCAGCTAGGAGCGATATGACCGCAAGTGAAGTAGCTATGATGCTTGGCGCACGGAAAGTCAAGGCAGGTGTATGGATGGCTAAATGCCCGTCGCATCCAGATTCGCATCCTTCCTTGCAGATCAAAGAAGGCAAAAGGGCAGTCCTTCTGTGCTGCCAGTCGAACCACTGCACAGTGGAAGAAATTGCCTATGCCATGGGGATCAGGATGCGAGACCTGTGGTATGACACTGAGGTTTCAAGAGAAGCTCAAGACAGAATCGATGCGGAGCATAGGATTGAGGCTCTTAAACGTAAGCAGGGACTCATGATGTGGATTCTTGCGCTCGAACCGGAGAAGCGCGGAGAAGAGATTCTTTCCAGCGTGACGGGAGAGATAGAGCGCTTGCGAACATGGCTTTATCCAAAGGAGACGAAGGCAGAATACAGGCAAAGGGTGACTCAGGAACGCATTCGTCGGCATGGATGCGATTGGATGTGGGACAAGTTTTTATCAACCGACTACGGTAAGGCCGCAGCCGAGAAGTATGGGAGAAAATAATGGGAACATCAATCGTTGTGAGACAGCGCGTCAACGAGATGCTGAATTCCACACTTGCGGAGATTCTTACGCTTCCAGACGAACAGGCAGCTACCAAGCTCGATGCGCGTGTGAGGGCATATGACACCATCGAGCTTCTGAATGAAGGGTCATACCTTGACATTGGCCGGATTGCACACGAGATGCAGCAGAAAGACAAGTGGCAATACGTGACTGACCCGAGCACAGGTGAGCCTTGCGCGTCGTTCAATGCGTGGTCGAAGTCCTGCCCAAGTTCTTGCCGTGCGAAGATTTGGGCTGCGAAGACTCTGTTTGAAGACCTGTCGGCGGACCTGCGTCCAGAGCAGTTGGATGGTGTACCTCGCGGTAAGCTCAAGGTCCTGCGTCAGCTTTCCTCGTCAGTGCGCGTAAAAGATGAAGTCCTTGAGGCTGCGCGGAACAAGAAAACGTCTGTAGCAGACTTCCGAAAGCTTATCTCCGACAATGAGCCAGATCAGCACATCGATCAGTTGGTTGATAAGAAGTTCCACTTTGAAGTTTCGGCATGGACCAACATCCAGGCTTCTATCGAGCACAAGAAGGCCGAGTTCAAGGACAACACTGGAATCTCTGATGAAGAGGCTCTGGAGTACATTTGCGCGGATTACGAAGAGCTTATCAACGCTCCCAAGCATGATGAGCCTGCACCACCGGTGGTCGACGCCACGCCGGAGTTCGACGAGTTCTTCCCCGGTGAGGATGAATGAGCAGGGGAGAAGCAATCTCGAACCCAGAGATAGCACGCGAAGCGGCAAGAATCTTGAGTCACATGACTGGGGACGCTTGCCGCGTCGTCCGTCTGAGTAATCGCAAATACTGCATCAGTAGGCTAGACGCGACAGGGAAAGAAGTGGGTTATGTGGCGGAGAAAAAAGAAGGCGGTTATGCCGTGGCGAGTCCGAAAAGACCAGGAAAAGCCCGTCGTCAAACGCTATTCAGACGGAAGGGAAGTGTGCTCTGACACAGCGGCAGGTAAGGTAGAGTACAAGCGTCGTACAATCGCCATGCTTGAGCGCCAGAGGGGGCTATGCTGTATTTGTTACAGGCCCCTGCTGCCTTCTGAGGCTACGTTCGACCATGAGCACTGTAGGGGGTCTGGAGGCGCTTGGCGCGATGATCGGGCAGAGCTTCCAGACGGCAGATGGATTAATGGAGCATGTTGCTGGATTTGCAATTCCGTAAAAGGGTCCACGCTTGGACACTACAACGATGCACGCAACAGAAAGTATTTGAATAAAAGCGCTATTGTAGTAGAATGAACGGTATGGGAAGCGAGAAAAACATTACCGATGCAGCACGGCAGGTAGCTGGTATGCGGAAGAATCCTGGGCGCAAGCCAAAGCTAGCTATCTGCCCGAAGTGTGGTAGGCTGACAAATGCTCACGGTCGCACTTTTTCTTGCTCCCACCCTCTTCATACGTTCATGAAAAAGAAGTGAGATTTTGCTTGACACCTCCTAGAAAAGCGCTATTATAGCTACAGAGGTGGAGAGATGAACGTCTACTGCAAAGCGTGTTGGAGGAAATGGGATGGCTCTGAATACGAGCACTTCGACCGTATCGACGGAGACTCTGAAGTGGTCTGTAGGGACCCACGGTGCGATGTTTACTGCCCTGTGTGTCATGACTCGGTTCTCCACTTCAAGAACGGTCATAGGGAGTACATGGACGAAATCGTGCTATCTGGGGGGAATTGGATGCACAAGGACTGCGCGAAGGAGGTAGGCCATTAGCGAGACTTCTGAGATAACCGGACCGCTGATTCAGAAACTCCGCAAGATGGGAATTCTAGTAGAGAGGATGAACAGCGGAAAGGTAAAAGTGCGTGGTGGATGGATGCAGCTTCATTCGCCAGGAACCGCAGACATTCTGGTTTTTCCACAGGGAAGGATTGTGTGGCTGGAGACGAAGGACCCGAAAGGATCAACCCACAAGGAGCAGGTAAAAGCGCAAGCGGACTTCCGAGATAGGGTTATGGCACTTGGGCATGAATACTATCGCATTACGTCAACTGACGAAGGAATTGAAAAGGTCAAAAACAGTAACTAGTAACACGGAGGAATCATGGCATCTCATTTGAAGAAGGAAAACCAGAAAGATTCGGGAACACCGCAGAAAACAGCAAGCCACTTGAAGAAGTTGTCGAATACCGATGCTCTCAAGGCAGACATCAATGCTCTCGAAGCTGGAAACAAGATTCTGAACGGCTTGCTCGAAGGACAGAGGAACAAGGCCGGAAAAGATGCAGAGCGGATCAAGAAACTCACCCTTGAACTCCATCGGGCATTCACGATCATGAAGGAATTTCAGGATTCGATTCGAGTTTCTTCGGGTCCATCGTCGCGGTTTCTTTCTCGTCATGAGGTGGAATGGAAGGTGAATACCATCTATACCGCAACAGATATCCCCGAAGAAGACTCTCTGTAGCGTTAACTGGTTCAGAACAAAAAGGAGAAAAATGGTCGAAATTTCATCAAAGTCGAACGAGAAAAAGAAGAATCGTCGTAGCAGCGCAGAAACTGGCCGCATCACTGTTGACCTTTCCAGTAACCTTGACGCTCTCGAAACTCTGAAGAATTTGGCAAAGGAGCATGAGCACTCTCTTTCCGTGGAACTGCGCCGAACAGTTGTACCGATCCTTGAATCGGTAAGCCCTGAATTTGGGACTCCAATTCAGTGTGACGATGGGCTTATCACGAAAGGGAATCTTAACCAGAAAACGATTCGGCAGGATGAAGAGTAGGGAGTCTAACCGTAGACAAGGGAGGAACGAGGATGATTCTATCGGATAAGAACTTGCAGAGATGGAGCGAGACGGGATCATCCGCGTTCGTACCGATCGTAAAGAAGCAGTGCACCTGCAAGAATGGTGGTCTTCCGGACAAGAACGGAATTGTGGTGATCGACCCTAATTGCTTGGTCCACTGGTGCGACGACCTGAAGGGATACATTCCTAAGCACTTAAACAACGTGGATGAGCGCAAGGTGGGTATTCGACATAACAAATCGGCATCAAACAGCTAGATTTATGGGCGGTCTAGGCCAACATTGGCCGAATAGGTGGGCAACCGTGACCGCCCAGAAACACAAGGAGGAAAAATGAGCGAAGCAAAGAAGACAGCAAAGCATTCCCCGCTCCCTTGGAGGCATGACGGGGTAACAATCTCCGACGCACGCGATCGGGAGGTAGCGGAAACTTGGGGGAACCAGCCTTCCAAATTGGCTATACCTGATGCTGCGCTCATCGTCGAGGCCGTGAACAACTACGAGCAGGTTAAGGCAGACCGAGATGCGCTGCTGTTGGCACTGAAGATGCAACAGGAACGCCATAAGAGCAACTGGGATACGAATGAAAGTTGCTATGTCTGCGATGTTACTCGCGCAGCCATTTCTCAAGTAGAGCGGCACAAGAAAGGTGGGGAGTAATGATCAAGGTACATAATCAGCAGGAGTTGGATGCGGTTATCGATGGACCGGAAGAAATCGAAATCTGTGGCGATGGATGGTTTGTCATCAGTGGCATCAGCAAGCCAAGCATCTACACGCACGGTACCAGCAAGCCGTGCATCTACACATGCGGTACCAGCAAGCCAACCATCGTAATGTGCGACAGCAGCAAGCCAACCATCACGCAGTGGGCCGATAGCTGCCCGTGTATTAAGGATTACAGGGAACAGAAAGGCGGGGAGAAATGAATCTTAACGCCGCAGAGATAGCCGCTCTCATCAATGATATTGGCGAGTGGGCGGTCGGACTCATATTCGTGTCGACAATTGCTAGAGGGGTGTTGCTGTCGGCGTTTGGAAAAACCCGTTAACCGTCGGAGTGAGTGCATCCCGGAAGTATCAGTGCGCTGAATAAGCGCAACGCGTCAAGGAATAGCACAAAGTCACAAGGCAGTTTCAGTGCATCGAGCAGATGCAACACGAGCAACCATTCGAAAATATCGAATAGTTCAAATTGCAGCAAGACGTATGAGTGCGCTGAGCAAGCGCAACATCATCATGGATAGCCTCACGATTTGAATAGAACAGCTTCTTCAGCACGGCGAGCGACTAGGCCGGAGTCCTTTACCATCACTCCGGCTACTTCCTTGTAGCAGTATTTTGGCATGACAGTAGCGACCCACTTCAGGCCATGAGAGAGCAGCTTCTCCAAGCAACCAGAGCCAAGATTGAATCCAAAATCTGCCAAGCTATCAAACTGATTCTGAGTCAGCACTAGCTTATCGAGAATCGGATACAACTTCGCCACATCCTTGACAAGCAATGCTTCCGCTTCCGGCTGAGTGATGCCATTGGGGAATGATTCTCCTGTTAGCAGATCGTGGCCGTAACCGATGCATGGCTTGCCATTGTCCGAATAAATCTTGGCCTTGAACCCTTCATTTTTCTCGATGAATGCAATACCGTTCTTGCTGATAATCACTTCGCTGATACCTCATCGACTTCTTTTCCGAACATCGCAGTTGATAGCAGGAACCCGTCCTGCGGCGTCACGCGGTTGACGATGCGCGGGTCAAGATAGTGCACCAGTCCGAATGCGGTCATGCTATCGTGCCAGAGTTCTGAGCAGTCCCACTTGTCTGTGTTGTGCCAATCGCGATTGAGCAGAGTAGCCGCTATATCGAGAAAGTCATATCCCTTGCCAATCTGGAAGGTGAGAAACGCCATGCCAGCGGCGTACTGCTCATTGGTTACATCAGCTTGGAAGTATGTCTCGGTATGGTAGTGGTCGAGTGGTCGTCTTAGTACGCCACCGTCTGATCGTGCACCAATAGTTTCGCCACCAAAAATAAATTCGATATGCGAATACTCTCCCCGGCTGACGAACTTGATCGCCTCGGCAATGGGGTCGTTATTGCTTACACAACGCCAGCGGATGGTGGGCATGATTCTCTCCAAAATAAATGCCCGGGTCGCCTCACCAGCGGAGCAGCTACCCGGGCAAACTCGATTACATCAACGTCTGATACTGCCCAAACGACGCAAACCCAGTCACCGGGCGCAACTGCGTCACGAACTGACTCTTCTGTGTGGCCGTCCAGAGCGCTTCGTGCGCCTTCAGGGTAGCTTTCTGTGTTGCCAGCTTCGCCTTGACCGTGGAGGTGCTCTGCGTCGTCAGCACGGCGGTATAGATCGCATCGACCGCGAGGTCAATGGCAGCAAGCCAAACTTTGGCCTTTGCCTGGGAGTCTGCGTCCTTGATGCCGGTAAGATCGATCGTAGCCGAGGTACTTGCCTCAAGCGCATCGACTGCGGCAACCACGTCAGCCCACTTGCTACTCCCGGCCTTGTAGCTGGCGAGGATCGTCTCTACGGCGGTACCGTCAGTCTGAATCGTCGAGATGACCGTATCCAGTGTGCTGGTGGTCGCGTCAGTGCTCGTAGTGCTCAGCGCCGAGATGATCGATAGGATACTGGTCACGTCGGTGAGCACAGTCGGCAGGTCGGCGGCGATGATGGTTTCAACGTTGTCGATCTGCGCAGTAGTGCAGCCGGTCGTCATGAACGATGCACTCAGCGTCAGGATGCACATGTACAGGCCGAGAAGGAACTGATTGGTGAAATACTTCAAACGGATAGGCATTATTTGCTCTCCTTCTTGATCGCGGGTTTGATGGGTTCAGCGGCCTTCTTGGCAGCGTCGAGTGCGGCTTGCGCCTTCTGTGCCTCAGCTTGGACGCCAGGATACTGTGCTTGGGCAAGTTGGAACTGCAACTGCAGCAACTGCTGCTTCAACTGCGCGATGGTCACATCGGCCTGGGCAACCTGTACCGGGCAAGGCTCAGTCGGCTGCGGACCTTGTGCAAACACGTTCGTGGGGATAAGCATCGCGAGTCCAAATACTGTTCCAAACATCAGTTTATTCACGGTATCTCCTTAAATCTTGTTGGAAGGGTCACGACTGAGGATTCCCAGGAATGCAGTAGCCAGAGCGCCGATGAGCGCAACTACCGTTCCTGTTCCGGCATGTCCGAGGGTGATCCCCTGCTGAGTGAGTACCCCGCAAGCCGTGATAACAGCAAGCAGGATACCCGCGATAGTCGTCTGAGGGTGTTGCCAAAAGTTCTGGATCATCACTTAATCGCCTTCAAGTCAGCCTGTAACTGCGCAAGGTCAAGCCCAGTGGGATCAACGCCAGAAGCATTAAGCCAGTCAGGGCTGATAACAGCATAAATCTCATCGAAGAATTTGCTGAAAAATTCCCAGGTCATCTGGTAAAGGGCACCCCAACTAATTGCAACGGGCCCTGTCTCATTGTAGCCAATAAGCACAACACAGTGACCGCCTTCGATGCTAGTGTCATCTGTGACAGTCCATTCCACCTGGCCCCGAGAAGCATTCGGGAAGTTCATGCCGACATACAGCGGCCCAAACAATGAAATCGCCTGCTTGATTTCCGTGAGGTTGGAGACATCCGCCGAAGCAAAAGCATCGATCTTGTGGCCGTTGATGCCCTGTGTTTTCCAGTCAGTCAAAACGTCAAGGAGAATCCCGCCTTGGTCCGTATTAGGATCGCTCGGGCTGTAGCCGCAAAACCTCTCGTAATAAGTGGTAGCGTCGTTGTCGTTAAAAACAGCCTCGACACCTGAATTAAGTGTCCAACCTTGGATAGCGTGCATTGCACCGGCAATGGTGCAGTCGCCCAAATCTGAATTAGCTAGCATCAGCCAGTCTTTGACGCCCTTGGTCCAGTCAACCGAAGTCGGTGGGGCAGGGAGCGTGGGGGTAATGTAAGATGCTAGCTTCAGGGTGCGAGAGTCTCGCTTTACAGCCTTGCGGCCAAGACGATACTTGTCACACCAAACAATCGGACCTGGGTCCCACGGGAATACGGGGCGTGCTTCATCAGACATGGTTTCTCCTAATTATCGAGCGCCATAACAGGCGGGATTGGTTTGGTTGCTTTTGAGAATTGGGGATCACGGTCTAAAAAACTTTGGCCGTTGCTGTCTTGGGTAGTGGTGTTGGGAACAGGAATTGGGGTGATACGAAAGGAACGCATCAGGAGACTCTGATTAGCCTGTAGTGCGTCAATCTGCCTCTGTTGACCAGAATACGCTTTGCGAAAGTCCTGATTCTGCTGGCTGACAGCGGAGACTGTTTTGTTTAGCGCATCGAGAGTATCGCTCACATGCGTACACCACGCTGACATAGCCCATACTGTGCTGCCTATCGCGAGGATAGATGCAACCACAGGTATCCATTTAGGTATCCTCTGCCAGTATTTTGAGAATTCAGTCGTCACCGCGTTCCCTCTCGTACTCAATATTATGCTACAACAGCACCGGTCAAAAGTGTGGTCATGCTGCTGTGACTCTTCAGCGCAAGGTATGCCTGCATCTGCGCCATATCAGTTACCTTGGTCGGCTGTGTTCCAGATGGATCGGTGCCGAGCGCAGTTGCAAAATTGTCGGTGTACAGCAGCGTGTTCCCGTCCGACGAGTCATAGAACGAGCATGTGCCTGATGCCACTGCATCATTGCCCGCAGTAGCAGTAGCGGCAGTTGCATAGATCGAGTAACTCACTACTGCTTGTTTAGTAGCATGTTCCACGATCACGTTCGTGATACGCAGATAAGCTGCCGTCAGTGCGATTCCGCTCGATGTTGTGTAGCCACTAAGTTGGTATGCCATGATGCTCTCCTTGTCCTGCTAACTTTTCGCAGTATTCTTTCGCGCCCGTATGCCACGGAGAACCAAGATCAAACATCCTTCTCTGTCCGTTAGAAGTAATCCACCAAATAAGGTGATTGCCCCCGCCCGCAGTTGCTACGATGTAAATAGAACTCGGGATGATATCTCTTGTTCCAACTGTAGTCGTGGTCGTAACTGACACTTCAAGCTCTACAACTACTGTTGACAAGTTAGATACAGAAGAAGACGAAGCTGACTTGGTGTCGCTTCTCCAAGAAACATCGTAATAATCGTATATCTGCGTATAGGTAGACCCTCCATTTGTGCTATATCTCACATACGCATCGGCGTTTAGATTACCGGATGCGTTTGTGTTTCCCGACGATACTACGTAAATGGTTATGGACCCAGTTACTGACTGGGATGCCCACGCGTAATCTTTTGTAGCGTCACAGCCGCCATTAACGACTACGGCGGTGCATGATGTTGTCGCAAGAGTGGTGCTCGTGTTATAGGTCGTCGCACTTGCCCACATAGAGCACGCAATCAGCGCCAGAATTGTGATGATCTTCTTCATGGTGGCTCCTAGTAAGTGCTGCAAAGGCTGAATGACAATCCCGCCGCTGTGCTATCTGCTGTTGATGGGGCGACAACGCTAAATAGATTCTGAGAACTAAACGAGGTAGAGGTTACACTCATCGTTCCCGTAGACCCACCTGCGCCAAAAGCGATAGTGCCGAACTGAACTCCCGCCGCTTCCAATATAAAAGTTGTGCTAGCCGTAGCTGCTGTTTTGAGATAGGCATTCCCTTGGCAAATGATGCCAAGATTTGTTGAACTTGTTGAAATGGTAGTGGCAAATGGCACGTGGGTAGATGCGACAACTTGGCTAGCAGTGTATGCCGAGGTATTAGTGTCTGTGGCAGAGAACTGATGAACTTGGGCCGTAATCGTTGATGGATTTATCCCCGTAGGGAAGCTGACAACAGCGCCCAAAGAAGGTATAGATTCTACTATGACACCGCCAACGTAAAACTGTATGGAATCATCTCTACTAGAGAACATACCTGTGTTATATAAACCGTCCCCAACGAAGGAATATCCACTAGATCCATAAGTGCCTTCTGCCGCTGTGACTAATCCATTTATAACCGCATCAGATGCAGTAAATCCTCCAGGAGCGCTGAGAACACCGTCAACCGATAATGTTCCACTAACTGTTCCCGACGACAATGTAGCTACCGCACTTGCCACAATGCTAGTAGTAGTGATGCCCCCAGTGACAGATAAGGACCCGGGAATCGTTGTGTTTCCACTTGCGTCAAGCAGCGTTAGAGTACGAGCAATCGTACCCGTCGAAAAACTGCTGCTGTACTGGCGCACATAGATAGGTTCTGTCCCATCGTCTGCTGTTGCAATTTCGGCCCATCCAGCATTCTCTGCTGTAGCTCCTACCTCAATTCTGAAATAATCATTTCCTCCTATCGTTGCGTAGACAAGAGCAGTCGATGTGGTACCCACGTCGGGCATCACGATATTGGTCGCCGTGGTGGCTGAAGTTGCATTGCCAGTGAGATTACCAGTAATACCACCACTTGCAGTTAGCATACCGGAGATTAGGGCAGTGCCACACGCCTCGAACCCATATCCCGCATCGGCGCATCCGGTAGTAATATCTCCTGTGCCAAAGACAATAAGTTTATTCTCATTTCCGACAAGACCGAATCCGGCATAGTTTGAGGTACTACCATTTCCGCCGTAGTAGAACGTTTCACTAGCAGCATTCAGACTGCTTTCATTTACACCATGGCGTAGGTAACTTATAAACCCATCAGTTGCAAGATTTGGGGTCATAAACGATGCAACATCCGACAAATTTGTTGATGTAGTATTGACGAATGTGTTCGACGCTAAGCCGCTCTCTGTGATCGGTCCCGTTGCGAGAGTTCCAGACACTGTAAGTGCTCCACTCCCATTCAGCGACATGATGGTCGTGCCGGATGCCGTAGCGGTTGCGCCTTCTGTCCAGTTCCATGTCGCGCTAGTACCTGTTGACTCGCTGTCGAACCACGTGAAGTCGTCAGTGTACAGATGCAAATTACCGCTATCGTAAATCTTTGATCCGGCAGGTAAAGTTCCCCAAGTTATATTTCCTCCTGCCGTGAGAAAATAAATTTCATTGTTATTCATCGTGAGTTGCCCTGTCAGCGTTCCACCGGAGAGCGGAAGATATGATCCAGAAAGCCCACTCACCGAGGCCGCTGGAATCGTCGTGCTGGATGTGCAAGCACTAGACCCATTGCAATATACGTATCCGGTAAGGCCGGTAAATATGGGGGCAGCAGACGCATCGAACTGGAGGGCTAATACTCCATTTTCATAGAAATTCAAGATTCCATCGCCAGATGAAAACATACCCGTGTCTTGACTTCCATCAGCGGTAAAAGAGTATCCTCCTGCTGTCGCAGTTCCTTCTGCTGCTAAAAACTTTCCGCCAGAAGTAATGTTCCCGCTCATTGAGGTAGATGTTCCATTCAGAGCGCCAGTGAGTGTTCCTCCAGATAAGGGCAGATAAGTGCCGGTATTTGTAGTGACCTGTTGGTCCTTATAACAGTTTTTACCTGTATACGAGCTTACGTAGCAAACAGTGTACAGGCCGGGAGAAAGATACGCTGAGCACATGCCAAAGTTGTTTGTCTTCACCGGGTTAGTAACAGAAGTTCCGGTAGTGCTTGAATATACGGCAGCGAGTGGAGTAAAGGTAATAGTATTAGCTGGCTGAGTAAGGAAGTAAACAGACGCTCCAGAAATCGCCTGTCCCATTACAGTCTGAAGCTGGCACGTCTGATAAAGTCCATACGACTGAGAGTATGCAAAAGAAGCAAACAAGATAGGAGCTATTGCAACAATTTTGACGATTTGCTTCAAAAGCATAGAAAACAAAAGCGATACAATATTCTTCATAACTCTCCTATTTCACCCACTCAACGACAACGTCTGTGCGGTACTGACCGCCAGCGTTGGGTGCTACTTACGGTTGGCATGAATAGTTTACCGTGAAAGTAATACCAAGAACAGATACTGCCGTCGTAACATTCATTCCTGTGGTGGTAGCAACACTGTTCCCAATTCCGTAGGAGGTTGCTCCACCATTCATTGTTGCTGTACAAACATATGCTGTTGGTGTTGCCGTCCAACTAAGCGCAGCTACCGTACCTGTTGTCGCTGTTCCGCCTACGATCGTCAGTGTTCCACGCAAATTGGTGCAGGCAGCAGATGCGCAAGTTACGCTTGTTACGCCCGTGCCCGGTGTCAGAGTTGCGGTATTGGCTGTTACTACAGGGCTATTCGCGAATGTCCATACACCCGCCGAAGACACTGTTGCCGAATCAGTCGTCCCGGCATTCGTCACAAAATGAATGGCGTTGGCCGTGTTAGTGCCAAGTACAAGATCGCCGGTCTGCGCGTAGAGATAGACTGCGTTCGCCAGATTAAGACTTCCGGTTCCTGTAAAGGCGGAAGAATTCATCCCAAAATCGCCATAATACGTGGTATCAGTCGAGGAATTGTTATTGACGATGAAATCCGCCGACGCCGCCGTTCCCGACATTATGTTTCGAATAATAAATTGAAGGTAATTATTGACATTCCCTGAGAAAGAAGCAAGTGAATTTGCAGCAGTGTATCCAAGCGTGCCTTCGGTGAGTCCTGTCACAACAGCCGCACCAAGATTTGGTGTCACGAGCGTAGGCGAAGTCGCTCTTACCACGCTGCCCGACCCTGTCGTTGCCAACCAAGCCGGAGCTGCTCCAACCGTCCCTGTGCCTGTTTGCGTCAACACATTAAGCGTCGTGGTGGTGTTCGGCGCAAGAATCGCAGTCGTATTCGGTGCGCTCTGATAGAAGGTCGAGCCAAGCACGCCACCAGAAAGACTTCCATAAAAGTTATTGGCGTATACACCTGCCCATGGGTATGTTACAGACCCAAGAGAATAGGTGTTTGCCGCATTTGGGATAATGCTTCCTTCCAGCGATACAGACGATAGAACACCATTAGTGGATATTCCGAGGATTCCTCCACTGACTGTTCCGATAAAAGGATTATTAGTGATCCAGACGAAGTTGCCCAAAAATGACTTACAAGTGTAATTAGAGCCAGTGCCCGAATCGATCCATGAAGAATTTACGCTAGCGGAAGAGCAGGTGCTCGTCGGAATCCCAGGGCCGTATGTCTGGGCAGTAGCAATACTACATACAGCAATAACGAAAAGCAAAATGGCTAAGACGGTTTTCTTCATGGTTCCACCTATCGAGAGTGCAAGAGGTCTTTAGCGGTCTCTTTACGCAAAGACAGTGCCGATTGTTGACATAGTGCCACTGATTGCCGTTACCTTGAATCGCAAAAACTTGCACATGATGAATTGGTACATTGCTCCAGACTGCGTTACTGCGCCAGCAGCTACTACAGCAGCGTTCGCACTCTCTGCGATGATGGTTGAGCTACCGACAAGCGTTCCGTAGCTGTTTTGGAGCGTCTGGTAGCGCGTGTCATCATCGACGTTTGCCCCCTGGAGTGTGATCGTGCAAGAGGTCGGAATGGTCGGAAACTTGAAGTCCACGAATAGACACCGCGAGTTGTCCGAATCATCAGGGGTAAACGACTGTGTCACCGGCCATGACGCGCTTGTGGTCGTAATGGCGTCTGAGGTCTCGTAAGGAAGAGCGACCAATTCTCCAGGGCTGGCAACCGAGGCAACAGTCTGGCTGGTCGCGACGGTGTAGCTGATCGTTCCTGAGCCATTCACGTCGAGAGACACAGCGGTAATCGCAGCATAGGAAGTGTTCATGTTGCCACTGCCAGCAGTCACGCCTTGCACGCCGATGATCTGTCCCACAACAGGAAGAGTCAGGTACGGAGGACCACCGCCACTCTTGAGCACCACCGTAGCAGTGACAGTCGTAGTCGTCTGGGAGACGTTCGTAATGGAGAACTTGAACGGCGTCTGATGCGGGTCAAGATTCCCAAACAGGTAGATAGGCAGAACACCTGTCTGCATCTTGATCGGTGCCGGTTTGAAAACTGACTGCTGATAAAGTGGCATGTCTACTTCTCCTATGCTGAAACAGCGGCCAGTATCACCGCCAGCGCCAAGCCCTTCCATGTATCTCTCGGCCAGTCATGTTCATAGTATATCTCGCCGATAGAGTAGAAGATGCGTATCGCTACCAAAATGATAGCTACGGTAAATATCACTGGTCCCCTCTGTTTCGCAAATACTGGGATGTTGCTGATATTGCACCCACAATCGGGCGTAGTCCGCCAGAACCGTGCAGCATACGCGCGGCTACCATCTGGCCCTCTGGAGAAGCGAGAAGCTCGGGGAGGAAAACTCCGGTCAAACCACCTGCAACTGCACCAGGGAGTCCGCCTTCCCGATATCCTTCCGTACTCCCAACTCCAGCACCCACCAAAGCTCCAGTATGTGCGCCAAAACGTCCGAGCGCCCGCTGCATGGTTGGCGCTTCAGATGCCACCCGCTCTCCCTGCTTTGCCACAGGGATGAGGCTAGAGACTCTCTGGTCTAGCTCTTTTGACTCGGGGACGATGTTGTGGAGTTCTTGATTCAACTTGCCATAAGCGAGTCTAGCTGCGCCTTTCTGCGCTGCCGGTTGTTCGAGGCTCCACTTCCCGATATAGTCCGAGTTTAGGCCGCGCTTCATCGCACGAAGACCAGGGGCAGATTGATTCTCAGAAAGAGGAAGACCCGTCAGCTTATCGCGGTCGAGGAAGTCTGCAATGGGCTTGATATCTTGCACCGTGTCCGTTGCACGGTTTAATCGGTTTCCAGCCATCTTGTTCTCTACAGCGTCTCTTGCCGGGGCCAAAGAACCACGGTCACCGCGTGCAGCGCTTGCCGCATCCATAGCCGAAATTTCTGGCTCAAGCTGATTGATTTTTGCCTGAGCACTTTTTGCAATCGTGGCAGGACGGACGCCGGTCGTATCCTCCAAAATAGCCTCGCCAGGGGTACGGCCAAAAAGCCTCTGATTCCCACGGACGCGCAAACCGGACTCAGCGATACCGGGGGCAATACCCTGTAGAGCTTGTCCGGCAGCCGCGCCACCGGCACCGAGTTCTGCGCCAGTCACAGGAGAACCTCCCTGCACATCGCTCACTCCAGCCCCGCCAAGAGAAGACATGGCAATCTTAGAAAGGGGTTCAGCAAATCGGCCGAGCTTGGGCAAAAACTCTGCCGCCTTCAGTGCAGCCTTATCTTCAAGCCCACCAGGAAGCATGTACTCAGCGGTTTGCTCACCCCCATATCCGATATTCTGCATGGTGCCTTCGGGCGTCGCCATTTTCTGGATTTCGTCAGGAGTCATCGGAGCCGGTTCTCCGGGAAGGCGAGTCGGAAGGGCAGGGAGATACTTCTGCTCAAGGGCCTGTACCTTACCGGGGATAGCTACAATGGGGGCCATCGTGTGCAGAAGCCCCTTCCCCGCGCCTTCGATAAGGTTACCTACTGCTGGACCTGCTTCCTTCATGAGTTGGGTGCTGAAGCGTTCTTGTGGCTCATCCGGTTGTGCCCAAAGTTTGTATGCAGGGTCCTGCGGGCCAAAATCACTCTGGGTGCCAGTGACAGCGCCTTCATTCGGCGGAGTAGATACTCCCTGGTATTTAGGATTTGCGGCAGGGGGTTCAGCAGATATCCCGGTATAGACCTGGGCACCAGCACTAGGTGCGTTCTTGCCTTTCATCTTCGCGGCTTCTTGCTCCCAAACATCATCTGCCATTATTTCACCGCCCAACCGTCATTACCGGCCAACTGCTTGGCCCTCTGCGCATTCCCGCCCGCTAGACCGAGGTAATAATGAATCGTAGCATTATTCGGGGTGCGTTCCGGCCCATCATCTCTCGCGCCTAGATACGCCGCTTCCCCGCGAGCCTTACGAACATCTTCCTGGTAACGTCCTTGGGCGTTGTTAATCATCTCGCGCATCTGCCCGGTAGAAAGCGTAATCCCGGTCAAGTATCCTCTGCTGTCGAACTTTGCTCCCATTCCCTGCAAGAACGGCTGTGACTGCTGAGCCTCGTGGATGGAGTCCCGAGTCATACGAGCGCCCTTCTGAAGACCCATTGTCATGCCCATGTGGTTATAGAGCAAGGAGAGCATGGCTTGCTGATCGTGCTTGCCGACAGCATCCTCATAGTTCTGCGTCATGACATTCATGCGCTCAGCAGAATCCATTACCGGCTGATAGGTCTTGTAGACCTGTGATTTCTGGGAAGCATCCTGCTTGTTCTCACGCATACTGAGGCCCATCATAGCGATTGCGTGCGCTTGTGCCCGAGCAGCTTGTGCATCCTCCCGCTTGGCTGCGTTATTTTCTTTCGCTCCTTCTGCGGTTTCAATCGCATTCAGCATCTTGTCCATACGGTCATAATCACCCTTGGTAGCTCCAGCGCCTAGCTGGAATTCCTTAGGCAAAGGGGCACCAGGGTGATAAACATCGTATCTCTGCTGGAATGCTGAATTCAGGTTATCGACATTCTCCAGAGGCTCCTTATCTGGGAGCTTTGACCAAGGATTTTTAAGCCCATAAAGTTGTGCCTCTTTAAGTTCTTTATCCGCCTTGAACTCGGGGCTGTATTCCTCGGGGTCTTGGGCGACTACTTTACCCGTTGTCGGATCGACTTTCAAACCATGTGTAGAAAGCTGCTCGTTAAACTCCTGCTGTTTAAGCTCTCTTTCTTGCGGAATATTCTCAGTCTGTGCCTGTCGAAGTGCCATCTCGCTATTGGCGTTCTGCTGAGCAATAGTGTCCTGTTTCGAGCGTTCCATCTCCTGTTGCGCCTGTTGATGCTGGTTCATGTTGTAGAGCATCGAACCAGGAATCATCTCTTCAGCCATAGCCGCGCCGGGGATGAATGCGGCTGCTCCTGCCTGTCCGATACGGCTTGCAACCTGACCAAGTTTATGCCAGAAGTTTCCGCTCAAAGGACTGATCGCCGGTTTCTGCGCAAGATCATTCAAGGGGTTACTGACCATTGGCTTCAATGTGGGCAGCGTTGACGGAACGGCAGCCGCTGGTGCAACACCACCTATCTGCGCTTGGCTCATTGGGGGAGTAGCGGCCATGGGCTGCATTGCTGCCATTGCAGCAGTAGGAGACGCTGGCTGTCCACCCATAGACATTTGGGGAAGATTGCCAAGAGTACGCATCGGCAAAGGCTGCAAGTATTGGCTGCGGTCGTCAGGAGCGAGATTTGGAAGTGTCGTCGCCATAGTTAACTCTTGTATGCCTTGTAAACATTTGCTCCAGCATTAGCCAGCCCTGTCAGATTTTGGAGCCATCCACCTTGGTTTGCTTCAATCTCGTCCTTGATGTCAGAAGACTGGACATTTCCCTCGCCAACACCGGCACTTGAAGCTGCGCTATACAGACTTCCAAGGCTGCTCTCTGCTTGCTGCTGTTGCTGAAGCTTAGTCTGCGCATTGGTCGCTGCGACGTTTTCTCCGGTACTAGCAACGCCTTTTGCCGCTGTGCGCGAAGCAGCATCAAGAGCGGCAGAAAATCCCATTGGGTTTCTGGTCTGCATACTATTCGCACCAGCCGCGCCATAGAGGCCAGCAGTAGAACCGCCTTCACCGGCCATCTTCTGAGTAATTTGAGACTGAACATCCCGCTGGCTCATACCCTGAGGATTGGTCATCTGCCGGGTAAGAGTAGGGACAAGATTTGCAGCAATATTTCCAGCCGTAGATTGGTATGCGCCCGCTGCACTACCAGCGGAACTCGCAGCATTCCCGGCAGCAGCAGCCGCGTCACGCATGGGTAACTCCTACACCAGTTAAGCGACTCCAAGGATGCCAGCCTTCGCGATTCTGGGTCCAGCCTAACTGCTTCAATCGTTTGCGGAAGCGCCGTTCGGTCTCTTCTGGGATACGGGCTTCAATAAGGTCAATTCCATTATCCCACGCTGCGCCGAGAATTGCTGGTTGCATTTGTAACATAGAATCAACTTTCTCTCTCGGCTTAGAATCGGGAGACAACCAAAGATAAGTCTCTGCGGAAATCCGCAAGAAACATGCTCCTACAACTTTTCCTTCATCGTTCTCTACAACCTTCTTGATAAAAAACAATGGAGAATGAAGATCAGGCAAGGAATAGTCCATTCCCATCTGGCGGTGAATCTCCTGAATCACTGGATAATCGGTCTCATCTGCGTCTCTTACTCTCATGAAGCCCTCGATGGTGTTTTCCCAAGTCCCCATCCGCCTTGCTGACCGTTGTTATTAGCGGTCCCAGACCCGTGGGACGTTTGCAGCGTCATATCGGTACTTCCGCCCATTGTGTGCGCTGTGGGGCTGCTAGACCCGCCTACAGTCGTCGTAGCAGAAGGCGGACCGCCAGGATGCTGCGCATAAGACCGGACATAATAATTCACTGCTGTCCCATCAGAATCGTTTGTGGGGAGAGGAAAAGGATGCGATGTTCTACTTGCGCCATGATCGATCACCAAAGGATTGGTAAAAGCGCTGTCCGTAGATACTTCGGAGATGTAGTGGATTCCTCGCTGAATTGCTCCAGAATGGTTAATCGACACTTGCATCATTTCACCTGCCGTAGAAACCGATACCGAGTCAGGTGCTTTCGGAGCAGATACCTGCCCAGTGGGAGACACGCCAGCATTTAACGCCGTTTGATTTACCCCACTGATAATCTTGCGGAGCACACTCCCAAGAGCAGGATTCTTTGACTCAATCTCTGCCAGTTCTCTGCCACCATCGATATTTCCGCCAGTGCTAAAAGTATTTCCTTGATGCACAGCCATAATCATACCCCAGAGGTAACTCCAGCACCACGCAGCGGTGCCCAGGCATCGGCTCTGCCCGTAAGAGTGAGATGCGACAAGTTGAACCACGACCCAACAGCGTTGGACGATACTTCTACGAATATTCTAATTCCATAGACATTTAGCGGGCCTTCATAGTCATTCGGCGCGCTGCTTAAAAGATTCATTCCACCAGCTACGGTAAATGGGTATGGAGCGCTCAAGACATTCTGCAAGAAACGAATTTTCGCTGTGCCACTTCCATATGCCATGAAATCCCAGTAGATGAATCTCTTGTTAAACATCCCGAGAAGCGGAGTTTCTTGCGATCCCTTCTTATCCACAAAACCATAGGTAGTGTACAAGGAAAGGAATACCGTTCCGTTGTCATTACCATAAGTGCTAGTATCCAGCTTCGAGATTTGCGAAGAGGAAATTCCGTTGCAGAAAACGATCTCGCTATTCAATTCCGAACGCTTGATAAAACCGATGTACGGAGTGGCGATAGTCCACAGAGAATACTTGCGGCGCATATCTAGTGCAGCAAGACTGCCCATCATCGTCACATGAAGAGCTTGCGCTTCCATCAACCCTTCAACGGTAGAAATTCCTTCCCAGTTAAGAAGGATGACGACATTATTGTACAAAGGATCAGTCACAGTGGGTTCATCGGGGAGCCACGTATTTGGCGTGCTCATCGGACAAGCGATGTAAATCCGGCGGTTCGGGAAATCATTACGAACGCAGATCGTCTTTGCAGCATCCCAGTTAATAGCGGACCAAATATCTGGGATTTCAAGCTGAATCGGGCTTGGAGTTCCTCCATTAGATACATACAGCCCAGATTGATTGGCCATGATCGCCCAATCTTCGCCATAGTCGTAGGCGTTGATTCCGCAAGCACCAGCCACATTGGAAATCTCTTCAAAAGGATTCCACGAAGTAGGCTCAACTCCCTGCGTTTCGGAGAAGAACCCCATGGAATTTTCCTTCAGGATATATAGCCGTCCGCGCATGACGAATCCGCCATTGGTAGGCTGTTGGTTCAGGTTCGACGTAGTAAGTTTGCCCGTAATTTGGTCATAAGAGTCCAAGTTGTCTTTGTAGCTTACACTCAGGTCGGTAAGGTTCACCGGATCAATTGTGGGAAACAACTCTATCCTGTCAATTTCAATTGCCGCTCCGGCAGGAAGGTTTTCTGCCCAAACTCTGAAGTACAGATCGCTCGGAATTTGGGTAGTGAACTCGCTCGTGAGCAGGGTGCCCTCGTAGGTCGCCATAGAACTGGCCATACTAGATAGAGCCAGGGTGTAAGTACCGTAGGTTGTACTCCATCCAGTACCAGAGTTGTATTCGGACAAATCGATTACAAGATTGCCGCTGGTGGAAGAATCCATCTGCCGGCAGGTCACTCGAACAGAGTAAAGGGTATTCGTCTGCAAAATAGCTACCAGACTTTGGTCCTGATAGACAGACTGGGCAATCATCCCGTAGCTGCTGATCGTGGCGCTAGTCGAATTATCGATATACAGCGCATCTCCGTAGATAGGGGAAATCGCGAGAGAAGCGCCGGAGTCGTAGGTATTCCACCCAAGAGGTGTAGTCGATCCAGAAAGATACCCGCCATCAAAGCTCATATTGAGCATGTTCTGGATTTTGTTACGAACCTTACCCCATACCATGCGGCCAGCGTACTGGATATTCCAAGCAGAGTCTCCAAGCTCTGCAAGATTAAACAGATTGTTCCCGTCAATATCGATCTCTGTTGCAGCTAAGAGAACGGTATCGGTGAATGTAAACTTCGCATAAGTCGTCGTGTTGTCGTTAATGATAAGCTGCGACGATGTATAGGTTACGCTGTTGTACACAAACTGCACAGGAGTAGGAATCGTGTAATAACTTGCTCCGGGGACACCATCAGAACCAGCCTCTGTGAATGCAATGCCACGGGCGATGACTTCGGGCGGCCCAATAGGGATATTCGACGCCAGGATATAGTTGGCATTCGTGCTTACGGTAAATTCGATATAAGGTGACGGCGCAGTCCAAAATCCATTTCTCGTGATAAAGAATACAACCCCTCGGCGGGTTCCTGTAGAAACTACGACGACTGTAGAGCCGACCACCTTGATGTATCCGCTAGATGCTGTTCCATAAATCGGGCTGCTTGTCGTGCCGAGGGTGAGAGGGCCGGGGTCAATGATGAATTGCGTGCCAGAGGTTGTTGCTGAGCCTTCTTCAGTTTCCGAACTGTAGCTCAAAGAACCGTCAAATCCTTCAATAGTAAATGTTCCAGAAGTGCTACCGGTCACGTTGCTGATAGAAGCATCAGTGACATTAAAGATCAAGTCTCCATTGGTAGTACCGAGAATGGTGACGAGTTGCCCTGCGGTAGGAGCCACCGTCGTGCTTCCAGAAACTTCCCAACTATAGGTTGCCACACCATCCGTCATCGCCGTTTCTGTGATGGTATAGCTGCCATTGTACGGGGTATACAGAACAGTCCAAGTGTTATCCCATGAGGTCACACTGGCATCCGTAATAGTGATCTGGTCGCCAGTTTCTACACCGGGGAGAGAGTTCGACGTGACAACCGTTGCAATCGTCATCTCGTACCGACCGGCAGCAGAGTTATCTCCGCTCTGAATCTTCTGGTAGCTGCTCGATGTAACGCTATAGGTGAAGTAATACCTCTCGGCACTTGCTCCTGGAGGCGTTCCTTTTCCAATTGACGTTACGAGAAAAGTCCCATTCGCTACACCAATTGCGGTGCCAGTAACATAGACATATACAGAATACAGACCGCCGCTAAAAGCCTTATCGAGAACCGTGTCCTCAACAGTTCTGCTGTAGTAGATCGTAATGACGTTTCCGCTACTGGTAGAGCCTACTCCGGCGCTCCACAGGATGCCGTCAAATCCAGTCTGCGAAGTAGGTTGTGACACGTTCTGCGTAATGCTGCTGATTGCATAGGTATATTGACCAGTAACGGTTGCCGTAGATGTACCGCTAGCAGTTGTAACAAGCGTAGAAGAGATTTCAAATGCAGTTGTGCTAAGCCCCGTTCCAAGGACATTGAAGCTGAGTCCATTCAGCGCATAAAGTGCATCAGACGATGTGGCGGTAAACGCTACTACCTCTCCAGCGGTAAAGGTATTGGCCGCTGTAAGGGTGAGAATTCCGCTGGAGTAGGTGAATGCCGTAACAGTTGCCGATCCTGTCGTAGTGAGCGTTCCTGTAAATGAAGGAGGAGCACCGGGACCGCACTGGGAGACCCTGTCAGCCCATTCTGGCTTGTCGGTATACTGCATCGGTGGATAATTGCCAGACCCTCCATTGGTCATCAAGGATGACACATATCCGGTCTCGGTCCCACTGGTATATCCGTCACTAAGAATTCCATACTTGAAGGTGAGCGTGTCTGTGCCAACAGCAGTCAAAGTGAACGAGGTATTCATCCAAGTATTATTGGTAGCACCAGAGATAGAAATTGTATCTCCGGCAGAGTATCCAGTTGCCGAAGTCAAAAGGGTGATGACGGTTTGCAGCCACGTTTCGCCGGAGATGACAACCAGTGTGCACACAACGCTGCTAATTGCCGTGTGCAGGTAATCCCCGCTGGAAATTGCCATATACAAGCGAGAATTCGCGTTTGCAGCAGTAGCGTAACTATTTACTGGAACGTCTATAATGTCGGTGAGCGACGTAAGAATTCCTGGATTGCTTGTTACATCCTCTACCCAAAAATCTCCGTTTGCATCGAGAGCGACATTCTTGATATTCCCGAAGCTATCTTCATAGGTAGAAATTAGGTTGAAATTTGCAGACGAAGTCGATCTGCTTATAGTAATCGAAACATATTCAAGATAGATTTCTGATGTAGATTCATCCGGCGCAGTAAAACACACACCGAATTCAGTGCTATTTACTTCGTCAGCAGATATAGCAGTCCCCCACAGATCGGTGGTGCTACCTAGCGTAATAGAGCCTTCCGACGTGGGAAGCGATATTTGCTTCAATGTCCCGGCGACACTTCCGCCAATGATTAACTTAGCATCGATAGAGGCACTCGCCGAATACCCTTTAAGAGTGACCGTAACGCCAGTGATTGACGAGGAAGATGGGATACTGAACCCGAATCCTTCCACGAACAGGCTATCACTTACATTTTCATACCCACTAATCGCGGCTGTTCCAGTTTCTGTACCGGAACTCGTGTATGTTCCGCTGGAGTTAAACCCGGTCGGAGGATTCGATAACAAAAGATCAAACGCAATCGTGTTTTCAGAGAAAACAACATCGGAATAGCTGAGGGATACACCGTTGAATGCAGTGTCTAAAGTCATTCCAGACAGCGTGACAGTTGACGAAGAATTGCCTGGGTCGGTTACTGTGCTGGTAAAAGTAAGCGTGATAGTGTAATGCCCAATCGACGGCGCATGGCTTACGACTGAGATTCTGGAGATTGTCCAGTCCTGGGAATACGTTCCAGAAACGTCAATTGATGTATAGGACGAATCATCGAGAAGAATGTTTGTCGGACTATTCCATGCAGTAGTTCCATCGGCTTGATCTACAGCGGTGCTTCCACTGTTCGGTCCAGAACTCCCGCCAGAATAAGAATAGAGGTTCTTTAGGCCGGGGCGAGTGTAGACGCCTCCCACGTTGTAATCAACATTTTGATTTCGCGGGGAAGCGCCTTCAGGAACGCACTCAGGCTGCGCAAGGGTCACAAGCCCATTGAAGGATTCGAGTTGTACGGAGCTTCTTCCTGTTTGATTGTGACCCATTCCTGCTCCTTAGTCGCGGGCGTATTCTGCTTCAAACTCAATTACGTCAGAAACCACAGCGGCAGGAAGAGCACCAGCCGTAAGCTCAATCAAAGGATACTGAGTAGCGACTACGGCAGCATCCACAGTGAAAATCTGGATGGTTCCATTAGCCTTATTGTAGCCGTAGGTATATCCAGAGCCGGAAACGCTCTGAATCCACATGGTATCAGGGCCGATATAGATCGCAGCCTGTCCAGCATCCGTAACAGTCGTCGCTGTGGTTGTGAGAGTAACAGTGAACGATGTGCTAGCCGTCACAGTAGCTACCAAAGCAGTAATGCCGTTCAGAGGGGCACTCAGGGCGTTCTTGAAGCCAGAGAGGGTCACGTACTGACCAGCCGTAGGCGGGTTTGCCGTCAACAGAGTAACGGTAGTGCCGGAAACCGTAATACCTGTGATTTTTAAAATCGTAGGCTGAGTATAGTTTGCGAGGATAACATTCTGCCCAGAAACGTCCTGTAACTGAGAAAGGACTCCCGCCGTAGATAGATTGGGGATCAACCCGCCAGCGACATAACTACCAGAGCTAAAATCCAGAAGTCCATGGACATAGCTACGAGTCTGCGTCATATCGAGACCATAGGGCGCATTGTAGACAGTTTCTACAAGAACATTTGCCATTTCACTCTCCTGCGTCTACGCGTAGACGCCGATTAACTTCTTTTTGGCTATGGCTTCTCGGATAGCCGCCACTCGCCTTGCCCTGATCTCCGGGGAAGCATTTTTAGCTGCTAATGACATTTTAGCTCTTTGTTCAGGGGATTTGGGCTTTCCCCTGTGAGCGTTCCCGACAGCATCCCTTTGCGCCTGGGTGGGAATTCTTCCTTTGTTGTTTCCCTTTAGAGCTATTCTAAGCTTTTCGCAAGTTTCCTTAGAGACCTTTCTGCCACGATTTTTTTGTGATATCTCTTCCACGGTTATTTTGTTCTGCTTGTACCCTGATAGTCCCCCTGTTTGGAGATTATATCCATTTGGATACATACTTCTGTGGGAGATTATTTCTTTTGATTCCATTTCGTCAAGCTCGTCGCGCGAATCTCCAAATCTTATTGCGACTACTAAAAAAGCGTCTTTCCCAAAATCACGGATAGCTTGCGCGATGGGAGAATGCCTACCGTTTCTTGCCGCTTCCTTGTGGCAAGCCCATCTTCGGCCTAGAGTCATGCTTGTGCTTCCAACATAGCTCATTCCGTTTACCCGATTCGTTATCAGATACACAGTCCCAAATCTTTTCATAAGTGCATTATAGCACTTAATACATAAATCAGTATAGCATCGCTGATGGATCACCAGCACTACCAGCGCCGTTTCCATATGGCCGCGTGCGGTAGTCAATCTTTTGACGGTCTCGCGTCACTTGTTGCTTCAATTTTAGCAGACTTTGAGCCGCCGATAGCTTTGCGTCCGCAAGGGCATCGCCGCCAAGACGCGCAGCATACCTTACGGAAATCTTGTCCGCAATTGCCTCTTGACTATCCATGACGGGGACATAGGTCGTTGACCAATCAATGCTCGAACTGGCTAAATCAGCATAAGTGGCAATATAGCGAAGGCGAATGTCCTTTGTCAGTGTAGCGCCATTCATCCAGATAGAGTCTGTGCGCCATTCCCACTCGCCGAGGCATGAGGTCTGCATACGAGGGCACAATGCCCCACTTGCTTGGTGCATCTGTTCAAAAGGATTTGGGCTGCTGGCTTCTCTCTCCCACATCTCAAGAGGAAGGATCATGTCCGATGGGAGAGACACATTCCCAGAATTCGTCCATGAAGTCTGCGTCTCAAGACCATCGAAATATCCGTCGAAGGTAAGTGCGACCTGGATAGCAGGGTTCACAACACCCACGCCGAGGGTAGAGTTAATCGGGGGCATGTTCAGAACAAGATAGTTGTCCTTGATGAGTGTCGGCTGGCCCATGATTCTGGTATCGCGGTAGGTGTCTCGGATTGCCGAATTCATCAGGTTCTGCAACGTCACGCTGGAGTCAGTAAGAATTTGCCCCTCACCGGCAGTTCCTGTGGCTCCAGCCTGATCGTCATTCACTATTGTACGAACGAGGTTGGCGATTGTTTCCAGAGAAGGATAGTTTGTCAGCCCAGTAATCGCCATATCTCACTCCTTGAAGCATCTAGGGACTCCGCAACATCTGAGAATGGCCGGAGACCGTTGGTTATCTCACCGTTGAATGACGCGCTCGGCCCCTAGAAGATTAAACTTGCTCTTCAGCAGCCTTGCGGCCACCGGTTTGCTGATTGATCCAGCGTTCAAACTTCTTCTCTTCCTGCGGCGCATGGCAGTAACGGCAGATGATCGCCTCATGCTGAATAAATTCACCGCAAGCCAAGCAGCGCTTCTTTCCACCCTCCTTCGGGACAAGATTCGACCGATAGTAGGAGGTGGACTGTCCAAAATACTTGGCAGCGGCGCGGCTGATATCCGTGGCAGCATCGAGAGCATTCTCTGGGTTCTTAGCTTCGATTCGCGCCATCCGATCAAGCTCTTTGCGGTACGTTTCTCCCATGCGGAACTTCGCCGCTTCTAACTCCTGCTTGAGAGGCGGGTTATGCTCACTCCAAAATACGCCATAGTCATTGAGATTTGCGCCTTGGTTCAGCGTATCGTTTGTCGTCCAATTTTGGTCAACACCAGGGTTCTGGGGTGACAGCATAACCGTGGCTTCACGATGACCATCGACATAATCAATCTTTCGTGCCCCGTTTTGGTCATAATCAGTTTGGGGAAAGGGATGCTCAATTTGTCCCGCAAGTGCGTACTCTTTTTTGTCGGGGCATTTAACAATCGTCAGATGGGGATGGTTGGGGGCGCGGAACTCATGGAATTCAAGCCCGGAAACGTTGTAGATGTAGATAGGAATGGCCTTCGCGCCGAAAGTTGGCGAGATATTACTGATTACAGAAGGGAACACCTTTTCGTTTTCAGAAAGGCTTTTAGGCGACAGATAGGTTTCAGGCATTTTGTAGTCTCCCTTGCGATTGGAAGAACTTGTCGCGCTGCAACTTCATTACTAAAGCGGCGTTAAAGCTCTTTTCGATTGATCTTTGCTTATCCTCAAGCCACGCGGTGGAGGCAAGCGTTGATTTCCGATGAATATCGCGCCATAAGTCGTCAAATTCCTTAGCGCGTTCATCGTCTTCTCTTTCTTCCTCATCCTTCATAAACTTCATTTTGGCCTGTACAGATACGGCCATAGAAGCCTTGATGATAGGAACCATCATTTCAACAATTTCTGTCGAAAGTGGGAATGCGTCAATAGACATTTGACCCTGCACAAATGTTTTGGCCAAGAGGTTCAATGCAATTTCATAATGACCATGGTACGGATATTCGCCAAGGATTTGTAACCCAGTTCCGGGATCGCGGTTTTCTTCATAGTATGAAACGTCCGACTGGGATGGGAGATGCGGCATATCAAGGCTTTTCCCTGCATCAATCCACTGCATCAGCATCCAGTGCGGAAGCCCATCGCCCTTATAGACTTCCCAGTAGCCCACGAAGGCTCCGTCGTCATCGCTATTCTTTCCCCCACGCCAAGTTGTCTCTGTCTGCGCCCAAACGAGCTTGAAGTTCGGCTTACGGTATCTGTTCAGGCCACCAACCTGCGTAATGCGCCGCTGGAAGTGGTCTGGGCACCGTAGCCGTTCTGGGGAGCAACTATGCGCTAGCTGCACTGTTCTCTCCCTCGAAGTGGACCTTTTCGATGAGCTTCAAGTCAAAGACAGAGACCAGGGAGAATTCCTTGCCATCGCGGGCAACGTCCTCGGCTTGGAAGTTCCCAAAAGTCACTACGTCGCCAGGGCGAACAATGTCTGCCGTGGGGAATGTCTTGCCATCGACGATATAGAAGTCGGACACAGCGATGACGACTCCCTGGTTCGGCTTCTTTACCACAGTTTCGGGGATGAAGAACTTCGTCCCGTTCCAAGTCGTCTCTGCTTCCTTGCGGGCAACTAGAACATAGTCGAATCGCGGGCGAGGGTCTTCATAAACTCTCTCTGCGGAAAGAATGATCGGTGATTTTGGAGTGACAAGCGACACTCCATTTTCACCTGCCTTGCGTTTGTCAACAATCTCAAACGGTTCGTGCTGCTTAGTCATATTAGTCTCCATGTAGGAGGGGACCATGCTGGTTTGCACAGTCCCCGTTGTGGTTAGATAGTAGCCTGAGCCGCGTTATAGGTGAAAAGCTGGTGTTTCGGAGCCGTGCAGACCATATTGAAGCTGGTCTCATACACGAACTGCGAACTCGTTAGCCATCCGTTACCTGAAGGGTCAGGGACCGGCATTACGGTATTGCCACCGGCAAAATCGAACAACTGCAACGGGACCAACTCGCAGATGTTCCATTCCTTCGTCAGGATAAGGTCCAAACGTCCTTTAGGCTGGACAGTGCTTACGGTAGCGTCACGACCGCCAAAAGTGGTCTGGAAATACTTCTTGGAAACATCGGGGACAGTTCCGGTGTTGCCAGAGCTATTGGACTGCTGGAAAATCATCTGCTTGTTGTAGTAATTGGTCTGGGCAATCGCTACCGCCTGATCTTCTGGAATGATGTAAATACCAGAATCCTTTGTCTGGTTATCAATACCCATCGCACGATCAAGCAACGCCTCAATACGAGACGAAAGAGATGCCGTCACGGAGCCGCCATTCAAATTGATAGAAGGCGACGTAATACGGTTCGGAAATTCCTGACGATTTATGCCAGCGAGAGTTCCGGTCGTAGCGTTGTTCACCCACGCGGTAGTTCCATAGACGCCCTGTCCGACTGCGCCAGAAGCACCCGCGATCATGATGTAATCGCCAACAGCGGTTGAGGCGGGAAGCGCGGTAGAGAAGAACAAAGTTTCGGATGCCGGGTCATTGACCGAAACCGTAGCAGTACCGCGAACGGTTCCGCCTTCAGACGGAAAAATCTGAACAATCTGGTTGTCCGTAAAAGCCATGGCGCGAACGCCGGTAATGTAACTGGTGTAGTTGCCAGTGCCCGAACTAGACGAGACAGTCCCGGTAGTCGGAATCTGCGTGATAGCGCCCGAAGAGTCACCATACATGATGCCTTCGAGGCCAGCCATGGCAGAGTCCAGAGAGTTCTTCAACTCTTCTGCCTTCAGACTGACCAAACCGCGTTTCTTGCCATTTACGGCAAGCTGGGACAAATGGCTTTGCTCATTGACCGCATAATGCCATACAGGCGAAACTACAAAGTCGCGCCAAATAGACATATTGCCACGGCCCAGAGAATCGCCATTGCCAGTACCCTGCGCAATAGCAGAACCGCCCTGGACGCGGAACGGAACGCGGAAAGACGGACGCTGTGTGCCACCACCTAGGGTGCTCACAGAAGTTGGAATAGTTGTGAATCGATCTTTTGCAAGAGCATAAAACGTCTTGCTATGGGGAATCAACGAGGGAATTTCAGTCGCGAAGGCTTCAATTTCTACGGATTCGACAGCAGCTTCTGTGCCGATTGCCATGATAAGTTCTCCCCTGGCCTAAGCCAGCATTAAATATTTGGTCTCGTTTACACGCTTGCGGAGAACTTCTAGTTTTCTATCACGACGAATGTCGAACGCCGATAACGCTATGGTATTAGCTGGCCATAGGCAGGGGTGAAGTTCATCTATAAGGATTATATATCTTCTCTGGTATTTTGCAAATTCCTTCTCGAATAGTCTTGGCAACATAGGACCTACCAATTTTCTTGTTCTCGCGGGTGGGCTCCAGATCATTATCTTCGATATATTTCATGACTTTTACCATAAATTCTTTGCTGAGCTTCCGCCTCTCTCCCTTGAACCCATCAACAATGATTTCGGATTCGATGTTGCTGAAATTCTGGTCTGCCTTTGGAATGAATACTGAACTTCTCTTGGTTGGCGACGTGATAACGTCGGCGATTTCCTCCCAAGTAAAGGAAAACCATTCTCCATTGATCTTCTTCTTCCAGTATTTTTCATGTAGTTCATGCTCAAGGAAGAGAGGATTTGGAGTCATCCATAATCCGTAAATTTGTATTTTGAATGGGAGCAAAATTCCAAGATGCTTTACCCGAATACTTGGGTCATTGGCCTTACCAATTTTGTACCAGCCGAAGCGCCTAGAACCGATTAAATATACATATCCGTTGTATGATGGGTTAGATGGGGATTGCATTCAGGCTTCCTCCTGAGTGAAAACTATGGTGCTTGAACACCAACAATCCCCATGCTAACACATTATTTACATGTCTACTAACCACGCCATGCAACAAATTTTCCAGACTTCAAATATGCACGGCCTTTAATCAGGTTCATATCTGCATCCGGCTTGCTCCAGTCGATATCGGCATCTGCCGGACGTGCACTGACGCGTAATGGGCCACCGCTAGGAGAAGTCTTCGGTCCGCCAGCCTTCGGCAAACCAGTTGTCATCTTGCGCCCACCCTTCAGCGGGCCAAATACCTTTTCACACTCCTTCAGCGTGCCGAATGCCTCGACCTTGACGCGCCGATTGAACTCGTCAGAGATGTATTTTGCCACCGACTGCGATGTACGGCCCTTTGCCTTTACGCGAATGTCCACCTGCTTCTTGTGCGTGGAGTCTTCGTCCATCTGTCCTTTGACTTTATTGAACAGATTCGACCAGAACAGCTTTTTCTGGTCATCATTCAGGCCATACTGCTTGGTGTACTTGTCAACTTCCCCATTGATTACTGGAAGAGAGAGATGGTCGATGTGCATACGAACGCCATCGTTGAAAGTCTCTTCGCGCTCCTTGTTCAGAGTCTCGCGTTCCTTTTCAAACGGCTTTGTCGTCTGCGCCGAAGTGTTGCTCTGGAGCGCCTGTTTCGATGTGGTGATCTGCCCCTGAAGATACTGCGAAATCTGCTTGAGAGTCTCATCCTTGCGGGCAGGGTCAGTTTCGCGAAGAGCCATGTCGATATAAGACGGGATATTCGACTGCTCGATCATCTGGATAGCATATGGGCCAATGGCCTTTTGGAACTCTTGCGGATTCTGCGCCGCAACACGCTCCAGATATGCCGAGGCCAACTGGACTGCCTGTTGTGGGTAGTCCTTGAAGAACGAGTCAAGAACCGACGGGTCACCAGCCTCTAGGCCAGTTTCCTGGGTATCGTATTCCTGCACCCGTGCCTGAAGAGTTGACGCACCGTCTACGCCGCCAATGGCCTCAATCAGGTTCTTGGCCGTCTGTGCCTCTTCCACGGTGGGGAACTGAGCCTTATAAGCCTGTTCGCGGTAGTACGAGTTGCCGAGTTCCTTGAGCGTGCCAGCCTGTTCGGGAGAAGCCTCAGAAGCCGCCTTCAGCGCGGCGCGGATGTTCTTCGGGCCAGTACCTACCTGTTCGCTCTCAGTTCCTTCTGTGGGTTCCTGCCCTTCATCACCAGTCGGTTCAACGAGTTCTTCGACTTGTTCCTGTCCGCCTTCGACAGGTTCTTCCTGGGTTCCGAGGTCAAGCGTTTCTTCGCCGTCCATGAGGTCTCCTATGCCTTGCCCAATATGGCAGGTCTTGTCATTCCGAATACCGGTTTGACCCGATGATTCGTACCGTCAAAGTAAACCGCCAGAACGCCACCCGGCTTGACTATCTCTGTTTTGTACGGGTCAACGTCAATATCCTCTGTGAATTTCACCAAACTTGTCATCACGCTTGAATGTGTCACAAAAGCAGTGAGTCTACGCTTGGACATTTCAAACGCGGCCTTCCAGAAGGCAAACTGCCGATCGTCAAAGGAGCAAAGGCTTTCTCCGTCTGGAATCTTCACCTCTGGGTTATTGATGAACAGCTTGAGGGCTTCATAGTTCTCGTCCCTCGGCATTCCGCAGAAGATTCCCATGTTCCAGGGGAAAAGCCCTCTCGTCTGTGAAGGGATCAATCCATGGGGCTTTGCCACAACATGCGCCGTCTGAAATGCTCGTAAGAGCGGAGAGCAAACCACCTGCTTGATCGGTTTGTCTTTCATGAAATCCGCCGTCTCGCCTACCTGCTTGAACCCATTGGCGTCCAGAGTCCCATCATTCCAACTACGGAAAACAGGAACGGTATTGGCGGAAGTTTCACCATGCCGGATCACATAACAGACGAGCTTATCCATTACAGCCGCCTCCGGGTACGCGTCTTGATTTCTGCCATCGGCGTACGTTGAATCGACTCGACCTCCGTCTCATTGGGCTGATTCATGCTATCGGGTGGGGTGCTAATCCCTGCCGCCAACTGGAGAAGCTGCGCTTGTTGCTCGGGAGACAGTTTGCCCGTGAGCGAAACCTTCGGAGGCGCTGCCTGTGCTTGCTTGAACTGCGCAGCTACCTTTTTGTTCTGCTGCCAGTACAGATAGACGTTCGTCCACTTCTTCCAGTTTTCTCCGCCTTCTTGCTCCTGTCCAGACTTGCGGCGCAGAGAACGTCCGTGCGGTTCGCCCATCCAAGAGAGCACAGTTGCCGCGATAGTGTCATGATCTTGAGAATCATCCTGAGCAACTTCGACGCTCGGGAAATATTTGTCCATCTTGTCGAACTGGTCCTTCAGGTCATTTACCTGATCCTGCATTTCTTGACCAGCCTGTATTTGCTCCTGCCCAATTTTCCCTGTCTGCGCAGCAGCAGAAGCTACCTGCTTGGCTTCTTCGTGCATGGCATTCATCTTCTCATAGTGCGACTTCATCTCGACCCACTCTGGATTGATGATAGGTTCGCTGTCGAGAAGCCTGTCGATATCTTCAAGCGCCGCGTCTTCCCAGTTTGCCTCATCAATCGTAATCACACCATCCATGTGGAGAGCATCGACGATTGCTTTTGCATTCGACGGTTTGCCAACTTCTCCAGCAATTGTGGGGTTGAGTTGAGCCATGTCGAGAATCTGTAAGACCTTAGCTTCGCGGGCAGAACCGCTTTCGGGGATGGAGTTCGAGGTCTCTGCCTTGCACTTTACGTTTCCGCCAAGGTTCTTCGGACTCAGCACAAAATCGCCATCATCCGACGAGTATTCTGTATCCTGGCCATTATTTGCAAAGCACCCAACCGCCTGAAGCAACACTCCCTCAAAGATACTGTTGATTACCTGCCATGGTCTCTGGTTACGCTCAAGTGCCTGACCAAGGCGAATCTGCGTAGCTCCTACGGTGTTGTCCGATCCTTCTCCTTGGCCAAATAGTGCAGGTGTACCGCCATCGATTGCCTGGATCAGAGGGCCTACATACTGTAAGAACATGGAGTCCATACCGGGGATAGGCGTAGGAGAAGGAGTCTGGCCTACAATGTCTTGCATGGTCTGTCCTTCACCTGGCTTTACCCCAATTTTTCTTCCAGGATCGGCATTTAATTCATTGATCGCTTCCATGTTGAAGCAATCGCTATCCAACAACGTCGCGGGAATAGCCTGTCGCACGAACTTATCCCACAAATCCGCCCAAATGTTGATTCTTTTCTGGATGGGCAAATCATTGGACCCGAGTGCACGGCGATTCTGCCCGAAACCACGGCAGAACATTCCCATGGTCAAGTGGTCGTCCATCGACTCATTCCAACAGGCCACGACTTCAGGACCGGCCATAATCAGGAACATGCCGTCAGGAAAGTTCTTTAACAACCACTCGCGCTGCGCTGGAGTAACAGCATCATCGTAGAAAATGCCAGGGCGGAACCAGTTGTATCCCATCGTGCATTCTCGGATACCGCTAGTGCCAGTGATGTACTTGCCTACAATGCCGATCCTTGTGTTGATTCTGGCAATGCGCTCGAATTCAAGCTCCCCAAATGTTCCCCAACTCGGCTTGATCTTCTTTCCCATCCAGGGATACATGGCACGCGCAATCGAGTAATCCATTTCCTCGAACAACTGAGCGTAGCCCATGTCCTTTAGGCAATCAGCCATCATTGGGAGCTTTGTCTCAAGCACTCCAAAAGCGCTCGACATTTCAGCGCGGCGCACAGACCCGTCATCCGCAAGTCCAAACCGGCTCTTGTCTGCAACAGTCCGAGTCCACACTACGGCACGAGGATCAGTCCACGCCAAATCAGATAGATAACGCTGGAACTCTCCTGCACAGTTCTCTTCATACCACATGCACTTGTATTTATTGGCTTCATCAGCAGCCATCACATCTGCTGGCTCTTTCTGCCTATTAGGCGAGAAGTTCACCGTAACCGCGCCACGGTTCAAACAGGAAGTGATAATGTCTCCCTGAGCAGAGTATATATTTGTAGGGTAAAGATTGGCATCGTCCATGTCGCTAAGGGAATTGTGCCGAGCAGTCGTGAGTCCGTTACCGGCCCCCATGACATTCCATCCACCATTCTGACTACCTTCAAGGTATTGATACCCTCGATCGAAGTGGCGCTCTTGCCAACACTGCAACACGCTGAAACGGCGTGCAGCTTCATCCGTCGTGCTCACGGTGTTGACCAGTGTCGTCAGCAGCCCAATAATTGTTGGGTCTTCCTTCTTGATATCGTCCGGTTTCCACACCATCTCTGTGGTGTAGATAGACGGAGCGAGTTCTCCCGGCTCATATTCTTCTGCAACCGAAAGCTCTTCTTGCTCTTCTTGACCAAGATCATTCGCCGAGGACGGCATCTGGACAATGTCTGTTGGCATCAGTTCACCCTGCTAAAACGAGATACAAAATCGTTGACGGTCTGCACCAACTTGCTGATTTTCTTGGAAGTATCGTTCCATTCTTTCTCAAGGTTATACCGCGAAAGAGACTGCTCACTCTGAATGTTTGCAATCAATTCTCGCATTAAGTTGTTGTCGTGCTCCAGATCGTGCAGACGATTTTCTACTGACGACACTGGAGTTGGGTCCGCTTCTCCTGGCCAAAGTTCCATCGGTCTCTCCATCAAGGATCGGGCATCCATTCTTATATGTATTGAATGCCCGATCCCATCCGCTTCTGTATTCGTCGTTGGACGGCTTCATCTTCTCAAAGTCCATTACTGCGGTCCCATACCAAGACTTTGGCCAGCAGGAGCCATGCTGCCATTCTGCTCAAGACCTGCGCTCTCGGGACCTTGCCCCATTGCACTCTCAACATCTTCAGGTGTATACCCCATCTGCTGCAACTGATCGACCAACTGCATCGCCTTGGGAACATCCAAGA
>Ga0224526_1000117_pt1 | contig 39630 bp, 49 predicted proteins | sample CBST25metaG_FD_179878 | JGI IMG/M metagenome (GOLD analysis project Ga0224526, IMG submission 179878) | Peat soil microbial communities from Stordalen Mire, Sweden - C.B.S.T-25 | ecosystem: Environmental > Terrestrial > Soil > Wetlands > Peat | place: Sweden: Norrbotten County, Stordalen Mire...
CGTGCATGTTGTTCCACTGCAAGACCACGTTCCGACCGTGGTGCCTGGGCTAAAACTGTAGCCATCGTTCATCAGAATTGACGAGCTCGCCATGTAGTATACGGTCGTCGATGGGTTGTACTGCACGCCGCTCCCGCCGCCGCCCGTCGAGCTGATCGTCACTGGACCCGTGCCGCCGCTCGGTGAGATGGTCACGTTCGTGCCGGCAATGATCTGGGAGACGCCACCCAGGTTCGCCAGCGCCCCTGCTGCTGTGGTTGCGCCCGTGCCGCCATTAGCAACGCTTACTGGTGTAGGAATTTCACTAGGCGAGCAACCCCAAAAGCTACCTGAGTATACTCGATAACAAGAGCTGTTTACATTATAGTAGACACTTCCTGGAGTAAGCTGAAGTACCGCTTCTATATCAGCGTAGCCATAATTTCCAATAGTAGCTGGAAATCTTGGCGCTGGGATAGTGGCATCAACTAAAGAAGTAATATTCTGTGAAACTCCAGTAGTTATCGTAGTCACTATACCACACTTCGAAGTAGAAAGTGGGCATACAGTAAACTGCCACTGACTTCCAGAAGGACAGACTTGATTATTATCATACGTTGTAACAGTAAATGCACCTGTTCCATCGAGAGTTAGCGGTCCCTGAGATAGAACTGCTGGATTGAGCGCTCCGCTACCATTACAGAGTTTGTAAGCACTCAAGCTAGGATTCGCAGGATTCGGAACAAACTGTACCGTCACTGTGCCATTTGTCCACAGTGTACTATCTGAGTCGGTAACAGTGGCTGATACAGTGGTAGTCTGCGCAAAAGAAATGCTACTCACAAAGAGTAGCACCCCAAGAAAAACAAGATACTTTTTCATACATCCTCCTAGAGCCAGCCGTTGGTTTCAAGAAATTGATAACGCTTGAGAGTTACTTTGTTGATATCAGTACGATACTGCATGTTTGGGATGTTGATCTTACTGAGAGCTTTATCACACTGTGCCGCAGCCGCTTCAATGGTGTCTCCAATACCAATCGGAGCGCAGACATAACCGTAATTGCCACTGGTAATAAGAGACTTCTTATCCTTAGAAAGTTTCACATCATACATATACGTATGTGTGAGTTGCTCAATGTCCTCTGGATCAAGTCCCTCAATCGGAACATCCTTGGCTTTACTAATTCTTATCTCCGTAGGATAAGGTGGTATTGAGAGTGTGACCGACATTCCATATGGCGCTTTCCACTTAATTTGCGGTATCTGAAAAGAGGCTACCCGTTGTAGCATTTCGCCAAAGCCAGGACCATACATCGCAGCTATTGTAGAGTCGGCAAGATAACCAAATCGCGGCGTCCACTCTAGTCCATAAGCTGTATCTTCTGTGACAATGGTATTAAGATCAATCATACCGGTAAAATGATTCTCTTGTAAAAATGGAATAATCTTTTTCAGCCCTTCTCGATAGAGCTTAGACTCTTCAGAGATAGCAAAGACCAGATTACCAGAGCATCCAGTGTTCGGACCCTTACCTTCATTCATAAACTTCTTCTCTTCAAGAGTACAAGAGAGCATGTAGAAGTCTGTGCCATTAAAATAACCCATCACTGATGCCTCAGTACCTTTGACAAATTCTTGTAAAATGAATAGTTGATTCTTTGACAGCGCATACAATCTATCAATCACCTTAAGCATATCCGGCGCATCTTTAGCAACATACGTCAGTGCCTTATCATCATTCCCACCTGGACCCTCATAGGGTTTATAGACGTATCTCTTCCCTTCCTTATTTATATACGCCTTCCCCTCCGAAGCTGTAGCGAATTCCTGATACGGCGGCACCACAATCTTGGCTTGCTCCATTGCTTCCAAGCCAAACTTCCTATCATCCTCCAAGGCTTCTTCAAATGAGCCGTCTCCTAATGTCGGCGCTTCTAATCTAGATGCGTCAGCCTGTTTTGGTTTGCCTGTTAGATCGAACAAGGATAAATCATATCCCTTATACGATGGATACCCGTATCCTCTGAGTGTTCGTCTATGATCCAGCGATAGCTTCTTAGGGGGCGGAATAAGCCCCCTAAGAACGTCTTCATAATACTCTGGCTTAGACAAAAAGTAGTCTACACTATGACCTTCCGCAAGGAGGCGTAGGATAAACCACGCGCCCATTCCACAATATGAAGACATTGCTATTTTCATCACTAACTCGCTTTCATCTTTTGTTGATTGTTGAATGCGCCAGGACGTTTTTCTTTCAACCATTCTACATAGTTTGCTGGGAGTTCTGAAAAAGTATAAACAAGATTATCAATCTTGAATAAGTCCTTGTCAAAACTATACCAGAAATTTCGTTTAAGTTTTTCAAAGCCATCTTTTGAGAAGACTCCTAGATAGTCAACCTTGCAATACCATCTAGGACATTGCTTGCTAAATTCTCCAAAAGCTTCCTTGCGACGGATACGTAGCATGACTTTGAATCTCCAGAGATGTAACCAAAGCTGGAATTTAGTGTACCCATCAGAGTTCCAGTTAATTCCCTGATGAGTACACTGATTTTCTAGCTTTCTGTGAATGAATGGTACTTGCATCTCCCTGCTCCTTTGTTAGTTACTTGTTATTCTTTCCAGCGTGATCTGTTTTCTGGTTTTCATGTGGCTTCTTACCGCCACCACTGCCACAGCCTTTGGCTTGTGAACCACTGGCTTGCACACGTTCCTGCATTGCCCGTGCTTCTTTGAGTGAGAGTGCTGCACTTTGACCGCTCATGGATTCCTCCTTCCTTTGTAACTGAGATGCTTTCTAATTCTTGAAGGCTTAGAAGATTCTTCTTTTTGCTCCTTCAAGGTTGGAAAAAGTCTGTGAGAGAGTGGTTTGCCTATGACTGGAATCATTTGAGTGACATCTCTGCCAAGTGGATTTATTGACTTTCCTCTCAGTGCATTCGCAGCATCGCTTATATCTGTGATGCCCATTCCAATCATAGGACCGACAACAGCATTTGCAAGACGACTACCTTTGATAGCTTGGGTGTAGTTATAGTACGCACCCATAGCACCAATGTGAGCAAGCATGTCAAAATAAGTGCCTGCAAAATTACCGAAAGAGTCAGGATGAGTAAGACTCTTGTAATCCTTTTGCATTGATGCTTGCGCTTGCTGTAGTGAGCCTGTTCGAGCAAAAAGTTCTAAACTCTTCAACATCGGTGCGACGTAGGGAAAAACAATACCAAGTGTGCCGACAAACTGTGCGATACCTTTAACATCACCAGCCTTAAACTGCTTCCGTAACTCTCGACCAATATATGTAGCCTCCGAAGATACAAAAGAGTGGTACATAAAAGCAGAACGCATAAAGAAATTAGCATTTCCATACATAGACTGGTCGATCGTCTTATTAACAAAAAATCTGTTATTGACAAAATGATATACACCCTTCTGAAGTTGCCCTTCAGTAAGTTTTCCGCCTTGCTTTTGTACATCTGCTATGTCAATACCCATCTCAGCAAGTTCAGCAAGAGAACGCTTATCGCCTCTGAGTGCATTGGTCGCCCAGAACTGAGCAGAATGAAATCCTACAGCCGCCGCAGCAGAGAGCTGCTTCAAGCGCATATAGTTAAATCCCGGCTGATGAATTGTCTTTCTGATAATCTCCGCGGCAGTTGGCTGATTGGTCCACTGAGCTAACTTGCCGCTGCGAGCTAGAATTTCTGAATGTACAACGTCCCACTCAGTATTTGCCAGAATACCTGAAGCCTCTAGCGTCGAGTGCATTTCATCTTCATTCATCCGAAGTAGTGCTTTACCCACTGCCTGTAACGGTGCCGACGCACCAAGATGAAAATACTGTCCTATATGTGGTATCGCTACAAATGGAATCTGTACAAGCCTTAGCACTTCTTGTGCAGTACGCTCAGGATTAGATGCTGGTGTATAAGTAGGATCAACATTCAACTTAGGAATCTGCTTATCTTCTGAGAGTGCTCGGAACTTATTCACGGTATTAATAGACTGATTCATCTGAACTTTAGCAGAAGATTTCGTAACATCGCCGCCGCGTTCGTGGAAGGTACGAGTGTCCTTGAGTTCATTTGATACTATGTCAGCGATTCTGCGACCATTGAGTTGAACTCTAGGATCAGGATATTCTAGCATCGAAGCAATCAATGGAGTAACATTCTGCATCTTATCACCAACCGAGCCGTTCAAAGCGGTAAGTCGAGCTTGAGAACGATTCTTAATATCGAGTTCTTTTAATGTCAACCCAGCATTATCACTAGCTCCAGTCGTAGGATTTATACCACGTTGAATGATTCTATTTGTGACTTGTTGAATAGGATGCCCAGTTTTCATAGCGTGAGCATGGAGATCAGCAACCGTTGTCTTATGAATGGGCAGCGCATTTCTTGTAACATCTGAACTCTGATGCCAGTCAAGAACAGCCTTAGAGTCTTTAGTACTCTCTCCCAACGCTACAGACCTTAATCTCTGATATTCTCCAAGCTGTGCTTTAACAGCTTTTCCCTCTGGGGATATATCAAGTTCCCACTCCTTGTTTCCTACGAGTGACAACAACTTAGAGCCAACGCCGCCTTCATGCTCTAAACTCTTTGCCCACATTTCTCCAAGAGGTGCTAATAGACCGCCCATTAGAATTGTATCCTTTCATAGTCGCCGGTCTGAGTTTGTAAGTCAGATATCATACTGTCAATATCTGAGATACTTTCTTGAGACCTCATGCTTTTTGGACCTTTGGCATATTCTTGCATACGAAGAGCACTCAGAGTTTTGTGTGCTGAAAGTGCTTGTCTCCGCGCCTCAGAATCAGCAGCGAACATATTCTTGAGATTGCGTTTCTCTTGTAAATGCTTCTCCTGCAAGAGCTCTTGTTGCCACTCAGTCGAGTTCCACATATCATCCTGAGTGCTACGGAAGATGTTAGATTCCTTTGGCCAGCGCCCAGAACCTAGGAAGTTATCCATGTGATTGTACATGGCCTTGGCATAGTACATGAGCTGAGGCTCTGAAGGCTTCCTGCCGCTCATAAACTTCTGCACTTTCATAGTATCAATGAGCCGCTGCTCAAGTTCTTTACCAAACTCACGTGGCATTAAGTGAGTATAATTGTACATAAAAGCAAGAAAGTTCGGATTCTGAGTTCCTTCACGAGTATTCTGATTCTCAAAAAACACGCCAGCATCTTTTAGAGCTTTTGGATAAAAGTGATTAGAAAGATCATCTTTGAAATCCTCATCACTCATATTCTCAAAGAACTGTGCGAGAGTTTTACCCTGACTCTTAGCAGCCGCCATGTGCTCACGAAGACGTACTTTGTAATCAGGTACCTTATCATACCGTACCGAAGGTTGGCCAAAGCGATCGGTCTTGTATTCAGTACGCGTCTTGATTGCAGGAATGGCCTTATCCTTCAAAGCAATAGATGTAGCTTTCTTAACTGGATTCTGTGTCAGTCGTTTCTCTGCCTGCGCTGCCGCTCTAGCCTGATCCTTTGCCATCTTTTGCTGAGCCATCTTCTCTACTTGCTCTGGCTTTACCATCTTCGCAGCGGCAGGATCTTTAGCAAGTTCTGCCATTACTTTCGCTTTGTAGAATTCAAGCGTACGCTTTGTACCAGGAGTCGATGCTTCTTTAGCAATCTTTGTTGCTGCTTGTTCTTGGACTCCTTCTACGTGTGTGTTGAGAGAACTCCCAGCATCCATGATAAGCTGATTAAGTCTTGTAGAAAGAAACTTAAAATCCTCACTTCCAGCTTCGATAGAGCTAAGTTTCTTCTCGCCAAGCAATGAGCGAATAAAAGTTGCCGAAGCCAGTACCGGCGCATATTGGGCAGGGTCTTCATTGAGCATGTTCATCTCATGTTCTTTGATCGCCGCTTTGCTCATACCAGACTCTTCCATCTTAGTAATGTGATTAAGAGCTGCGACATAGATAGCTTGCTGTCCAGGTATACCAGCAACGATAAGATTGTTACCTACTTCCTTCTGATGATCCTCATATCTCTCTGCATCTGTAGCAGGACGTAGACCTTTCTGCGCCAACTCTAGTTTAGCAACGTGTCTCTCCACTGCATCCTTAGCTACACCTTGTACCACGTCACCAAGTTTCTTTTTTCCCATTCCAGCAACATCAAACATGCCATGAAACACTGCATAGCCTAGTGCATCTTGCCATGCCTGATCTTTGTCCTCTTGTTTGCGAGTAGCTTTGCCATAGGCATAACCTTCTGCTCCTGCCATTAAATAACCAAATACTTGCTTTCCAGCAGGACTCTTCATAAGCTGCGCTGTTAGATTGCCACCTTTGACTACGCCAGTACCTTCTCCCATGGCAACATACATCGGCAACTGTGCAGCTTGTTCTGCTACGAATGAGGTCGCATGGTTCAGCCAGCCATCATAATTTGGTAATGCCGCTGCCCAGAACTCATGCTCATCTGTCTGACGTTGTGCGCCACGATTGACAGCTTCGGTTAACTTAGAATCATGCTTAACTGAAGCAATCTGATTGTGTAAATCTACTGCTTGTTCATGCCACGGCTTAGCTAAATGCGCTTGTCGCTGTGCATCAGGAAGTGCGCGTTCTTTTTTCTCATTTTGGTACAGTTGTACTGCATCATCTACAGCATTGCCAACTGCATTATAAACATACTGTCCTGCTCTAGCAAGACTCGGCAATCCTTCATTCCATCCATGTGCAAGACTGTGCATGATGGAATTGTTGTAAGAGTCTTCGATGTTATAGTTCGTAGCTTCCTTGTATGCTTGCTTGAGCCACAACTCTTTACTCATCGGCGCAATCTTCATGCCGCCGTACATTGGAGCAATCATCTTGTCATAGTAGTGTGATGCGACAGTTTGTTTTTGATCTTCTGTGAAATGTGACAGCTCAGCATCATTAGCTATAGTCTTCCAACGGTGCAGAGAATTAGCTAAGCCATCGTAAGGATTAGTTAACTTATACGGATTGAGCTTCGGATTCTTCAATGCCTCAATCTTGTCATGCCGATTCATCGAGTCAATTGAAGCATACTTCTGCTTTAGCGCCGTTGCTCTAGTAGCTTGCTGCTGTGCCTCTTGTTGCCTCACGATTACATCATGAAGTGGGCTAGTAGTTTTCGTCGTCTTCGTCTGGGTCGGCGGCGGTGTCTGAAAGCCAGGTAGAGGCTGAGTTGAGACTGCTGCTGGTACCTGAGGTTGATCCACTAGACGCACCTCCTTCCTTTACATCGGCCTTCTTAGAATACTCCTTCATAAGACTATCTGCTGCCTGACCAAACGTTGTCTGAGCTTGCTTAGCAGTCTCTAATTGCTGGTCAAGATTGGAAACTATCGAAGCATTATAATGTTTTTGCTCAGCTTGGGCTCTCTGAATCTGTAATTCAGATACAGTCTTAGCCAAAGAAGCTTTTGTTACCGCTGTCTTAGTCTGGAATTCCTGATACGCTTTCAATTGTACTGCTGAGTCGGCGCCTTTTAACGACAACTTAGCTTTGAAAGTAGCGAGGTCTTTAGACCCTGTCGCTGCAATTTCCTTGAGTCGATAACCAAACTGTGTTTTCGCTAAGTCTTGTCGAGCATTTATCTGCTCGTGCATCCTATCCCAAGCATCTTGACTCTTGAAAAGGCTAACCGCGTCAGCATGATCTTCGCGGCGCTGCTCAAGAGAAGCTGTATTATTAGCACGTACCTGAGCACTTAAGAGTGGCATCAATGCCTTCGTCGCCGCAGCATTAGCTTTCTGCGCTTCCATGTATGCCGCATACTGCGCTTGTGCCATCTGATTTGGTGCCATAGTCTGAGGTTGTGACTTAGCAAACGCCGTACCAAAATTCTGCGCGCCTTGCTGATTAGCTTGCTGTTGATGCTGTTGCTGTGCTTGCTTAGCAAGTTGCTTCTTCTCTTGCATGGTCTTAGCGTTTTGAATGGCTTTCTTCACTGCGTCATGTTCTTCGGTCTTGTTCTCAGAGGGATCGATATAATTGATATTGAGTCCCTTTGCAAGAGCCTTACGTAGTTTAGGATCAGAGGTAATACCATCTCGCACAGCGGTATTCTTAGTAATAAGCTCTTGTGCTTTCGCCGCTGTTGCGTTATCACCAATAGCCGTAGCAGAATCATGTTGCTGTTGAGCTTCATCTATCGCTGCCTGCGCCGTGAAGAGCTTCGTCGCCGCATCTGTGAGGTGCGCTTGTTTTTGCTGACGTTCCGCCGCGACTGCCTTACTAATAACATTCCCAGCAGAAGTCAAAAGATTTGCTATCCCTTGACCCTTAGCAGCTTTCGCACCTACCATTTGTCTATGATCAAGAGGTTGCTCCGATGCTGAATTAGTTGGACGAAGCATAGAGGAAGGAATTTGTCCTACATGCTGTCCAGAGACAGGAGTAATAGCTTGTCGCATTAGATTCTGTTGCGTAGCAGTATCACCCTGAATTTGTTTGAGCAACCCTCCAACGTCAAGTCCTCCCCCACCTGTAGAAGCAGGTACGGTAGGAGTCTCTGCTTCAGGCCACGCTAGCGTATTACCTTCAACTTCACTCATCTCAAACTCCTTAGACTGTGCTTTCCGTTTTTCCTGCTGCGACCATTCCAGACCCAGCATTAGAGTTTCCAAAGAAACCGCCAACCATATTCATCATACCACCAGCTATTTCCCAAGGCATCGCAGCTTGATCTGCTGTCTCTTGGGCTGCTGCGGAGGAAATGCCACCAAGAAGTTGTGCTTCTAAACTTTGTTGACTCTGAGTTAGAGAAGCACTCTCACCAGCAATAGATGCCGTTTCTTGAGCTTGAAGGTTAGAGTCAGCGATTGCCGCCACAGAAGAATTAGCACTTACTCCACCAGCACCGAGAGCAGCGTTAGTGTTTGCTAGTGCGGTCTCCATCTGAGGTTGCAGAGAAGCCGTATATTCTTTGAGAGTTTCCGAATTAGTCCCACTTATAGAACCTACCAAACTGTCAAGCTCATTTCCAACACCTGTACCATAGATGTCATCTAACTGCGATTGTAAAGCTGCGTTAGATGAGCTAGCTACTGTACCTGATGAAGGTGTTATACTGGAAGATACAGAAGAAGCCGCAGGTACAAGTGGATTAGAAGAAGATGCACCTATAGTGCTCGTACTTGCTCCAGGAAGCGTCAATGCTGCCGAACCTGTACCTGCTTTACTTGTCGTGGATGTTTGGTTATTTCCTGCCGGATTAGAGTACGGCACCAGGCTATTTGTGGCCATTACACCCTCCCCATTCTGAGACGGAATCTACGTGATGTTGTTGCTTGATCTCGATTACGTTGTGAGGTACGTTGAAAAATTAATCCTGGTGCACCCTCAATTCCAGCGCTGGTCTGAAACTTCTGATCTCCATACAAAGAGGTATGAAGTTCTGAACGCTTGTTCGCAAGATTAACCTGCGGCGCTATCCTAATAGCCGCAGCATACTCAAGAATCTCTTGCCACTCATCAGCCATCATTATCTGCTGTGCTGAAAAAGTCGTAGCTAAAAGCGCAGTATTAATAACAGTCTGTGTGAGTGGATGTTGAGTCTGATAGCGCATGTAACAATTGTATGCTTGATCAGGCATAGAAGCAAGATAGATCAAGTTATTGTTCCGTGTCCAGTAGATTGGAAGCCCTGGAATGTTTAACAAGACTTCAATAGAATCAGGACTACGAAACTTCAAATCATAGCCAGAGTTTGTTGCAAGATTCGAGAGCGAAGGTACTCCATAAGGATTGTTAAACAGAAAAAATGAGTTTACCTTCTTTACATCCAGCGGAGCGTCAGCAGTTTGCAAAAAGAAACTTGCTGCATAGTTATTCTGAAAAGCGACCAAACTAACAAGCGGTCCCGTATCCTCAAGAAGTGGGTGCTTGTAATCTTCTGTTAACTCAAGCACAGACTTCCTAATAGCTTCCATCATTACAATGTCAGCCGTCGTCCGATTCATCAAAAGTCCTTGAATTCCTGCAACACAATCACCAGCTAGAAAGCTCATGCAAACTCCTTAGAAAACGTAGACCGTGTGCGATGCTGTGGGATCAGTTGTTGTGAGTGTAATCTGATCACTATCTGGCGGCGCCGTTCTTGAGACTGGCGCATTCTTGTCTTGATCTACAACATGAAATCCTATCGGTTGTCTTTTCAGCCCATGATTAATCACAAGGCTTCCACTCGCAGGCCAATTGTATGCTGCTCCAGTATCAGTAGCACTAGTTGCTGCAATTCGAATCAATGTGCCAGAGCCATTCCCTTTGTCAAACTGCGTGTATACTCCAGCATTGGTTCCAGCGCTAGTCGGCGCACTTCCCTTAGCCGTACCCATATCAACATTACCACTAAGTGTTTGCTGTACACCTTGTGTCCATTGACGGTGCGAATCCGAAAGAGTGTGCGCAAATGTGTTAGGATCATACGGTCTCATTATACTGGCCTCTGTTTTGGATCATAAGATGCAAATTCTGCGATCTTTACAATGTAAACCTTAGCCGAATCTGCATTTGTAAAGCTTGGAATAGTTACCGTAAGTTGCGGAGAGTGCACTGTAAAAGCTCCTGATGTAGTTACCGAAGAAGGAAAAACTTGAAACTCTGTCGGTGTGGTCATATTTAGTGATCCACTAGCAAGAGCCAAAGAACCAAAAGTTATACCGTTAAAACTAAAGTTCAAACTACAAGCTCCAGTAAGAACCCCCAGCAACGAAACATACAAACCATCAATTGTAATATCACGTCCGAAACTAATCTCCTCGACTGGAAAAGTCACAGTCGGATCAAAGACGTTTATAGAAGCTGGCCCAGGTACGCCATCAACAAGTTTCCAAAAAGTAGGTGCGATTATACCTGAACTAACTGTAGTCTGTTGTTGCGCTTGCACTAGTTGATTAGAGTCTTGTATATCCGCAGACTCGCTCACATTTGAGTTTGCAAAAACACCCGAAAAAGAATTAAGAGTTTGTCCACCAGCCTGATTACGAATTGTAAGTTGTGTCCAGGTTTTATTCAAAGCATTGAACAAAAATGAGACAGTATCCAATTGAAAACAGAAGAGTACTACAATATCCTGGCCCGCGTAAACTGCACATGAGGCGGCACTTAGAAAACCTTGTGAGCCTTCTATCAAGGCAAAGAAAGAAGGTTTTATTTTCTGTCCTATAGAACTGATTGAATTGGATACTTGATAAATGTCAGAGTTTCCTACAAAGGCGCCAGTTTGATTATACTGACAAATTAAAGAAGTTGTCTGTGAACCCTCTCCTTCATCTCCAAGTCCAATGTGAGCAAAGTTAAATGGTGAAGTTGCGTTTCCTGTAGCTGTGGCATAGCTTATTCCTTGCGAGCGAATAATAAAAGCGGTACCATTACTTACAACCAACCCAGTAAGATAATCTCCAATATCTGCAAGTTGCGCGAAACCTGCTCCTGTGACATTTCCTGAGATGTTAGTAGGATTCCATTCATCTAAAGCATTTGCAGCACTCCAAAGAAACATCATATCTTGTGCTGTGTCTACTATGCCAGGAGCGTCAATTTTAGCAAGCCCAATCAAAGAACCTGCAAACTTTCTAAGTATCCGAACACCTTGATATAGTGTAGAGATAGCAAAAGCTCCAGGACCACCGTACTTGATGATTGAAGGTCCAATGTTAGCTATGTAAAGCACTCCACCTACAGAAGCTATCGAGGCTTTCGGAGAAAGTGTTGTAGAAAGTGTTGAACCTGAACTATCAGTACCACCTGTAAGATTCTCTGGTGAACGAGCAGGAAAGTAGTAATAGTAAGTTCCTCCTACAACATAAGACAAGTCTTGGACTGTTATACTATTTCCAATAACTCCACCAGTATAAGCAGTAAAAACTAAAGCTCCTAAACCAGAATTTACAGTTGCCGTAACATTAGGATCAGCAGAAGTAGCGGCACCGGTAAAAGTCGCAGTACCATTGATATCAGCAGCCATGTTAGTAAGTATGTCTGCTGCACTACTACCAATCATGGTAGTAATTGGTACAGGAGCAAGAGTAAGATTAGAAGCTGAACTTCCATAAGACCCAGCTACATATCCAGCAGAGGGAGATCCACTGCTTATGAAATTCCAGTCTAAAATTCCTCCACCACCTCCCACAGAAATAACTTGTATCTGTGCTGCACCATTAGCAGCAGCCAAAGCTGCCGTAGAACAATTGCTCGCTTGTTGCAGTATATAATAACTACCCCCTGCAATATAGCTAGCTCCTCCATGGTCACCCGTAAAAGATGAGATACCTCCACCTGAATCAAAAACCGTTAACGATGCGATAGTACCGTCAGGATTCAGTGTGTCAATTTGTCCGTTAGCACCTGAACCTGTCACAGATGCCGTAGAGTAGGTAAATTGACCAACTGTGACGGTATATGTGTTAATTCCATTTGGACCAGAAATTTTCAAAACAACATTTACTACCGGGGTGTAAGATAGGGTAGCTGGACCTACTACATAACCAGTACCTGCAAAATTAAGTACATGTGTAGGCTGTGGATAGCCCCAGTAAGTCGTATACGAATTTGACACTATGTGAAAACCTGTAATCGCTCCACCAGCTCCAATAGAGTCCACTACAATTTGACCAGTAACATTAACTCCAAGAGCTGTTGACTGACTCACATAATAGTTGTCTCCTACTACATAGTTGGTGCCTCCTGAGATAGTTATAGAGGCAATAGAACCAGGAATATAAATGCTATTTACCGCTGCGATACCAAAATTAGAAATTGAGGTTATATTTACAATAGCTCCTGTGCCATTTGAACTAGGCGCACTTCCAGAAGTAAGAAGATCTAAAGTTAAAGAAGCTGTCGTTGCTGGAGTTGCGGTGTCAAAGATAGTAAAGACAAGTGTGTCATTCCAGATAGTGCTTAATGAGGCAGGACTCCAGGCAGTCATATAAAAAGTATACTCTACTCCAGTTGTAACTCCAGTTACAGCTACAGCCGTATAGCCAAGTGCATAATTAAGAGTTCCCCATTTTGTACTGTAGAAGTTACCAAATCCAATTAACAATACTCCTGCTGTTCCATTCCATAAAGTAGGCACTGGCGCAGAATTTACAGATACCGCAACAAGTTTGTTATCTACGATAATAAATCCATCGCAGTTAGTAAAGCACGCCGGATCAATATAAGCCGGCGGCGCAGACGTATCCACGCCGCCGAAAGGAGACTCTTTTCCGCCGTAGGTAATCTCAAGCCCGATATTACCATTAGCGAGTTCTTCTGCCTTGATAGCGCCCACAAGAGACTCCTACTTAGTAGCCATAAACAAATCGATTTCTCCAGCAAACGTTCCAGAGAAGGTTAAAGGCCCAGAGAGCCAACCAAGTTCAAAGAACTCGATGTTATCATCTACAGTATTAGAGGTAAAGGTATAGGCTCTACCTGCTACATCTGTGATGATAAACGTCTGTCCCGCTGCGGTGGAACCAGTCCAGAGGCCGCCCTTAAACTTAACATTCGCTGTGCCAAAAGGAGTAGTTCCTGGGGCAGTGATTTTCCAGATACGACCTGAGTAATCGTTTGCCATCTCGGTACTCCTTTCTTAGTTGAAGTTGTAGTGACAATGAAATACAACACCGTAGACGACAGCAGAGCCACCAGCTTGAGTGGTCAGGTTAAGATTAAGCAAGATCTCCGCATCTGCCGATGTAATCATCGCAGGAGTTGTAACCGGCACGTTTGTTACATAAGGTAGCGCTTGTACTGCGGTTGGAAGACCATTAGCTCCAAGAGCAACCAAGTTTGTAACCGCCGGTGCGGTATTATTTGCAAACACTGTCTTCGTCAATCCAACAGTGGCAGTTGTAAGAGCCGCACCAGTGACAGTATAGATGACATCCATGCTATCAATCTGCATACCCTTGGGAATCGGTCCACGTTGCATATTCCCAAGCGTTGCCAAGTTAGCAGCAAGAATCGGCGGAATTCCTGGCGGCAGAGCCAGTGGACCACTGGTGTTTGCTACAGTCGTAGGTCCAGCAACTCCTGCGGCTGTACCAAACTGCTCTTGGTCATACGAAGACGCATACACACCAGTACGTAGCCAAGGCTCGACATTCGAGAACAACGTAGCAGCAAGTGAAGCTGCTAGCGTCTGGCCAGCAAGTCCGGCACCCTGCGTCGCGTTCAAAGCATGTGCTGACGTGTCGATAAAATCGTCAAAACCTAGAAAAAACTGAAGGTCTGGATAGGACATGTTTCCTTCAAACCTTCCTTCAGAAATACTCATAACATCTCCTTTTCCAGCGCCTTCGCGCTCTTAAACTAGGAAATCTTCTACTTCTTCTGCAAAATCTGGATTACGAAGTTTCTCTACAGGAGCGAATTCTTCTTTTCCATCAGTGAGCACCTGTGCTATACGAATGTCCCGTTCACCAAGAAGTCCTGGGATGCCATGAGAATCCTGACACTCAGGCCCAAGAAGAAGTCCACGTTCCCACTTACACAGTGCAATCTTTACTTTCTTATCGCACCGATCACAGTAGTGCCACGGTCCTGTCCAGAATGTGTGTCGTAATCCGGTTTGTGCGAAGAAGCTCATTTTGAATCCTCAGAGTATTGAGGGCGATCGGAGCAGGTTCAAATCGCCCTCTTTACTATCACAGTAAAACTCTACTGTGAAACCTACGGTCCCTGCGTGCCCCACACTCCCTGCCACCGCGGGCACCAAGCAGCAACGCGCATCCTCGTTTTCTGCTTGATAGCATCCGTATCGAAGTCGTCGTCAAAATCTGTCGTCGGCGCCTCACGATTAATGACTTGGAGCGCATGGTCTGACTTCTGTGCCACAAGGAACCACGCACTAGGAGAGTTGAGCCAAGGAACTTCGAGATTCTTGTAGTCTTCAGGCAACAGAGAATTGATAGTGTTATCCCCTGTATAAGGCTTACCCGGAGAACCAAGAATCTCACGAACCAGGAACCGAAGTTCTGGGGGAGTAATGAGATTTTCCCAACGAAGCCGAATCGGGAAGCCCATGTTATCCACCATGCGAGCAGCGTGATTAGTAGCAAGTTGAAGACCTGCTACCGAGAAGTCCACATCTACCGCAGGACGGTTAGGATAGGTACCGGGTGCTGAAATAACTCCAGCTAGACCAGGACCAATTTGTGTAGCCTGTGCACCACCAAGCAGAGCGTGGGCGTTATAGAAAAGAGGATTACCATCAAAGGTTGTGACCTGTGAGGTAAAACCTTGATTGAACACATTCCACGCAATCATCTCTTTGGTAAACGCCGCCGACCGTGCCAGCAACGTCGGACCTTTCTTACCAACAAGTCCGTACTTGTCATCATCGTATAGTTCCTTAGAGGTTCTAATTCCAAGGGAGTATGTCAGTGGCTCAACCCTCTTAGAAGCACCCTGCTTCATTTCTGTATAAGAGGTAGAGACATTTTCAGGCTTCTCAAGTAACACTGAGATACCTGCCATTTCCAACTCTTGTTCATACTCAGAATCCGAATCTACTTCATGGAACACCTTCGGATAATCTGACGCTTTGAGCTGGCTATCGAGGCAGTCGAAGTAAATCTTCTTAAGCCCCGGCTGCATTAACTGTGCAAATTTTGCTCTAACTTGAGGCATAAATGATCTCCTTCGATTAGGCTACTTGAATCGCTGCGGTTAGAAAGACAAAGTTAACCAAGGAATTAAGCCCTGGTCCCATAGGAAGACCGACAACCTGCACGACAGCAGTGCCACCAGTCTTGCCGCCGTCAACATACCACCAACCGTTAGCATCCTTAGTCATGCCATAGGTAGCACCAATAGTTGCTTGAGTTGTGGTCCAGTTTGCAGCTACTGTACCAGTGCTGTTGTCAAAAAGAGCCTGAAAGATATTATCTTGATTCGGCTCAATATACAACGTGCGACCGTCTGTGACTGGAGTATCAAGAGCAATATTCACACCCAGAGGCTGATTGACTACAGCACCCCAGACCTGAATTGCAATATTTCCGGTAACTCCACCAAACGGAAGAATCGGAGCACCAAGACCCGCACTCCCAAGATTGGCGCCAAAAGATTCTGAAATTCCCAAAATCCCAGCGGTGACTGTAACACCATCCCATGCTTGTACAAACCCAGCACCGTTCAACTGCACTGGAGTACCTGACCAGAAAGTTTGACCTGCTGCTTCCGCGATGGAGCTGGTATACGGCGTAGTCCCCGCCTTCTCCAGCACTTGTAGAATCGGCAGATGCGTAGTAAGATTCGCCGGCATATGCGCTCCTTTAGTTACTGTTGGGACGGTGCCTGCTACACCGTGAGGTTAGTGTTAGACGACTGGATCGTAGAATGAGCCTGCTTCTGGGTGCATAGGAACTTCCTGAAGATCGAAAGTATTTGCAATCCGAGCCGAAGGCGGTCTACGGTTGTTTCCAAGTTGACGTTGAGAGAGTTCTAATCCTGCACGACGTTTGCCATACAGAATGCGTTTGTGAACACGTAACGCTATAACATCGACATAGCGATACAACTTATCAGAATCAAAGACTAGCGGAAGCTTGAAATCAGGATGTACATGCTCTGGCCTCAAATACTCATATCCTTCTGCCATAAGCTGTCCAATCCTACGCTGATCCTGTGAAGCCCAGACAACTTCATACTCAGGATCTTTCAACTTAATATTCATGTAATCTGGCACTTCATGCTCGATTGCAGGAATATAAGTCGAAGCTTTGTAGGCTTCCCTCTCAGTCATTGTAGCCCAGTTCGGTTCTTTTGGCTGCGCTGCTTCTACGTGGTCTTTTCTGTTCTTAGCCAGAACACGCTGAATTGCATCCTCAAGATCTTTGGCTGAGGTAGCAGGATTACTCACTACTCCAGCCAGCTCCTTAGCAACACTTCCCGCTTCAATTTTATGATTGATCTCAGGCATAACCGACTCCTTCCTTATCTAAGATTTCAGCGTAAGCCTTCGGCGTAAACCCAAGATGCTTAGCAGCGCGTTTGACGTTTTCATCTGCTTCAAGTCCAGCAAGACGATCTTTGTTGTCATCTGCTACACTTGTGTTCCCAGCAGCACCCGAACTTGTGCCACGACTGCCTTCGGAACTAGCAAAACGGTTCTTGAGTTTGCCTTCAACAAGCTCAGGAGTATGCTTGCCAAGAACTGTGTGATAGCAATTCTCAACATTCTGCGCATTGTTTCTAAATGCCGCTGGCTGACTCTCAAGAAGCGCATCGACTTCACGCTTAATGTCTCCGTGATAATAAGGAAATCTTTCAGCATTCTCGAAAACTTCACGCTTAATTCGATCTGCACGAGAGAGCAAAACCTCGTTAGTCAGAGGCTGCGTAGCAAGAGCAATAGCTTCCTTGGTCTTGCCTTCGAGCATCAAAGACTCAATACGCTCTTCAAGTTCTGCTTGTGTTTCAGTGTTCTTAGTCGCAGTCGCTGTACGAGTAGCCGCCGCATCCTTGGCAGTCTGCGTTTCTACAAACTTATTAATCCCTGCAAGTGACTCAAGAATCTGCGTTACTTTCGGTGTAAGATCAGCCGCCGCATTAGCGCCAGCTTCAATCTTAGTTGTCAACTCATCAGGAAGAGTGAACTCCTCTGTTCCATCTTCCTTCGATTTCTTCTGCCATGAGAAGAGTGCCATTAGATTTCACCTCCTTCTTGAGAGTGTTTCATTTTAAGTACACTTGCTTCTTGGTATTTTTGCTGCTCTTCAAGTGTTCTGAGTCGTTGTGGAAGTTCCAAGAAAACTTCCGTAACTCTTAACTGTGTACTAATTCTTACTGAGAGTGCTTTGATTTCTTCCGCCGACAGCTTAGTGGTGTCAAATCTTGCCCAGTTAAATGCTTCCCTCTGAAGATTCTTGAGCATTTCCACTACCGGCTGGAACTCCTCCTTGAGCCATAGCTCCTGAAGGGACACTCGATACGGTATTAGATCCTCGATTTTGTTGATTTCCATTGCCTGCTCCTGCTCCTGCTTGTGCCTGCATTTGCTGCATAGCGGTTTCAATAATCTGTGACACGTCAGGAAGCAACGCATCAGGATTATCACGGTTAAAGTTACGCGCCAAGGTCATAGCAGAGACTCTTGTCGCAAGAAGCATATCCAGATAATACTTCTTCAAATCTGGCGGTATGCCTTCAGAATTGATCGCTTGGATAATCTGTGCTTGACTCTGATAGAAGCGATCAAGCCTATCCGAGATGAGAATGTCATTTTGCTTTTCGAGTTCTTTGTTAGCAGATGCCGATGCTGGACGAAGACGCAGTCCTAGTGTGCCATCACGATAGAGATCTAACGCCTTCTTCAGTTTATCTGCATCTCTGCCATACTTCTTAAGCTTCTCACCAATACCAAAGTTTGAGTACATTGTGAGAAACTTGCATCCTAACTTCACATGTGCCGAGCGCATGTCACCGGTACGAAGGTTGTTGCGATTATTCTGCTGCGCCATGACCATTGAAGTTCCAGCGGCACTGTAGATACCGCGCTTCTGATTTACAATCCCACCACCAGTACCACCAGAAGCGGGATCAACTCCAGTACGTTCCTTGGCTATTGCCATATGAAATTGATCTGGCCCATCGCTATAACCTACATCAGCGCCGGCCTTAATGTGCTCGATCTCATCTTTACGTCCCGGCAATACAACGCCAGGAAACACATCCAGTATAGACCCAAGCTTACATTCTGGGTCCGCACGCCATACTCCCAGCATTGCCATGTTACGATTGTTAGTGCGCCAGTTATTATTGTTCGATAATTCCTTTTGCACCATGTGAATCATCTCAGCAAAACCTGTACCAAGATAAGACTCATCATCGTAGGCTAATTTCATGTCCTGATATGGGAGCATGTTCTTAGGATAGTTATTAAAAGCTACCCACAAAATCTTTTCTGTACGCTTGTGGTATTTTGCCTGGAAAGAATACTCCTTGCCTTGGATCCAGTAAGTAAAGAATACTGTGTAGTTATACCACCGCGCTGCACCAGTATCTACGCCAGAAGAGTCAATAGAGAACTGCTCATTAATCTCCCGTTCCATCTCTGTTTCTTGAACAGCGTCAGGATTACTAAGCAATGATTCAATATCACTCTGTTTGTAGTAAGGACTCTTCGCTTTAAGATCCTGCACTGCCCACATATCAAGAGAATCAATATGTCCAAAGAGCTTCATGTTCTCTAACTTCGGCACAGAAGGATCAAAGATAAAACGATTCAGCGGCAACAACTCAGGATGAGGACCATCGCGCTTGGTAATGATATGCTCTTCTGATTTGACTGGGCCATCTTCTTCTGAAGTACCGCCGCTCTTATACTCCATTACTACCTGTTGTTCAAACTCATATGGCGTGTAGATGATTCCTGTGCCATACTTAATCGCACTGTGAAATGCGCTCTGCTCAACCCTGTATAGGTCTAACTCATCCGGCGCATATGCCATGTCCATCAAAAAGTTTTGTACAACCTGCTTGAGTTCTTCGCCGTCTTTTCCTGGTAGGCCGCCACTCATTGTAGCTGCCCAGAGCGGATCATACATATAAATACCACCCATGATACGAGCCAACAACTCATCTGATGCTGTACCGATGATTGGGATTACTAAGTTCGCCGCGCCCGGCCATGGCCAATCGGCTTCTTTATTCTTTGGCCGTGCCTTGTACAAGCGCACATACTCTGGCAACTTCTCAGTTCTAAAAGTCTGCAACCGTCTATCGAGATGTGCAATCTTATCCTTGATAAAATCACAAATCTCCCGATAGTTATCAGGTCCAATAAGTTCCGGCGTTACTTGCGTGGGTGGTTGATATGGCATTAGAGGACGCCTGCGTTACTTTGAGTTGTTATCGAAGTGCCTGCAATGACTGTGGTAGTCTTTGGTGCAGTCAACTGAAGCTGCGGCGCTGGTATCGTAGCACTAAAGCTCTTGAAATCCGCAATCAGCAGACTTAAGAACTTATAAATGAATGTGTATACTACATTACCATTTGGTACAGGTAAAGCCTGTACCAAAGCCGAGGCGACAGAATTAACAACGTAGAAGATCAGTGCAAGTTGTAATGGTACTGAGATAACCATTTCTTACTCCTACTTATGTATCATCGCAAAAAAAGTTGCGATAGCTACGACGGTAGCGATTACTGCTGAGCCAGCGAGAGAAAGAGCAAGAACATTTGCTTTACCATCCTTCACCGCTGTTAAAGCAGCGTTTAGAGCTTTTTCATGAGCCTTCTCACGTTCATCCATGATAGCAAGGAGATGGATCTTCAGTGTATTAAAGGTCCATCCAATTTCATTATCATGACTCTCTGAGATAGCGCTCATTAAAACTCCTAAAAATGCTTTGCTATGACTGCGGCTAGTGTGGCTAAGACACTGGCTAAAGTAGCACAACTTAGCCATACGATCGCAGCAAGTTTTGTCTCGGCGCTTGTCATTCTGGACACTAGAGAGGGTTCTCCATTTCCTTCAATCACAATACGCCTAAGCGTTCTTACATCGCTCTCGATGTCCTTAACAAGCTGACAAGGCACAGTCGCACACGTATCACCCATTCCCTGCTCCCCCGTACTAGGCTGCTGCTGCCCTCATTCTTTGAGCAAACAGTGACTTCTGCTTTAACATAAAATCATCGACACGTTCTTGTGAAACTTTGTCAAATTTCCAAATCTGAGGACCATAAGAGAGAACATCAAGCAAGTCAATAAGACCTTTCCGTTGCCCATATTGTTCTACTTCTTCTTTGAACTCGGTACAATTATTCGTGTCTAACCAAAGTTCATGGCGCTCTACGATTGGAATGAAATTTTCAATTCGTTCTGCTTTAGCGTTTGCGTTCTGTGGAGTCTTGAGAGGAAGAAACTGGATACCAACAAGCTCTGGATGATCGTGCTTGTGTTCTTCGACGAAGTAGTTTAGATGATAAAGCAAATACTTCTGTGCTGCCACTGCTTCGACGTAGACAACACGAAGCTTCCATTTGACTGCGAGAAAAAATATCTGCTTAACAAAATCATCTATAGGACAAGCTTTGGCCCATTGATCGAGTAAGTAAACTCTGCGAGGATCACGCTCTACTCCAGTAACCGCAATAGCATGACGGCACCGACCGTCTTTGCCGGCTTCTTGGCCTAAGTGTGAACCTCCGTGATTCGGATCAACTGTCATATAACGATCCAGATTGCGTGGAAAGACATCTTTTATTACATCGCCTTCTGCTACATGATGACGAATGACAATGCGATACTGCTGAGGATGAGAAGTCTCAAAGTATCTGCTAACTATCGAAGATTCCTTCGGCACCGCCAATGCACCAGTTACTTTTTCAAAGTTAAAATAGCGAAAATCCGCCATATTAAACTTGGCTTTAGAAGGATCAATAGGATAGTTAAGAAACTGACAAGAAAAATGATAGCTGCCAAGACGGCGCTTCCAGCGTAGTAACTTCTCCCGTGTGAAAGCCTCTGGGAATATTGGATCACCGAAAGGATGAAGAGAGCAACAACCACCCAGAGCGGAATGAGTAGTCCAACTAAAATAAGGCTCTTCCTGACGTATGTGCGAATTGAGGTCATCATGCGACCACCTGTTACCTACGACTATCTCGTCAAAGTCTCTACCGGGATTATCCGGGTCTGAATCTGTAGCACCGACCAGGATTTGATGATAATCGATTGTATCGGCCATAACAATACTGGATTTTCTGGCTTCTCTTCCCACAAGATCATCTTGCACCACGACGTTGTAATGACGTGATTGTAGGGCCGCGCCGACTCCGATAAAATCGAAAGTACCTTCTCCCTGTCCACGTCCAGCAGGAGTTCGTCTTTGATGAAGAGATTCATTTGTCCACGTCTCCTTTTCAGTTGGAATTATTTCTGGAAATAGGTGACGGAAGAATGAATTGTTTTCGTAGTGGTTTGAGATTCGGATACCCAGTTTGATTGCGTTCTTGATAGTCTCGGACACCAAGAGGATGCGTATGTCTTGGCTGTGGGTTCGACGCATCCACTCAATGTAGAGATCAGAGTAACCAACTGAAGTAAAGAAATCTTCTTCCCGTTTGCCAAAAGGTAATGCTCTCCAAATCGAAAAGCACTCGCTGTAGACTGTACTTTTGAAATGGTCACGGGGAATCTCGATTCCTTCCTTAAGGCCATCTTTCATTACAGTAAGACACATCTGATAATGAAGATTCTTTGCTTTGTCGGAGTTCTTAGAAAAGCGATTCTTGCCCATGACAACGGTGCTGAAATAGTAAAGGTCCATCAAAGCATTAGCGCGAAAGACTTGCTTTTTCTCTGCGGCATTTTTACAAAGATCCGTGGGAATGAGATTGTAACCAAGAATAGTAGAACGCGGCACGAAGGTATCCCCAGTCTCTCCTACTTCAAGAGTCCTGAGGATATCTCGCACCGTTTGTTCTATTTCACGTTGGCTCATTGCAAACTTTCTACAACTGAGTAAACTGGTTTTTCGACACTCACTCTTAGAGGAGTCAGCGGTCTGTTAAACGTCAAGAGAGTCACATAAAAACGAGCGCCAAAAAATATCGCCAATCGTGCTCTCCAACTTAACTTCCAGCAAGTGACAACTTCTCCATCTGGAGTCCTACTTGCTGGAAGAGGAATATACTCAGGTTGATCCTCTGCATAAACTACCGATTCCAGTAATTCAATCTTAGGATCAATCGGTATAAGAATTTTCATTTCTGCTCCTGAAAATGAGTTTAACTTCCGGTGGCGCTTCACGCCGCAGATGGCATCACAGTAGTTGCAAAGGTCTCTGTTGTTACTTGATTAAACCTTGCTTATACCAAGCGTAGGATTCGCATCGACTGCCTTGTTCCACTGATTCTTTTGCTGAGACACTGGAGAATGAAAAAGGCTGCGCTCAAATCCTGGCACAAGCGTCTGGACTTTGGCTGTGGTCTTCGATGCTACGTGAGCTTGAAACATAGCAGTTGTCTCTTCTGGTGTCGCAGCTTCGTCTTCAGCTACAGCGGCGGTTGAAGTTGTCGTAACTGCTGAGTTAGCTGTAACAATCCCAATGATGGTCGTAATACCTGCCAAGATGAGATTGCCGTAAACGACATAAGCAGTTGGAATAGGCAGAGCATCGAAGACTGTCTCGAAAGCATCTAGAGCTTCGATAACATCCTGTGCAACTGTTCCTGAAGTCCAATTTGTCAACGCAGCCGCAGCCGTTTTATAAGCTGTAAGCGCTGCAATACCTTCGGTTGTATTTGCGAGATTAAGTGCGGTAAGAAGCGACTGAAGCTCTGGCTCAAGACCAGTCATCAATGCTCCTACGGTTTCTGCTGCTTTTTTGCACATTTTGCTGCTCCTTAGTCAATGTTAGTTGTCATACATTCTACCCAGTACAGCCACTCAAAACACGGAGGACCGAAAATTGGGCTAAACACGTCTCTCATCGTAAGCGCTCCCACAAGAAAGCATCTTCATAGTCTCCATAAAAATCTGGCACATACTGCGGAACTGAGAGTTTCTTTTTGAATCTCCATCTAGTTCACCGTTCCATCTGTAGGAAGAATCTCCAGAAGTTGCGCATCGAACTCGCCAGTTTCCGCGGCATCCTCTAGAGACTTGAGTGCTGCTTCTTGGTCGATAGCGCTAAGTGTGTGCGAGTTTGAGAATTCTGTGTTCGCCGCCACTGCAATAGCAGAATGTTCCGAGCCACCTAGCGGAGGCGCTATGCCACGAATAGCACTGATGATGCTTCGAGAAGCCTCATCTGCTTTCTCGAAGTCGAACATATCTACTGGCTTTACTTCTGTCTTAGATATTTTGGCGAACGAACCTTCACGATCAAGGATGTCTTGAGCCAAAGCAACTTTATGCTTGCGCTCAGCAAGAGTGGTTCCTTGTGATTGGACTTCATTCGCCAAAACTTGGAGTGCTGCTGGGAGCATTTGAGTGAGCATCTCGCGGCGCTGGCTCTTAATCATTTCCAGATTAGAGTCCATGTCGATGATTATGCCGTGGGTGATTTTAATGCGAGCGTTGAGGTAGTCGGCGGACTTTTTGATATAGCGTAGACGCTGTACAGAGACACAGAGCATCGAAGCTATCGCAGCTTCACCAAATCCAGCAGCTTCGAGACGTACAATCTTCTCAAGACGCTGCAACTTCTTGAACATGTTCTTCTGCGCTGGCTTAGAACCAAGACGCCCGGTCTTAGGATTGAGCGAGCCACCGTAGTGTAGGTGTCCGAAATTTGAGGAGGATGCCATTATTTCCGCGCCGCCTGTTTCTTGTGTTCAGATTGAGCTGCTTTATAGGAATGACCTTGCTTCTTGGCCTTAGCTGTCGAGTCTTGCTGTCTGCGAAAAGAAGCATTAGCGTCTTGGACCATCTTATCAGCATAAGCATGATCCGTAGTATCTTTCTTGAGCGAGGGCGTGGGAATAGACTCTATAAAACGCCGAGCCTTATTCACTCCACTGATGATCGAATCTGCAAGATCACTACCTGTGTCTGTCATCATTTACCATCCGCACCCTTAAAGCGTTTGAGAGTTTTGTCATGTCGTTGGATTCTGGATGCTTCGAGTGGCTCTACAGCGTTGGTATCTGTAGGAGTGGGTTTTTCTACCGTGGAAGGTTTTCGTGGGAAGCTTTTGTGCTTCGTGCGTGGGCCACCGCCGACGCTAGTGTGAATCTTAATCTCAGACTCTGCCATTAGGATTCTTCTCCTTCGCGGTTTCGAGACTCCAGAAGCCCTGTGTAGTTGGAGAAATGCGCCGAAAGTGCGCGGCGAAGAGGACTAGGATCGTAAGAATGTACGAAAGTCGCCTTCAGTTTCTCGAAGGTCACATCTCCTCCGTCGATATTCTCATACACATTTTGTGTACTTGTGCACTTCGAGTCCATGTTTTAAGTGTACCACGTCTCCGGCGGCGGCGTCAAGTGTATGCGAGCTAATTCGTGGGCGAAAAATACTCATTCTCAGGCGCATACAACTCCGCATGTACGCGTGGGCGCATGTACATAGCACAACTCTACTCACACCACACCCACGCATATACGCATGTTTGTGCGCATGTTCTAGCATGTACATTCAATCATAGTAGAAGCTGTAGTTTCAGAATTTCTGAAAAAATTAGTAGGAGCGTCCCCCCACCTTCATTCACGAGGATGGAATTTTTGAGGCGGAGGAAACATAAAGCGGTGGGTGAGTAGATGAGTATGGGAGTACATGAGTACAGAGTGTGCGCTTGTGTTTACTAGAGAGTAAACACTACAGGTAGATATAGTTTAATGTTAAACTTGTTGAAAATAGTTGTGCGCAGAGAGTGAAACTGAGCTACACTTTAAGAGTGGAAGGAAACATAAGACACTTCCATACGGCTCAGGCCACGGTAATGATTAGGTTATATGTTGACAATTGAATGGACAAGCGCACAGAGGTGAATACGTGTAATGCGTATGTGTGGAAACACTCTGACTCTCAGAGGTGCGCGCACAGTCTAAGGTAGGCTGTGCTAGGCTCATGTACAATCACTGAGCATAGACGCGGTGAAGTATGCAATCCGCTGTTAACATGTTACAGCATTGTTACGACTCATAAGCTGTAGAGAGTGAGCCTAGCACAGTCTATCGACTGTACATGGAGAAAACAAACATGAGTAACGAAACCAATGTATCTGAGTTGAAGTCAGTGAAAGTGACTGACTCCAAAGCGACACTAGCGAGCGGAGTTGTTGAATTTAATCCGCTGTCAGTGTTGAATGAACGTCAGCGCATCGCCCTTGCAGCAAAGTGGGGCGCACTCAAGCAAGCTGAGCGGGATGCGTATGTAGAGTATAGCTCTGCGGGCGTTACAGATAGCGCTACACTCTACGTTATCGCTTCAATCCTCACTGAGGCGAATAACAAAATCTTCAGTGACAGCCGTGGTGAGTATCTGGGGATAATGCAGCAATGGTATCAGAGTTTGACCAGCGCGGAAGCTTCGATCAAAAACTACGCCGAGAACGAGTTGCAAAAGCTAGCCGATAAGACCACGGGCGCACAGCAACTCACACTGCTTTCAGCGTTAAAGGCGAAGCTACTGGCCAACCGCACATTCTTGCCAGAACCGGTAGAGAAGTCATTTCGCGCTCTGTGCAGGTTCTATGGATTCGACTTGAATATGGTCAAGTGACAGAGTGTGCGCGTGTGCAGAATAAGCACAGAGAGAATATCCTCTGTGCTTATTTCTGTGCATGTGTGCGTGGGTGCATGTACTCTCTCTCTCTCTTGTACTAGAATGTGAGAGGGTACTCCAGTACCCCCTGTAAAGCGATGATTCGATTGACTTTAACCTCTTACCCTATACATGCGTCCGAAAAAATGACACGCGATGGTGGGGCGAAGGGCATAGGCGGATTCCGAAATGCATGAATTCGTCTAGGAAAAACAAACGTAGCAAAAACGTTCTTTTAATGTATAGGTAAGTAAAAATATATTATTTATCATATATACAAAGAACAGAAGAAGAAAAGAGTTTTAGCAAAAGAATGAGATGTGGTATGAGCGAATGAGATGTGGTATAAACTTTCTCTTCTACTGATCTTTGCACACGCGCCGCGCCGAGGGCATGAGATGAGGCATCGCGTGTCAAAAATTCCGACGTATGCATAGGGGTGGAGGTTAAACCCCGTCGAATGAATGACATAGAGAGGGTATTCGACTACCCCCTTCCCATCTAATTGTCTTGACAAACACACTCTCTCAGGCGTATGATAAAGAGAGTTGAGGAGGATAGGTTTAGATGGTAGATAGGACGCAGTTTCCAGAGTTTCAGGAGTATGTACAAGCGTTGTTATTGTACAAACAAGTCAAGAGTGCGTATCCAAAGTTTTTAGAGCGTTTTGGACACTGGCAAACGTCTAAGAATCCTCTTGAGCGTGCAAAGTTTTATGATGAGAAAGAAAAGAATTCACAAGTATGTAAGGACTACTACGCTGTGAAAAAGCGTTATAAAGAAACCATCGCACGTGCTGAGCTTGAGGCAAGAGGTTATAAACTCTCTGCTACAGCTCTTGCTGAGATTGCTGCTATTGAAATACCTGTATCAATGCAGGATATTATTAATAGCAATAAGACCGTAGCGAAAGAAGCTGCACATTTGTTTAATCCTTATGTCAGGAGAACTCTCAGAGAGTTAGCTATTGTTGAGGGAAGAGAGGTTAAACCTGAATGGATGGAGACTGAAGAAGAACTCTCTCAGTCTATGGAGCAGTTTAATCCTGATGTCTCAGCGGATGGTAAGATTATGTTTGATGAGGAGTTTGACAAACTCTAAGGAGTCGGCACATGCGTACATGCGTACATGCTTGAAGCGCCTCAATCTCAAGCTTAATCTCAATCTCAACCTAAGCATTGTCTATGCGCACATGCATCTGAAAATTAACAAGTTCTAACGACGTTCCTTGGACCGGAACAATGATGACACTATAACGTAGTATAACCTTAACAATCGCCAAGCGGCAGAAGGAGACTCTTATGCACATTTGTAACTAAACTGTGTACACCCTGGTACTATCATCCATCTAATGTGGAGAGAAAACCACTGGCAGACTTGCTCTGCCATAGACGCTACAAGAGTTGCGAGTTTGATTTGTACCAGACCATGCCTATCATATGTAGGTGATGCTGAAAACCGCAAACTTTAGATACTGGCGTAGCGTCTATGGGAGCGCAAGATGCTTCATAAACAAGGAGAACATGTACACATGCCCTATCGCATAACCAGAGAAGGAAACATCTCACACACGTCACTGCACTGGCTCTTGAAACTAGAGCGTACGTGTTGGATTTTAGCAATCATCACTGTAGGATGTATCATAACATTCTACACACTCAAATGGTAACCAGCGACCCTTGGTCGCCGTCTGTCTATGTAGTACAAGTGCAGTAATTATCTTCACAGGAGAATAAGCAAATGCGTAGCACACAGTTTCATGAGTCTCACGATGTCAGCGCCAGAGAGATTGAAGAAACCTGGAGATTTGCTGATGCAACTCCACGAGTAGACGCAGCGCGGATGCGCTTGACGACGACACCACAACATGATAAGCAGCCGACATTCGTAAACTATTCAAAGCAACGTCGGCTTGCACGTAAGACAAAGCTGCAAGCGCAAGCGTCCTGAGTTTCATAAAGCGCATTGGAGGTATCATAAGAGTCATTTTCTTACTCTCCTCCAATGCGCTATACATGCGAACATGCTTTTTGTCGAAAGTAGAATGTAGTGACGACTATCGCCAATCGCTATGACTTACTTAGTTCTCATATGTGCTCTGAGTAAGTTCAAATACAGTGAATTGGTACGATGTAGACGAGAACTATCATCAGAAGTTTAGCTAAGCAGAGCCTGCTTGTTAAGCTTCCTACTTTCGACAAAGCGCAGGTTCTGTAGGACCGAGTACAGAGAGTGCGGGGAACACTCTCTTGAAGCAATAATCGAACAGCCTATAATGCTTCCTCGGCCCTACAGAGCTAACGCTCTAAAAGGAGAATACGAAAATGCCAGAAGAACAGACGAAATTTTTGCTGCCAAAACTCCACTCTCTGCATCCAGCGGATAATTCACTGGAGATTTTGCTCATTCTCATGTTCAAAGCAGCCTACAACATTACCGAAGCAGACGCCGAACGTATCCATGAATTTGCCATGTCCATGTTCTATGAAGGCTGCGTCGTAGGTTCTGAAACAGTCATGGCAGCTCTGCAAACTCAACTAGAACTCCGCAAAGCAGCCTCCACGCCGTCTTCAAATTTGGTCAACTAAGCCAAAAAATCCTTCAAAGATGCTAATTTCAGGCATCTTAGCCCTTGACAACCATCGCCGCGAGGCGTACAATTTAAGAATGGAGAAGTGACATGGCAGAAGAATCAGCAACAACACAAACAATCAACGTTCCTCATCCCACGCCCACGCCAGTGTCTACCGTGTTTCCACAAGAGATTGAAGTAACACTCATTCTCAAGCTCACAGTCGGTTCTCAGGAAAAGCGTGACGACTGGCTAGAGCCAGGAACAAATGTCATTCAGATTTATGCGCTGGCTGATGTTTTTGACATTCTTGGTAACGATGGAGTTATTTTGAATTCCCTCAATGGCCTTACACTGTCACAGATTCAGAACGCACTCAACACACGCGAAATCTAGTTGCGGCACCCCGAAGAATACAAACTCACACTCAGATGTGAGGTGTATTCTTTAGGACGGAGTCGGAAGAGACTCTTGGGCAGCAGAAGAATCGGTCACTTCTGTTAGGCCATTCTCCTCTCTTCCTCCGTCCTAGAGAGTACATCCGGCAGCGCCGGTAACTCTAGAATCTCCTTCATTGGAGAAGTTGCAACTATCTCAACAGCGCTAAAGCGCAAGGAGCACTACAAATGGCAGATGTAAACGTAATGGAGCAGGCGGGTGCGCTCTCTCAGGAAAGGCTCACCTATCGTAAGTTCGTCAAACTGGGAACCGATGCAGAAGGCAAGACTGTTATCGAGAAGAAGGCAGTAAAATCCGAATCCGACAAGAAAGAGCCGGAGAAGTTGGACGACGGCACCGTTAATCCTCATGCCGGCGTTGCAGTTTCATGGACCGGACCTGCTAAGGATGGACTCTCACTCTTTAACGAGAATGAGTTTATCCGCTATCAGGTCAAGACGTGGGCTGGTGCTGAGACGCTGGTTCCAGAAGAGTCCCAGCGCGTCTATATCTTCCAATATGGCCTAAACGCGATTCAAACAGCTCGTGCGATTGGCTATATGGATGAGTTGAAGGAAAATGAGAGCGAACCTACGCCAGCACATGATGGTGAGACTATTGATCTCAAGGATGCTATCAACGAAACTCCTCAGCGTCGTGCTACCACGGATGTTGACAAGCTCATCAAGCAGCTCACTGCTATGGGTATTCCGGCTGATAAGCAGGTTGAATTCTTGAAGCTGCTTCAGACTGCGAATGAGACAGCGACAGATGAGACAGAGCCTGTTGAAGCTTAAGTTTTCCCTTCCGAGGATTTGCTGAAAATGCAGCATACGGAGTACGTTCTGGGAATGACGTACTCCGTAGCTTTTTTAATCTCTGTGTTCATCATGGTCCCATAGACAAGCCTTCTCGTGGCGGGACTATAAGTAAACGTAGCGATACTACGTTGAAACTAATTGTCTACAGATAGCCTAAAGCTATCGTCTAAGCACAGGGATACGGGAGTCCAAGGCCCGTATCTTAAACTAGCAAATAAAGCTGCCTGTGCTAAAAACAACGCCAAAGGAAAAGGAAAACACAAAATGCCTACAACAGCAGAATTAATGCGGCATTTGAACAATGCTGAGAAACGTGCTGTACGAGCGCACAGAATTCTAACCCACGCTTTCGTTACGTCACGCGAAAGTTTTTGTCTGAAAATGCGCTACAAAAGTTTGGATGAGTTACCTAACAATGGCAAGGCTCGTGAAGCAGCTGTCCGAATTGAAAGTGAAAATTGGGCACGTTGGATCAAAGAAGCTGAAAAAGCAGGACTTCGGTAACTAAGTCAAAAACTCAATCATTACTCACATTCTTAGCAGCGTCGCTGCGGGAAGGTATAAGGTACGTGTATGTTCGTGTACTATGAACATCACAAAGATGCCTCTGGCAAAATTGTGCTCACAGAGCTGCGTCTCTCTTCTTGGGGAGATGGTAGACTCTCAATCAACTTCAACTCTACGGTTGAAAAAGTAGCCTTTGAAATGTGCAAGCTAGGGCTAAAGTATGCTCCAATAGCACAACGAAGCCACGACGAGTCTAACAAAGTTTGGAGTTACTTTGACGAGTGGGGTGAACTCACTCTACGGCGGCTCAGAGACATTACCGACGCAGTCTTAATGCCGATTCAGTGTATTGAGGTTGAAGACCTAGCAGCACAGGCCATAAACAATCGCATCTCATTCACTGGCAAAGGTCAACGTCTCAAGCCAGAAGACTTCTTCTACAACTACGGCAAACCTGTAGCAGCGCCGCAAATGACGAAGGAAACCGTAGCACAAAGACTCAAGCAGCTTATGGGCGATACGCTGAATAAATCCTCCTATCGTCGTGCGGCGTTGAAGTATCATCCTGACAGAAATAACGGCGATGGTACGAAGATGAGTGAGCTAAACTCACTCTGGAGTGTGTACAATGACTAAAGTAACTTTCTGTCTAGCCCCAACTACCGCCGTTCGTTGTCCACATTGTGCCAATCAATGCACTTTATTGATACATAAACTCAATGCAAAGACACCTTCTTTTTACATTTGCTGGTTTTGTCATGCGGTATTTCAGGTAGGTAAAGGTGAAGTCTTAAGTTAAGGAGAAAACCAATGTCCTTCAGCATCACCAATCCTAGGAATGCCATAGACGCCAAGCGAGCAGCTATCGAAGCTCGTAAAGCGTCTACGGCGTCTGCCGGTGCGAATCCTGCGGCAATTATCCGCTATCTTCCACCCGGCGAGTGCCCAGACCGAAACCGTATCGTCTTTGACGACTCTGGTTCTATGGGCGGTTATATTGAGGATGCAAAGCGTGGGGTAGTAGAGTTCCTGCGCAATTGTATTCCAAATCAAACTGCTGTAGCGGTGCATTTTATGAACACAAAAGAATGGTCTACTGAGTTGAGAAGTAATCTTCTTGAGTTATCTACAGATATTCAAGAAGCTCGTTTGAATATTGGCGGTACACCATTCTTTAACACTCTTAAGAAAGCTCTTGAAGCTACGCCCACGCTCACACGCTTGATCGCTTTTACTGACGGCTCGCCGACTGACCAGTTACAATCCGAAGGAAATAATGAAATTGTAGAAGGCTGGAATACCAGTGGTACTTGGATAGCTTCAGCAAATGTCATCATCAAGATTGCCAAGTCAATCAGCACCGGCATACCAATTGACACAGTGTTCTTTGGCAGCGAAGACCGGCAGAGAGAGATAGAACTTCTCAAGTATCTCTCTGCCCAAACTGGCGGATACTTTCTGCATTTCGATCCGTCCAAAGTGAATTTTTCACAGGCGTTCAAATACTTGGCGCCGTGTCACAGATTAATGCTTGCATCCAGTAGCTTCAGAGCATCCATTGAAAGTGGGAGGCAGAAATGAAAAGTGGCCCACGTCCATGGAATAAGTCAAATAGGCTTATTCCTTTTGTTCTGATAGCAAAAGAACTTGGGGTCTCTGTACGAACTGTACATCAGGACTACAAAAGCGCAATTCAAAAACTGAAAGCTCAGAACAAGTACAAAGAACTTCTTCGCGCTGGTTCAGTAGAGTGCAATAAGAATTTCTGTGCGCTCTATTCTGACGGAGGCTCGAATGCTTCCCTCTGAAGCCGCAGCTAAACAATCCGAAACCCTCTCACAATATCCTCCTCTCGTACAAAAGCAAGTTATCACTCTCACTCGGAAGATGTTTGTCCTAGGTTTCGGCGCACTCTTCAATCGTATGGTCGAGGGGCCAGTGGTACGAACATTCTACTTCAAACCCCTCGGCGAGCCTAAATTTTCTTCCATTCTCAACAAAGAAGAAGAACTTGCTGGCAGTCTCGCCGTAGAATCCGTTCGTATTGAGCGTTTTCTCGGCGAAATTGCTATTTCTGTGCCGCGTGAAGATAGACAGACTATACAGTTTGACTCTTGTCTTCACAAAATGATGACCTCACCACTCACTCGTGGAATGGCGCTGCCACTCTTAATGGGCCAGTCCACCATAGGAGAACATCTCTATGCTGATCTTGCTCAACAGCCGCATTTACTGGTGTCGGGAGCTACTAATTCAGGCAAAAGCGTCTACACAGCACAGCTTATTTGCTCGCTTTCTCTTTTTCGCACTCCAGAGGAGCTTGAGTTTGTGCTTGTGGACACTAAGAATCTTGATCTGGTATTGTTCAAGGGACTTGAACATGTTAAGTATGTCCTTGATAACATATCCGACCTCAGAGCCGCACTTACAGCAATGCTTGAGGAGGTTAGGTTACGAAACCAACAAATGTCAGGATTAGCGCGAAATATCGGAGAGTGGAACGCTTTAAATGCAGGTGCTTACTGGAATCCTGACTGTTTTAGAAGTGTAGGAGCCAGTAATGGTATGGGTGATAAAAAAATGAAGTACAAAATCCTTATCATCGACGAACTAGCGGATGTGCTCGATCAAGATGCAGGATATCTCTCACAGATTGAGCGTAAGATGCGTCCACCTTCGATTCACTCACTCTTAAAAACCATCGCACAGATTTCCCGCGCCGCTGGAGTGCATCTCATTCTAGCGACACAACGGCCATCGGTTAAAGTACTCTCTGGAGATATTAAGGCAAATTTTCCAGCAAGAGTATGTTTCAAGCTCCCAAGTAGCGTAGATTCTCGCGTTGTTCTCGATGAGAATGGTGCGGAGAACTTACTTGGTATGGGAGATTACTTGTACAAAATCGCAGGCTCCGATACCGTCAAGCGAGCGCACAGCGCGTTCGTATCGATCAACGATATTGCTAACATTCTCGCACAGAATGAGAACATAAGGAGACAGTATACCAATGCCGGTAGTAAGATGTAAATACTGTAACAGACCGATAACACGCGATAAATACGGCAGTGGTTTTTGGCTTCACAAGAAAACCAAGAGTGTACCGACAATGTACTTCTCCTGTTCTATGTACTCCAGAACAAAGTCGAAACGTGTTCTAGGTCTATCATACGCAGCACCAAAAACCAAAGGAGCTAACTGATGACACAATCTAGACAAGAAGCAGAACATTTGATGGAGCAACAGCACTATCCTCCCGATTATCAGGAAGAGTTTGATGAGGAAGATACTTGTGAAAGATGTGGTAGTGTGCTCATCAACGAAGAAACTCTATGTGATGCTTGTATCAAAGAACTTCGTGAACTAGAACAGGAGCCAGAAATGAAACTCAAAATATTCAAGTATCCGCTAACCATGGACGGCGATACAACTCTTGAACTTCCACGCAACGCTCAAATACTGAGCGTTGGCGCACAAAATAGCCAGCTTTATTTGTGGGCACTCGTAGACACTGAAATAGGCGTGATAGAATCACGTTATTTTCGTAGTCTAGGCACTGGATGGCCGATAACAAAACCTGGAAAGTTTATCGGAACAGTATTCTTTTTTGAAAGCAACCTTGTACTTCATGTATTTGAGGTGAATCTATGAAATACTACTACGATCGCTACTGGGGCTGCTTTTTCAAACGCTCCATCGAAAACGGCACTGGTCCAGCAACTCTTGACAATGGTATAAAACCCACCGACCTAGAGCTTATCGGCGTTGGCTATAGTGGCCGTCCTGGTATGCTCAACGACATTCACTCACAAAACATTGCTGACCAAGGTCCGCTTCCAGCAGGAACCTACACCTTCTCTGGTCCATTTACTGATCCTAAGCGCGGTCCACAATGTTGGCGGCTCGAACCAGCACCAACGAATCGTATGTTCGGTCGGTGTGCGTTTATGAACCACGGAGATACTAGCGACATGTCTCACGATGCTTCTGATGGTTGTATCATTAGCCCACACTGGGTGAGAAACCTATGGACTGATGGAGATACACTTGAGGTACTGTGAGCACATTCACACTAGCTCACTCGGTAGGCCGATGCCCGTCTCATGGGGTCGGCCTCCATTTTTTCATAGGTCCGAGGGAAGTCGTTGAAAAGATGCGGGTTATGGCGCTTGACAGACTTGTATACAAGGGGTAGAATGGTCATATGCCTCACACCCCGCCGTTGACCACCGCATCGACCGTCCGAATCTTCCAAGCCCAAGCCGACGCTCTGAAGGTAGATTATCCAAGACTTTCTACTAGCGCGCTTGTGCGTGTACTATTACAACTATTCTTAACTAAAAAAATTCCAGAAGCATACCCTCTTGCGCTAGAGGAAATGATCCGTGCTGACGAAGCACAGAGGCGCCAAGTGACAAAACGAGTTTCTGTAGCATAAGTGTGTAAAAGGAGAATAAATGTCTGATGAGACAGAAGATGAACTCGTCGAGCAAGTTGACGAGTCTTTTGTACCTACCGATGATCCTGAGGAAATCTCTGTGGAAGAAGCAGCGACAACGGATATTCCGCTTGCAGCTACGACTACTGAGCCGGAAGAAGTGGGTCATTTAACAGCAACGGTGTGCGATTGCTGTCTTGAGCTTAATCTCACACATCCAACTTCAGTGATAACTTGCGCACGATGTGGTCAAGCGTTTTGCTTTCATTTTGCGTCTACTATAGATGCGCAGTATTGTGTGAATTGTCTGAGTGATGTCTCGGTGTCGAAGAGTATAATCACTAAGACTTATGAGCACAAAAACGCCGAAGGGCAGACAGTGTTTTATCGGCGCAGGGCTAGAGAGATACAGATTAATGGTCTTGACTGGCTATTTGCGCAGCGTAAGATCAATGAGCTGTCGGATGTTGAGCTTGATCTTAGTATTGAGTATCACAGAAACATCCTATCGCTGATGATTACTGAGCAAGAGCAACGTCGTACAGCTAAGATGCACCGTTATGCTGGCGTCAAGGTTCACATTCCAACGCCGACGACAACGGGAGTGCATGATTCTACTACAACAACGATTAAGAAGACTCGAACAATCTCTAAGACGAAGGCCCAAGAGCAGATTGCGGCATTGCTAAAGCAGATGCAGGCTAAGGGCATGACGATGGATAAGATAGCAGCGATGCTTAAGAAAGCGTAGGAAAATGACAAAGGTACAACTTGAAGACACATTGAAGGCAAGACAAGCAGAGATTGTAAGTCTTCGTGAAAATCAAAGAAAGCTGACAGAAGAAATAAGACAATCAGCTAGTGAAATGTTTAAACTACGTAGTGAACGTGAGCAGGTCTGTGCAACTCTCGCAGCCGTGGGAAAACTTCTTGCAATCTCTTATGGAGAACTCTAGATGAAACCTTCCGGTCAGTTGATTGAGTTTCTCAATCGTACACCGCTTCCGTGGGTACGCTATGATGAGGCTAAACAGAAGTTGATTGTCGTGATAGATAACCACATGTTGAGCACGTATAGAAATTGTCCTCAACATTTCTTCTACTCCAACGTCCAAGGTTACCAAAAGAAATCCGGTGTCAAAGAAGGAGAAAAAGAACGTGCGTGGTATTTGGACTTTGGCGTTCTACTTCATAAGATGCTGGAGATGTACTATCAGGAGTTTAAGAATCCTGACTTTGATGTTACTAAGTGGGCTTCTGTTCGTGCTATGGCCGAGTGGCAGGAAATGAGAATGGATGTTCACTCAGAGCACAAGGAGTTTAAGGTTATCGGCGGCGCGTTTGGTTTCGCTGGCTTGTTAATGCAGTATGCGTCTGTAATGTCACCGTTGAATGAGAAGATCAGAGTTCTTGGTACAGAAGTCTCATTTGGTAGAAACGGCGAAGTGCCTTTGTTCATCGGCGAGGATATTGAAATCTATCTTGCTGGTCGGATGGACCTGATTGTAGACGATGGCTATTTCATCTGTCCTATGGATCATAAGACTATGGGCGCTTTTCGCGGCGATCCTGGGATGCAATTTGAAACGGAGGAAGGTCCAACAGGGTACATTTATGCACTCTCGAAGATTCTTCCGCAGTTTGTACCAGCAGACCAACTCTTGAAGCGTGATTGCTCGAAGATTCTGATGAACTTAATTCAGAAGAAACCAGCTTCCACACCGCAAGAACGATTTAAGCGTGTGCCGATTAGGAAGACGTCAGAGCAGCTCGAAGCCTATCGTTATAGGATGTTTGCAACTGTACAGCATCTAATTCTCGATACAGAAAGTTTTGCAGCTAGTTTTCCTCTCTGGCGCAATACAACAGCTTGCACGAACTGGCACATGACAACGTGTGCTTTCAGAGATGTTTGTCGTCAGAGTTCTAGGGACGCAGAACAATCTACGCTAACCAATGGCTTTCTCAAGATGCCGATCTGGGATACTGAGAAAGTTACACCCACAACGTTTTGAGCAGGAGAAGGAGTTAACATGCTCATAGAAGGAAAGACTTACTTGTCACTCGCAGAGCATCCTGAGATACAGGTGACAAAGTGTCAGCAGGTGCTCTCTAACCACATGCAATGCTGGAGAGCAGGGGATTTTCAGATCACTACAATCACTCTGACGCCAACAGAAGCCGAGCCGGATCATGTAGACATTCTGACTTATCAGAAGTGCCGTGCTCATGCTGCATGGGAGCAGGATGCTGATGCTAAGACTGCGGCAAAAGAGGCAGCCCAAGCAGCAGAGAAGGCTACCATAGCAGCAAATTCCAACGCCGCTACAAAGAAGTAGCATAAGAAGGAGCAGGAAATGTCTACTTCACCATTCACAAATATGCTAGGAGTGCGCTCTGAGGATGTACATGCCACAGAGCGCCTCAAGATTGCGATCATGGGAAAACCGAAGAGTGGGAAGAGTTGGTTTGCTGCAACGGCGCCGGGTCCGATTAGATATTATGACTTTGATGATCGTGCTGAGTCGTTGGAAGGCAAGCCAAATCTGTTCATTCTTTCTAGACCAACAATGTTGCAAATAGAGACAGACCTTGCAGTGATGAAAGCGAATAAGACTAAAGGTCTGGCTCTTCCAACAACTATTGTCTTTGACTCTGTTACGTTCATGGTAGATGCTATGGATGCAGAAATACGAAGACAGCAACCTGGTTTGTATAAAGGTATCAAAGTTGGAAACTCGACTTTGGTATACAAAGGAAAAGACTGGGATGCGGTGGTTGGTAAACAGAACTATATGCGCTATCTCGTTGGTGAATTGACGTATCTTGGTGTTAATTTCATCTTTGTTTTTCACGAAAAAGATGAAAAAGAAGGTACTTCGACGCCAGATGAGACTAAGTACACTGGTTTACAAACTGTTAATCCGCAGTATCTCGCAGAGTGCATGAGCCTTTTTAACGAGGTTTATCGCATTCAAGTGAACGGCAAGCAACAATATGAGGTTACTTGCAAACCTACCTACAATGTAAGAGCTTCCACAACAATGCTTTTGGATGTTCTTGAACCGCCAAACATCATGGACATGATTGCAAAACACAAAAAGAAAAGAGAGGAACTGACCAATGGCAAAAGGTAAGTTGTACACGTACGCTGTTCTATATCATCCTAAAGTTGTAAAGGATGCTGCGGGAAATGAGATTCAGGAAAAGTCAAGTATCCTAGTCTCGCCGACTTCAACTATTGCTACCACGGATGCAGAGATTCAGATCACTGCTTCTCGTAGCATCCCAACAGAGTATCTTGACAAACTTGAGCAGGTTGAGATTGTAGTTCGCCCTTTGTAGCCCTGCTTAGAGGTGATTATTGTATAGATTGGAGAAATGCTGAAGAAGGTCCAATCTATTCCAATGCCAGGCAGGGCGCTAGAATTGCAAAAGGTGTTTACGATATGCAGAGACAAGCGGAATTAATGATGCTCATGCAAGAGAAGACCGGTTGTTATGAGAAGCGTTGACTCGACAATCCACAAAAGTTTTAACTCAAAGAAATAAGGAGCAGCACACATGGCATTTCAAATGTCCTATCAGAAAGAAGAACTCTCTGGAGCATTGCCCGTACCAGCAGGATGGTACACACTACAAGTCAAGAACTTCCGTCCGAAGGCGTCGAAGGATAAAGAGTCAGTGTCACTCAATGCTGAGATGGCTATCATTGACAACTCAGAGTATGATGGACGCAGAGTATTTGCGGGTCTTAATTCTAAGGCCGGCTTTATCATCTTCGACTTCGTTCATGCTTGCGGATTTCAAATGGAGGAGATTCAGGATGAGTTCGCAGGAACCGAAAAGGCCAAGCTGACACCGCCGGGGATTTTTGAAGGCTCGGATACACATCCTGATGATCCATCGCAGTGGAAGTATCAAGGACCACTCTTGAACGTGACGTTGGACGTTGAATTGGCGGAGACAGAATATCAAGGTAAGAAGCGTAATGAGGTTCGCCAGTTTAAATGCAAGGTTCCGGGTTGCACAGAGAAACATAATACGAACCTGATCAAGAACTAAGCAGACGGAGCGGGTGGCACAGCACCTGCTTAATGCTAGAGGACCAGTCCGAACTCTGGTCCGCGCATTAAAATTCAGCAGTAGCGCAACCAACGCAGGAAAGGGGGTGATGCCCAATGCGCCTCGAATAACAGAGAGTAAATCATCAGTGCTGACCCGGCGCTCTTAGGCACCGTATAGAGCCAGCCGCAACCAACACGGTGCATTAAGTTTGGAAGGAGACGAGGTTGGCATCCTGCGGGATGGATTGGAGAATAAGATGAGCATCTCGATTGGTGGATTAGACTACGGACTTCCACAGTGCAAAGAATGTGGAATTTATAGCCTATCTGTTCGTATGGGTCGTTGCGATGTATGTCGTCTACTTTGGGCAAAAAATCGTATCTCTGGAAGATTAAATTTTCGACCTAAGCGCAAAGAATCGGAGGCAGTACGATGACCGAAGATGAGCGGATCGTAAGAGAGGCGTGGGAGTGGGTAGGAACTTGGGTTCGTGACCTTGATAGCTACGGAACCGATCAATTTAACATCGCAATCTTCTTTTCTGAAAAAGACGCTAAGCGGCACGACAATCCTTATCAGCATTGGCAAGAAGAT
>Ga0224526_1000119_pt1 | contig 39504 bp, 26 predicted proteins | sample CBST25metaG_FD_179878 | JGI IMG/M metagenome (GOLD analysis project Ga0224526, IMG submission 179878) | Peat soil microbial communities from Stordalen Mire, Sweden - C.B.S.T-25 | ecosystem: Environmental > Terrestrial > Soil > Wetlands > Peat | place: Sweden: Norrbotten County, Stordalen Mire...
GGTGCCTCGCATTTGGGCACCTGGGATGGCGAGCACAACAACTAACGCTGGGTGCCCCATCCTTGCGACTTTTTTCTGTCGCAAGGGTGGGAGAGCACGAACCCCTATTTGTCTGCAAGATCAGGCAGACCTGCATCGGCAGCCGCGGGCAGCTTGTGCGTGTTCCACCACTGCTCCTGCAAAAGACTCCATCGGTCGCTGCGGCCAACCCATAGTTGCGTTGCGCGATCGTAGCGAGCCTGGTTGATCTCCAGCCAATAAGGCCGGTTATCGCGCAGCCAGGCCTGCCGGAAGAGTCCGCCCAGCAGCGCGTAGCCGTCGCGAATGTCCTCCAGGAGCCCGTTGTTCGCGCCGATGGTCTCCAGCTTCGCCTCGATCTCATCTTCGTGGCTCTTGTTGACGGGCAGCGACTGTGCCTCGCCGTAGAGCGTGGCGGCCTGGTCTACTGCCTGGAATTTGAGGCCCACAAAGTCGATGCGGCGCGCGCCCAATTCCATTGCATCCAGCGCCTCCGTGTTTTCCAGAGCGCGATTCTCGGCGTTTGCCTCGGCCCTCGCCTCGGCCACCAGCGTAATGGCGCGTTCGGCGTGCAGGCGCAATTGGCTCTCGACCGGCCGCAGCTTGGCTCCGATGCGCCGTCCCTCGGGCGAGAGCGGATCGATCCAGAAATAGAGGTCTTGAGCGTCGTGCAGGCCTGCCTCTTTGAAAGCGGCATGGGCAATCATCAACTCGCGCTGCGCCTGGCTGATCTTGCCCGTCAGATCGTGATGAAACGCCAGCCCATACGAATCGGTGAACGCCTCCTCTGAGCTTTCTCCCGCCTGCCAGCCTGCCGCCGCGCCAAACAGCACGCCAAACCAGTTCTCGTCGAAGATGCCTTCGCCGTCATCGTTCCAGACAGTGTTGATTACGCCTGTGCAGCCCAGAGCCTGGCCGTCGCGCACAAAGGCGCGAATGTTGGCCAGCGCCTGGTTGTTGTTGGGGTAAAGGGCATTCCAGTTGGCCACGCCTGGCGCCACCCAGGTCTCCAGGCCCGCCTTCGTAAATGGCTCGATGATCGGCTTGTAGCTTGGCCGGGGCTCGTATTCCCACGGCGCGGCGATCATGTCCTTGGGCAGCGTGCTCACCAGCTCTGGCGATTTGACCGCGATATCGCCCCAGAAGATCAGCCGCTTATGGTTGGGCTCCAGAGTCGTGTGAATCTGCTTGAGAAAGTCGATGTAGACCGCGCCCAGCCCTTGCTGCTCCACCCGCCCGCGCGTCTTGCCGAGTCCCAGCTCGAAGGTTTCGTCGGCGCCGACGTGCGCGTAAGGGCCGGGAAACACCGCGGCCAGCTCGCTGAACCAGCCTGCGATCAGCGGCAGCGTGGCGGGGTCCCCAGGCGCCAGCACTGAGCCGTGCGCCGTCTCGCCCAGTCCTGAGAACTGCTCGAACTTCAGCACATGGTGCAGGTGGCCAAAGGACTCCTGCTCGGGGATTACGGTGATGTGGTACTGCGTCGCATAGGCTGCCAGTTCGCGCGCCTCATCGGGCGTCATTGCGCCGCCGGGAAAGGCCGCCACCGGCGACGAGGCGTAGGCGAAGGTGTGCTCAAAGTAGGGCGAAAAAATGTTCACCTTGTAAGCCGCCAGCGTGCGAATCTCGCGCTTCAAAAACTCCATCGACGGCGTCGGGCCTCTCGACCAGTCGTCACTCAGCCCGCGATGCGCCATCGCCGGCCAGTCGCGCAGCGTAGCCGCCAGCAGCACCGAGTCCTGCCCGCTGCCGCGAATCAACTGCTTCACCGTCTGCGCGCCATAGAAGATGCCCGCCGAGGTCTCGGCGATCACGGCCAAGCCGCCCTGTCCATCCGGCACAATGATGTAACCCTCGTCGTGCATGGCTGAGTCGAATGTCAGATGGTACTGCGCCAGCAGCGCCTGCGCCGGCGCGCTCTCCGCCCGCTCCAGCCGGATAAACGGAGCATCCTCCCGCACCGTCCGCTTGCCAAGGCTGGTCTCTATCAGGTCCTCAACGGCAAACTGATCCTCCGAATTTTTCTCCGACGTGACGAAAAATCCGATTCCCCCAATAGGAATCGCCTGAACAGCCGTACACTCTCGTGGCGCTGGCACAAGGTGCAGATCCGCGCAAGTGGGCGCGGCCGCAGCAGCAGTTTGGGCAGACGCGTCGGCTCCGGCGCACAAAATTATCAGGAAAACCACCACAAAACAACGGCGCATCAGTCCGACCTCGATAATCTTTAATTGCTTCAAGGCTAACATTCCCGCTTCCGCTGTTGAATGGACCCAGAACCGGCTCAAGTCCGTGCGGAATTCACTTTGAACAACATTAGACCCCCATAAAAATGCTCCAGTCTGGCGAATCAAGCTCCATGCAATGTCACTATGCAGTACGGAGGGCCAGAGTGTGACCCATGACACTGGCGCAAACGCACAATGGGTTGACAATAAAACTGTAGTGCTTGCCAGCCTCCGCTGCGCGGGCCAGGAGAGAATACCCATGAGTGATCTTGCGCAACTGGCTGAATCCGTTACTGTTGACCCTCTGGTTGGCCACCCCGCCGACTACCACGTCTTCCACAAGTTCTTGCAGCGTTGCAAGCAGTTGCCGGCCATCACCACAGCCGTGGTTTGGCCGCTCTCTGATGTGGCGCTGAGTGGCGCCGTCGAAGCCGCGGTCGAGGGCCTCATCAAGCCCACGCTTATCGGCGACGAAGCAGCGTTGAAGGCGCTGGCCGCCAAGATCGGCGTCGATATCAGCCCCTATCCGATCGTAGCCGCCGAAACCGAGCGCAAAGCCGCCGAACTGGGCGTGGCCATGTGCCGCAGCGGCAATGCCCTGGCCATGATGAAGGGCAGCCTGCACACTGACGAACTGATGAAGGTGGCCATGAAGGCTGATACCGGCCTGCGCACCAGCCGCCGCATCAGCCACGTTTTTGTTATGGACACGCCGGCCTACGCGCGCACCCTGCTCATTACCGATGCGGCCATCAACATCGAGCCTGAGCTTGAAGACAAGATTCACATCGTGCAGAACGCCATCGACCTGGCCCATGCGCTGGGCATCCCCGAGCCCAAAGTAGCGCTGCTCTCGGCCGTCGAGACGGTGAACCCCAAGATCAAATCTACGCTGGACGCGGCTGCCCTCTGCAAGATGGCTGATCGTGGCCAGATCACCGGCGGCATCCTCGATGGCCCGCTGGCCTTCGACACGGCGGTAAGCGTCAAGGCCGCCAAGATCAAGGGTCTGGTTTCGCCGGTCACCGGGCAGGCCGACATCCTGGTCGTCCCCGATCTCGAAAGTGGCAATATGCTCGCCAAGCAGTTGGAATACCTCGGCGGAGCGCAATTGGCCGGCATCGTGCTCGGTGCGCGCGTCCCCACCATCCTCACCAGCCGTGCCGATTCGGCGGAAACCCGGCTCACCAGTTGCGCCGTGGCCGTGCTGCTGCACTACGCCGAACATCCGTTAGAAAAGGTCTAACCCTCCACCGAATTCGCAGGCTTGAACGGGCGTCATCTCCTCTTGGAGTGACGCCCGCTCTTGTCTCACCCGGTCATAAACTCCCCGCATGCGCTGCTGGCCCAAACCGAAACCCGCCCATCCGTCTTCGCAGCGAGGACCCCAAGGCATCATCAGGACGTCAAGGAGCGAGCGCATCGATACCGCACTCTTTTCAAAAAAAGGGTATACCAGTTGTATGAGGGAAGCGCACGTGGTGCTGTTCCGGGCGAGCAGCATCGATTGGCTTCGCTCGACAGTCGCTCCCCTAAGAAACCACTTTTTCAATGAGTGAGCCGAGGTTCTGTGTCGGCAGAAAAGGTAAAGATGCCCCATCAAGCGGAAGCCAATCTTTCGGCCTTGATCGAGAGCACGCATGACCTTATCTGGTCGGTCGACCTCGAATATCGTCTGATTACGTTTAATAGGGCATTGCAGAACGACATCCAGAAGACATTCGGCGTCCGGGTTGCGGTCGGAATGCGCTTCCATGAGGCGCTTTCACCGGATAGGGCTGTGCTTTGGCCCCCGTTCTATGAACGCGCTCTCTCCGAGGGTCCGTTTCGGGCGGAATCCATGCTCACGAGCGGTAGCACCATCGAGTTTTCCTTCAATCCCATCATTGTCAATGGAAAGGCGACGGGCATCTCCGTCTTCGGCAAGGACATCACCGAGTGGAAAGCGGCGGAGGAGTCACGCCGTTTTCTTGCCGAAGTGGTGGAGAGCTGCGAGGAAGCCATTATCACTAGTGCGCCGTCTGGCGAGATTCTCACCTGGAACCACGGCGCGGAAGCCATCTACGGTTACTCCGCCGCTGAGGCAATCGGAAAACCCCTCTCCATGGTCATGGTGCCGGAAATAAGGGAGCTTGCGGCTAGACAGGCCAGGGAGCTCCTCGGCGGCGCGCCCCAGTTCGAAACTCAGGGAGTGGCATTGCGCAAGGATGGGAGCAGAACTCACGTTTCCGTGACCACCTGGTCCATTCGGAATTCAGCCGGCGAAGTGACGGCAATCTGCACCATCGTTTGCGATGTTTCCGTTCGTCATGAGGTGGAAAAGACACGGGCTTTGCTGGCCTCGATTGTGAGTTCCTCCAGGGACGCGGTTCATGCCGTCAGTCTGGATGGGACCGTCGTCAGTTGGAACCACGGCGCCGAGGACCTGTTCGGGTACACAAGCGAGGAAATCGTCGGCAAGAGCATCGCCATGCTCGCGCCGCCCGGCCGCGGCCAGGAGGTGGCTCGCTTCATGGGGATCGTCGCGACGGGAAGCATCGTCGCCCCTTTCGACACATTTCTTCGCAGCAAGGACGGAGTCGATATTGAGGTCTCGCTTTCTATATCTCCGATGCGGAATTCCGACGGCGACGTGGTGGGCGCGGGCGCTATCGCTCGGGACATCCGCCAGCGCAGACTGGTCGAGCGCGCGTTGCGCGAAAGCCTGGAATCCCTTGAAGAAGCGCAGATCATTGGGAGCATTGGCAGCTATATCCTGGACTTTTCCACCGGGATATGGACAAGCTCCGATGTCCTGAACAAACTGTTCGGGATCGACCGGGATTATAGCCATACCCTGCCTGGATGGGAGGCCCTGGTTCATCCCGATGATCGCGGCACGATGGCTGCCTATCTCGCGGAAGAAGTCGCAGGCAAAGGCCAGAATTTTAGCAAGGAATATCGCATCATTCGGCAGAATGACCATGCGGAGCGCTGGGTCTACGGAATGGGCAGACTGGAGTTCGATGCCCAGGGGAAGCCCCTTAAGATGCGCGGCGTCATCAGAGACATTACCGAAAGCAAACTGTCGGAAATGCAACTGCGCGATAGTGAGGAGCGCAACCGTGCCACCTTCGAGCAGGCCGCTGTTGGAATCGTTCACATATCCTTTGAAGGCCGCTACATGAGGTGCAACAATCGCTTCGCTGAAATCATCGGCTACCCTATCGAAGAAATCCCCGGCCTGAAGTTCGAGCAGGTCACCATGCCAGAGGATATCGCCGAGACTAGTGAAGCGCATCAGCGAATGCTGGAAGGCAAAGTCGATTCCATCAGCTTTGAAAAGCGTTACCTTCGCAAGGACGGTAGCTGGACCTGGGCAAGGCTGACCATCGCGCCCCAACGCGACAGCGAAGGACGTTTGCTGCATCTGCTTGCCTTTGTCGAAGACATCAGTGACCGCAAAGTGGCCGAGGAGCATCTGGCTGCGGCTATGAAGGCGTTGCGCCTGAGCGAGGAGCGCTATCGCCTGGCCTTTCAGTTGAATTTCGATTCAATCGATATTTGCAGTTTGGAAGATGGAAGATTCATCGATGTGAACGAAGCTTTCCTGAGAGTCCTGGGATTCAAGCGTCAGGAAGTCATCGGGCGCACCTCAATGGAACTCGGCCTCTGGGATAACCCCGCCGACCGGCAGAAACTAGTTGAAGAGATAGGCAAGAATTCGGTCTGCCGGAACCTGGAGGTTCAGTATCGGACCAGGGGCGGATCGTTGCGCTGGGGTTTGCTGTCGGTGTCCGCCTTCGAGATGCACGGCGTTCCCTGCATCCTGTCCGCCACGCGGGACATCACGGATGCCAAGTTAGCCGAAGAGCGCCTGGCTGCGGCCGCCGAGGCTTTGCAGGTGAGCGAGAAACGATACCGTACCGTCTTTCAGACCAGTCTCGACGCCATCAGCCTTGCCCGCGTCAGCGATATGAAGTTCATCGACGTCAATCAGGCCCTCCTCGACACCTTGGGATACGAACGCGAAGAAGTCATTGGGAAAACCTCCATAGAGTTGGGGTTCTTCGCCGATGACAGTGCCCGCGAGGCCATGATGGAAAGCCTGCGCCAGAACTCCGGCTGCCGCGCTTTGGAGGCGCGGTTCAGAAAAAAGAGCCAGGAGATTGGATGGGGAGAGCTTTCCTCCTCCATCATCGAGATTGAAGGTGTTCCCTGCATCCTTTCCATAACGAGGGATATAACCGCGGCCAAAGCAGCGGAGAAGACCATCCGGAGTCTCGCTTTTTACGACCCGCTGACAGGGCTGCCTAACCGCCGCCATTTGCTGGAGAAGTTGCGTCAGCCTCCGGCAGCCTTTGGCCCAAATGGCCGTTCGATGGCGCTATTATTGGTCGATCTCGATCATTTCAAAATCTTCAACGACACCCTCGGCCATGAATCAGGCGACCTCCTGCTCAAGGAGGTCGCCCGTCGCGTCGCCGCCTCCGTTCACGAAGATGGCACAGCATGCCGCATGGGCGGAGACGAGTTTGTGGTCATGCTTGAAAACCTCAGCGAAGTTGCCGAGGAAGCCGCGGCACAGGCCAAGGCCGTGGGCGAGCATATTCTGGCTGCGATTGACCAGCCTTACCTGATCGAGAATCGCGAATATCTGTTGACCGCCAGCATCGGAATCACCATCTTCGGGGGCCCGCAGGAAAACACCAACGACGTCTTGCAGCAGGCCGATATTGCTATAGATCAAGCCAAGGCGGCGGGCCGCAACACCATGCGCTTTTTCTCCCCCGCCTTGCAGGCTGCCGTCAACGCCCGTGCCGCCATGGAGGTGGATCTGCGCCAGGCCATCAAGACAAATCAGTTCCTCCTCTACTATCAGCCCCAGGTGGAGCGCGGACGCGTCACGGGCGTCGAAGCCCTCATCCGCTGGAACCACCCCACGCGAGGCCTCGTGATGCCGGATGCCTTCATTTCCCTCGCCGAGGAATCCAGGCTGATTCTGCCCATGGGAAATTGGGTTTTGGAAGCCGCTTGTACGCAAATTGCCGTATGGGCCCGCCAGAGGCAAACTGCTCGCCTCATCGTTTCGGTTAATATCAGTGCTCTGCAATTCCGCCAGCCGGAGTTCGTCGAACAAGTCCTCTCGGCCCTCGCTCGCACCGGAGCCAACCCGAAGAACCTCAGGCTCGAGCTCACAGAGAGCATATTGGTGGAGAATATCGAGGAGGTCATCGCCAAAATGACCCAGCTCAGACTGCATGGCTTGCGATTCTCTCTGGACGACTTTGGCACCGGCTATTCGTCGCTCGCGTACCTGAAGCGCTTGCCGCTCGACTGCTTGAAGATCGACCGTTCCTTCGTCCGCGATATCCTTGTCGATTCCACCAGCGGCGCCATTGCGCAAACTGTCATTTCGCTGGGCCGGGCCATGGCTATGTCGGTGATCGCCGAAGGCGTGGAAACCGAAGAACAGCGGAGCTTCCTCGCCGCTCTCGGCTGCCATGCCTTCCAGGGATACCTGTTCAGCCGCCCGGTTTCGTTGGAGCAGCTTGAGCCCTTGCTGCATCTCTCCGTTAAGGCCCGCAAACCGCATTGAGCCTCTTGCGCTTGCCTGTCGAGCAGTAACAAAATACTCCGACAAATTCCGAGTCCCCAGCAGACTCGCTAGTCCAATTAGGTGTGATAAGGGTCACAGGGCGGGGTGAATGGGGTCACTGCCTTGGCCTCCCGCGGGAGCGCACACTCGATAACTAATAGGCTGTAGGCTAGGTAGCTGCCGATCTTTGCCGGGAGGGATCCATGAGCTTTTCAAGCGGTTTGAAAACCATCGTCGTGGCCACAGACCTGAGCGGCCGGTCAGAAGCGGCTCTGGAGTATGCCCGCAAGCTGGCGGCCGCTTATGGCGCCCGGATTGTGCTGGCCCACGGCATCGATCCAATGGAATATGCCCAGGTGGGTACGGTTCCTGGCGGGGTTCTGGGAGGGTTGACCGGGCAGGCGCGCGCCGTGCTCGACAAGCTGTCCGCTGACCTGCTGCAAGATGGAATCCATAGCCATTCGGAGATTCGCCAGGGCGCGGTCGCGCAGATGCTTCTGGATGTCGTCCGGCAATACGAGGCAGGTCTGATCGTGATCGGCACCAAGGGCATGGAGGGTGCTGGGCCGGTCCTTGTCGGCGCCATCGCCGAGGAGTTGGTCCGGCTGTCGCCGTGTCCAGTGCTGGCGGTGGCGGCGGATTGGAATGCCGGCGCGTATCGCCCCACTCCGGGTGGCCCGGTGTTGCTGGCCGTGGAGCGCAACGAGGCGTCGTCGTCGGCCGTGGCCACAGCCTGTTCGCTGGCGAAAACCTTCGAGCGCACATTGCTGCTCCTTCATGCGCGCACGTCGGCCGAAGTCGCGGCTTTTCTGAACCCCTGCGGAATTACCCTCGAGGAGTTTGGCGTCGAGTCCAAAGGGCAATTCCCGGTGCATTCCCTGGTAAAGGACGGTAATCCGGTGGACGCAATTGTAGAGGCCATTGCGCAAAATCATCCTTGCATCCTGGTGGCCGGCGTCAAACGCGCCAGCGGCACACCGGGACCGCATGGCACGGCTTTCGCCTTGCTCGCTCGCTCTCGTGTGCCCGTCTTGTGTGTGCCGCCTGAATCAGCTCCTGCGGCGCGCCCGGCGCATGAGGCAGACGCTCGCGCATACGCTGAGGCCCGGTAACAGGGGCTGTCGCAAGAGGCGCAGCTTGATCTTTCACGCGAAATAGGTTCGGCGGCGAGAAGAGTCCAACCGCCCGGCCTCAATCTTCAGATTGAACGGACTTGTTGCATTTGGAGCGATTTGCCTTTTATGGAATCAGGCTCGCCGCAAACCCGCATCACCAAACGCGTTCGCCCGCAAGCGGCCGGCGGACAGGTTCCAGCTTCAGTCCCCCGCAAGACCGTGGTCCGGGTGGAGATAGAGGGAGATGAAACTATGCAACGTGAGGCAAGATCCAGGCGATTCGAAGCGGTTCGAGCGCATCCCGTGGCGGAACTGCTGGAGTGCCCTCCGGCTGTCGGGCTTCTGCTCAACCAGGCGGCCCAGTGCCTCAGCTTGGATGCCGGCCAGATCGTCTTTCGCCAGGCCGGGATATGCCGCGGGCTCTACCTCGTAATCTCCGGGCAGTTCCTGCGCCGGGCCGAGCGCATGCAGACGCCGCTGATGCTTGGTCCCGCACGCGCTGGAGAGCTGGTCGAGCTGGCTGCCGCCCTGGGCGACGGACACCACACCTACACCCTCGTTGCCCAAACTCCCGGCTCCGTCCTCATGCTCCCTATCGAAGCGCTCGATCAGGCGTTTCAGAGCTATCCGCCCCTGCGCATGAAGCTCCTGGAGGAGTTGGCCCGCGAGGTTTCCCGCGCCTATAACACCTGCTGCTTCAGCCGCGCGGTGAGGCAGCCGCGCGTAAGCCCCGCTGCCTAGAGGCGGCGATTCTTGTTGTTTTGACCGGTCCTCGCCGAAGGGAGTTTTCCCGGACGTAACGAGGCTGAAGGAAAATCCCGCCTTGCACTCCGCTCAAGTGCGCTATACTTCAAATTGCACAGCAGCGGACCCATGGCCACTTTTCATCCCCATCACCCCCCGGAAGATTGCCTTAACTGTGAGCATCGCCATTTGCGCATGTTCTGCAATCTCACCCCCGAAGCACTCGCGGATTATGACGGGATAGGAATCATGATGAGCCACGCCCGCGGCGCCAAGCTGTTTTCCGAGGGCGACCCGGCTCGCAACGTCTTTGTTATCTGTTACGGACAGGTAAAAATCTCCTCCACATCCCGCGACGGCAAGACCATGATTCTCAAGATTGCCGGCCCCGGTGACGTTATGGGCCTGAGCGCGGTCCTAGCCAACGTGCCCCACGAAGTGACCGCCGAGGCTATCGAGCCCTGCCAGGTCAAAACCGTGCGTAAACAAGAGTTTGTGGACTTCCTCGGTCGCCACGGCATCGCCAGCATGCACGCCGCTCAGTCGCTCTCCGGCGAATACCTCACGGTCTTCCACGATGCCAAGCGGCTGGCTCTTTCCGGCTCTGCCGCGGGACGCCTAGCCCGCCTCTTGCTCGATTGGGGCCGCGCATCTGGCAACGGCAAGCATGAGATCCGCTTCACCATGGCCCTCACTCACGAAGAGATAGCCAACATGGCCGGCACCTCGCGAGAAACTGTCACGCGTCTGCTCAACCAGTTCCGCCGCGACCAGTGGATCACCATCAAGGGTTCCAGCCTGACCATCACCCAGCCCGACGAGCTCGAACGGCTTACCGCCTAAACCCCCTCCTCAAGAGTTTCCGTGAGATCCTGGCTGCCCGGGCTCGCTGCCATGGCCGTCTCCGAGTCTTCGCCGTCGAATTCGAGCGGTTCTGCGGCGCGCCGCAAACCGAAAACTCGCTGGTGGCAGCCCATATGCGAGTGCCCGCATGGAAGCCTCCGAGGCGAGTTTGTTGCCCAAAAAGAAGTTTTATCAGATTCTTCATGGATTCTTTATCAGTTTTGCTTTCATGTTAAGCAATGGAAGTTCGTATCCAAGCGGTCCATTCCTGTAAAAATCCCAAGAAAAAATGAGTGGTGTTGTGCGCTTGAGCGTTGGCTCATGCGTGAGCTTTTCTTGATTCGCGGGCTGAGGAAAACACGACCTTGCAAGCACTTTCTGGAGGATAGGCACAATGAAGCATCGAACGACTCGCGGTAAATTCACGGCTTTTCTGTTGGGGATGGTGGTGCTGTTCGCGGTGCCGTCGGCAAGCTTTAGCCAGGGTTTTCGCGGCGGCATCAGCGGCACGGTGACCGATCAGGCGGGTGCTGTGGTGGCAGGTGCGCAGGTGACGGCGGTGGAAACCGCGACCAACATCTTGCTGAAGACGGTCACATCCAGCGCGGGTGAATTCGCTTTCTCGAATCTACCGTTGGGAGATTACTCGGTGACTGTTTCGGCAACCGGCTTTTCCACAGTCAAGGTCAGCAAGGTGACCGTCTCGGCCGGTGTCAGCTATACATTGCCCGTTAAGCTCAGCGTGGCCAGCTCCGCCCAGACCATTCAGGTTACGGCGGACGCGTTGGCCCTGGACACCGTGACCGACGTACAGGCCATGGACATTCCTGAACTTATCGTTCAGAACCTGCCCAACAGCGGCCGCGACTTTACCCAGATGCTGGCGCAGAATGCCGGTTTTGCCGGCTACTCCACCGGTGGCGGCGCCTTGTCATCCAGCGTCAACGGCACCCGCACCAACTCCGTGAACTGGCAGATCGAGGGCACCGACAATAACGATCTGTGGTGGAACATTCCCGCCGTCAACCAGAGCGGCGTCAATGGGATTGCCGCTGTCCTTATGCCCATGGACGCCATCGAGAGCTTCTCTTTTGTGACCTCGGGTACCACAGAGATTGGGCGCGACTCCGGGGGCACGGCCAACGTCATCATCAAGTCGGGCAGCAACTCGCTGCACGGCTCGGCCTACTACTTCAATCACAATGAGGCGTTCCAGGCCAACAATCCCTTTGAAGCCAGCAAGCAGGAAACCCGCAATCAGCATTATGGATTCTCGGTAGGCGGCCCGATCCGGAAGGATAAGACCTTCTTCTTCGTCTCCGGCGAACATCAATGGTTTGATATCGGCGCCGGAACCCATGGCACCGAACCGACGACCGACTACCAGAACGAGGCGCTGGCCTTCCTATCTGCCTGGGGCATCACTCCCAATACGGTTGCCCATAACCTGCTCTATGGCAGCGGCAAGTATTCCGGTCTGTGGCCGGCCTCGTCGCTGGTCTCGACGGCCACCGCGGGCCTGGCGCAACCTAACAACTACGCCGCTACCGGCATTACCCACGGATACAGCTACAACGGCGTCGGCAAAATCGACGAGAAACTCACCGACAAGGACCACATCGCCTTTACCTACTTCATCGGCCAGGGCATACAGACTGCCCCCAGTTCCTCTGAGTTGGCGCCCTACTTCCAGGATGCCCAGACGCACATTCAGAACTACTCGCTGGTCTATAACCGGGTCTTCTCGCCCTCCATGACCAACCAGCTCGGCGCCGGCGTGAGTTATTTCCAACAGGTTTTCACCGACGCCCAAACCGGCTTCGATCCCGGTGGGTTGGGGCTCGATACCGGCTCCACCATTTCGGGCGCGCCCCACCTGGTCATCGGACCCTCTGCCAACAGCGGCGCGCTTACGTCCAGCGGTACAGGATTCGATCCACTCGGAGTGACCACGCCCGAGGGCCGCACCGATATTACCGGTCATCTGAATGAAGATCTCACCTGGACCAAGGGCGCCAATCAGTTCCACTTCGGAGGCGAATTCCGCAAGGCGCAGGTGCATGAGTTCTATCTGACAAACGCGCGCGGAAACATTTACTTCGATAGCACGCAAGGCCCATGGACTGCATTGATTGGCGGGACACCGTCTGCCGCATGCGCGGCCTTGGCAACCAAAACGCCTAACTCTACAACCATTAATGCGCTATCGTCGGACATCAACGCCTACTATCTGGCGGACTTCCTGGCCGGTTGCTACGACCCCACGAATACCCAGATTACGGAGGGCGATCCCACGCGCTTGGTCTATGTGAACACCTTCTCCCTCTACGCCCAGGATGCGTGGAAGGCCACCAAGAAACTCAGCCTGAACTACGGCCTGCGCTATGACTATGAAGGCCTGGTTCACACCGGCGAACCCAACCTTTCCATCTTCGATCCCTCGTTGCCCACCGGCTTGGCCGTGGTCGGCCAGGATGTGTCCGGCCTCTATTCCAAATTTCTGGGTGGATACAGTCCGCGTGTAGGCTTCTCTTACCAGCTTGGGAACTCCAGCCGGCGCGTGCTGCGCGGCGGCTACGGCCTCTATAACGACTCCCTCTACATGAAGTCGATACTGGAAGACTCTCAGCTCCAGACTGGTACGACCTTTGGTCCCCAACTGAACCCGGCCGGCTCCCAGGAGGTGGCGACGGCCTCCGCATACAACATAGTGATCAGCAACGGCACGCCTTTGTTCCCCAACCTAAGTCAGGCGCTGGCTGGAGCGGGGATCACCAGCATCTCAACCTTCGATCAGCACTTCCGTCCCGCTTACATGCAAACATACGACTTGAATATCGAGCAGCAGCTTACCTCGGCTGTGATTTGGCAGGTGGGCTATGTGGGCACCAAGGGAACGCATCTGCTGGGCATCTTCGACATCAACCCTGGCGCGCCGAATAGCGTCGGAGTTTCGCAGAGTTCACGCCCCTACTTCAGCAAGTTTCCCAACTTCGGCCCGATCTACGAGGAGCGCAGCAACTTGGGGTCCAACTACCACTCACTGCAAACCTCGCTGCGTTTGCAAAACTGGCACAGCCTGGCCGGATCATTGTCTTACACCTGGGGCCACGCCATTGACTACGAGACCGGGGCTTTGCCCTATCTACCGCAGAATCCCCTCAACGAGGCGGCCGAACGCGGCAACTCGGACTTTGACGTGCGCCAGACGCTCACTGGCTACGTTGACTACATGGTCCCATACTTCCGTGGGCCCAGCCGGCTTACAAAAGGCTGGGAGCTGAACTCCGGTTTCTCATTCCACGGCGGAACGCCCTTCACCGTAACTTCGTCATCCAATCCCAGCAACAACGGAGATGACGCGGACCGCGCAGTGCAAGTGGGCAATCCATTTGCCGGAGTTTCACATGCCATCGTCAACGGGGCGGTTCAGTGGTTTAACCCCTCCTCGTTGGGGTGCAATAATTGCTTTAGCGATGCTGCTTCTGGCGCCTACTCGCCCACGCGCCGCGGCCAGAACTACAACCCCGGTTATGCGTCCGTGGATCTGGCCGTGATGAAGACTACCCCCATCTACAACAGGGTCAATGCTCAATTCCGCGCCGACATGATCAACATCTTCGATCACACCAACCTGGCGCCCGCGGGCTGGCCGACCGTCGGCGAAACCGGCCAGATCAGTTCGACCATCGGGCCTTTTCTCGGCGACCCCGGCATCGGCCCCGGTGAGCCGTTCAACGTGCAATTTTCGCTGAAGATCATCTTCTGACGACAACAACCGGCTTGCAGCTTTCAGTCCATGGCTGAAGTCGAAAAAGCAAAAGGGGTCTCGCCAAACCGCGAGACCCCTTTTTGCTAGCTCCATTCGCAGTTCACCGGAAATGCGCCCGAAGAACTCTATCGGGAAATGCGCCTATTTTCCTTATCGATTCCTATTCCCTATTCCCTATTCCCTGCTTTACCGGCTCCAGCGTCAGCCTTGCTGTCAGCACCACCAGCGCGGCCCACAGAGTATCTGCACCCAGCAGGTGCGCTACCTGCACCCATAACGGAGCCAGCAGCATCACGTCCATCAAGCCCAGCACGTAAACGCAGGCCAGCAAGAACAGCACCAGCGCACAGAGTCCGCGATTATCCCAAGCCGTTCTGCGCTGCGCCGCGCGCACCAGCAGCCAGATCAGGAAGATGCTGGCCACAAAGGCAATCGTCGGATGCATCCAGCGCCAGTGCACCAGCCAGCCGCTTGTTGCGGAGAAATCCTGCGCCAGCGCCTGGCCCAGCGAACTGGCCGGGAAGAGCGTATCGCCCAATGCGGCCAGCGAACCGGTAACGCCCACAATCATCACCGCAAAAGTGGCGGCTACGGCGCCGAAGGGCGCCACCGTTCGAATGTCTTCGCGCAGATAGCCGCGCTTCCGGCTGAGCATGTGCGCCGTTAGCGTTAGCGCAGCCAGCAGCAGAAGCGTATTGGTCAGGTGCAGCGCCAGGTAAGCGGGCCGCAGCGGCGACTGGCTCTGCGCCGTCAATCCCAGCATGACCAGCAACGCGCCCAGGATGGCCTCAATCAGGGTGAGAACAACCGATGCCACGACGGCCGCACGCGCCAGATGTCCGCGCACTGTTCCAACAAAAGTCCACACCAGCAAGCCCACGACGGCGAACAACGACAGGCCGCTGGTGAGCCGATGCGTGAACTCGATCGTCGTATTTACGCTGGCCGAGTGCTGCAGGACCGTGCCGTTGCACAGCGGCCAATGGTTGCCGCATCCGGCTCCCGCGCCGGTGGCGCGCACCAGCGTGCCCCACAGAATTACGGCGATGAAGTAGACCAGCACGCCCCACGCAAAGCGGCGCAAGGCAGGTGAGGGCAGGCGTTGAGCTGTGACGGAAGCAGCGGCAAAAGACATAGAGGAAGGCTCCATATAGAACCCACCAGTGTAGAACAAGCGAGAGGGCGAATGTGGAAATCAATATCCGCCCTCTCACCAGTTACTCGCCCAGCAGTCTCACGACGTGATTGACGATCATCAAATCCTCGGCGGGCGGAATTACCCGCACGGTGACCGGCGAGTTTTCCGCCGAGATGACCGCCTCCCCGCGAACATTGTTGCGTTTGGGATCGACTACGATACCCAGAGCGCTCAGCCCGGCGCAGATCTCAGCGCGCGCGTTGATGTCGTTTTCGCCGATGCCGCCGGTGAAGACCAGCATATCCAGCCCGTTCAGCTCCGCCACGTAGCTGCCAATCCACTTGGCGATAGTCCATGTGAACTTATCAACCGCGAGCCGCGCCTTGGCGTTGCCGGCGTTGATGGCCTCGCGCAGATCGCGCATGTCGTTCGATAACTCGCTCACGCCCAACAAGCCAGACTTCTTGCTGACTACGGTCTCCAGCTTGTCGGCTGCCTCGGCTGCACTCACTCCGGTCTCGGCAATCTTCTTCAGGATGAAAATAACCACGCCGGGATCGATGTCGCCCGTGCGCGAGCCGCTGATGATGCCGCCGGTCGGCGTCAAGCCCATCGAGGTGTCGAGGCACTTGCCGTTGCGGATGGCGGAGATCGACGCGCCGTTGCCCAGGTGAGCCACAATCAGTTTTTCCGGCACATTGGGCTGTAACTGGTAGACGATCGACTCATACGAAATGCCGTGATAGCCGTAGCGCCGCACGCCCATCGCGGCATATTCGGCGGGGATGGGCATATGCGTGACCACCTCGGGCATCGTGCGATGGAAATAGGTGTCGAGAATAGCGAAATTGGGAACGCCGGGAAACAGTTTCAACGCCTCGCGCATGATATAAACACCAATCGGAGTATGCAGCGGCGCCAACGCGGCGTAGCTCTCGATTTCGTCGATCAGCTGGGGCGTGACGCGTTGGTTTTCGTTGATCGTCGGCCCGCCGCACACGGTGCGATGGCCAATCGCCGCGGGGGCAGGGAAGTCGCCGGAGTGAAGCGCGTCGGCAACCATCTTGAAGGCCACGGAGCGGTTGGGCAAAGCCGGAGTCAGATCAACCAGCTTCTTGCCGTCGGCGTCCTTGATCCAGAACTTGCCCAGATCCGTGCCGATGCCGTCGACCGCGCCTTCGAAGAGCTTGCGCCGCTCATCGCCGCCAGCCTCATAACCGGAAAACTTGATGGAAGAAGAACCGCTGTTTAAAACCAATACGGGCAATGAAGCCATGGATGAAAACCTTTCAGGTTGGAGCTGAAAAATTCAGCGAGTTAGTAAGTAAACTGGGTGGCCCAGGTCTCGATTCTGAGACCTGGGAAACTCCAAAAGGCATTTAGCCGGTCGGCGTCGGGTGCCCCATCCTTCGCGCACTTTGCGAAGGGTGGGGCACCCGACGCAAGTTAGCTCTACGACCACCGCCAGTTCTTAATCTCTGGCAGATCGTCGCCGTTCTCCGATACGTACAGCCGATGCCGCTGAATGGCCTCGGAGTACCATTGCTCCGCCGCATCAACCTGCGCCGCCATCCGCGGCACGCGCCTGATGGCATCCAGCGCCAACTGGAAGCGGTCGATGTTGTTGAGCACGCACATGTCGAAAGGCGTAGTCGTGGTGCCCTCTTCTTTATAGCCGCGCACGTGCAGGTTCTCGTGGTTGTGCCGGCGGTATGTGAGCCGGTGAATCACCGCCGGATAGCCATGGAACGCAAAAACGGTCGGCGTCTTGGGCGGAAAAATCAGGTCATATTCCTCGTCGGGCAGCCCGTGCGGATGCTCGGAGGCCGGTTGAAGCGCCATCAGGTCCACCACATTGACCACGCGAACACGCAGATCTGGCGCCAACCCGCGCAACAGTTCCACGGCGGCCAGTGCCTCCAGCGTGGGCACGTCGCCCGAGCAGCCCACCACTACATCCGGCTTGCCCTCGTCGTTCGAGGCCCACTTCCAAACGCCCAATCCCGTTGTGCAATGCGCCACTGCCTCATCAATCGTGAGCCATTGCGGCGCCGGTTGTTTGCCGGCCACAATCAGATTGATATAGTTCTTGCTGCGCAAACAGTGGTCGGCCACCGAAAGCAGCGTGTTCGCGTCCGGCGGCAGGTAGATGCGCACCACGTCTGCCTTCTTGTTCAGCAGGTGATCAATGAAGCCCGGATCCTGGTGCGAGAATCCGTTGTGATCCTGCCGCCAAACCAGCGAGCTCAAGAGATAATTCAGAGACGCAATCGGCTTGCGCCAGGGAATCTCCCGCGTCACCTTGAGCCACTTGGCGTGCTGGTTCGCCATCGAATCGATGATATGAATGAAGGCCTCATAGCAACTGAAGAAGCCGTGACGGCCGGTCAGCAGATAGCCTTCCAGCCAGCCCTGGCACATATGCTCGCTGAGGACTTCCATCACCCGGCCCGTCTGTGACAGGTTCTCGTCCACCGGCAGCGTCGCAGCCATCCACTCCTTGCCGGTTCCGGTGATCACGTCGCCGAGGCGGTTGGAAGCTGTCTCATCCGGCCCAAAGACGCGGAAGTTTTTCTGCGCCTTGTTGGCCTCCATCACTGCGTGGAGCAGTTGCCCCAGGATGCGCGTGGATTCATAGTCTTTCGCGCCGCGGCCCTCGATCTTCACCGCAAAATCGCGGAAGTTGGGTATCTTCAGCGCCTGCAGCAGCAGTCCGCCATTCGCGTGAGCGTTCATGCCCATGCGCCGCCGTCCCTTGGGCGCAATCTCCGCCAACTCCGCGCGGAACGCGCCCTTTTCGTCGAACAACTCCTCATGCTTGTAGCTGCGCATCCACTCATCAAGCTGGCGTAGATGCTCGGGTTTTTCGAAGATCTGGTCCAGCGGAACCTGGTGCGCGCGCCAGGTATTTTCCACCGGCTTGCCGTCTACGAATTTCGGCCCGGTCCAGCCCTTGGGCGTGCGCATAATCAGCATCGGCCACGCTGGCCGTTCGACTGTCTCGCCCTTCGCCATCGCCTCGCGCGCTGCCTTCTGAATCTCGGCGATGCGGTCGAATATTTTGTCGAAGATCGCCGCAGCCTGCTGGTGCATCGTGAGCGGATCGTCGCCCTCCAGCGTGTACGGCTCATAGCCGTAACCGCGCATCAGGCTTTCCAACTCGGCGTGCGGAATTCGCGCCAGTACCGTCGGGTTAGCGATCTTGTAGCCGTTCAGATGCAGGATCGGTAGCACCGCTCCATCAGTCGCGGGATTGAGAAACTTATTCGAGTGCCAACTTGTCGCCAGCGGCCCCGTCTCGGCCTCGCCGTCGCCCACCACGCAAGCCACAATCAGATTCGGATTGTCGAATGCCGCACCGTAAGCGTGAACCAGCGAGTAGCCCAGTTCGCCGCCCTCGTGAATCGACCCCGGCGTTTCCGGCGCCACGTGGCTGGGAATCCCATACGGCCAACTGAACTGCCGGAACAGCCGCTTGATGCCGTCCCGGTTCTGCTCGATGTGCGGATAAATTTCGCTGTACGAACCCTCCAGGTACGTATTGGCCACCAGCCCCGGCCCGCCGTGTCCCGGCCCGATAATGTACATCATGTTCAGGTCGCGTTCGCGAATCAGCCGGTTCCAGTGAACATAGAGGAAGTTCAGCCCCGGCGTGGTGCCCCAGTGCCCCAGCAGCCGAGGCTTCACGTCATCCAAAGTCAGCGGCCGCTCCAGCATCGGGTTGTCTTTCAGGTAGATCTGGCCAACGGAGAGATAGTTGGCCGCGCGCCAGTAAGCGTTCATCTTGGCCAGCAGTTCCGGGCTCAAGGGACCTTTGCTTGCATCTTCGCTCATTCTGCACCTCGCAAGGGGAACTTAGCGTGACACGTCCAGCCTAGCAGCCGCCGGTCAGAGAACTGGGTGATTGATGTCACAATCAGGCGGGATGCGGGTTCACACTGTGGAACAAGACGGCCCGTCTACCATTCTCGGAATAGTTCGCCTTCTGCGATGCCCTGAAACGCTCATGAAGCGCTGCGGATGTTCTAGAAATGCCGCTTCAGTTTCAGGATTTTCGACTCAAAGCCGTACCACAGCCCGGCAGCCAGCACGGTGGCAACCGTCAGCCGGACGGCCACGACCGCCAGGTTTCCGGTAATGCCGTATGGCTTCATCCACAAGTCAAACCAACCGAAAAAGATGAATGCCATGATGTGCGTCATGTAAAGGCCATAGCTGATGCGCCCATAAAATGCCAACGGCCCGCGGCGCAGCAGCGCACTCAATGGATTGCGAGCGCCGGTCGAAGTCATCAAAGCCAGCATCGCCCCGGCAAAGCCGACAACGAGCGCTGAATCAAGAAAAGCCGTTCCGCCGGCTATGGTGGCCGCGGCGGCAATTCCCAGCGCGAAGGCTCCCAGCCCAATCCAGAACCAAACTCGCCGGCTCAATCGGATAGTGTAAAGCCCCAGCGCTAGCAGGCTGCCCAGAGCGATGCCGTCCAGCTTGATGAGCGTGTGGTTTGGCAATCCCCACATCCATACAGGATTCAGGTGGCGCACCAGCGGCGAGCAGACCAGCGCCGCAGTCAGAACGCACGCCAGCATCCACGGCCGGCGCAGCCAGCGGACCACGGGCGCCCAGACAAAGTAGTATTGCTCCTCAACAGCCAGCGCCCACGTGGGGACGATGGCTGGAGGCAGCGCCAGATGAAAGAGATTTTGCACGAAGAAGATGTAGGCCAGCCACGGCGCGGCCTTCACCGCGGCCCATACGCTGGGGCCGATGAACCACGGCGCATTCAGGTAGACCACCGCCAGCACCAGCACGTAAACCGGCCAGATGCGCAGCGCCCTGCGCGCATGGAAGTTGTGAAAGAAATGCGGCTTGTCTCGCGTCCCCAGCAGGTTCGCGGTTATCAGAAATCCGGAGAGGACAAAGAAAATGTCCACTCCCGCCCACCCCCACTGCGCCGCGTAGTGAATCCATGTGCCTTTGAGCAGCGGATCGCAGTGATAGAGCACCACCGCCAGAATCGCCAGGCCGCGCAGGCCATCGAATTCCGGCAAATAAGAAGGAAGCCAGGTTGGACGTTCAATAGGCAAGACAGTAGGTTAGCAGGTTAGGTCAGGGCCGAAGAAGCCAATTCGAGGTTTGGCAGTGATACAGTTTGAAGCCTAACGGTGTTTGTTGCGGTTCAGGATTTCATCTGGTGTCAGATCACGGTCGTTGAATAGCTCCTCAATCAGTAGGCTTTCTTCGTCCATATAAGCGTTAAATGTCTTTATAGGAGTTGTGACGCTCCATCCTGGACGAGCATATATAGTGCCTGAAGTTCCAGCCGGTAGTTTCTTGAGCCACAGATCAGCCTCTTCAGGCGGAGCCGGTGATTTTTCGTTGTTGAGGGCACGAGTAATGTCCCGCATGTAGTTTTTTAGCCTTGTCTCCAATGGCGCTTTACTTGACCCAATACGGACGACTTTGCCGTCAATCAGAAATGCATAAATACATTTCTCAAGCTTGACAGCTTCCAGATCGGTAAACTCGATCTTTAATTTTTGGTCTTCTATACAGCAAGTTGCCACCGGAACAAGACGATACTCGGCGAGTTTAGCAGCGTTCATTGAAGCCTCCGATGCGGGTGCCCCACCCTCGCCGGGTCTTTGTTTTTGCGGCTAGGGTGGGAAACCACAATTCTCAATTCAGCACAAAAAAACTATTCCCTATTCCCTATTCCCTGTCTTCTCACCCCGCAGCCAGTTGCTTAGCCCGCTCCGTTGCCCGCATCACGGCCTTGATAAGCGTAACCCGCAATCCGCCTTCTTCCAACTCCAGAATCCCGTCGATCGTGCAGCCCGCGGGAGTGGTTACGGCATCCTTAAGCAGCGCCGGATGATATCCGGTTTCCAGCACCATCTTGGCCGCGCCAAATGTCGTTTGCGCGGCCAGTTGCGTGGCCACGTCGCGCGACAAGCCCACCTTCACGCCCGCCTCGGCCAGCGCCTCGATAATGATGTAGATGTAAGCCGGCCCGGAGGCCGACAGCCCGGTCACGGCGTCCATGTGTTTTTCGTCCACCACTACAGCGCGGCCCACGGTCTCGAAGATACGTACGGCAAGATCCATCTGCTCGGCGCGGACAAAGCGCCCCTTGCACAATCCAGCCGCGCCCGCGCCCAGAGCCGAGGGCGTGTTGGGCATGGCGCGAATCACCGCGATCTCCATACCCGCCGCTTCTTCAATGGCGCGCGTCTTCACCGACGCCGCAAAGGAGACCAGTGTCTTGGCTGGCGTCAGCGCGGGCCGAATCTCCGCCATCAGGTCCGGCACCTGAAACGGCTTCACGCCCAGCAGAATCAAATCCGACTGGCGCACCGCCTCCAGGTTGTTGGTTGTCACGTCTACGCCCCATTGCGTGCTCAGCGCCACCGCGCGGTCGGCATGTCCCACGGTGGCGTGAATCTGGCCGGGCGCGAAAAGATTCTCCTTCAGAAAGGCCTGCAACAGGATGCCGCCCATCTTGCCGGCTCCCAGAACGGCCACGCGGACGTGGGGCAGTTGCGCGGGTACTTCGGTGGCCTCAACGGCTATCTCTGCCATTCTTTTACCTCTTCCTGAATTCTCGATTTTGGATGAGAGTACTGCAACCTACAAGGATACTAGCGCTGATTTCATAGATCAGCTTTGTGTTAAAGTACGCCTTCGCAGGTTGCGGAAGAACTCTTGCGGCGTGTTTCAAGAAGCCGCTTTGTGTCAGGGCACGACTTTAGTCGTGCCGTAAATGCCGCAAAACCAACACAGCCTTCAGGCCCTGAGGGATGCTGAGTGCCCCATCCATGCGGCGTCTTTGTTTCTGCCGCATGGGTGGGATACCGCAATACTCCGTATGTCTCAGGTCTCGTTCCTGAGACCTCGAATGCTCAACCCCGTCCTGGCGCTTACTGGTGGAGCAGCTCCTCGTTTGAAAGGAAGGCCTCAATCGAATCGGCCACCTTCTGGTTGATGTCCGCCGGTGGCCAGGCAGCGTTCATCACCAGATAACCGCCGGGCAGCGTCAGCGTCTTCTGCTTGCTGGCGAATGAGTCCAGAATTGTTGTCACCCAGGCGCGGTTCTCCAGATCGAAGATTCCCGCACCGGCGCCTTCCGGCAGCGGATTGCGCAGGTTGGCGATGTTTTCACCCGCGAAAACCAAAGCCCTGGTCTCGGCATCGCCTTCGAGGCGGCTCTTATTGAATGTGACAGTAAAAAGCAGGCCGTCCGGCGAATCCACCGCTCCCTTGCCCTCGTCCTTCGCCGCTGCTACGTTTCCAGGCCCGAATCCGATCACAACTCCATTCTTCTCGTTTTCCTTGCCGAATGCGCCCACGGCCCGTTTGAGTTGGTCGCCACTCGGAACACCCGCCGCATAGGCCGCGGCCAGTTTGCGTGCTGCCGCCAGCGAATCCGCGTCGCCTGTGCCCGCCGCCACTTCGTCCTTCGTAACAGCCAGCGTCTTCGAGTAATCAACCTCCGTCGAAGCAACATCGGAAACAGATTCCAGCACCAGCCGCGCGCTATAGGCATTCATATGCCCAAAGCCGCCAAACCCGATAATCTTGCCAGCCTTGTCGTACGGGATTGCGGCTTTCTCCGCCGCGTCTACCCGTCCCACCAGCGTGGCCGTCACTTCGTAACGGTTGCACCCGAGGCACATACCGCCTTTCTTGAAGGGCGTGGCCAGCAGGGAATCGAACTGCTTGAAATCCTTGTTGTTCTTGTCCAGCGTAACCGCCGTCCGCTGCACAGCGGGAACGTCTCCGGCATAGTTCCGCGCCGGCTGAAGATGCACCACCACCGCCGGGCCCGCCTTGGCTTTTATGCCTTCCGGATAAGCAAGCCAGATGTTCTTGTTCACGTTGATGCCGCAGTCGCCGCCCTTCACCACAAACTGATCAAAACCGGCATACACCGTGCCCTTGATGCGCACCATCTTTCCGTCGAACGACTTCGGATTGTCCAGAATGGCGCAGACGGTTGTATCCACTGTCTGCGCGTACAGGCAGCAGGAAAATCCAAGTGCAAAGACCAATGTAACGAAGCGCTTCATATCAATCTCTCCAATGAATGCAATAGCCCGCAAAAGCAGCGAACGTGAGCCGATAGGCTGCTGTAAAGGGACATTACAGGCTATCACGTTTGGCAGGCGAAAAGGCGAGAGCGCGGAAGCTTCCGCGCCCTCGGGCCGTACGGGAGGTTTAACTTCAGAAGCGAACGGACAAAGTGCCGCTGATAGTGCGCGGAGCGCCCACCTGAAGGGTGTTGTTGTTCACTGACTGCGGATCACTAGCGATGAAGCCGTTGGTGCCGACCGAGGAGTAATACTCCCGGCTCAGCAAGTTATAGACGTTGATCTGTGCCTTCAGTTCCTGGAACGCTCCCAGCTTTTCACGCTTGTAGCCTGCGCCCGCATCGGCCAGGAAGCGGCCACCCACGCTGCCATCGTCGGAGTAGGTGAAGTAGCGCTTGGACATATATTCGCCGCCGAAGTGGAGGAAGGCACCGGACTTGTTGTAATCCACAGCGGTCTTGTACAGGAACTCCGGTGTATCGACTGTGATCAAGCCCTTGATATTGATGCACGTTACGCCGTCGGATTCCAGGTATTGCTTGGGGCAGGTTCCGCTGGCCGTCACCACATTGTCGTCATATGTCGACTTGTTCCAGGTAGCGCCGTTGTAGAACGTCAGTTCGGGAGTGATGTGGATGCTTACTGAGCCGTCCACGCCGTTGGTCGTGACACCGCCGGCGTTGGAGAGGACAGAAGCTTTGCCCTCGACGCCTGCGCCTTGCGAAAAGGCGAGCAGACGGTTGGAAAAGTTGACATGGAAATAGCTCGCCTGGGCAGCTAAGTGCTGCGTAGTGGTGCGGAAGCCGGCCTCTTCGGTCCATGAGGTTTCCGGCTTGAGGGTCGCTGTCAATACGTTGTAATTGGCCTGGGTCGAATTCCACGGCGAGGTGCCGTAGCCGTAGCCGCCGGGCTGGTAGGCGCGCACGTTGTAAGCTGCATCGCCGAAGATTTCGTTGTTTTTGTCGAGTTTGTAGTTGGCTCCGACTTGCGGAAGGAAGGGCTTGCCCGAAGTCAGTTGGCCCTGCGCATATTCGCCGGCGTAGTAGCCGAGTCCGGCCTGCAAAGTGGGGTCGGCCATGATCGGCGGATTCGAAAGGAAGGTCGTCGACAACTCGCCATCGGTGGTGGTTTCCACCGTTTTGAAGCCCGCCGATAGGGCCAGCTTTTCGTTTACCTTGTACTGATCCTGCACGTGAATCTGGTAGACGGTCGTATTGAAGCCATACTCCCACTGTGTGAGGAAGGGATGGACCGGAAAGTCGTAAAGCGACTGCATCGGGCTGGAGACGCTGGTCGGATAGTAGCGTCGCGCCAGGTTCCACTTTTCCCCCTCAAACCAGAATCCGCCCTCAATCTTGTTGCGCCCATTCTCGTACGCCAGCGATGCCAGCAGGCCGCCGCGGTTGATCTGATATTCCGACGTGCGTTCCGAGATCGGTGAAACAAACGACGCGTAGCTGTTCGTGAAGATGTCTGTGTAAGTCGGCACATAAGGCGTGAACCACAGGCCGCGCCCGTCGTCGTGATGTCCGTAGCCGGTGATCTTGAACGTTAGGTGATCGTTGATCGCCTGCTTGTAGCTGATGCCGCCGATCTGATCCTTACGCAGTCCCGCGCCACCATAGTAGCCGGCGTCGCACGGGTCTTGGTAGTTCGGATCTGAGCTATTGTTGGTTTGATTCAAGGCGCTAATTGCCGTCGGATAGCTGGCCACGCCGTCGCAGCCATAGGCTGCCTGAATCGACTCCGCCCAGTTGCCGTAGTTATCCCAGTTATAGCCGAGCTTCTGCACCCAGATCTTGTTGTCGTCCTGGTAGTCCACCTCGCGACGATCGGAAACATCGGCGAAGATCGAAAGCACTCCGTTGTTGCCCACGTAATGCACCAACTTGCCATTCAACTGCCAATAGTTCTGCCCGATCTGGCCGTGACCTCTCCACTTATCGGAGAGATTATAGGCGCCGCTGAGATAGAATTTGGTGTGGCTGGCCAGCAGGCCGCTCTCATATTTGGCGAAGGTGCGGGCCATATTGAAACTACCGAAGCTCTGGTTTACGGTGTAACTGCGCTTGTCGGAGGGATCGGCGGAATAAAACTGAAGCGTTCCGCCCAGGTTGCTGGTCGAAGCCGTCTCCAGAGCGCCGGTGCCCTGCGAGAGCACCATGCGGCCGACGTTTTCGTCGGTGATGGCGCGGCTGATGTGCAGCCCGTTCCAGTTGCCGTAGGACATATCGCCCAACGGTATGTCGTCGAGCGTGAAGCCGAGCTGATTCTGATTGAAGCCGCGCACCGAGATGCGCACCGCCCACTCATAGGAGCCGTAAGGGTCGGCGGCCTGGAAGTTCACGCTGGGAAGCTGCGCAATGCTCTTGATGGGGCTGGTCCCTGGCATCTCTTCGATGAGCGCGGGCGATTGCAGTTCCTGTTCGACCCGAAACTCGCCGGGCGCGGTTACCACAACGGTTTCGGTGGTGGTGATCTTCTGCGGTTGGGGAAGTGAAGCCGCTGGTGTTTCGACAGACGGTCCCTGGGCAGAGGCAATCGCCGCGCCGAAGAGGACTATCAACGTCAGAAATGCAGGAAAATGGCCTCGACTCATGATTCACCTTTCTTGGAGTGCGCACGCCGCGCAAACCGCGAGGTGTGCGAGTGAAGGGATGCGCATGACCTTTGCAGGTATTGGCTCCCGTTTCCCGTCCGGCGTGGATTCGCCGGCGGCGAGTTCAAGATGCGCTTGGGCGTTCGCAGGGATAGCCCAGCATGATGGATTTACATAGCTCTGATTGAATTCTGGAGGGAGATTGAGAAAGGGCTGTTAGATAAATATGAATAATCGGCGAATGTGCAGCGCTCTTTTGGATTTCGCCGGCTTTACCGGACCACGGGGGATGAAACTCGGACTGAACCAACGCTGCCCGCCAACTTGCCAACCTGCTAACTCCGCGCAGCGGAGGCGAACTCGCCGCACTTAATCCAAATTGCTCCGCCCGCCATTCCTTCAGGTTGTTTGAGTTGCAACATAGCTGAAATTCTGTCTCTTGTCAGATGCGCTGGCAAGGCAGGTGGCCTGCTCATCAACCCCGAAAGCAACCCTGTGACTTGAGAAGCTGTGCCCCGTTCATCGCTCTTTCGCGATGAGCGGGTCGTAGTGGGGCATGGGGTGAACCCCTGTCACCACGGTAGCCAAAACAGGAATAATTATGCGCAAAAACGTGCCAGAATTGGCCAAAAAACACCAACTTTTGAATATTTTTGTCCGGGCGTAAGGGGGCATTACAGCAAAATATCTACTTCTATAAAACAACGTTCTTCAAAAACGGAGGTTACTTTTCGACTGCGTAATTATGCGCAAAAACATGCCAAAATCAATCAAAAAACGTCCTCATTTGAATGTTCTGGTCGGGTCGCAGCGGGACGTTACCCCAAAATATGTACCTCTGCAACCCGGCATTCTTCAAAAACGGAAGGCACTTTTACCTTTCGTACCGTTATAGCCTGACCGGGAATGCCCTTTTGTCGGCCTATAGCCGTAGCGATTTCGCACCTTATTTTTGGCTGGCAATCCACGCATCGATTCGGTCGCTCAGCACGTCCAGAGGCAGCGCGCCGGAGTCCAGCAATTCGTCGTGAAAAGCGCGTAGATCGAACTTGCCGCCCAGGGCTTTCTTCGCCCGGTCGCGCAGTTCCAGCAGCTTTAACTGGCCGATCTTGTAGGCCAGCGCCTGTCCCGGCCACGCAATATAGCGGTCCGTCTCGGTCTGTATGGTGGTCTCATCCATGCCCGAATGATCGTGGAAAAAATCGACCATCTGCTGGCGGGTCCAGTGCTGGGAGTGGACGCCGGTGTCGATTACCAGACGGATGGCGCGCCAGTTATCAGCCTCAAGTCGGCCGTAGTCGGAGTAGGGATCTTGATAGAAGCCAACCTCTTTTCCCAGCCGCTCGGAATAGAGCGCCCAGCCCTCTACAAATGCCGTATAGCCCTCTTGTTTGCGGAAGTCGGGCAGGCCGTTCAGCTCCTGCGCAATGGAGATCTGCAAGTGATGGCCGGGAATGCCTTCGTGATAGGCGATGGCCTCCACCTGGTCGAGATTGCGTTCGGTGGCGTTATACATATTCACGCGCAAACGGCCCGGACGGCTGCCGTCAGGCGTGCCCGGCTCGTAATAGGCGGGATACATATTCTTCGCGATGTAATCGGGAACCGCGGCCACCTCGAGCGGCGCTTTGGGCAGCCGTCCAAAGAGCAGCGGCAGCTTCGCTTGCATCGGGCCAATGTAGCCGCGATAGGTTGCCATCAGCGCTTCTGGCGACGCGGGATGCAGCTTGGGATTGGTCTTCAAACTCGCGCGAAAGCTCTTCAGATCCGCGAAGCCGAGCTTCTGCGCAATGGTTAGCATCTCCGCTTCGTTGCGCTTTATCTCGTCGAGTCCGATCTGGTGAATCTGCTCGGCAGCCAAGTTAGTCGTAGTCGTGTGGCGAATGCAGAAGGCGTAGTATTTTGCTCCGTCAGAGAGCGCCCAAACGCCCGGATCAGTGCGCCCTGCGGGAATGTAGCTCACCTCAAGGAAGCGTGCAAAGCGCGTGTAAGCCGGCAGCACTTCTTTGCTGATGGCGTCCAGCGTTTCGGTTTTGATGCGTTCCTGCTCGGCAGGCGTGATGGCGGCAGGGAACTTCTTCAGCGGCGCGGCCAGCGGTGATTCATCGGGCTTTTGAGCGGCCAGTTCCTTTACCTGCTCCAGCGCCTTTTCCAGCAGGTAGCGCGGCGGCACGCGGTGATCTTCCATGCCGATGGACATATTCGTAGAAACTTGCTCGAAGGCCTTGGAAATCGCGTGCAGGCGCGCAATCCAGTCGTCGTAGTCCTTCACTGTGGTGAAACTCAGCTCGCCCGCCAGTTGCGGATAAGTGGTGTAAATGCCACCCAGCTGGTTTAGCGGCATCTCCCACTCTTTGAACTGCGCAGCCTCCTGATCGTCGGTAAACTCGCGCAACAGCAGATCGCGGCTGATCTTTTCCTGATCCGTCAGCCCGGCGGTGTCTATGGCCGCCAATTGCATCAGAAAATTCGCTTCGCGCTCCAGCCAGGCGTTTTCCGCCTTCACGGAGTAGTCGGTGACGCGGTCGTTGTAGCGCGTGTCGCCCAGCTCCGAAGCAAACTCCGGATTGCGCTCCATGTTAGCCTGCCAGTACTCCGCAAAGAGCGAGTTGAGAGCCTTGCGGTTTTCCTCGACCGTTGCAGGCGGAGCGGAAACAACAGACAGTTTCTGCGCATGAATAGCGGGAGCAACAGCAAGCAGGAGAAGGGCAGCAGCGGAGAGAGCGAAAATCGGAAATCTTCTCAACGGAATTGGACCTCGATGTGAAATCAAAAGGGGGCAAAAATCTGCCTTGAATCGAGTGTAGAACACGCGGCGGAAATCACTGATTTTCGCTACGTGTATAGGCCGACAAAAGAGGGAATCAGGTCAAGCTATAACCCTACAAAATCGAAAAGCGACTCCTGTTTTTGAAGAAGAGAGCGATCTCCGTTTTTGAAGAAAGTTGCTGCGTGGGGGTAGATATTTTGCGGTAATGTCCGGCTCCAGCCTGGCAAAAACATTCAAAGATTGGCGTTTTTTGCCCGATTTTGGCATGTTTTTGCAGATAATTATGACCCTTCTGGCTACGGTGAAAACAGGGCTCAAAAAACAGGGAATAGGGAATAGGAAAACGGAGAGTTTGCGATGCGGAAGTTAGAGCGAGAGTTGGCGCGGAGAAGGCTGGACTTCGAGATGCGGAGTTACAGGCAGGCAGGAAAGGCGAAGAATCCAACCAACGATCTTTTGCGGGCAGTGCGGCAGGCACTGCACATACCAGTGGCGGAGATTGCGGGGAAGATGGGGGTGAACCGTTCGGCGGTCTTCGAACTGGAGGCGAGAGAGGTGAAAAACACGATTTCGTTGAGGTCGATGTCGCGGATGGCGCAGGCGATGGGCTGCAAGGTGGTGTACGGGATTGTGCCGGAGGGCGGGAAGAAACTGGAAGACTTGGTGGAGGAGAGGCTTTGGAAAGCTTTGCTGGAGGCTAGCGAGTCAGCGAGTCAGCAGGTCAGCGACTTGGCAAGTTAGCAAGCTGGCGGGTTGGCAAGTTGGCGGGCGTGGCGTGATGGCCTGAGATTGGAGGACAAGAGCGGGGCGGAGCATTTGCAGGGAATTATGCGGTCTTCCGGTACGCTTGGAGCTGACAAAACGGAAATGAGACAAGCGGGGAATGGTGGAACGATGGCCCAAGCACGGAAAGAGTTGAGTGCAAGCAACGCGGAAACGAAAACAGGTGGGACAACCGAGAGCGAGGGACCTAAACGGGCGCGCCGGAAGTATGCGTCGCGCAAGGATGGCGCAGAACGGCTGCGTCAGGCGGCGGACAAGCGGTTGAACGAGATATCGGAGCAGTTGGCCGATCTGCTGAAGAGAAAGGCGCTCGAAGGAGATCTGGCCAGCGCCAAGACGCTGATTGCACTAGCGGCTGCGAAGAAACCGATTCCGGAGCCGGTGAAGAAGGAGGACGAACCGAGTTACGCTGACAAGTTGGCGAAAGAGCCGAAGTGGGTGGGGGAACCGGAGGGCTTGGATTTGCGGTATGGGGATGGTAGCCCGTTTTAAATTCGATTCGAGGAAGGGCCGGGGTGGGGGCCCGGATCTCGGACGCGAGACCTGGTGTTCCGACATGTTAAAAGGAAAAATGCCGAGGGAGGTCTTTTGGGAGTTCATTACTGAGGCTGGCGATTAAGGCTATGCACTCCTCAGCATCTGCGATGGCGTCCAGGGTCTCGTCGGATAGCTTTTCGTAGGTTGATCTGTAATCTGCCTTTACTCGTCTTCGCTTCATTCTTGGCCCAAGGACAGCCAGCTGTTTGCATTTCTTATCATCGTTTCGACCGTACAGATCCCACAATAAGTCGTGGCTGCTTCCGTCATCAGGGGACCTATAGCTGTTGGCCTTTGCGCGTCCTAGAGCTATATTAAACGCACAGTAATACGAACGACTCACCGCAGACCGGAGTGACGCTTCGTCAGTGACGGCTAGTGAAAGTTTTTTCGCTAAATCCAGGTATTTGTTCCACTCGAAGCTCATTAGAGAAGCTCGTAGTCAAAGACGATCCTACCGCCGGCTTTCTTCAGATTGTTCATCCACCAGATTTCGTCAAACCTGTGCAGCGCCGCGCGAGATTCTTTGCGCTCGCCGCGCCAGAGCGCAAGGGCATATATTGATCTGGATGGTCCCTCGTCAGACATGATTTCCAGCGCCAGCGGGGTCTCCGTCCCGAAGCAATCCTTGAGATAGGGCACGCCCTCAAGAAGCACATAGACAAGCGCTCGATGGGTTCGTAGAAAAGCCTCGATTGGGGCGATATTGGTGAAGATAAATTGTCTTTTGAGATTCTCAAGAGTAGCGCTGAATTCCGCCTCTTGCTCGGCCATCTGCTTCTCAAGGTCCTCGAAGACAGAACTTTCGTAACGCAGTTCCGGGCTTGAATGCTCCTGAGTCCCCTCATGGAGCATTCTTTGAGAAGAGGGGCCCCAATCATTTTCCGACATTTGTGTTTCAACCAATTGGCCATTCATGGCAAATCTTCCTGAATATCTAGCAGGCCAAAAAGCTCATTCTCGTCTGCTCTTAGTTGCGTTACCATCTGCTCGTAGGTGGAGGAGTTCTCAAATTCCCGTTCAAGTCGGATGAAAAGTCCGTTTGCCAATTGGCTTGATCCATCGAGAGTCACCCTTCTCTTGTCCCATTTAACTACTGACGCGGCAGCTTTAATGGGTGACGGATCAAGGCGGATGATCTGCGCAGGGGCGAATGGCTTCAGGAGATCGATAAATTTGGAGGTCTTCGGTTGCAGATGCATCGCGATAGCCGTTTTGAAAGCCCCAGGCATGACATTGCCAAGTTCGGATAGGACCCGCCAACCACTATCGAGAATTCGAATTGTCTCCGGGGCTGTTTCCCAATTCGCATCATCCTTATTGAGTTTGCACGATCCTGCGCCAAACATGAAAGAAGTGCGCTTCGTAGGAATCTTGAATTTGGTCCCTTGATCCGAGGGCTTCCCTTCCGATATGACCTCTACGTCGTCGACCTTCACGTTCCATGCGCTAAAAACTTCGAAAAGTTGATCTACTACCTTTGCCCGGTCGACCAACAGTTTCATGTTGGGTCGTTGGTATTCAATGATTATCTCGACGAGTGAGATCGGAATGGTGACCAGTTCAGGCATAGAGTCTCCGTTCTGAATTCTATACCGGCAGACCGCCGGCCCTTCTCAGACGATATCCTCTCGCGGGGAATAGAAGGCGAACATCTAAAGATGTGTCGTGTTCATTGATTCGAGCGCATGATTTTAGCGCGACTTTGTCGCGCTGGTTGATTTCTAAAATGTTTTCGAAGGCATTCGGCACGACTGAAGTCGTGCCCTGACACAAAGCGCTTATCTGGAACACTCTCTATACCGACTGCCGAGATCAATGCGTGAGGATGGTTTCGTTGGCGAGGATGCGGTAGAGGGTGGAGCGGCTGATGCCGAGTTGGCGGGCGGCGCGGAGCTTGTTGCCGCGGTTGAGGTCGAGGACGTATTGGACGTGATGCTGGATGACGGCGTCGAGATTGAGAGTGTCAGAGGTCGCGGCCGGCTGGAGCGGCGACGAGGCTTCAAGGCCGGTGGGCAGGGAGAGATCGTCCGGGCGGATGGTTCCGTTGCTGGCTTCGAGCAGGGCGGTTTCAAGGACGGCGGCAAGCTCGCGCACGTTTCCGGGCCAGTTGTGTTGCAAGAGGCGGGCCAGCGTGCCGGGGCCCATGAGGACAGGGCGCTGCTGATAGCGCGTGCAGATGCGGTCGAGCAGGGTCTGGGCCAGCGGGGAGATGTCTTCGCGGCGCAGGCGCAGCGGCGGAATGGAGAAGCGGACGGCGGTGAGGCGGAAGGCGAGATCGGGCAGCAAGAGGCCCTGCGCGGCCATCTGGCGCAGTGATGTTTGTGATGATGCCAGCAAGACGGCACGGCCCTGCGGGCGGTCCTGGAGCGCCTTGAGAAAGCCCAGCAAAAGGCCCTGGCCCGGAGGAGCGAGCAGGTCAACGCGGTCGAGATAGATGAAGCCGGTGAGCGTGGCGGGGTCAGCGTCGGTGACCAGCCATTCGCGGGCGTCGCGGCGCTGAAAGCTGCCGGAGGAGAGCGGGGAGCGGCTCAAGAGATAGCGGGCGAGGGTTTGCTTGCCGACGCCTTGTTCGCCCTCGATGGCGGCCAGATGGACATGAGGCGCGGCCATTTCAGCCTGCATGAGGAGCTTGCGCCATGCGGCGCTGACGCCGACGGGCTGGACTGCAAGAGGGGACTCGACCTCGACGAGACTGAGTCCAGAGACGGAAGGCTGGTAATTCGCGATGCTCTCGATGGCTCTCAACGTGCCTCGCCTCCGCGGCCCAAGAAACGATTTCAAGGCCGACAGAGCTTTCATCGGCGGGAGGCGGAAAAACATGAACCGGAAAGACAAGGTGTCTTTCCGGTTCGGAGGAGGGCTTGATTTGGGCGGTCAGCGGGCGCGCTTGGAAGGCTCGTCGGAGTATATCTGGCCGTCGCGAATATGGACGACGCGATTGGCGTATTCGGCGATGTCGGGCTCGTGGGTGACGAGGACGATGGTGTTGCCGCTGGCGTGCAGGGTGTCGAAAAGGGCCATGATCTCGATGCCGGTTTTGGAGTCGAGGTTGCCGGTGGGCTCGTCGGCGAGGATGATGGAGGGCCGGTTGACCAGCGCGCGGGCAATGGCGACGCGCTGGCGCTGACCGCCGGAGAGCTCGTTGGGCTTGTGCATCATGCGCGACTCGAGGCCGACGTCGGCGAGCGATTCGCGGGCGCGCTCGAGGCGCTCGGCGGAGGGCGTGCCATTGTAGATGAGGGGCAGCTCGACGTTGTGCAGGGCGGTGGCGCGGGAGAGCAGATTGAAGGTCTGGAAGACGAAGCCGATTTCCTTGTTGCGGATGCGCGCCAACTGGTCATCGTCGAGTTCGCTGACCAATTGGCCATTGAGCCAGTAGCGGCCTTTGGATGGCGTGTCAAGACAGCCGATCAGGTTCATCAGCGTGGATTTGCCGGAGCCGGAGGGGCCCATGATGGCCACGTATTCATTGCGCTTGATGCGCAGGGAGACGCCGCTGAGCGCGTTCACCTGCTGTTCCGAGCCCATATCGTAGGTGCGCCATAGATCTTCGACGACGATAATGTCGCCGGCTGGCGGAACCGCGTGTTGCACGTCGTCGCTGATGCTGTTCAGAGCCATCCGAATTCTTTCCTTTGCTTGCAGGCTGCGGTTGCTGCTTTGAAGAGGCGCGACAGAGGCCGCGCCGCTTCAAAGCTCTGAGTTTTTCCGCTGCTTAAGAGCTTCCGCCCGGCGTTGTTGGCTTGGCGGTGTCCCGCTTGACCAGCGCGTTGGATTTGAGGCCGCGCATTGTCTTGTAGGGGCCGATAACGATCTCGTCTCCCTCTTTCAAGCCGGTGAGCGCTTCGATGTCGGTGGTTCCAGTGATGCCTGTGGTGACGGGCACGAACTTGGCGCGCAGCTTGCCGCTTTTATCCTTATCCAGCACATAAACGCCCTGCACGGGCGTGCTCTTGGCGGCCGGTGCTGAAGAGGTTGAGGCAGCCTGCACGCCGCTCTTGGCGGTGTCGGCCTTGGGGTCAACCATGGTGAGCGCCTGGATGGGCAGCGAGAGCACGTTGGGCTTGTGGGCAGTGGTGATTTTGGCGGTGGTGCTGAGCCCGGGGCGCAGGTCGCTGGAAGGGGCGTCGAGAGTGACCACAACCTTGAAGTCCTTGGCCTCTTCGGTGCCGCTGGTCGAAGTGGAGGTGGCCATGCCGGTGGAGCGCAGCAGTGCCTGGTCGCCGACCAGCGTTACGTGGCCTTTGAAGACCTTTCCGGGCAAGGCGTCCACGGTCACATCGGCTGGCTGGCCGATCTGCACGTTGACGATGTCGGTCTCATCCACCTTCACTTCGGCGGTAACTACGCTCATGTCCGCCAAGGTCATCAGGGTGGACCCCTCGGCGTTCTGAATGCCCTCAACAACCGTTTCGCCCTCGCGGACGGGCATGTTGGTCACAACAGCGTCAAAAGGAGCGACGGCGATGGTCAAGTCGAGCGCGTTCTGGTTGGAACGCAGGGTAGCCACCTGGGTTTCGAGGTGCCCGCGCGCCGAGGCGGTGTTCGCCTTGGCTTGATTCAGCGCCGCCACAGTCTGGTCCAGCGAGGCGACGGCGGTGTCGTAGGCCGCTTTTTTGGCGTCGAAATCCGACTTGGCCACGATGCCGGCCTTGTAAAGGGGCTGCTCGCGTTCCCAATCGAGCCGCTTCTGCTCCAGATCGGCCTTGGCCTTGGCGACATTGGCCTCGGCGGTTTTTTCCGCGGCAATATCGGCGTCAATGTCGGTTTTGAAGGCGGCGATGTTGGCCTTCTGGCCGGAGACAGTGGCTTCCTGCTGCACGTGCTCGATGCTGGCCACGGTCTGGCCCGCCTTCACCATGTCTCCCTCTTTTACATAGAGGTGGGTGACGCGGCCGAAGGAAGTTGCGCCCAAATTGGCAAAGGTTTTGGGCTTGATCTGGCCGGTGCCACTGACCACCGTGACCAGATCCTGGCGCGCGACTTTGGCGGTGAGAACCTTGGTGTAGCCGGCCTGCTGCCTGTAAATGAACAGGGCCACGAGCCCAACAACGGCCACTCCGGCAAGAATCAGCAAAATTATCTTTTTCATGCGAGGTACGTGCTCCGGGTCTCTCCAACTAGTGTACGCAATCAGTGCGGGAATAGTTCACGAAAGCAGCGCAAAGGCTGTCTTTTCATGGATTGCGCCGGCTGCCGGCGTGTGCAGAACCGCGCGGCGGGGCCGAACAGGACAATTAGGACAAACGAACAAATGGAACGAGTGCGCTTGATATCTGGACGGGGGAGCGGTCCATTTGGCCTCAAGGCCCCTTGCACAAACAGTTTAACCCCTCCAAGGGGGCGCTTTTCCGCTCACCCCGGCGATATTTCCGCGTCCAATGAGGGAGCCACCTTCTACGGAATCTTGCCCAGCCCTGTACGGACCCGTAGAATAAGGAAACGCAGGAGTTTTCAAGGCAAATGACGCTCAAAAGCTATCGTCTTCTTTTTATCGCATTGGGTTGCTGTCTGGTTTTCGCACCATCTGCCAGGCTTTCAGCCCAGCAAACGGACAACCCGCAGGCACAGGCACAACCCGCAAATGGCCAGAATCAGGAAGTTGATCCGCTCAAGCGCGAGCGCTCCGACAAGGAGAAGTTTGCGGCTCAGAAGGCCGTCCGGCAAGAGTTGAAGGGCGCCTATAAAACCTGGTTGGATCAGGACGTGTCCTACATCATCTCCGACGAGGAGCGCAAGGCCTTCAAAACTCTCTCGAACGACGAGGAGCGCGATTCCTTCATCGAGAACTTCTGGCTGCGGCGCAATCCCAATCCGGATTCGCCGGAGAACGAGTTCCGCGAAGAGCACTACCGGCGCATCGCTTACGCCAACGAGCACTACGCGGCGGGCAAGCCGGGCTGGAAGACGGACCGCGGTCACATCTATATATCGTTTGGCGCGGCGGACTCCATCGATTCCCACCCCTCAGGCGGCAGCTACCAGCGGCCCATGGAAGAAGGCGGCGGCTCAACCTCGACGTTCCCCTTCGAGGTTTGGCACTATCGGTATCTTGAAGGTATCGGCGAGAACGTCGATCTGGAGTTTGTGGATAGCTGCCAGTGCGGCGACTACCACTTCACCATCGACCGCAGCGAGAAGGACGCGCTGTTGCACGTCCCCGGCGCTGGCGCCACTCAATATGAGGAGATGGGCCAGGCCAAGAAGGCCGACCGCTTCAAGGGCGGCCTGGAATCCCTGGGCACGGGTCCGATGTCCCAGGGGCAGGAATCAAAACAATTTGACCGTATTGAGCTGGCAGCCAAGATCTTTGCTCCTCCGCCGATCAAGTTCAAGGATTTGGACGCTTTCATGACGGAGCACAAACTGCTGACTGGCCCGGTTTTCCCCTTTGACGTCCGCACGGACTTCATGAAGGTGACCGAAAGCACGGACCTGGTTCCAATCACCCTGCAGATGAAGAATCGCGATATCACGTTTGTCACCAAAGACGGTGTGGCCACGGGCGTGGTGAACATTCTGGGCAAGGTCACCACCATTACGGGCAAGACGGTGCAGACCTTTGAGGATACGGTCGAGGTGGAGCAGCCGTCCGAGTTGCTCGAGAAGTCTCTTGACCACCAATCGGTCTATTGGAAGGCGCTGCCCCTGATGCCCGGCCTTTACCGGCTGGACATTGTCATCAAGGACGTGAACAACAAAGACCACATCGGCATTTACGGGCGCGCCCTGAATGTACCGATCTACCGCGATGAGAAGCTGGGCACTTCGACTTTGATTCTGGCCGACCAGATGACTCCCGTGAGTTCCCACTCCATCGGCACCGGCAATTTTGTCATCGGAAACACCTTCATCCGGCCCCGCGTGAGCAGTCCTACGCCGTCCAACCCCAACCCCCCGGTCAAATTCAGGCGCGACCAGCAGCTCAGCTTCTGGATGCAGGTCTACAACCTCGGCATTGACGAGGCCACCAAGAGCAGCCAGGCTACGGTCACCTATCAGATAGCTAAGACCGTTGCCGCCACGGCCACCACCCCTGCCAACGACACTGTGGTATTTGAGAAGCAACTGGATTCAAAGGATTTGGGCTCTCATAGCGACCAGATGACGGTGCAAAAGACATTGCCCATGGCAGGGCTCGAACCAGGGAAATACAAGGTTACGATCAAGGTAAATGACGGAATCTCGAAACAAGAGATTGCGCAATCGGCCCCTTTTGTCGTGGAATAGTACTGATCCAGCGGAAACGGGCTACCGGGCCCAAGATCCGGAAGCCCGCGGCAGGCTTTGAATTGCAGTATATTTGCCAGGACGCGCCAGGTCACCAACGATACCGATGACCAAGACGGTCCATCTCGTTGCTTTCGCCGTGCTGATTACCTTGGGCAGCGCCTCGCTCCATGCAGCCGCTCCAGGGTCGGTCTCCGGCACGGTGCGCGATTCGGCCGGAGTGCCGCAAATCGGCGCCGAGGTGCAGATGCTGGGCGCTGATCTGATGGTCATCGCCACCGTCTACACCGATTCGAATGGCCGCTTTGCAATTCCCTCGGTGCTCCCCGGCCGCTATGCATTCAAGGCCATCGGCCCCTGGTTTCTGCCTTCAATGCGCGAGAATATTCGCGTCCGCTCCAACACCGTGGTCAATCTCACGATGAACACGCTCTATGAGGCGATGCAGTGGCTGCCGGCTGAGCCGCGCTCGGGCAACGCACAGAAGGACGATTGGAAGTGGACCCTCCGCTCGGCTGCCAACCGGCCCCTGCTGCGCTGGCTTGAGGATGGTCCGCTGGTGGTGGTCTCGGATGGGGCAGGCGCGCACCCACGGCTGAAAGCCCGCCTGATGGCCAGCGGTCAGGAGGGCACGTTCGGCGAGAGCGGAGAACGCATTGCCGCGGCAATTGAAGACACGCCTTCCGACAGCCGCGAACTGCTGGCGCGCGTGGAGTTCGACCCCGGTTCCAACGGCGATATGGAGTCCATGCTAGGTTTCCGCCAGGATCTGGGCTTTGCCGGTTCGGTGCAATCGGTGGCCGCCGTGGCTCTCCACCCGGAGATGTCCGCCGCGGACGGCGCGGGTGTGGACGAGGCCGCAGTTCGCAGTTGGGAAACAATTCATCTGGGAGACGAGTTCGAGGTTGAGGCAGGCTCTACGCAGGTGCTGGCGCGGCTCTCATCGGCTTCTCCTGACACCGTGGCCACCGTGCTGCCCTTTGCCTCCGCGGCCTGGCGGGGAACCGACTCCGCGATTCGCTACAGGATGACCACTTTTCTGCCCGGCGTGCAAAATGGAGTGGGTGCCGAAGACTCGCAGGCCCGGTCGTGGCTGCCCGGCATCACTGCCCGCAACGGGAGCTTGGCTATCGAACACGGGCTGCACCAGGAACTCGGCTGGGCGCGAAATACCGATGTCTCCGGGTTCGGTGTGCTGGTCTTTGGTGATCGGATCGATGATCCGGTCGTCGAGGCTATGAGCCACTTCGCCGCAGGCAATTCCACCGCATCCGAAGTGCTCTCCGACCCCATGAGCGGCTTGGTCCGCGCTGTTGGCCCGGAGTTTTCAAGTACCGGAGTGACGGCCAACTTCGAGCACCGCTTGCCCGGCGGCAACCAGGCCCGCGTGGAGTTTGCATACGGCAATGCGCTGGTGATGCCTTCCTCGGCGCAGCCCGCAACCCTGGAGCGGTTGCTTGCCGGCGCCCATCCTCGCGCCGCGCAGAGCTACTCACTCTCGCTTTCAGGCACTCTGGAAGGCACGCAAATTCGATGGCGGGCCAGCTACCGATGGCAGCCTGAAGATACCGTCACGCAGGTTGCTCCCTTCACGGCAGACGCCGCCGAGCCTTATCTGAACCTGAGCATTCGGCAGCCGATTCATCTGAGCCACGACAGCTCGGGCCATTTCTACGCGCTGGTGGATGTGCGCAACCTGCTGGCGCAAGGCTATCGCCCGTATCTGCTGAGCGATGGTTCGCTGCTGATCTTCGCGCAGGACCAGCGCGGCGTCAGCGCTGGGCTGGCCTTCAACTTCTAGTACACGAGCCTTGGTTCTCCGCGTTTTGAAACAGCCCCGGCACTGTGCTATATTTTTCAAAGAGAGGCAAGGATTCCTGCCTGCTCAAGCCGTGTGCAGGGCTTGCCGCCGCACGGTTTTTTTGGTGGCATGGACGCGTAGCTCAACTGGCAGAGCATTCGGCTCTTAACCGACAGGTTGTAGGTTCGATTCCTACCGCGTCCACCATAACATCAATAAAATAAGTAGTTTACAAACCGCCCGCCAAAGGCGGTTTTCTTT
>Ga0224526_1000127_pt1 | contig 38195 bp, 40 predicted proteins | sample CBST25metaG_FD_179878 | JGI IMG/M metagenome (GOLD analysis project Ga0224526, IMG submission 179878) | Peat soil microbial communities from Stordalen Mire, Sweden - C.B.S.T-25 | ecosystem: Environmental > Terrestrial > Soil > Wetlands > Peat | place: Sweden: Norrbotten County, Stordalen Mire...
GCTTTGTATGGATGGCCGCCGGCATCACTTACGGAGCCATTCGCACCCGTGGCTTCCGCTCCGAATTGGTCACCTTCGAGGTGCCGTCAGACGTCGCGTAGACGGGCGGGGACAACCATCCGTGACCGTTTCCAGGACAAAGCCCACCAGGCTCTAGCCCGGGCTGTCGCCGAATTCTGTCCAAAGTTGACCGGTTTCCAGATACAATTAAAAATTGGGGACAGACGCGATGCTTACCAGCTCGATGATGCGGGAGACGGCCGGCACCCAAGGAAACGACTTCAAGAAAGACCAGGCCGCTCTGCTCCAGGAACTGACTACCGAGAGCCAGAACGAGGCTTCTCAAGGCTTTGACACAAAATCCGCGCTCGATATCGCGCGCATAATTAATCACGAAGACGCAAAAGTCGCGGCTGCTGTTAAGAAAGCTATTCCGGAGATCGCGCAGGTCATTGACCAGGTGGCCCGCTGCATGCGCGAGGGTGGCCGGCTGATTTACATCGGCGCCGGCTCCAGCGGCCGCATTGCGGCGCTCGACGCCTCCGAATGTCCACCCTCCTATTCGACCGCCCCGGGACAAGTGCAGTACATCATGGCCGGCGGCCCCAAGGCGCTGGCCTCCGCCGTCGAGGTCAATGAAGATTCTGAAGAGCTGGGCCAGCGAGACATTGCCCGCCGCCGCCCCACGCGCAAAGACATTGTGGTGGGCGTCTCCGCTTCAGGCCGCACTCCATATGTGGTAGCTGCCGTGGCATACGCCCGCGCCCGTGGTGCACACACCGCCGCGGTCACCTGCAACCACGGAACGCCGCTGGCCGCCGCCGCGGAGATCGTCATCATTGCTGACGTGGGTCCTGAGGTCATCTCCGGCGCCACGCGCATGAAGGCCGGCAGCGCCCAAAAGATGATCCTGAACATGATCACCACCGGCGCCATGACCCGGCTCGGCTATGTGTACGAAAACCTGATGGTCAACGTGCACATGCAGAACTCCAAGCTCGTCGAGCGCGGCATCCGCATCCTGATGTGCGCCTGCAAAATCGACCGGGAAGCCGCGGTGCAAACCATCAAGAGCGCGGGGCGCAGTGTCCCCGTCGCCCTGGTCATGCTCAAAGCTAAAGTAGACAAGCCGGAAGCAGTCCGCCGCCTCGCCAAATCCGACGGCAACGTCCGCCTGGCCATCGAGGACAATGCAATGGAACTGTAAGATTGCGGCGCCAGGAACAATCTGACTGCACTGTTGATATTACAGTCCCTTTCTGCCGGATCAGGCCGCCCGATTTACACTAGAAAGTCAGGGGTCAGTCAATCTTCCATGGATAAATTTGTCATTCGCGGCGGCAATCCGCTGGTGGGCACAATTCACGTCTCGGGCGCGAAGAACTCAGCGTTGCCATGCATGGCTGCGGCGATTCTCACCGAGGATGAGGTCACGCTCGAAAACATGCCCCAGGTGCGCGACATAGAAACCGAGCGGCGTCTGCTCGCTTCGATGGGCGCAGAGGTCCAGCAAGGCGACGCGCCAAGCAGCACCGTCATCAGTTGCCGCAGGCTCTCTGATCCCGTGGCCAGGTACGAAATCGTGAAGACCATGCGCGCCAGCTCTCTCGTACTTGGCCCGCTCATTGCGCGCGCCGGAGTAGCTCGTGTAGCCATGCCCGGCGGATGCGCCATCGGCGGCAGGCCCATTGATCTGCACATTAGGGGCCTCGAAAAGATGGGCGCTAAAATCACTCAGGAGCACGGCTATCTCGAAGCGCGCGTGGAGCAATTGCACGGCGCGCATCTGGTCTTCGACAAGATCACCGTCACTGGCACGGAAGATTTGTTGATGGCGGCAGTAATGGCCGAGGGCGAAAGCGTGATGGAAAACTGCGCGCGCGAGCCCGAGGTCGCGGACCTGGCCGCGCTGCTGATTGCCATGGGCGCTAAAATTGAAGGCGCAGGCACCTCGACCATCCATGTACAAGGCGTCAGCCGGCTGCATGGCACGCGCTACCGCATCAACCCCGACCGCATCGAGGCGGGCACATTCCTGATCGCAGGCGCCATTACCGGTGGAGATCTGACGGTGGCCGACTGCAATCCGGAGCACCTCGGCGCGCTGATCGCCAAGCTGCAAGAGGCAGGCGTCCGCGTGGATATTCTGGGGCACGATTCGGTGCGTGTGCGGGTCGAAGGACAATTGCGCGCGGCCAACATTTCTACCGAAGAGTACCCCGGCTTCCCCACCGATATGCAGGCTCAGTACATGGCTCTGGCTACCCAGGCCGAGGGTATCAGCGTCATCGAGGAAAACATCTTCGAAAACCGCTTCATGCATGTGCAGGAACTGGTGCGGATGGGCGCAAACATCAAGGTCGAAGGCCGGACGGCCACCGTGCGCGGGCCGGCGAAGCTCTCTGCCGCCGCCGTCATGTGCTCGGACCTGCGCGCCTCGGCATCACTGGTCTTGGCCGCGCTGATAGCCGACGGCGAGTCCATCCTGGACCGCGTCTATCACATGGATCGCGGCTACGAGCGCATCGAGGAGAAGCTGGCCGGCGTCGGCGCGCAGATCCGCCGCATGGGCAACATCTTCCCACCCAGGGACGAACAGGCAGACGCCGAGTAACAGAGCGCTTGGGCCTGCGCCCTCAATTATTTGCGTAAAGACTTGCGTCCATCGCTCTGAGCCTACTGGAGATGGGAGAGAAGTTCCGAGATGAATAGGGCGCGTTTATTCTCCGAGTTGCTGCGATGGAAGTTTTCCAAGGTAACTGAATCGCGCTGAAATGTATCGGGTGCACTGTAATGGGCCAGATCGGTTGCTCCCGAATGACCGATGATTTAGGGAGTCAACATAATTTGAGGTGAGATTCTTGAACTGGAGCGGAATTCCGGACGTGGCGGCTGTCGCGCTATTGATCTGCGCATTCGCCTCCGTGGCACGTCACAGCCACACGCCCGCCTCTGGGTTGTGGCTTACCGGCTGGCTGATGATTCTGCTGCACTTCGCCGCCGGTCTGTTTACTTCCGCTCCAGGCATTTGGGGTAACCTGGCGTTTGTCCTCCTTTCCGCGTCTTTGGCCTGGGCCGGCGTGTTGTTCATGCACGCCTCAATTCCCCATCACAAGGACGTTTCAAGCCTCTGGATGCTCTGGTCGCTTTGGGCGTCGAACTTGCTCTTCCTCACAGTTCTTTCTGCCGGCTACGAAGCCCACTGGGCTTTGGATCTGGCTGCGGTCGTGCTTGGCCTCTGCCCGCTCGCTGTCACGCTGGCATCGATTCGTAGAATCAACCACCCGCTGCGCTGGATTCTCTCCTCCCTTTACGGAGCGCTCTCGATATTTCTGTTGATCTTCCAGCACCGGCCCGGAAACGGCTCCGACCTGGCCTGGAATGCCACCATGTTCACCGTCTATCTGGGCTGTTGCATCTTTTTCGCCCACGCCTTCCGCCGCACCACTGCCGGGGCGTTCGTCACCATTGTGGGTTTTTTACCTGGGCGTCGGTCTTCATTGTGGCGCCGATGATGAGGGCGTTTCAGCCCCAGGTTCACATCGAGAGCGAAGTGTGGAACCTGCCAAAATTTGTCGTGGCTATCGGCATGATGCTTCTGCTGCTGGAAGACCAGATAGAACACAACAAGCACTTGGCTCTGCATGACCCGCTGACTGGATTGCCGAACCGCCGTTTGTTCGAGGACCGGATGGCCAGCGCTGTTGAGCGTTCGCGGCGAAACGGTACTGAGATGGCGCTTCTGGTGATAGACCTCAATGACTTCAAGCAGGTGAATGACACGATGGGCCACCATGTGGGTGACCTGGTTTTGCAGCGCGTCGCATCAACCTTTGCGGAGCGGGTCCGCCGCTCCGACACTGTGTCTCGAACTGGTGGAGACGAGTTTTCGGTCATTCTGGAGGAACCCACAAATCGCGAAGATGCCGAGTTCGTGGGAAGATCGTTACAGGAACTGCTCAACGAACCGCTTGATATAGAGGGCCGGAAGGTAAGTGTCGGCGCCAGTGTTGGCATTGCGGTTTTTCCTGAAGACGCATCCGACACTGAGTCGCTGTGCATTGCGGCCGACATGAAGATGTATGGTGAGAAAAAGAGATTGACGATCCAAGACAGCGTAGAGACAGCTCGCGCTCCAGATCCGCTTCGGCGGTAGGTGACTCATACAGCATTCTTTCCGGCAAGCTACCGCATGAAAGAATTGGATACCCCACTGACCGGCCCATAATGGCCGCGTGGCTCGGGTCCCAGGTCCCCACGAACAGGTCCTCTTCCGTGGGGTGGAGAACCCGCTTTTGAGACCTGAAAATTCCCGACACTCAATCGGTTCCATTCTCCGGCAATTCACTCTGCCGCAGTCACCACAACGACAAGCTCCTCGCTTCCACCTAGCGAAAACTGAACCGGCGCAACGCGTGCCGCGGCATTCGCACTCGCATCCACCTCTCGCTCAATCTTCCCGCCCGTTGCGCCCTGAATCATCACATGGAACTTCGAGGCGGCCGGCGCTGCGGTCTTCGTGACGCCAGCCTTAGGAGCCGCCGCCGGCACCAAGCTCAGCGTGTAATTTCCCTTCGGCCACACGCCAAAGTTAGCCCTGCCCCCGCTATCCGTCGTCCGCGCCGCGCATCCGCCGCCGGGGTTCTTTCCCAGCTTCACATCGATTCCCTTCAACGGCGCGCCCGCCAGAGCACCCTGCACAAACAGAACACAGAGTGCCACCACAAAAAACAATCGAAGACCTGTCTTCATGCGATTCTCCTTTGCCCCGCTCTTGTCGTGCGTCAAGGTAGGCAGATAATACTACAAAGACATCCAAACAGCGAAAGGCCCGGAATTTCTCCGGGCCTTTCGTAGGCTTCACCTCTGCTCAAGCCGCTGACTTACTGTCCGCCGCCTGGACCACGGCCTCCGCCTGGGCCACCGGGACGACGACGGCGGCGGCGGGATTTATTGTTAGCTCCAGCAGGACGGCCTGAGCCCGCAGTCTGCGTGGCTGGAACCGGAGCGCCTTCGACGCGGTTGAAGTTCGGCTCGTTTTCCTCATCGAACTCTTCGCCACCCTCTTCGTCGAAATCGTCTCCGCCTTCGATCAGGATGGTGCTCTGGTTCGATTTTGGCTGACGCTCGTCGAACTCATTGCGAGGCTTGACGGGCGCGGCAAGAGAAGCAACAGGAGCAACCGACTCAGAGGCGGAAATCTCCACCTCTTCTCCCTCGGCGGCCGGAGCCGACTGGCCGAGCTTGGCGCGCTGCTCCTTGATGAGGGCCTTGCGACTGAGCTTGATGCGATTGCCCTCGATGGCCAGAACCTTGACCATTACCTGATCGCCCTCGCGCAGCTCGTCCTTCACTTCCTTCACGCGGTGCTCCGCGATCTCGGAGATGTGCAGCAGGCCATCGGTGCCGGGGAAGAGCTCGACAAATGCGCCAAACTCCGCCAGGCGAACCACCTTGCCCAGATAAACCTTTCCAATCTCTGGAACAGCGGTGATGTTGCCGATCAGTTCCAGCGCCTTCTTCAGGCCATCAGCGTCGCACGATGCAACGTTGACGCGACCGGTATCGTCCACGTCAATTTTTGCTCCGGTCTGCTCGATGATGCCGCGGATAGTGGCGCCACCCTTTCCGATCAGATCGCGAATCTTGTCGGTGGGAATCATCACGGTTTCGATGCGCGGCGCGTAAGCCGAGCGCTCAGTACGCGGTCCGTCCAGCACCGCGTCCATCTTGTCCAGCAGGAACAACCGCCCGCGGCGCGCCTGTTCCATTGCCTGCGAAAGAATCTCGCGGGTGAGGCCGCCGATCTTGATGTCCATTTGCAGCGCGGTGATGCCCTTGCGCGTGCCGGCTACCTTGAAGTCCATGTCGCCGTAGTGGTCCTCGGCGCCTGCAATGTCGGTGAGGATGGCGTAGTCGTCGCCCTCTTTGACCAAGCCCATGGCCACGCCGGCCACTGCGCCCTTGAGCGCGATGCCCGCGTCAAAAAGTGCCAGGCTTGTGCCGCAAACCGTGGCCATCGACGAAGAGCCGTTGGATTCCAAAATGTCCGAGACAATGCGGATGGTGTAGGGCGATTCTTCGGCCGAAGGCAGCACAGAAGTGATAGCGCGCTCGGCCAGTGCTCCGTGGCCGATCTCGCGTCGGCCTGTGCCGCCCATGCGGCCTGTTTCGCCTACGCAGAAGGGCGGGAAGTTGTAGTGGAGCATGAAAGGCTTCTTCTTCTCGCCCTCGTAGCTCTCCAACCGCTGTCCCTCGTCGGCGGTGCCCAATGTGGCTGTCACCAGCGCCTGCGTTTCGCCACGAGTAAACAGCGCCGATCCGTGTGTGCGCGGCAGCACGCTGGTTTCGATGGTAATTTGACGAATCTCGTCGAATGCGCGGCGATCAGGTCTGATCCGATCCTTTGTCACCTGCTCGCGGAAGATCCTCTCGCGCAATTTCTCATAATAGTGAGCCAGCTTCTTTTTGGCCGCTGGATCATCAGCGGGAAGCGCGGCTGCCAACTCGTCCTTGATCTGCTTGACCAGCGTCTGGCTTTCCAGCTTCTCGTGCACCTTGGTGTCCAGCGCGTCCTTGAGACGAACTTCGATCTTGCCCTTCAACTCACCGAAGTAGGTCTCGTCGAACTCCGGCTTGATAAAGGCCCGCTTGGGCTTGCCGGCCAAAGCCACCAGCTCGTCGATGGCGGCGACAATCTTCTTGATTTCGGTGTGGCCAAACTCGATGGCTGCAAGAATCGTCTCTTCAGACTCTTCTTTCGCGCCTGACTCGATCATCACGATGCCGTCCTTGTGGCCGACGACCATGATGTTGACCGTTGTAGCTGCGCGCTCGGAATACGTGGGGTTGATGACGAACTCACCATCCACGCGACCTACGCGCACCGCGCCCACCGTGGCGCTGAAGGGAATGTCAGAGAGAGCCAGCGCGCATGCGGCGGCGTTGATGCCCACCACGTCGGGGTCATTCTCCTTGTCGGCGGAGAAAACCAGCGCAATCACCTGGGTCTCATTGCGGAAGCCGTCGGGGAACAGCGGACGGATGGGACGGTCAATCTGGCGGCAGGTCAGGACTTCTTTTTCGCTGGGCCGTCCTTCACGCTTGATAAAGCCGCCGGGAATGCGCCCGCCGGCGTAAGTGTACTCACGATAATCCACCGTGAGGGGGAAAAAATCAATGCCTTCCCTGGGATCGGGAGAGGCCACTGCAGTGGCCAGAACGACGGTTTCGCCCGTGGTCACCAGTGCGGCGCCAGAGGCTTGCTTGGCCATGCGCCCGGTCTCAAAGACCAGCCGCTTGCCACCGGCAAGCTCGACTGCTACTTCATGCTTAGACATAGTGTCCTCGTTTCATTGTGTTCGCTTGGGAATCTTGTAGATGGAAGGGTGTGGAGAAGCTGGCAGCAGGCGGGAAGAGCGGCAAGGCGCGCGCAAAAGAATGGGATCTGTGCGTGGGAGCCGATTGTTCCCCTGTGGCCTGTCCATCTGCCGGACCCCGCAAGAGGGACGCGCTCAGCCGATAGCTGTGCGCTGTCCCTGGCTGCGGGTCGAGTTCGCCAGGTACACCAAGGCCCCGGGTCCTGCGTAGAACGGGGGCCATGACCAATTTCCGGTCTGGGCGCTTCCGGGTCAAAGTAGGCTTTCTGGGTTCGCGTTCCGCTATTTGCGGATACCGAGTTTGCCGATAACGTCGCGGTAGCGATCGGTATCGTGCGTCTTCAGGTAGTCCAGAAGGCGGCGACGCTTGCTGACCAGTTGCAGCAGACCGCGACGAGAAGCGTGATCCTTCTTGTGCGTCTTGAAGTGTTCGGTCAGTTCAGCGATACGCGCACTCAGAATTGCGATCTGGACCTCCGGCGAACCGGTGTCCGTATCATGGGTGCGGAAGCTTTCAATCAGGGTTGTTTTCTTAGCGGTCGCCAGCACGGCGTATGTTACTCCTCTTGTCTTCTCAGTCCACGTTTAAGTGTCTACAGTGAGATTACCACGAATCCGCGCCGCTGCGCCATTCGGCGGCATGCCAGAACCAGGTTTGTATCCTGCTGCTAGCCTTGACCTTCGCTATTGTTGCTGCTCCATCCAATAATTGGCCCGCGCCACGATGCGCGCCCCGTAATTCTCTGCCAGACGCACCCGGATGGTGTGCAATCCGGGACTGGGATCGGAAGGGCTGAAGGTAATCAGGTAGCGGTTGCGGGCGTGCTGGGCCGATTCGACAATGCGTTTTTCAAATCCCTTGTCGCCGGCGAAGGCGTGATATTCCCCGCCGCTCATGTGGGCCACTTCCTTGGTCACGTTCTTCTTGAATGCCGGCACAATCATGGCCAGGGTCGAGAACAGATTCATCGTCCGGTCCTCGCCCGAGTCCTTTATATCGTGGTCCAGCTCGGCGCGCGCCGGCGAAAACGAGACGCTCAGAACCAGCACGTCGGATTGGCCGATCTTGCGGATCAACTGCTCCGTTTTGATGTGTTTGCTTCCGTGATCGCGCTCTTCGCTGATCAGCAAGAGCACCCGGCGATACTCCTTGGGCTGCGATTCAAGCAGATCGACGGCGTAGCTGACCGTATCGAGAATTGCGGCGCCGCCATCGCCGGGCTCAAGGAGCTTGAGCGCCTGGTTTACCTCATCGCTGGAGTGCGTGAAATCGCGAACAAGATGGGGTTTCGAGTCGAAGCCCACCAGCGCCGCCTGGCCTCTGCTGTCGCTCAAAAAAAGATCCAGCAGCGGACCCATCTTGGCCAGCTTGTCGAATTCCAGCACGCTGGCGCCGCCAAACTCAACTGCGACCACCAACGCCACCGGCGCCGTGTCCATCTCCTCCTGCACGCGAATCTTCTGCGGCACGCCGTTGTCTTCCAGCACAAAGTCCTTCGGCTTGAGGCCGTAAACCACGCCCCCGCCCGGCTTTTCAACCAGCGTGGGCACCAGCACCTCGTTGGCGCGAACGCGCAGTGTAGGCACGTCCGGGTTGGCGCCGGAGTGGGCGCTCGGCATGGGTAGCGGAGGCTCGATGGGGGGCATCTGCTGCGCGCGGGCGGCTGCGGCAGTCACAAGCCATGCAGCTATCACAACCCAATCCAAGCGGATTAATCTGAATCGCATACGGGTTACAGTTTACAGCGGACAGTGGTCAGTGATCAGTGGTCAGTTTTCGTTGCCTGGCTCATAGCACTGATTGGGGCTAATCCCCGTGACAAATTCCCTTGACGAAATCTCTATATAGGTAATGCTTCCACCTGTTCCCTGTTCCCTGTTCCCTGTTCCCTGTTCCCTGCCCTTATGCGCGTTTGTGCACTTCGCGGTCCATGCGGTCAATCCAGACCAGGTAGCTCAGAAATTCCCAGCGCGAAGACCAGAAAAATCCGAAGATATCCTTGGTCGTCAGCGTCTCCGCCGGTTTGCCGCTGTAGGTCTCAACTCGCCAGCGCAGATAATCGCTCCGCCACGGGGCCAGCCGGTGGCCGCGCGTTGCATTCCAGAGAAATCGGAGCGGAGCGAACATGGTGATTCCCTTCACCACGAGTATAGTCGGCGGGACGACAGTGGACTGTGGTCAGTGATCAGCTTCCTGTTTCCAGGCTCAATGCGCTGGCTTACTCAAATGAATGTGATCAGCACCCTTGACTCACCGTCAACCTTTGCAAACTTCTATCTGACCACTGACCACTGACCACTGACCACTGACCACTGACCACTGACCACTGACCACTGACCACTGACCACTGACCACTGACGCTACGCAGGCAGCTTGCTGAACAAGTCATTCGAGGAGGAATTCAGCTGCGCAATCACATCCTCCAGCGCCGTCTGCTGGGTCTCGGAGAGAGAAAGCTGCGTGGAGACCGTCGGAATGTCGGCCTGCATAAGATTGGTCTGCGCGGTGGTCAACTGCGTCTCCACATTGCTCACGGCGTCGGATGCGGCGGTGACCTGCGTAATCGAGTTGTCGATAGTCACGCGCTGCTGGGAGACATTGTTCAGCGCCGAACTCAACGCCTCTGTGTCGCTCACCGCCTGGGCTGTGTCAACCGTGCCGCTGGAATAGTCGGCAATCAGGCTGTTGAGTGCCCCAAAGACGCTGCTTGAGCCCGAGGCCAGGAATATCTGGCTGCCGGGGACATTCAACTGTATCTTTTGCCCGCTCGGCGTCACCAGATAATTCACGTCCTGGTCGCCGTCATAAGTGGTAACGGCGGGCGACGTCGTAGTGGAAGTTGAGAAAGGAGCCGTCGATGTCTTGCCGCCGGCAAAGATGTACTGGCCCTGATAGTTTGTGTTGGCCAGCGACTCCACCTCGTCGAGGATGCCGGAAATCTGACTGGAGACAGACTTGACGTTGCTGGAGTTCATGGTGCCGTTATTGGCGCTGGTGGCCAGCGAAATGGCCGAGGTCAGTTGAGTAACCACACTGCCCAGAGCAGAATCGGCCACCTGCAATTGGCCCGTGACCGTGCTGGAGCTTGTCGTGAAAGAATCATCCTGCTGAATCTGATCGAGCAGGACCGTGTTCTCACCGGCGGCCACTGGGTCGTCACTCAACGATGAAACACGCACACCGCTCGAAAGCTCAGAGGTCAACTGCTGTTGACTCGCCTGAGCCTGATCGAGCGAGCTCACCAGATTCGTCGCGTAAAACGGATCCACTCGCATTACAGTCCTCCACTCGCCTGAACCGATCTTCGTCCTGGCGCGGTTCATATTTGGCGCTCCATCCTTGGCGCGTGCCCGCCATTGCGCCAAGGGTGGAAATCATGTACCACTTCAGCTCCGACAGAGCCCTACCCAACCGTTGTCTGATCTCCCAGGTTCAACGCCGACGCCATAACAGTGTTCAACATGGTGAATACCTGCGAAGCCGCCTGATAACTGCGCTCCAGCGTAGTCATCGACGAGGCCTCGTCGTTCAGATTGACGCCGGACAGCGCATCGTTCTGCGTCTGCAATTGGGTCACCGAAGCCTCCTGCGCTGTATTCTCGGTTTTCACTGCGGAGACAGTCGATCCCAGCGTGGTCACAAAGTTTGCGTAATAATTCGACGGCGTCTTGCCGCCTACAATCGTCGATGTGCTGCTGTTCAGAGCCGCCAGGGCTATCGCATTGCTATCGTCGCCCGTTCCATCTCCGGCGCCGGCAGCGGCAATCTGGTTGGGGTCGGTCATCACCACGCTCATGCTGGCCGCGCTGCCTGCCACCGTGGTGGGTTCGCTGAAGATGTTGAGCGCCGCATTAGCCGAATTGGCCACGTTGCCTTCCACCCCGTCGTAATCCGTCCCCGAGTTGTTCTGCTTGTTGACCGAAGTCGAGATGCTATAGGCCAGCTGATCAAGCGAACTGAGCGCGCTGGGAATGTCCGTGTCCCGCGCCGTCAGATAACCGCCCAGAGACCCGCCGCCCGAGGCAAGCTCTGCCGTAATATCCGTATTGTTCACAAAAAAATCGGTGACCCCGTTCACCGTCCCGGTCGTCATCTGATAGCTCGTCCCCTCGGAGACCAGCAACTGGCCGGAAGTGGTCGTAATCTCCATCCCGTTATTCTGGGTCGTAATCTGGTTGATCCCAACCAATTGCGAAAGCTGGCTCAGATCCTCCTGGCGCTGGTCCTCGAGCGTTCCCGCATCGGCGTTGGGCGAGGTGGTCTGAATCTGTTGATTGAGCTGGGCGATGGCGCCGGTCAGCGCGTTCACCTGGCTGGTCGTTCCGGCCGCCTCCTGGTCCAGAGAGGCCTTTTGAGAGTTCAGGCTGGCTGCGGCGCCGGAGATGTCGCCGGCCAGCGTGCTCGCCGCGGAAAGCACGCTCTGGCGCAGTGAGTTCTCGGTGGGATTGGCTTCCAGCGAAGAAAACGAGTTGAAGAAGCTGGTTATGTCGCTCCCGATATTTCCGGCAGTTGAACTCGACGAACTTGAAGCTGACGTGAAGAGGGCCTGAAGCGTATCGAGCGCCGTCAAACGCGTGCTGGAAGATGCGGCCAACTGTTGCTGCTGGTCCAGGCGCGACTCCAGCACGCGATCCCGCTCCGACGTGGAGCCGGTCTCCGTCACCCCTTGCCCGAATGAGACACCGCTGATGCTGATCGGCTGATTCTCCTGCCAGTCCGGCGTCTCTTCCGTGTAGCCGGCGGTGTTGGCATTGGCCACGTTGTTGGCCACCACATTGAGCGCTTCCTGATCGGCGTCCAATGCCTGTGACATGATGCTAAGTGCCGAGCTAATTGTCCCCATGCCTGCTCTCCGTTTGCCGCCATGCGGTCGCTTGAAAGATGCCTCGTTCCATGCGGCCTTCGCGGTACTCCAACCGGCCCGCGCGCAATTCGCGCAGGCGGCTCATCACGTTCAGGTTGGCCCGCGTCGCCTCCAGCACTCTCGCGAAAACCGCCATATCTCCCGCGGCATCCTTGGCCTCAAGAGCCAACTCCGCGCGCGCTTCCGCACCCTCATGAACCAACGCGCGATTCAGGGCCTGGCATGAGAGCGCCAACTCCTCCAGCCGGTCCGCGTCCAGGCGCGACAGCGCGCGCGAGGCCTCAACAACCAACTCTTTCAGCTTCGGATGCCCGTGGCGCCCACTAATCTCCTGCAAGGCAATTGCTCCTTTCGCACTCTCCGCGTGAATTCAAACCCGAGCTATGACTTACCGCCCAGCATCGAATCCACAACCTTGGAGGCCACTGCCCCCGCGGAAACGTTATAGCTGCCCGACGCCAGCGCCGCCTGAACATCGGCGACCTTGTCCATGCGGATACCGGCGTCCGTCGCAGTCTGAGAAACTTCGCTGCCCGCGCTGCTGAATGTCGCCTTGTCGGTGCCGAGTCCGCTCCCGGCCACTGTTGCGCCGCTCTTCGTCTGTTGCGCGGCGGCCGGAGCCGACGCCGATGTTCTCAAAAGCGACTTCAACGTATCAAGACTGCTGCGAATATCCATGACCCACTACTCCTTGCTCACTTGATCGGCGATTTTTCCAATCACTTTAGTTATTTGTGAGAGTTGATTACAGTATTACCGTGCAAACTTCCGGTTGCCCCGGAGGTCGCCTGCTTGTTACTCGAAACAGAAAGCTGCCGCACAATGCCGGTGGCGATCCCAAACCCTCCATGCTCACTCAACGCCTTTCCCAGCGACTCCGACGCGAACGAACCCAGCGCCCCGCTCGATCCTGATGTCGAGTCAGAGTCTTCTCCATCCAGCCCGTCTCCTCTGGTCATCGGTTTCAATAACTCCTGCATCATCTGCGCCTCAAACTCGTGCGCAGCGTGAACCAGCCGAGGCGACGGCGCGGCAGAAGCTGTCGCCGCTCCTGTCGAGGCTGCCGTTGCCGCTGTGATTGTCTGCATCTTCCCCCACTCCCTTAAACTTCGCGCTCTACAGAACTTCCAGGTCGGCCTCCAAAGCGCCGGCCTCTTTCATAGCTTGCAGAATGGAGATCACATCCCGCGCGCCCGCTCCAGTACGCTGCAATTCCTGCACCAGATCCTCCACCGTCGCACCCTCTCTTAGGTCGATGCGGTTCACCGGCTTGTCAGTAGCCTGCACGGTCGTCTGCTGAACCACTTGCGTCGTTCCCGAAGAAAAAGGACCGGGCTGTGAGACCTGGGTCTGGGAGATTACATTCACGCTCAATCCTCCGTGCAGAATCGAAACCGGCTGCAAGCGCACCGTGCCCCCGATCACCACCGTTCCCGTCCGTTCGTTCACCACCACGCGCGCCCGCGGATACACCTCAATCTCCACGCCCTCCACTTTGTCCAGCAGCGCCGCGATCTCCTCGCCCGGCGCGGCTGTAATCTCTACCCGGCGGCTATCGATCGCGTGTGCCCGTGGCGAGCCCAACGCTTTGTCAATCCCCGCGGCCATCTGCTCGGCGGTATGAAAATCCGCATCGTTCAGCACCACATCAACGACGTGCATCTGCTTCAGGTCGAACGGCACCGGCCGCTCCACCAGCGCCCCGCCGGGTACCCGTCCCGTGGTGGGATGATTCGACAACTTTGTATTGCCGCCGCCCGAGGCCATGTAGCCACCCAGCACCATTGCCCCTTGAGCCTGCGCGTAGATCTGACCGTCCGGTCCGTAGAGCGGCGTCATCAGCAGGATGCCCCCCTCCAGCGAACGCGCATCTCCGGCCGAGGAGACGGTGATATCCACCTTGTAACCGGGCCGGCTGAAGGGCGGCAGCGTGGCCACCACAAATACCGCCGCCATGTTCTTCACCTGCATATTGCTGGCGCTGTTGGACCCGGTCTGAGGAACGGTGATGCCCATCCGCTCCAGCACCGAGACCAGCGTTTGCGCGGGAAACACCGTTTGCGAGCTATCCCCCGTGCCCCTCAGCCCCACCACCAGCCCATAACCCACCAATTGATTGTCCCGAATCCCTTCAATCGTTGCGACATCCTTGATCCGCGCCAGATGTCCCGCCGCGGCTGCATGGGCTGGCATCGAGGTCACGAGCATTGCGACGGCCAGCACCACCCAAGGCCGAAGACTTACGCCTCTCTCGCCATTCCCCGTTCTCTCGCTCAATACTTGCATCCCTGTTCCCTATTCCCAGTTCCCTGCTCCTAAAACACCAGCAGCTTCTCCAGCAAGCGCACCACCGCGTTCTGCCGGTAAGTGGAGTCGTTCACTATGCCCTTGCCGGTCACTTCCAGTTCAAGATCGGTCATGGCCGTCGATTGCACCTGATTCTGCGCGCTCACATCCTCAGGACGCACCAGGCCGCGCAGCTTGATCAACTGCGTCTGCTGCGAAAAGGTCAACTGGCGCGTGGCCTGCACCACCAGCATCCCGTTGGGAAGCACATCCACCACCTCGGCGCCGAAGGTCGTCGACAAGCTGGAGTTGGTGGTGCTCTGCCCCTGCGCCGACAGACCTGAGGCAGCGGTCATGCCCAGCAGGTTCTGCAGGGCATTCGAGCTCTTGAGTTTGCCAGACAGTCCCGTGAGCCCGGAGCTGGCGTTCGAGGCGCGAGAGTTCTTTACCTGGCCGTCGGTCGAGGCCGCCAAGCTCTCCGTCACCACGATCGCGACCACATCGTGCAGCCGAACAGCCTTGGCGTCCGTGCCCAGCCGCACCAGCCGGCCCTCGGGACTCCAGATCGAGCCCGCCGTCAGCACCTCCGCCGCTTGCTGCGCCCGCACACGCTCGATGTAAGCCTTCAGGGCCTCTTCGGGCGGAGTCGCTTTGCCCACAATCCCCGGCGTCGCTTTCTTTTTACTGCCGATAGCTTGAGCGGGATGCACCGCGACCAGCGCGAAGCAAGCCAGCAACAGCCCGGCTCTCAGCAAGCTCACTCTCATGGCCGCATCCCCGCTTCCGCCACAAGCGCAGCGCGGCCTGAACCAAGAGCCACCACCCGCACCACGTTGCCGCCGATCGTCAATCGCACATCGAGCGGAGCGCCAACTGCGGCAGGATTCAGTGCGCGCGCCTCCAAGACCGCATCGACAACTGCTGTATGCTCCTCGACGATCAGCCGGTCTCCGACACGAATGACGGGGATCAACCGCGCTTCATCTGGCTGGCGAGTAACACCGCCCGATGCGCCGCCTGCCGCATTGCGATGAGCAGTAGCCATCACCAGACGGCCTGGCCCGCCGGGAAACTGGCCGTTGCGCATGAGCAACCAACGGTCCCCGGTATACGGGTCGTCGATTTCGCGAACAATCTCTTCCTGCGCTGGCCTTTGCAGAGAAGCCAGCCCACCTGAAGAAATCAGAATCTGATCGCGGGGCGCGGCGCCAACCTGAGCAGCAGCCATCGAAGCCGTCACAAGCGCCACCACTCCAATACCTGTCGCCATTCTCAACCTCATCCTCACGCGCCCGTCCTCCCAGTCCCTAGTCCCTAGTCTCTAGTCCCTGACCACTGTTCACTGACCACTGCTTAGTGCGTCATATTATTGACCTGGGAGTACATATCATCAGCGGCCTTGATGACCTTCGAATTCGATTCGTAAGCCCGCTGCGCCAGCACCATCTGCACAAACATGGTGACCACGTCCACATTCGAGTTTTCCAGGTAGTTCTGCTGCAAGGTGCCCAGCCCCTCGGTCCCGCCTGGATTGCCCAGCACCGGGTCGCCGGAGCTGAGCGTGGCCTGCAACAGATTCGAGCCCATGCTTTCCAGACCGCCTGGATTTGGAAACGTAGCCAGCTGAATCTGTCCCAGCTGCGAGGGATTCTGCTGTCCCGGCAAGGTCGCGTTCACCACTCCGTACTGGGTGATGGTGATGGCTGTCGAATTCGGAGGAATGGTAATGGTGGGGATGACCGGATCGCCTTCGACGGTGGTGAGCGTTCCCTGGTTGTTCAATTGAAATTGCCCGGCGCGCGTATAGGCGATCGTGCCGTCGGGCCGCTGCACCTGGAAAAACCCGCTGCCTGAAATAGCCACATCGAGCGGATTGTCGGTTTCGTTTAGCGGGCCTTCCGTATTGATCACTTCCGTCGCCGCCGGCTTGGTGCCCAACCCGATCTGCAGCCCTGCCGAGACCGTCGACTGGCTCTGCGCCGCGCCCGGGGTCACCAGGTTCTGGTAGACCATGTCCTGAAACTCCATGCGCAACTGGCGAAAACCTGTCGTCGACGAGTTGGCCAGGTTGTTGGCGATGGTATCCAGGTTCATCTGCTGCGCGCTCATCCCGCTGGCTGCGGTGTATAAAGCTCGAATCATTGCGAATCTCCTTGAGGGTTTCTGGACTATTCCCTGTTCCCTATTCCCTGTTCCCTGCCGTTCACACCTTGGGCAGATCCTCGGTGGCGATCTTGTTGAACTCGGCATGGAAGACGGTGAGCGCTTTCTGCATCATCTCCGCCTCGCGCTGAATCAGAATCAGGTTCAGCGTCCCTTGAATCACGTTCTGGTTGGCGCTCTCGATAGCGCCCTGGTGAATTGCGGCATTGGTTGAGAGCGCCGGCTTCACACCCTCCGGCGCGACATACCTGTTGGTGCCTTCGGGAGTCAGTTGCGCGCCACGCGGAAATGTAAACACGCCCACCGTGGCCACCACGCCACCGGCCACGGAAAGCGCCCCATCGGCGCCCACCGTCACCTCGCCCGGAGGAACCGGAATCGGTTGGCCGGTAGGCGAAAGCACCGCATCACCTGCCGCCGTAACCAGTCGCCCGCTGGGCGTGCGGTGAAAACCGCCATCGCGCGTGTAGCGTAGCCCGTTGGGAGTTTGCACCTGAAAAAAACCTTCGCCTTCAATGGCCAGATCAAGCGGATTGCCGGTCTGTTCAAGCGAGCCTTGGCCCAGGCTGATCCGGTCGCCGCCCAGCAACCCGTAGTTGTTCACCGTCCGCCCGAGTTGTGAGTCTTCGCCATCGGGCCCCAGCAGCACCGAGCGAAAGTACTCCTGCTCGGCGCGGTAGCCGGGCGTCTGCGCATTAGCCAGGTTGGTGGACGCGATGTCCAGAGCTTGGGTACGCGCAACCAGTCCGGTCAACGCCGCATAGTATCCACTATCCATCGTGCGCTCCTCGACGTGCATAATGGGAGCTTGCAGAAGGTGGGCCGAAAGTCGGAGGGAAAGATTAGAAATAATTCAGAATTGAGGTGCGGGGAATAGGGAATAGGGCAGCTAACAGCAAGAGGCCGCGCTGGCTGGCTTTCTGATTCCTATTCCCTTGTTCCCTATTCCCTGCTTTACTGCAGGCCGTCGCAGATGATGGTGACTTCGAAGCTGGCGCCGTCGAATTTATACGTGTGGTGAAGTTTGAACTCGGGCGCCTGCACATGGAGGTTGTAATCCCGTCCCGTGATCACGGCAGGAATTGACAATCCGCAGTTGGCCGCCAGAAGCGGCACCTTGCCCTTCCACGCACCGGCCAGCATGTTGCAGATTTCGCCAATCCCATCCTTGACCGTGTCGTCGACATCAACAAACTCCATGCCCGTCATGTGCGCGGCTATTTTCATGGCCGCCGAGGAGCCGCTGCGGAAGAGGCACGCCCCGCTCAGCAGACCGCCGAAGCCAACCACCGCGGTCACCGACTCCGGCTCGCCAGCCTCCACCGGCCCTGTGTAGCGCCGGCAGTCAACCCCCAGCATCAATTGAAAAACCTCTTCCACGCTTGTATCCAAGTTTCGGGGATCTGAGACTACATCGATCGAGTCCCGCAAAGATTGCGCCATCGCCTGCTTCCTTTCCTTATTACCGGTTGTCCAGTTGCTGCCGCTCGATCTGTTCGTGCCACCGCGCCCTGCCCTTGCCGCCGTCCCGCGCCGAACCCGCCCCGGCAGCATGACGACTTCGCTCCGGGTTACACCGCATGCAAAAGCGGCAACACCCGCTCCTTCACCTGCTCAGGGGTGAACGGCTTGCGGATATATCCCTGCGCTCCGGCGAGAATGGCCTGCTTGACATGCTCCTCGCTCGACTCGGTGGTAATCATCACCACCGGAACGCCGGGCGCCAGATTCTGCGCCCGAACCTGGCGCAGAAACTCCAGCCCGTCCATCGAGGGCATATTGATATCGGAGAGAATTAGATCCACATGTTCAGCCTTCAACAGTTCCAATCCGTCGATGCCGCTGCCCGCCTCGAAGACCAGCAGCGTATCCAGACCCGCCTGCCGGAGCGAACGCTCCACTATCTTGCGCATTACTGAGGAATCATCGACAATCAAGGTTCTCACTTCACTCATGTACAGGCCCCTCCGCTAAAAAGTTTATCGGCAACTTTGTTCAATCCATGAGAGGCGCGTCCGAATGCAGCCCTTCAGCGCCTTAACGGTGGCCAACCGTCGAATCTCCGTGCGCAGCGATCGAGCAGATTACATCCATAGTCGAGTCCCGCTCGGGCATTGGACCGTTTTGCGGCCGCCGCCACATGCGCAGCCAAAGGCAGTCGTGCACCCTCACCAGCCGGGAGGCGACGGGGCGCGCCTGCTCGATGCATCTGGCAAGAGCGCGCGCCACGGCGTGCTCTGAAACGGCTTCTATCAACTCCACCGCGGGAAACTTCGCGTTCAACATGCGCGCGTGCGCCACGCCAAATTGCGACTCGGCAACCAGCCCGCTTTCCACCCTCAAACCGCTCATCCGCTCCACAGCCAGGGCCAGAATCGGGTCCAGCCGGTCCTCAAATCCCAGATAAAGCAGCTTGCCCGCGGCCATGCGCAACGGCAGCGCGCCAAAGGCGTCCACAAACAGCCGCGGCACCACGACCGCAAGCGACTCGGCGTCGTGAAACTCCAGCGGCATCACCGGGCAACTCCACTGCAGCCCCAGCGCCCTGGTAACCAACTGCTCGCTTACTCCCTGCTGACGCATCAGCCAGTGGCCCAACCGCCCGGCTCCAGCCACCCGCTGCGCATCCAGCGCCTGACGCAACTGGCCGGAAGTAATCCAGCCCTGTTCGAGCATCACCAGGCCAAGCGGAACGCGATGGCGGTGAACCTCCTCGGCAACCGCACGGCCATCCAGTTCGCGCCGCACCGCCGACGCTACCTGCGCCGCCGTGCAGTCGCTCGAACAGCTCCAGCCTCCTTCAAAGACCGGCGCCTGGCGGCTGCGCCACAGATGGAGCCAACCGGAGCCGCAATCGGGATTTGCGCAGGTCTGAAACAAGGAGCTTCGTGGGCCGGCTTGCCTCTTCGCTCCTCGGTCAGCCGCGCGCTCCGGCAGGTCCGTTTCGAGATAAGCTGGCCATCGCTCGGCAGCCAGTCCCGCGCCCCCGTTTCGATTCAGTTCGCGACTTGGATTCCGGCTTAAAATAGGCATCGTATGCTCTCCAACCGCTGGCGCGGCGAGGCTACCTCGGTCACCCGCAAGCCAAAGTCTCCGTTCACCAGCACCACTTCGCCGCGCGCCACAATCTTGTCGCCCACAATCAGGTCCACCGGGTCGGTCACGCTGCGATCAAGCGGCACTACATCTCCGGGGCCGAGATCAAGAATCTCGCCCAGCGGCAATTCCTTGCAGCCGAAACGCAGCGAAACCTCCAGCTCTACATCGAGCAAAAGGTTCATTCCAGGGCTGAGTCCAGAGGGCACGGCCGGAGCTGGGGCATCGGCCAGCCGAGCGGCAGGTTGCGCCGCCGGCCTCGGAGCGCGCACCTCGTCGCGCACCAGAATGGCAAAAGACCGCTCGCCGGCCTTCAACTGGAAGGCGCAAGAAGCTTTGCTTTCCCCGGCGATCTCCTCGAATTTCTCCACGCGGCATTTTTTCCCAGCCTTGGCCAGCAGCTCTCCGGCCGCGGCATTGGCCACCTCGCGCAGCAACTCGTCCCAGCCGGCCTTCTGTTCCACGCCCTCGCCCACCAGCGCCGTATCCAAAATTGCAGGGTCGAGGACCACGGAGAATCGCCCTTCCACGTCCCCGGCAAGGGTAGCAGCGAAGCCGAAGGCCCCGGCCGCAAGGGGTTTGGGCAGCGACTCGACCAGCTCCGGCGCTCCGGCCAGAGCTTGCGAGAAAAGGGATGTTGCGACCTCGGTCCAGCACTCCAGATAACTTTTCATAACTCGGCCCCCGGTACTTGGCGTTCGATGCGCGCGGCGCGTTGCGCTCCCTGGCGAATAGCCTGCGCCAGCGATAGCGCCTGGCCGCCGACCCTCCACTCCGGCAGGGTGTTCGCCGGCATATCCAGGCGCAAAACCGTGCCCGGTTTGAGGTTTTCGATCTCGCTTGCCGCCAGCCGCACCGTCGGCAGTTGCAGGGCCCCGCCAAAGTGGATGCGCCGCGCCACAGCCGCCATGCGCTCCCGCGTGTCGCCTGCGTGACGGCGACGGCGGGCCCAGTCCGAGGTCAGCCGGCGCAGGATGGTATTGGCGACGACCGCCGGGAAGGCCAGGTTCAGCAAGCCGGAACTGTGCGGCATGCGAATCTCGAAGCTCAGGCAGAGAGTCTTCTCGGCCACCGACATGATGCGCGCCACCTGGGTCTGCATCTGGCGGCGCTCGAAGTTGAAGCTCAGCCCCACCGGCTGCCACGCCGCGGTCAGTTCGCGGCAGATGATCTCCACCACCGAGGCCAGGATCGATTCTTCAATATCTGTCAGTTCGCGCAGGGGGCCATCCCGTCCCTCGCCGCCCAGCAGAAGATCGATGATGGGAGGAGCCAGCGCCAGATCGAACTGCAACACGGCCAGCGCTCCCAGCGGCTCCATGCGCACGCTGGCCACATAGTTGATTTCAGGAATGCGCAACAGAAACTCGTTGAACGGTATCTGTTCGGCCGAAACCAGGTTGACCTGAAAACGGGTGCGCAGCCATGCGGCCAGATTGTGCGTCAGGTTACGCGCAAACAGATCGTTCAACATGCTGATGGCGCGCAACTGGTCGGTCGATATCTGGCCCGCCGAGGAGAAATTGTACGGCACCACGCGAGCCCGCACCTCGGTATTTTGCGTCTCGGGCGCACTGCTGCGCGCCGCCTGAAACAAGGCGTCAATCTCGTTCTGCTTGAGTGTCTTCTCCATTATTTGCGGCTCCCTTGCGCTTTGCGCGTGCGCGGCCTCTCAAAGGCTCCGCGCGCCGCCAGGTCCTTGAGCGCCGAGCGGAGATGCACCACCGCCGACGCGTGCACCTGCGAGATTCGCGATTCGACCACTCCCAGCGCCAGGCCGATCTCGTGCATGGTCATCTCCTCGTAGTAGTAAAGGCTCATCACCAGCCGCTCCCGGTCAGGCAGATTCTGAATGGCCTCCGTCAGCCGCTCTTCCAATTCGCCCCTGAGGCAGCGGAAGAGCGGGTCCTCTTCCGGGCTGGTGGGAATATAAGCCAACTCTTCCTCGCCCGAGTCTTCGTTGCGCTCCACATGGAGAGTGCCGATCTCCAGCCCCTTCAAGTCGCCCAGCAACTGCTGATACTCCTCGAGGCTCAGCGCCATCTCCGCGGCCACTTCGGCCTCGTCCGGCGCGTGGCCCATCCTGGCCGTCAACACCCGGATCGCTTCCTCGACGGCGCGGCCCTTGCGGCGCAGCTCGCGCGGACTCCAATCGAGCGTCCTCAGGCTATCCAGAATCGCACCCCGGATGCGGAATTGCGCATAGCTGCGGAACTGGACTTTTTTGGCCGCGTCAAATTTGGAAAAGGCGTCCATCAGCCCCACCACCCCGGCTGAGACGAGGTCTTCGATGTCCACATGCTGAGGTAGCCGCTCGTGAATGCGCCGGGCTAGAAAGCGCACGATCGGCAGGTGTTCGAGCAACACTCGCTCCTGCTCCTCGGTGAGCACTGGCAGTCCGGCGCCGCAGGGCGGATAGCCATCCTCCGCTACGCCCCGCCGCGATGTTCGTTGACTTCCCGCCGCATTTGCCGTTTCCATCCCCATCGCCATCCCCTTCAACCGATCCCCAACTATTCCCTATTGCCTATTGCCTATTCCCTAGTCCCTATTCCCTGTTCCCTGCTTCTTCACCGCACCGTGCCCACCGGCCGCAACCGAATCTCCGGAGGAATCTCTCCAGCAGCCACCACCGCCAACCGAGGCATAATCGGCTCCAGCCAGCGCTTGACGTAATAACGGGCCGGACTTGGACAAAGAAGCACGGGAAGCGCCGCAGCAGAGGAGGCGGGGATAAGACGCTTCAAAGAATCGGACAAGCGGCGAACCACTGGCGTCGCCGGAGTCGAAGCCGCCGTGAGCATCCTCTGGCCGGTCTCTGGCTGAAGCGTGGTCAGAATCTCTTCTTCGAGCACCCCATCAAGTAGCAGCACAGGCAACTGGCCCTCGCCGTCCAGCAGCGGCTGAATCAGCCTTCGGCCCAGCGACTGCCGCGCGGCCTCTACCAGCGCCACAATGCTCTTGTTCACCGGCGCGGTCTCCAGCAGGGATTCCAGAATCGCGCCCAGATCGCGGATCGAGACCCGCTCCCGCAGCAGTTGTTCGAGCACCCGGCCCACCTCGCCGAGCGAGAGCAGCTTGGGCACTAACTCTTCGAGCAGCTTGGGATGGCTCTCATTGAGCGAGTCCATCAGCCGCTTGGTCTCGGCCCGTCCCAGCAGTTCCCAGGCGTTGCGGCGGATGAGTTCGCCCAGATGCGTGGTAATCACCGTGACCGCGTCCACAACCGAGTAACCGGCGGCGTTGGCCTGGTCTTCCAGAGCCGGCGCAATCCAGATCGCGGGCACGCCGAAAGCCGGCTCCCGCGTCTCCTTCCCTGCCAGGGGGCGGCGGTTCGGCTCTCCGGAGACGGCCAGCAACTGCTGTCCCTCGGTCTGCCAGCGGCCAATTTCCATCCCGCGCAAGCTGAACAAATACTCGCGCGGTTTGAGGCGCAGATTGTCGCTGATATGCACCGGAGGCACCAGAAATCCCATCTCCGCGGAGAGATGGCGCCGCAGAGCACGCACGCGGTTCAACAGTTGCCCGCCCTGCTTCTCGTCCACCAGCGGAATCAGTTGAAATCCGATTTCGAGCGTCAGCTCTTCCAGGCGCAGCAGTTGCGCGAGATCTGAGCTTTGCGCCTCGCCCGCCTTCTTTTTCTCCACCACCCCCGGCTCGACCGGCGGGGCCGCCGCAGCGTGCGCCGCCACGCGGCGTCCGGCAAAAAACAGAAATGCTGACACGGTCAAAAATGCCAGTTTTGGCAGGCCTGGAATCAGGCACATCGCTCCGCAAACCAGGCTGGCCACATAGAGCGTGACCGGCTTCGCGAGTAGTTGCTGGCGTATCTCGCCGCCCAGCAGCCCGGCAGAGTTGGCGCGGGTCAGCGTAATGCCGCCTGCCACCGAAACCAGCAGCGACGGAATCAGTGTGACCAGCCCGTCGCCCACAGTCAGCACCGTATAGGTACGCGCCGCTTCGCTCAGCTCAATGCCCTGCTGGAGGGTCCCAATCAGCAGCCCCGCAATGATGTTGATGCCGGTAATCAGAATCGTCGCCAACGAATCCCGCTGATTGAAGCGGGCTGCTCCATCCATCGCGCCATAGAACTCAGCCTCGCGGGCAATCGCCTGCCGCCGCCTGCGCGCCTCGGCCTCGTCAATCAGCCCGGCGTTCATGTCGGCGTCGATAGCCATCTGCTTGCCCGGCAATGCGTCGAGGGTGAACCGGGCCGTCACCTCGGCGGTGCGCACGGCTCCATGAGAAACCACTAAGAATTGAATGGCGATCAGGGCCAGAAACAGCACGAAGCCAACCACGTAATTGCCGCCCACCACGAATTGCCCGAAGGCCTCGATGACCTTGCCGGCGGCGGCCGTGCCTTCCTGCCCGTGCAGCAAAATTCTCCGGCTCGAGGCGATGTTCAATGCCAGCCGGAAGAGCGTAAGCAGCAACAGCAGTGTGGGAAAGACGCTCAACTCCACGGCGCGGCGAATCTGCACGGCGGAGAGAAAGACGATGATCGAGGCAGCCATCGACATGCTCAGCAGAAAATCCAGCGCGAAGGCCGGCAAGGGCACCAGCATGACAAAAATCACGCTGATGGCCACCAGCGGCAGCACATACTCTCTCAGCCGCTGCAAAATCGAGCCTCCGGGCATGCTGCCGGCAGCCAGTGCGGTTGTACTCATCGTGGATTTCCTCCCAAGGGCGAAGTGCCCGGTCCAGGTCCCGAGCCGGGCCGCCCATTTTGCGCGACTGTCCGCGTTGCTGCCTGCGCCTTGGCCGCTGCCTCGCGCGAGCGCCGCTCGCGCATCTCCGCCTCCAGCCGCTGTTTGTAGAGCCAGGCGAGAATGGCCGCCACTGCGGCATAAAGATCAAGCGGAATCGGCTGGCCGACCTCGACCGAGCGGTAAAGCGAGCGGGCCAGCGGTGGGTTTTCGATAATCGGCACGCCCGCCCAGCGCGCCTCAGCCTTGATCTCCTCGGCCAGCAGGTTGCGCCCCTTGGCCATCACCTTGGGCGCTTCCATAGTGCTGAAATCAAAGCCCAGAGCGACGGCATAATGGGTGGGATTGACCAGCACCACGGCGGCCTTCGATACATCCGCCTTCACCTTGCGGCGGCGCATCTGACGCTGCAAATTACGAATGCGGCCGCGAATCTGCGGGTTGCCCTCGGTCTCCTTGTACTCGTCGCGCATGTCCTCGCGACTCATCTTCAAACGCGACTCGCGACTCTGCCACTCCACCAGATAGTCGATAGCCGACCAGCCGAAGAGCAGCCAGGCTGCCGCCATGAGCAGCCCATAAACATCCGAGCCAAGCATCTCCAGCCGCGTCATCGAAAACGGCGGCAAGCTCAACTGGCGCGCGATGCGCTGCACGCAGAAGACCGCCAGCAGTGCCGCGGGGATCAGGGATTTGGCCAGCCGCGCCGCGGCGCGCAGTGAGAAGAGGTTCTTGATATTCGAGACCGGGTTGATGCGATCCAGCTTGAAGCCCAGCATCTCGGGATGAAAGCTCACTCCGCCGGTCTGCAAAATGCCCACGCCCAAAGCGGCCGCCGCTACCGCCGCCATCATCACCCCCAGCGGCGCGAGACTATCCATCGCCAGCTTGCGCAGCGCGTAAAGCGTGGGCTGAATCTCGGCCGGCTCCCAGCGGGCAGCCAATCCGAGGTCGAGAAAAGCCGCAAACGTCCCCCTCCACACCGTCAGCAGATGGCTGCCCATTGCGCCCAGCACCATCACCCCCGCCAGCGTTCCTGCCGCGCTCGATAGCTCGCGGCTGTGCAGAATGTCGCCTTCCTTGCGCGCCTTGTCTCTGCGGTGCTGGGATGCCTGTTCTGTGCGCTCTCCGGGCATCGGCTATCCTCCCAGACCGAGAGCCACGCCATGTCCGGGCACGGCGATCAGCCGTTCCGCCATGTCAAGCAGCCCACTGAAGCGAGCTTCGATAAAACGCGGCCACAGGGCCAGCGAGCCGGTCAGCAGCGCAAAGCCGGTCAGAGTCTTCATGGGCACGGTCAGGCTCATAACGGGCAACTGCGGGCTGAGCTTGCCCAGGAGGGCCACGGACAACTCGACCAGCATGGTGGCGGCCAGCACCGGCGCGGCCAGCTCGACCGCGGCCAGAAAAATGCCTCCGGCGGCGCGCACAATTTCGAGCGCCGCGGTGGGCGCCAGCGCATAGCTGCCCAGCGGCGCCACGCGAAAACTGCGCACCAACGAGGCCAGCAGAATCCGGTCAAGGCCGGCCGTGATCACCACCAGCGTGCCCATCAGTTGAAACAGGTCTCCCAGCAGCGGCGTCTGGATCGACGAGGTGGGGTCAAGCAGGTTGACCATCGAAAAGCTGAACTGCGCACCCAGGATCTGGCCGGCGAAGAGCATCATCTCGTTCAGCAGAGTGAGCGTAAGTCCGTAAACCAGTCCCACCGCCAACTCGCCCAGCAGCGAAGAAAAGCCGAGAGTAATCTGCGCGTTAGGCAGCGTAGCCACCAGCGGCGCCAGCAAAAATGCCACCAGACCCACAAAAACCGCCTTGGCGCGCAAAGGCAAAGCCGTCGAAGAAAAGAACGGAGCAAAGACCACCATCCCGCTTACCCGCACCAGGGCCAGCGTCATGGCGCAGAGAAAATTGCTCCACTCGATCTCGTTTCCGTGCGGCATCGTTCTTCCCTTCGTTGCGGTGTTAGCGGAGTTAGAGGTGTTAGCGGTGTTAGCAAAGTTCAGCTCCGCTAACACGCACAGAGCGCGGCTAACACCGCTAACTCCGCTCACCCGATGTAACGGTGCAGATCAGCCAGCAGCCGCACGGTGTACGCGGCCATCCGCCCTAGAAACCAGGGCATCCCCACCAGCAGAATCATGACCACCGCGCCCAGACGCGGCACCGAGGTCAGCGATTGCTCCTGCAGGCTGGTCAGCGTCTGGAAGAGGCTCAGCACAAAACTCAGCGCAGCGGTGGCAATCAGCAGCGGCGCGGCCAGAATCATGGCCTCTTTCATCAGTTGGCGCAGCAACTCGGCAACCAGGTCGGGCGTCATCGGCACTCCTTCTCAAAAGCTCTTCAACAGCGAATTGGCCAAAAGATTCCAGCCGTCCACCATCACAAACAGCAGAATCTTCAGTGGCGTCGACACCACCACCGGCGGTAATTGGAACATTCCAATTGAAGTGGTAATCGCCGCCGTCACCATGTCGATCAGCAGAAACGGAAGAAACAGAACCGCGCCAATGGCAAATCCGGCCTTCAGCTCCGAGAGAATGTAGGCCGGCATCACCACACGCATGGGCAGGTCGTCAGGCTTGTTGGGCCGCGGAATCTGGCCGGCAGCGGTAAACAGCGCCAGGTCCTTTTCGCGCGCGTATTTAAGCAGGAATTGCTTCACCGGCTGCGCGCCGCGGTCGATAGCGTCCATGCCGGTAATCTGTCCCGCGCGATACGGTTCCACTGCCTGCAGATCGACCTGGTTGAGCACCGGCGTCATCAGAAACCAGGTCATCATCAGCGCCAGCCCCATCAGTGTGGGATTCGACGGAGCGGTCTGCGTGCCCAGCGCCTGACGCAGAAAGTGGAAGACCACCAGCAGCCGCACCATCGGCGTGGCGCACATCAGAATCGCGGGCAGCATGGTAATCAGCGTAAGAACGACCAGAATTGTCCAGGGCGTCGAGTCTGATGGGTGAAGGCGCGTGCTCAGGTCGGGCAACAACGGCACGGATGCCGGCGCCGCCAGGCAGAGGGCGGCCCACGAGCCTACCATGAGACCCTCGCCACCGGCCGCGCCAATGCTGTTTGCCGATCTGCAAATGGCCCCAGCCGGGCCGCGCTCGACCGTTCATCGAGCGCATAAAATGTGGGCGCGCCCTCGGGTGAAGTGGCCACCAGAAAACGCCGCCCTTCAGCCTCTACCAGAGCCAGCGACTGGCGCGGAGCCAGCGAGATCCGCTCCACCAGTTCCAGCCTCGACTGCGTACGCCCGCCTGCCTTGAGTCGTCCCAGCAGCCAGCCGGCCAAGCCCCCCACCGGTCTCATCTTCGTGTTCTTCTCCAGTTTCATCATCCTGTCCCTACGTCCCTGGTTCCTGCGTCTCTATTCCCTGTTCCCTGTCGTTTCACGTCAGCCGGGTGAGACGCACTGCCAACTGCGTTTCGATGACCTCAAACTCGCTCCAGGCCAATTGCACATCTCCCGCGGCCAGCGGCAAATCCTCGCCATGCGCCCAGTGCGTCTCAATTACCTGGCCAGGCTCCAGCGCCAGCAGATGGCGCACCCGAAAATCCCTCACCGGCACGGCAACATCCAACTCCACCGGCAATCGCGCCACCAGCGCCGTGAGCTTGATTCCTGCGCCTTCAACGGGCGTGTGAGGCGATGCCACCAGCGCCTGCTCGCCGACTTTCTCCGCCCCTCCCGTAAGCCCGGGCGGCTGCATCGGCGCGCTGCTCTGCTGCTGCGGTGAATGCGCGCTGGCCTGCGAAGCCAATGGATGTGCGGTTGCCTGCGACGGCGATGGATGTGTGGTTGCCATTCGCTGAGAAAACAAGCAGAAAGATGACCAGAAGTGAGACAGGAAGATTGGGAAAGTCTAATTAAGGAATCCAGTCGGAATGTTTTTATGGATACTTCTAACTCCGCGTGCCGGGTGCCCCATCCTTGCCACGTCTTTGTTTTTGCTGCAAGGGTGGGATAGCACGAAGCCCGCAGCACAGAATCGGAAACAATCGCCCAATCCCACGCGCCACAACATCGCTGCTACACTGGATATAGAGATCAGCGTGCGCTCTTCCACGTCCCCGGTCGAGTCCAGATCGATCTCGGCATCTCTACCAGCGAGGTTGAACTATATGCCAGAATTAAATGAAAACAAGAATGTTACCGCCACCAGTCTGCGCCTCAAGGTAGGCTTGGCCGAGATGCTCAAAGGCGGCGTCATCATGGATGTGATGAACGTCGAGCAGGCGCGCATCGCCGAAGAATCCGGCGCCACATCCGTCATGGCTCTCGAGCGCGTGCCCGCCATGATCCGCGCCGAGGGCGGAGTGGCCCGCATGGCCCGCCCCTCGCTCATCAAGCAGATTATTCAGGCCGTCTCCATCCCCGTCATGGCCAAGGCCCGCATCGGCCACTTCGCCGAGGCGCAGATCCTTCAGGAGCTGGGCGTGGACTTCATCGACGAGAGCGAGGTCCTCACCCCCGCCGACGAGGCCCATCACATCGACAAGCATGCCTTCACCACGCCCTTTGTCTGCGGCGCGCGCAATCTGGGCGAAGCTCTCCGGCGCATTGCCGAGGGCGCGGCCATGATCCGCACCAAAGGCGAAGCGGGCACGGGCGACGTGGTCTTCGCCGTCCGCCACATGCGCCAAATCATCCGCGAGATGCGCGCCCTCACCGTCCTCAGCGAGCAGGAGCTTTACGCCGCCGCCAAGGAACACCAGGCCCCCTACGAATTGATCCGTATGGTCGCGCAAACAGGCAAGCTGCCCGTGCCCAACTTCTCTGCCGGCGGCATCGCCACGCCGGCCGACGCCGCTCTGATGATGCAACTCGGAGCCGAGGCCATCTTCGTCGGCTCGGGAATCTTCATGAAGGAGCGCGCCACGCCTCTGGATGTCGAGAACGATCCCAAGGAGCGCGAAGAGGCTGTCTCCCGCGCCAAGGCCATCGTCATTGCCACCACGCACTACAACGATCCCAAGATTCTCGCCGAGGTCGCCGAGCAGGTCACCGGAACCATGAAGGGCCTCGCCGCTGCCGCCCTCGAAGAGAAGGACCTACTCCAAACCCGCGGCTGGTAACCGCCTGCGTGGGGCCAGTCGCCAACCATCGCGTGATCCCGTCTCAGCAATACATTCCGGTTGAAAGGGCACATTGGACACTGCATATATGTTTCCTCGGATTCGCCTCTCTATCTGCATCTCGCTCTGCCTCCTCGCTTTCTCCCCGCCCTTTTCCCGTGGGCAATACTTGAAGCGACCGGCAGAATTGAATTACTCCCGCTTCCGTGGCCAGCCCGCCCCCTCAAAAGGCGTGTTGAACGCCCTGGGTCAACAGGCTCGGTGGAGCGAGCAGCAAGACCTGAATCCGAATCACTTGCGCTTGCGCTTCGTGAAGATCGACGAGCAGCCGTCGCAGGGAGGGCGTGTAACGGACCGATATCGCATCTTTGTCGAAGGTGCTTCTGAAAACAAAGTCTTTGCGTTTGCATATTATTTGCTGAACGGTAGTCTCTTGCAGCCTGGGCAAGATCTTTATGTCAATTCACAAGGTTTGTTGATGACTCACAAGCCCAGGCCCGAGCAGGAGACGACTATCGGAGCTCCAAACGAGGAGTTCGTCTTCGCGCCCGTGACTAGCACCGCGGAGCCGGTGCGATTTCTTTTCTCCAGCATGGATAGGCAGTTGCAGATTTTCGACACTCTCGTTCCACATCCTATGGCGGTGGAAGATAAAGGTTGCAAGCTTGAATTGAGGATCGCTCAGCCTGATACAAAGGCCGTTCTGGTCCTTGCCGACGGATTTCCCGCAAAAAGCAAGATTCCGCTAGTGTTGGAGTCTGAGGGCGAAACCGCCCTCCAAGAGATGGTTGCGGACTCGAATGGCCATGCCGTGTTTGCCGATTTTCCGTATGTGCTTGGCAAGGCGCAAGGAAACCTGAAAGCGACTGCGGAGGGCCCCAATTGCGTTCCTTCCATCGTTCTTCCGTGGGGACCAGCCACTGATGCGGCGCCCATGACACCGTAGCGGCTGCCCCACCGCCGGGTGCCTCGCTACTCGCTTGCAAAGACGGCTCCCTGCCAATGGGAGCTGTTTTTGCGTCTGTGGCCCGGCAATTCCTCCGGCCAATCTCTGGAAACGCACGCTCCGCAAAGCGCGCAGCCGCGACCCTGAAGGGATTCTCCTCCCCCTAGATGTTTAATTAACTTGCTTTAATATCAACGGCAAAGTAGAGATTCCCATCTCCTCTCAAAAAACTACTTGCACAAAGATATATCTTTCGATATAGTTTGATTCATGGAAACGATATATCGCAAGATGTATCGAAAAAGGAGAAACTTCTATGCACATAAATGATTTTGATTGCTTTGAAGACCGCAACCGCCGTTTCGCCGGACGCCGTGGCCCTGGTTCGCCGGACCGCCCCGAGCACACCCCCGGCGAAAGAAAGCACCACAGCTTCCCGCACGGATTTGGAGGCCACGGCCCCGCCGGATCCGAGCGCGGCTTTGGCTTTCGCGGCCGCGGCGGGTTCGGCCGCGGTTTCGGAGAAGGCCGCGGCCGCCTCTTTGATGCCGGCGATGTGAAGCTGGTGATCCTCAAGCTCCTCTCCGAGCAGCCCAGCTATGGATATCAGCTCATCAAAACTATGGAGCAGCGGATGGCTGGTGGCTACACTCCCAGCGCCGGCGTCATTTACCCGACCCTCACCCTGGTCGAGGAAGAGGGCCTTGCCGCCGTTTCCCTCGATAACAACAAAAAGGTCTATGCCCTAACCCCGGAAGGGATCGAATACCTTGAGGCGAACAAGGAGCAGGTCGGCGAATTGTTTATGCGCCTGGAAGAGACCGGACGCGGCTTCGAGCGGGGCCGCTCGCCGGAGATGATCAAAGCCTTCCTCAACCTGCGCGGCGCGGTAATCGCGCGCGTCTCACGCGAGAGCGTCAAGCCAGAACAAATCAAACAAATCGTCGATGCCATCAACTCTGCCGCCCATGTGATCGACGAACTCTAAGGTGGTTCTGACTAAGTCGACATTTTGAAAGGGCACGGCATTACAGGCTGCGGAAAAACTCGTGGCGCGCGTTTCGAAAGGCAGCTTTGTGTCAGGGCACGACTTTAGTCGTGCCGTAAATGCGGCAAAAATAGCGGGCTTTAGCCCCTGAGGGAAGGCCTGCCTGAATGAGTTTCTTAATCAGAGCTTTCCTAGCTTTAGCTTTTGGAATCTTCGGAACAATCCACAAAAGGCAACTTACCAGGAGAAAGATTTATGCAAAACTCAACGCCTCCGGCAACAAGCAACATCTCCCCCTTACAGGAGCTATGGGAAAAAGAATATGAAAATTCAAGCACTCCATTTGATATTGAAGAACCCGACGCATGGATCGCCGCGTTGGCAAAGAGCGGCAAGATTCATGGCGAGGTGCTCGATGCCGGCTGCGGCCCCGGTCGAAACTCGATCTATCTGGCGGGACTGGGCTGCAACATGCTCGGCGTGGACATCTCGGCTCATGCAGTCGGGCGCGCTCGGCAGAAAGCTTCCTCTAAAAACAGTTCTGCACGGTTTCTGCAAGCGAATCTCTGCCAACTTTCCGGTTACGAAGATCATTTTGATGCCGTTGTTGATATCGGATGTTTCCATTCCCTCGATCAGCGCGACCGTGCTGCTTATGCTGCTGCACTCCATCGCTACTGCCGCGAAGGGGCGGTCATCTACCTGCGAGCCTTCCGCTGGGCTCACCCCGGCGGCAGCTCTGCCGCTGCCTTGATAGAGCAAGATATCCGCACGGCTTTCTCCAACAATGGATGGATCGTGAAAGAGTTAGTCGAAAGGAAGATCGAGTTATATATCTCGGAGACTGAAAAGCCAATAACTCCCTGCTGGTTTGCGGAAATGAGTTATGAACCCCTGGCGCTGATGAGCGATCCGCCTCATCAGGCAGGATTTGCCGGGATTTAGGCAGGCAGTCCGCCCTGGGAATTCGGCAAGCCACAGCCCCCCTTCGTCGAAGTCGCCGAACAGGTCACCAGCCCCCTGCTCGACTGCGGATGCGGCGCCGCCAACGCGCCGGCCTTCTTCGCCGCACGTGGCGCTTGCAGATCATTTTCCTCGCGACGCGCACAATAAAGACATGAAGCAGCACTCCAATCAACGGCCATCCCCTTCGCAGTCGGAGAAAATGAGAATGGCCGAGAGCCGGGCCGTCGCGGACAGGTCTCCGTCCGCAGGGTGGCGGCATAGAGCGGAGAGGAATGCTGGGAATGTCAAACACCGAACAATTGCGTCCCGTAGGGCCGCATCGAAAACCGTCTCGCCCAGAGCTGGTCGAATCTGTCAACAATGCGCCCGGTTCAATATGTCGGACATCTGACCGGTCCGTACCACCCGCCGGTTTGTACCCCCTCCCCCCTCGAGCAAGGAGTGTAAATTTCCCTCAAAACCTTGCAGATTATTTGTAACTCGTTTTGAATAGATGCCTGTTGAAAACTTTCCGCTCCCAAATTCTCCCGCATGGTGAGATTTGGCCTCTGAAAATCACCGAAAAAATCCGTATTTTTGCCAAAAGAGGCATTGATTTAACCGGAAAAACTGGCTGCGGACAGGCTGGCCAAAGGGGCCGCTGGCCTCACCGCCGTTGACGGATAAAATAATCTTTAGTGGCGCCATTCAGCGAAAAAAGTCGTCGGATATTTTAGCGAGAGGTGAAGTGTTCAGTTGACGGAAATCGGTAAGCGAGATGTGTCTCTCAAGGGCGATCTGCCCGACCGCCCGAAGATCGGCGTCCTGGCCATTCAGGGCAACTACGCCAGCCACGCACAAGCTCTCGCCGAGGCCGGCGCGGAGCCCATCGAAGTGCGCAAACCGGAAGAACTGGCCGGCCTCGACGGCCTCGTTTTGCCCGGTGGCGAATCCACCACCATGCTGCGCTTTCTGGAAAAGCACCGCTTTTTTGAGCGACTGCAGGAGTTTTGCCGCGACAAACCCGTCTTCGGCACTTGCGCGGGCGTAATCCTGCTGGCGCGGGAGGTTCTCAATCCGCCACAACGCTCTTTAGGGCTGCTTGATGCAACCATCGAGCGCAACGCCTATGGCCGCCAGATCGATTCGGTTATCATGACCGCCGAGACAGCGCTTCCCGGCGGCCCGTTGGAGATGGTCTTCATCCGCTCTCCGCGCATCAGCCAGACTGGCCCGGGCGTCGAGGTCCTGGCGCGCCGCGATGGCTTCCCGGCCCTGGTTCGGGAGCGCAACATCCTGGCCGCCACTTTCCATCCCGAGCTTTCGCGCGACCGGCGTGTTCACCGGCTCTTCGTCGAGGCCGTCTCGGCAGCCAGAAAATAACACTTCGCTCGATAAAAATCATCCAACCGATTCTGGATGCGTCCAATCCAAAGTGGGAGTAATCTCAAGCTCACAGAGGCGCGCCATGCCTGCCACCTTTACGCACAAACCGGCGAAAGAGCAGCGGAAAGAGCCGGGACACGGCGGCCAGCCGCCGCCTGTCCGGCGGCCCACCGGCGGCGGTGGCAACGGAGACGACAACTGGGGCAATCAGCACCGCGGCCCGCGCGAACTGCTGCTCCGCATCCGCTTCTTTGTTTTTTCCGCTCTCGCGGCCGACATGCTCTTCTTTGCCGTGCTGGTGATGCTCTTTTTCGCGCGCCAGGCCGGCACGCACATGGACCCGCGCACCCACGAGCAGATCGGCGACTGGCATCCAGTGGCGCTGCCGCCCATTCTCTTTCTCAACACCGCGGCGCTGCTCGTCAGTTGCCTGACGATGGAGCTGGCGCGGCGAAATATCTTCCGTGAGATCGACGCGCTGGAGGAGTGGCTTGGACTGGGTCACCCGGCACTGAGGCGCGCCCTTCCGTGGCTTGCGGCCACGCTCGCGCTCGGCTCTCTGTTTCTAGCCGGGCAGTGGATAGCCTGGAGGCAGTTGGCGGCGCAGGGATTTGCCTTCAACCAGTTTTCCACCCCGGCCAGTTACTTCTTCTATCTCATCACCGGCCTTCACGCGGCGCATCTGCTCATAGGCGTCGCGGCGCTGATCCTGTGCCTGAGCGCCCTGAACTGGCTCAAGCGCGTCCAGTACCGCCAGATCGCCGTGGATGTAACAGCTTGGTACTGGCACGCCATGAGCCTGGCGTGGATGCTTCTGCTGGCCGTGCTTGCGCTGGGGCAATAAAAACCGTGTGCGCAGGAATAACTGATTCCTGATCCCTACTCGAGCATCTGCAGGTTCAAAGGCGCTTCGAGCAGATAATCTCTGCTGCGGATCGCTTCCAGCGCCCGCTTGAGTGCCGAAGACTTGCACGGCTCGGTGGTGACCACGAAAGGCAGTGCGTGTTGCGGATAGCCGGGCTTCTGCACAATGGCACGAATATTGATGCGCTCTTTGGCGAGCGCTCCGGTAATCTCGGCCACAATTCCCGGCCGGTCGGCCACCAGAAAACGTATGTAATGTGGGACCTCAAATTCGGCGCTCACGTGCGCCGGTGCCGAGGAAATCTCCACACGGCGCGATCCATGGGCCAGCGCCAGCAGATCGCTGACCACGGCCACCGCGGTGGCATTTCCGCCGGCTCCGTGGCCGGAAAACACCACATCCCCGCCGTAATGGCCTGTGAAGATCACCATGTTCTCCGTCCCGTGCGACCAGGCCAGAGGCGAATGTAGGTCAACCAGCATCGGTCCCACCGTAGCCGCAATCTGTCCGGCGGCGCGGTCGGCCCGCGCAATCTGCCGGATGGTGCAGCCCAGGTCGCGCGCATAACTGAAGTCCACGGACGAAATCGCCGTGATGGACAGCGGTGTAATTTCCTCCAGATCCACCTCGACGCCAAGCGCCAGCCGCATCAGAATAGCCAGCTTGGCGCGCGCGTCAAAGCCGCCTACGTCCTCGGTAGGATCGGCCTCGGCATAGCCCTTGCCCTGCGCCGCCACCAGCACCGTGGCATACTCCGCGCCCTCCTGCATTCTGCTCAGGATAAAGTTGCATGTGCCGTTCAGAATGCCTTCGATGCGCTCGATGCGATCTCCGGCAAGCCCCTGTTCAAGCCCTGGAATCACAGGAATTCCGCCGGCCACAGCGGCGCCGTACTTCAGGTGCCCACCCGCGCCCGCGGCCAGCCGCTCCAACTCCACACCATGGACGGAGATCAGCTTCTTGTTGGCGGTCACCACGCTCTTGCCGGCCTTGAGCGCCTTGCGCACCCAGCTTCCGGCGGGTTCGAGGCCGCCGGCCAGCTCCACCACCACGTCCACGTCCGCGGCCAACACCGCATCGGAATCCTCACTCCATTGCACGCTGGCAGGCAGCCAGTCCACGCGCCTGCGCGCCAGGCTGCGGGCGTACACATGTGTCAATTCGAGGCCCTCCGGCCGAGACTCGGCCAGAATCCGCGCTACTGAACTGCCCACCGTTCCAAAACCAAAAAGCGCAATGCGTAGCGGGCGCGTCCTGCGCGCTTCATCTCGGGACTCCTGCGCAGTCTGAGCGGAATTATGTTGGGGCAATGGGGAATCCTTCATTTCAGACACGGACATCTCCTCTTGAGGATGGATAAAAGCTCACGATAAACCGATGATACCTGAGCAGCGCGCAATAGCCTGGCGAACGGTTGCCCCGGCGCCTCCTTCGCGCAGCATGAGAGCTAGCGCGAAGAAGAGCGCCCGTTCAGCCTGCAGATTCCTTTTTAACGCCGTTCCGAAAATAAATTTGCAGATTATTTATTGAACATGATTATTATGAGAATCCATGGGCGGAATTTTCGACAAACTCAACCTCAAGGATCAGCAAGAGATCCTCGTTCTGCGCGCGCCTGAGAGCTTTCAGCCGGAGCTTGCGCGCCTTCCTGTTCTCACCATTCACCACCACATTGAATCTGTTCCTCAAATAGGCTTCCTGCTTGCGTTTGTCACGCGCAAGGCCGAAGTGGACGCGCTGGCCGGGCCGGTGGCCGCGCGCGCCGTGGGCGATGCGACGGTGTGGTTTGCTTATCCCAAGGGAACATCAAAGAAGTTCAAGTGCGACTTCAACCGCGACACAGGCTGGGACGCACTGAAGGCCGCAGGCTTCGATACTGTGCGCGCTGTCGCCATCGACGCGGATTGGACCGCGCTGCGGTTCCGGCGCGTGGAATACATCAAGGCGCGCTCCAAGCCGTCAGAAAACTAGTCCCCACGCGGATCAGCTAACTCCACTAAGATTGCTCCACGTGGAACAATCCTGGCAACATTTCCCCCGCCTTGCCCTCGATGACGTGCGTAAAGGCCGCGGCGTTCAGCGGCGGCTCCGGCCCCACGTATACGGTTCGCGCCCCGTTCAGCCGCGCCCAATGGACGAAGTTGGCCGCCGGATAGACCGAACCCGATGTGCCGACAACCACCATCAGCGTCGCCTTCTGGATTTCTTCCTGAATGCGATCCATCTCCAACGGCGTCTCGCCGAAGAAGACAATGTGTGGCCGCAGCCGTCCTCCGCAGGGACAGCGGCCCACCTCGTCGAAACTGCGATAGATTGCGTGATCTTCGACGGGCGCGCGCCCGCAATTATTTTCGCAGTGCGCCTTGGACAATTCGCCGTGCATATGCAGCACCCGCCGGGAGCCGGCCCGCTCGTGCAGGTCGTCCACATTCTGCGTGCATAGGAAGAAGCGGTCGCCCAACTGCTGTTCCAGCTCGGCGAGCGCAATGTGCGCCGGATTTGGCTGGGCCTTTACGCCCGCTTCTCGCCGCGCCGAGTAAAACTCCCACACCCGCCAGGGATTGCGCTCCCAGGCCTCCGGCGTGCACACGTCCTCAACCCGGCTGCCGGCCCACAAACCGTCCGATGCGCGAAAGGTCGGCAATCCGCTCTCCGCGCTGATCCCCGCTCCGGTCAAAACAAAGACCCGGTCTTCTGTTGTAATAGAGATTCTGTTCATAGATTTATTCCCAATGAAATTGCCGTCAAGATCTCACAATCCATGCTTCTCTTAGCCCCAATCCAGTTGTCCGCATAAGGCCATCATAATCAGTCGCCGTTGTCCGCGTCGATTTTGGCCGGAGCGCAAAAAACGCACACCGAATGGTGCGGAGCGTGATTCTCCCCGAGTACAGGTGCGTCTTATTGATCTGGCTGGATAAGCAAAAACAAAAGCACATCCGCACGCGCAACTAATTTCCCATTGTGACGTTAAAATAATCAGCAGACCGGAATAGCGGTAAGATTCCGGAGTTCAAGTCCAGAATCCCAACTCAGGAGGAGTTGACTCATCGTGAAGAAGATTGCATTGGCACTACTGCTTGCTTTCACACTGTTCCCTGCGGCCTCTATTGCGCAGATTGCGATTCGCATTGGACCCCCACCCCCCGTCGTTGAACGCCGTGGCCCGCCTCCGGATCGGGGGTTTGTGTGGATTGACGGCTACCACCGCTGGGAAGGCGATCACTACGTCTGGACCCCCGGTCGTTGGGAGCGTCCACCCCATCCGGGCGGTGTCTGGGTTGCGCACCACTGGGTTCATCGTCATGGAGAATGGGTGCTGATCGAGGGGCACTGGCGCTAGAGTGCCGGCTCGAATTGGCATAGGGGGGAGAGTTTCCTCTCCTCCCCTGCCACACCACCGGACAAGCGGGTCCGCATCCGGCGGTTCGAAAAGTTGAGGCTAGCAGAGTCGAGGGATACCCAAACCATCGGCCCATCTGATGT
>Ga0224526_1000129_pt1 | contig 38019 bp, 31 predicted proteins | sample CBST25metaG_FD_179878 | JGI IMG/M metagenome (GOLD analysis project Ga0224526, IMG submission 179878) | Peat soil microbial communities from Stordalen Mire, Sweden - C.B.S.T-25 | ecosystem: Environmental > Terrestrial > Soil > Wetlands > Peat | place: Sweden: Norrbotten County, Stordalen Mire...
GCGGATGTGGAAGTAGCCGCCCATAAGGCGGCCACAATAACATCGGGGCCGCGTCAGCGACCCCGCTCAAGCCGCTTTGAGCGGCTCACACCGTAAAGCCTCCGGCTCTGCCGGAGGATACTTACAGCCGTTCCTTCTACGGCTGTCTTCGGCACAACTGTACAGGATGCGGAAGAACTCGGGCCCTTAAGTTAAATCGGCGGACATCATCCCTCCGGGGCTAAAGCCCGCATTGATTTTGCCGGCTTTATGCGGGGGTTGAACCCCCCGCCTCCCTCCGTTTTGAGTTTTTCTGCAAACTGTGGAGTCGTGCCCTGACGCAAGGCCGCTTGTTCTAGTCACTCTGGCCGCCGTCGCGGCGTTTGCGGCGAGCAGCCAGCCGCGCCTCTTCACTGCGGCGATCCACTTGCTCAAAGAGATGGCTGAGGACGCCGATGAGCGCGGCGGCGAGGCCGACCAAGAGCAGAAAGAGCGATGCCGTTCGCCAGAGAGACGCGTTGGCGGGCAGACCGGGCTGAAAGCTCGAAGGCAGGAGCGACATTGACGCTGAGAGCAGCGCGAAGAAGAACAGCGTGGCGGCGAGGATGTAGAAGTTGCGGGACATGGTTTTTGGTGAAGTGGAGAAAATCCGCTGAGCCTGATGCGATTCTAACGGGAGAAAGCAGTTTTCAACCGAAAAGAGCGGCACTCTGGATCAGCTTTACCCCGGCCTGAGAAAACTCAGCTTCGATCTTCGCAACCGAGCCGTTCAGGTTGATCGCCCGGCAGGCGTCGCGCAGGACAACGGCCGGCAAGCCCAGACGCCGGGCGTCGAGAGCCGAGTAACCGACGCAGAAGTCAAAGGCGAGTCCGGCCAGGAAGACGCGGTTCAGGCTTCGCTCTTGCAGATAGCCGGCGAAGCCAGTCGGGGTCTGGCGGTCGTTCTCAAAGAAGGCCGAATAGGAATCGATCCGCGGGCGGAAACCCTTGCGCAGAATCAGCTCCGCTTGCGGCAATTCGAGCGCGGGATGGAACTGCGCTCCGTGAGTCTGCTGCACGCAGTGCTCGGGCCAAAGGGTCTGTGTCCCATAATTCAGCTCGACTTGCTCGAACGGCTGTTTTCCCGCATAACTCGACGCGAATGACGAGTGTCCGGCGGGGTGCCAGTCCTGCGTGAGGACAATGTGCTCGAACGCTGGCGCAATGCGTTGGATCGGGCCGATGACTGCATCGCCATCAGCGACAGCCAGCGCGCCGCCGGGACAAAAGTCGTTCTGTACGTCGATGACTATGAGGACGTCTTGCGCGGTGATCTGCATTGGGTTGCCTCGAATAGAAGATGTGCTTGACGGCCTTGAAAATTCGTCAGGCGTTTTCATCTTTGTCAAAGAACTGCTCCACATCCGTGATTGTCTGCGTCATGCGGTAGGGCGGCAAGCTGGATAAAAATGTCTGGCCGTATCGTTGCCTGGTGATGCGGGGATCGAGGAGGACCAGGACGCCGCGGTCTTCGAGCGAGCGAATGAGGCGGCCGAAACCCTGCTTGAGGGTGAGAACAGCGGAGGGAACCTGGTAGTCGATGAAGGGTTTGCCGCCGGCTTCTTCAATGGCTTTCATGCGCGCCTGGACGACCGGGTCGTTGGGCACGGCGAAGGGCAGGCGGTCGATGATGACGCAACTGAGCGCTTCGCCCTGCACGTCAACGCCCTGCCAAAAACTCGAAGTGCCGAAGAGGACGGCGTTGGGCGTGGAGCGGAACTGCTCCAGGAGAGCTTTGCGCGGAGCGGTGCCGTGGAGGAAGATGGGGAAATCCAGAACAGGCAGCAGGCGCTCATAAAGGACGCGCATCTGCGCATAGCTGGTGAAGAGGCAAAAGGCACGGCCATGGGTGATTTCAAGCACGCGCTGGATGCAACGGGCGGCGGCTTCGGGAAATTCAGGATCGCGCGGGTCGGGCATCTCCGGCGGCAGATAGAGGAGGGCTTGTTCACCATATTTGAAATGAGAAGGCACAACGAGCTCGCGCGCCTCGCTGAGGCCCAGGCGTTTGCGGATGTGTTCAAAGCCGCCCTGCACGGTGAGCGTGGCCGAGGTGAGTATGACGGTGGGAATCTGGTCGAAGACCAGTTCGTTGAGCAGCTCGGAGACGTCGATGGGTGTGGCCTGCAGGAATGTGGTGCGCGATTGCGAGCGGAATCCGCCTGCACGGCCGCCGGAGGCGGATTTGTCAGCGAAGCCGGAGATGCGTCGCTCCATCCAATAGACCATGTTGCTGGCGTTCGATTCGAGGAGGAATTCAAACTCCGAGCGGAGGCGGACGACGCGCTTGCGAAGCCCCGGTGCTTCGTCAATGCCGGTGAGCGCATCCAAATCGAATTCAATGCGCTGCAAGATGGTGCGGACGGCCATGTATAGGTCGCCGGAAGTCTCCAGGAAATGCTCGCGCTCATTGAAGGGCTGGCGCCCGTCGGTGGGCATGGGCAGGGCGGCAAAGAAGATGCGCGCGCGGTCGCGGAGTTGCTGAGTGAGGGCGGGCAGGCTGTCGGCGCCTGGCTTGCCGCGCAGTAGAGCGTCAATGTCGCGGGCGAGTTCTTCAAAGCGCAGGTTGCTGACCGTGAGGCCGAAGTAACTCGACGCCACATCTTCCAGCTCGTGGGCCTCGTCGAAGACCACGGCCGCGGCCTCGGGCAGAACGCCGGCGTCGGGCGCTCCGGTGGCGTCGCGTTTGACGGATAGGTCGGCGAAGAAAAGGTGGTGGTTGACGATAATGATGTCGGATTCGAGTGCCTTGCGGCGCATCTCGGTGATGAAGCAGCGGCGGTAATCAGGACACGTCGTGCCGAGACAGGCTTCAGTGCGGGCATCGAGCTTTTGCCAGAGGGCGGACGATTCGGGCAGCCCGGCAATCTCGGCGCGGTCGCCGGTTTCCGTGGTCTGCTCCCACTCGGAGATCTGGCGATACTGATCGATCTCTTCCAGGCCGCTGAGAATGGGCTGAGTGCGCAGGGTGACCAGCTTGTGGCGGCAGAGGTAGTTGGCGCGGCCCTTCATGTAGCAGACGCGCAGATCGCCGATGAGGGTTTCGAGGAAGGGAACGTCGCGGAAGTAGAGCTGGTCCTGGAGGGCCTTGGTTCCCGTGGAGATAATAACGCGCTGGCCGGTGCGCAGGGCGGGGAGCAGGTAGGCGAGGGTTTTGCCGGTGCCTGTGCCGGCCTCGACGATGAGATGGCGGCGCTCTTCAAGGGCGCGCTCGACGGCCTTGGCCATTTGCAGTTGGCCGGGGCGGTACTCAAAGGGCAGAGACGAACGCGCGAGAATGCCGCCGGGAGAGAAGAACTCATGGAGCGTGGGCAGGGCGCGGGTTGGGTTTTCGGTGGCTGGCATCGGAAGCGGGTACTAAGTCCATCATAGTGAAGCGGGGCGGGGCGGTGAATCCAAGGACAGTTGCCGGGAACGAAATCACGGCATTATCCGCAGAGTAAATGCTTTCGAAATGAACAGATGTGCTATCCCACCCATTTCGCAAATTACGCGAAATGGATGGGGCGCCTAGAATCCTGCTAACACTTAAGTTGAAAATGCTCTAATGCTGGATCGTGGTATCTGACTTTGATGGCTTCTCGGTGACCTGGGTTGATGTGGGTAACTGCGATTTGTCCCAACCTCCGCCCAAGGCCTCGATGAGTTGTACCGACGCTGTCATTTGCTGCACTTGCAGGTTCGTCCGAGATTGCTGATTCGTGAGCAAGGTAATTTGAGCTGTGACAACGTCGATGTAAGGATCGATTCCCGTTTCGTAGCGCCCTAACTCCAGCTTTAAAAAGGTCTGAGAGGAGTCGACTGCTTCCTGCTGGCGCAGGATCTGCTGCGACAGGATGCGAACCGTTGCGAGCGAGTCTTCCACCTGCTGGAATGCAGTGAGCACGGATTGGCGATATGCGGCAACATTCGCGTTGTAAGTCGCAATGTGTTGATTTACAGTGGCGCGACGCAGACCGCCATCATAGACAGTCTCAGAAATGGATGGGCCGACAGACCAGAAGCGGCTGGACGCTGACATAAGGTTCTTGAGGGCGGAACTCTCCAAGCCTCCGGTGGCTGAAAGCGTCAGAACAGGATAATAGGCTGCATAAGCAACTCTGATCTGCGCGTTGGCGGCTGCCATATTCCGCTCCGCGGCAGCAATGTCCGGGCGGCGTTCGAGCAATTGAGATGGCAAGCCGATGGGGATGGGCGGAGGCGCGCTCGTCTTTGCCTCCACGGGGATGGAAAACGCAGAAGCCGGCTTGCCGATGAGCGTGGCAATCGCGTGCTCATATTGCGCGCGAGCGATGCCAAGATTGATTGCCGCCGATTGCGCGCTGTCCAGAGTAGTCTGCGCTTCGACGACGGAAATTTGATCGTCAACGCCGGTGTCATAGCGAGCCCTGGCAATCTGCAATGCTTTCCGGTCAGCTTCTACTGTTTCATTGAGGAGTTTTTGCAGCGCGTCCTGGCCGCGAATCTCAAAGAAGAATTCGGCGAGGCTGGCTTGTTCGGTTAGCCGCTCGTTCTCAAGGTCGGCTGCGCTTAGTTGGGCCTGATATTGGCTGGCATGAACGGCGTTGCGCACTTTTCCCCATAGGTCAGGCTCCCAGGAAATATCGGCCGGGAGAGAGAACAACTGTGTCTGCTGGCCGCTGGATGTGCCAGTGCTGGTGCTGGACGCAGACTTAACATTCGAAGAGGCCTGCGAACGCGTGTAAGAGCCGCCCACAGTTACTGTTGGAAAATACTGAGAGCGTGCTTCGCGCACCAAAGCTCGCGCTTCCATAAAATTCTCGAAAGCCTGCCGGATATTCTGGTTGTCGATATTGAGTTGCTCTTCGAGCGCATTCAAATACGGCTCATTGTAGATCTCCCACCATTTGCCGCGCAGCGCCGCGTCCTGTGGTTGCGCGACGTTCCATCCATCGACTTCCTTGAACTGCGCGGGTGACTCTTTGAAGGCAGGCGGTGCCGTGATCGCGGGCGGATGATACTCTGGTCCAACATTGCATCCCGCGAGCAGGGCGCAGAGCAACGCGATATACGCTGTGGATGCTTGGCGGGTTGGCGTGATTGAATAATTCATAACCGAGACTCCATAAGGATTGATTGCTAGAGCGTGTTTCACAAATGACTTTTGTGCGACGGCTGCAATCCCGCAGGGGTTAAAGCCCGCCGTTGTTTTGTTGCGTTTGCGGCACGGCTGAAGCCGTGCCCTGATACAGAGCGAGTTTTTGAAATACGCTCCATCTCTTTGACCGCATAATTACGTTCCTTTTGCGTTTGTGCTATCCCACCCATTTCGCAAAAAACGCGAAATGGATGGGGCACGGAAGGTTCTTCTTCAAGCGATTACAGTCCTAGGAAGCCTCCGGAATTCCCTGGCGCAGGGTCTCTGGTTGTTTGCCCGTGAAACGGAGTCGCAAGCGATCGAAAAAAAGATAGACGACCGGCGTGGTGTAGAGAGTGAGCATCTGGCTGACGATCAGGCCGCCGACGATGGTGATGCCGAGCGGACGCCTTAGTTCGGAGCCGGTTCCGGTGCCGAAGGCCAGAGGCAGCGCGCCAAACAAGGCGGCCATGGTGGTCATCAGGATGGGGCGGAAACGAAGCTGGCACGCTTCAAAGATGGCTTCTGTTGTGGTCTTGCCGTGCTCGCGCTCCGCAACCAAGGCAAAGTCGATCATCATAATCGCGTTCTTCTTCACGATGCCGATCAGCAGGATGATACCGATGATTGAGATTACGTTGAGGTCAACCTTGAAGAGCATGAGCGCTAGCATGGCTCCAACGCTCGCCGAAGGCAGAGTGGAGATGATGGTGAGGGGATGAATCAGACTTTCATACAGAATGCCGAGAACAATGTAGACCGCGAGCAATGCAGTTCCAATCAGGAGCGGCTCACTGTTAAGTGAAGTTTGATACGCAGAGGCCGTTCCGGCAAAGAAGCCGCGCACGGTTGGCGGCATATTCATCTTCTCCTGCATCTGAGAAACCATGCGCGTGGCGTCGCTCAGCGACATATCCATGGCCATGTTGAACGATACGGTAACCGACGGGAAGGAACTGGTGTGATTGATAACCAGCGGCGTTGTGGTAGCCCGCGCGGAGGTGACCGCGGAAAGCGGAATGATGCCGCTTCCCGCGGTGTTGAGATAGATATTGGCGAGCCCTTGGGGGCTTTGCCAAAAGGGCGGCGCTACCTCTAACACCACGTAATACTGATTCAACTGCGTATAGATAAGGGATACCTGCGACTGCCCAAAGGCGCCGGAAAGAGAGCTGTCCAAGGACGACGGCGTAATGCCAAGCCTTGCCGCGGTGGGACGATCGTAATTGAGCAACTCTTCCAGGCCGTTATTCTGCGCATCACTGCTTACGTCCTGGAATCCCGGGAGCTTCTGCATCCCGGCCAAAAGGATGGGACCCCAGTGCGAAAGATCCTGGACATTGTCCGACTGAATTGTGTATTGGTACAGCGCATTGCTCTGACGTCCGCCGATGCGCAGGTCCTGCGCCGCCTGAAGGAAGGCTGAAGCGACAGGAAGCCGATTCAACTTAGGCCGCAATCGATTGATAACATCCGCAGCGGAAATCTTCCGCACATTCAGCGGCTTCAGCGCGACATTAATGCTGGCGGTGTTACCGCTGCCGGTATGGGCGATGACATTCGCAACCGCCGGGTCAGCCTGGATAACTTTCTCGATTTGCAAAATCGAATTGTCCATCACCGGAAAGGATGCGTCCTGGGGCCCTCGCGCGTTGCCTGTGATGACTCCCGTATCCTGCTGCGGGAAGAAGCCCTTGGGGATAATGTCAATGAGATAAAAGTTCAGCGCAATGGTGAGCAGCAGAATGATCAGCATGGGAGTGGGGTGCTCCAGCACCCACTTCAGGGATCGACTGTATACCGAGACCATCCACGCAAACCCCCGCTCACTTATCTGATATGCGCGGCCGTGCTTGATTGTCCTCTCGTCTTTAAGCAGATAGGCGCACATCATTGGCGTGGTCGTGAGGGAGATCAGCATTGATACAACAATTGCGGTCGATAGCGTGATGGCAAACTCGCGAAAGAGGCGGCCGACGATGCCGCTCATGAGAAGAATGGGAATGAAGACCGCAATCAGCGACATGCTGATCGACAGGATGGTAAAGCCGATTTCGCTGGAGCCTTGAAACGCTGCCTTCATGGGCGTCATGCCTGCTTCACGAAGGCGGGAGATATTCTCCATTACCACGATGGCATCGTCGACGACGAAGCCGGTGGAGATGGTCAGCGCCATCAGCGAGAGATTGTCGATGCTGAAGCCGAAGAGGTACATAACGGCGAAGGTGCCGATGAGCGAAGCGGGAACGGCGACAGTGGGAATGAGTATGGATCGCCAGTTGCGCAGAAAGAGGAAGACAACAAGGATCACCAGGATGACGGAGAGGATGAGCGTCTTCTCCACATCGCTGACAGAGGCGCGGATGGTGGTGGTGCGGTCAGCGACGATCGTGGTCTTGATGCCTTGCGGAATGGAGGCCTCAATCGACGGCAATTCTGCAATCACACGATTGACGGTACCGATGATGTTGGCACCCGGCTGGCGGAAGATCAGGACAGTTATCGAGGGTACGCCATTCAGATATCCCGCGTTGCGAATGTTCGACTGCCCCTCCGTAACTTCAGCAACGTCCGACAGCCTGATCGCGGCTCCGTTCTTGTAGCCGATAATCAACGGCTTGTATTGGTCGGCATTGGAGATCTGGTCGTTGGTGACGATGTCCGCGGTCGTGGTTCCGTCTGAGATCTGTCCGGCAGGCTCATGGGCATTCTGCTGGCTCAAGACGGACTGAATATTCTGGAGAGTGAGTCCATGGCTGTTGAGCAGGGTCGGATTCACTTCAACGCGGACGGAGGGACCGGTGCCTCCGCCCACCGACACTTGTCCCACACCACGAATCTGCGAGATCTTTTGCGCAACGACTGACGACGCTTCGTCATAGAGCGTTGGCTTGTCGTACTTATCGGAGGTAAGCCCCAGAATGAGGATTGGCGCATCAGCGGGGTTCACCTTGCGATAAGTCGGGTTGGCGGGCAAGTTAGCGGGCAGGTAAGTGCGCGCCGCGTTGATGGCCGCCTCGACGTCCCGCGCCGCGCCGTCGATGTCGCGGCTCAGATCGAATTGCAGCGTGATCGAGGAGCTGCCGAGCGAACTCGACGAGGTCATTTCGGTGATGCCGGCAATGTGACTGAACTGGCGCTCCAATGGAGTTGCGATCGAGGAGGCAGTGATCTCGGGGCTTGCACCGGGCAAGCCGGCGGAAACCGAGATCGTGGGGAAATCGACTTGCGGCAAAGGAGAAACGGGCAAGACCGCGAACGCAATGGCCCCCACAAGGATGGTGCCTGCAGTCAGCAAGGTGGTGGCTACCGGCCGTCGGATAAAGGGGGCTGAAATGTTCATGTTCCCTCCGCCGGTTGCGGCTCGCTGCCGGGTTCCACGGTTTTCGGCGCGCGGGCAAAACGATGACCGAGACGATCGAAGAAGATGTAGATCACGGGTGTCGTATAGAGCGTGAGCACCTGGCTCAGCAGAAGTCCGCCGACCATCGCAATGCCGAGGGGACGCCGCAACTCCGAACCCATTCCCTGGCCCAGCGCCAGCGGAAGGCCCGCCAGCAGCGCCGCCATGGTGGTCATCATGATGGGGCGAAAACGCAGCAGGCAGGCTTCATAGATGGCGTCGGTCGCGCTCTTACCGTGCTCGCGTTCGCCCTCCATCGCAAAATCGACCATCATGATGCCGTTCTTCTTCACAATGCCGATTAGCAGGATGATGCCGATGATTGCGACCACGCTGAGGTCCTGCTTGAAAAGAATCAATGCCAGCAATGCGCCGACGCCAGCGGACGGCAATGTGGAGAGAATGGTGATGGGGTGAATGAAGCTTTCGTACAGAATGCCGAGCACGATGTAGACGGCGGCCAGCGCGGCGAGAATCAGCAGGCCTTCATTGGAGAGCGATCCCTCAAATGAAGCCGCGGTCCCCTGGAACCCATACTGGACGCTGAGCGGCATGTTCAGGTTCTTTTGCGCTTTTTCGATGGCCGTGATTGCGCTTCCCAGCGCGGCATTGGGCGCTAGATTGAACGACACCGTGACGGCCGGGAATTGGCCCTGGTGATTGATGGAGAGCGACTCTGCCGCTTTCTCGATATGCGTAAACGCGCTGAGGGGCACGGCATTGGATGCGCTGGTAGTGGTGGCTGCATTCGCCGTGCTGGCGCCCACGCCGGAATGAATCGCATTAAGAGGCGCACTGAGCGCCGTCGATGAAGGCGTGTATTTTACGGAGGCCGTGGTTGCATTGGAACCGGCGGAAGAAGAACCCGAGGACGCGAAGGACGAGGACGCTCCCGGCCCTGAGCCACCCGCGGACGCGTTGGTTTGGATATACAGGTCCTGCAGTTTGCCCGGACCTTGCTGGGAAGCGGGCGCGGTTTCCAGAATCACATGGTACTGGTTCAACTGCGTGTACATGGTGCTGATCTGGCGCTGTCCATAAGCGTCATAGAGCGTGCTGTCGATGGTTGACGGCGCGATGCCGAGCCGCGATGCGGTCACGCGATCGATGACGAGCGAGACCGCGAGACCTCCAGTTTGCTGGTCGGTAGCCACGTCGGCCAGTTGAGGCAGTTTCTTCATCTTGTCCACGAGCCGGCCGGTCCACAGGTTCAACTCGTTCGCGTCGGGGTCCTCCAGCGTGTACTGATATTGGGTGCGGCTCACGCGGTCGTCCACTGTGATGTTCTGCACCGGTTCCATGTAGAGTTCGATGCCCTCTACCTGGCTGAGGCTGGTTTGCAGACGGCGAATCACGTCGGATGCGCTCAGGCTGCGCGCGCTAAGCGGCTTCAGGTTGATGGACATTCGTCCGCTGTTCAACGTGGTATTGGTTCCATCCGCGCCGATAAACGAAGAGATGCTCTGGACCGCTGGATCCTGAAGGATAATGTGCGCCAGTTGCTGCTGCTTCTGCTCCATGGCGGCAAACGAGATGGTCGCCGGTGCCTGCGAGATGCCCTGAATGACACCTGTATCCTGCGTGGGGAAGAATCCCTTGGGGATGATGATGTAAAGCACAATCGTGAGCACCAGCGTCGCGGCAGCCACAAGCAACGTGATGGTCTGATACCCGAGGACAAATTTCAGCGTGCGGCCGTAGAACGCGATCATGTTTTCGAAGACACGTTCTGAAGCTCTGAAGATGCGGCCCTGCTGTTCCTTGGGAGGGGAGTGGCGCAGAATGCGCGAGCACATCATGGGCGTCAGCGTCAGCGACACAACGGCCGACAGGATGATGGTGACGGCGAGGGTGACCGCGAATTCGCGAAAGAGGCGGCCGACCACATCACCCATGAAAAGCAGTGGAATCAGCACAGCAATCAGCGACACAGTGAGAGAGATGATGGTAAAGCCGATTTGCTCCGCGCCCTTCATGGCCGCTTCCATCGGCGAGTCCCCGGCTTCGAGGTAGCGCGTGATGTTCTCGATCATCACGATCGCGTCATCTACCACAAAGCCAGTGGAGATGGTGAGCGCCATGAGCGAAAGATTGTCGAGGCTATAGCCCAGGGCATACATGACGCCGAAGGTACCCACCAATGAAACCGGCACGGCAATGCTGGGGATGATGGTTGCGTAAACATTGCGGAGAAACAGAAAGATGACCATCACGACCAAAGCAACGGTGAGCATCAATTCAAACTCAACATCGGAGACCGAGGCGTTGATCGCCGTGGTGAGATCTGTAAGCGGAGTTACCTGGATCGAGGCCGGAAGGTTTACCTCAAGCTGAGGCAGGATAGCCTTGATGGCCTTTACCACGCTGATGGTGTTGGCGCCGGGCTGCCTCTGAATGTTAACGATGACCGCTGGGGTCTCGTTCATCCACGCGGCCTGCTTGTTGTTCTCGATGCCGTCCACCACCTGCGCAACATCCGTAAGCATGATGGGCGCGCCATTGCGGTAGGCAACCACAACCTTGCGATAATCGTCGCTGGTTATGAGTTGATCGTTGGCATTGATCTGGTAGTCCTGATGCGGTCCGTCAAAGTTTCCCTTGGCGGCATTGACACTGGTGGCGAGAAGCGTGGTGCGCAAATCTTCAAGGTTCAGGCCGTAGGACGAAAGCGCTGTGGGGTTCGCTTGAATGCGCACGGCAGGCTTTTGCCCGCCGCTGATGCTTACCAGGCCAACCCCGCTCAATTGCGAAAGCTTGGGCGCAAGCCGCGTATCCACAAGATCCTCAACCTGCGAGAGCGGGATCGAGTTCGAGGTGACGGCCAGCGTAAGCACCGGAGCATCTGCGGGATTGGTCTTGCTGTAAACCGGCGGCGAGGGAAGGCTGGACGGCAAAAAACTCTGCGCCGCGTTGATCGAGGATTGGACCTCTTCTTCGGCAATGTCGATGTTCAGGCTGAGGGCAAATTGCAGCACGATCACGGACGATCCGCCGGAGCTGGTGGATGTCATCTGGCTCAGCCCCTGCAGTTGTCCGAACTGGCGCTCGAGAGGCGCAGTCACAGTGGTGGCCATTACGTCGGGGCTGGCGCCTGGATAGAAGGTCAGTACCTGGATGGTAGGGTAATCTACCTCCGGCAAGGCAGAGACCGGTAACAGGGTGTACGCAACCACGCCCACCAGCAGGATGGCAGCCATCAGCAGGGAGGTTGCGACTGGGCGCTGGATGAATGGCCCGGATGGATTCATGGAGTATTGCTCTCAGCGGGATTGGCTGAAGGCGTCTGCTTCGATACGACGACCTTACTTCCCGCCTGCAACTTATCAAAGCTGCTGGTGGCCACCACCTCGCCAGGATTGACTCCCTGCACCGCGGTCATTCCGGCGTCTGCGACCCCGGTCGTGATTTTGCGCACGCTCGCCGTTCCGTTCGTCACCACATAGAGGAAGGCTACCTGTCCATTGTGTTGAACGGCATTAGTGGGAACCAGCGTTACGCCGTCGAGCGTATTTACCAGCAACCGCGTATTGACAAACTGGTTGGGGAAAAGAGCGCCGCTCCTGTTGTCGAAGGTGGCGCGCAGCTTCACTGTTCCAGTCGTGGTATCTATCTGGTTGTCGATGGAGAGTAACTTACCCGAGGCTAACTTGACGGTCTGTCCGCGATCCCATGCATCTGTGGGCAGCGAATGCATCTTGCGCATCCGCGCCTGCACCTGAGCTAGACTGTCCTCCGGCATGGTGAAAATCACGGTAATCGGCTGCACCTGGGTGACGACCGCCAACACGGTGCCCGCGGATGCCTGAACCACATTCCCCGGGTCCACAAGGCGAAGACCCACACGGCCGGCAATTGGTGAACTGATGTGGCAATAGCTGAGCTGGACCCGGTCATAATTCACCGTGCCCTGATCGTTTTTCACCGTGCCCTGGTCCTGCAGCACAATTTTTTCCTGGTCGTCCAGAAGTTGCCTGTTGATCCCGTTGCCCGCCCACGCCGTGCGATAGCGGTCCAGATCCATCTGGGCCTGAGACAGAATGTTCGTGTCCCGCTCCAGCGCTCCCTCGGCTTGCATCAGTTGCGCCTGGTAGGGCCGCGGATCGATGTCGATCAACGCCTCCCCTTTTTGAACGTATTGCCCCTCGCGGTAATGCACCGAGGTCAGGACGCCGCTTGCCTGGGCCGTGATGGATGCGGTATTGACAGGCGTAACCGTGCCGATGGCATCGAGATAGATGCCTACGCTGCCTTTAGTCGCCGTAGCTACCGTGGCCGAAACAGACGGCTTCACGGCGGCGAGTTTGTGCTTCGCGGCCGCCGCTTTGGCATTGTTATTGTGAATGACCACAAAAACGATCACGGCGAGAAGCAGCAGGAGAAGCAAGCTCGTCCACAGAACCCAGCGTCTCCTGTACCAGGGAGGAGGCGAAGACAATTGGTGACCGGCGCCAATGTGCTGGCCATCCGATCTATCGGCAACTCCAGACATGCAGCACTCCGCGCTCACGCACAGTTGACAATGTGCTGCTCGCAGAATCACTGAATTCCGCGCGATTGTATGGTCTGTTTTGCTCATTTCCGAAGGGAGTGGGCCGGCAAAGTGTGTAAAATCAACGGCTGATTCACAGTGTGGGAGTTCAGGTAGCGGAGGACAATCCGCGTTTGAAGGGGAGCGTCTATTTCAAGCTGCTTGCGGCCGCTGCAATTGATGGAGTAAAACCTGGTCTTGCCGCTGCCGGTGAGTTGCTCAGTAAAAAACGAGAAGTGATTCCCGAATGACGAGGCTTATTCCCTAAATTACTACTTGACTATCCTTATGGGAGACGGTGAGAAGATTAACCAATTGGGAGACAGCGGACATGAACGCTCTGAAAACGACTAACAAGTTTCTACAGAGAATACTTTGTGTCTCTATCTTCGCCCTCATTGCGCAAAGTTGCACATTTGCTCAAACCAGGAACGCCGGAATCAACGGTTTGGAAACTAATGCTTCCGGAGCCGCAGTTTCCGGGACAGGGGTTCAAGTGCAAAACACTTCTCTGCGCTGGCATACTACTAACATAATCGCGACGATGCGGAAGATCTCTGGACTGAGCCGAAGAACGCGTGGCAATAGACCGGCCACATCTTGTGAATCAGCAGAATGCAGGCTGATATAAACTCAGTGAAATCACAAGAAAGAGAGTGGATCATGTCTAGAACTACACGTCGCAGTATCTTGAAGATGGCTGGCGCAAGCGCGGCTGCTCTTTCCATGGGAACGAGAGCTTTACCTGCCAGCGAACTGCCCGGCCGGTCTTCGGCTGAGGTCACGGGATCGCAAGTAGCTAAATCATCCGATGTAATGGCGATTGCAGCGCATCCTGGCGACGCGTTTTTCGCTATGGGCGCTCCGGTCGCCATGGCCGCTCAGACTGGAGCAAAGGGTTTCTTGCTGAGCTTGACATTGGGCGAGAAGGGTTCTCTCACAATCCCTCCGGCGCAATATGGCGTCTTTCAGCGGGAAGCAGTGGAGAAAGCGGCGGCCCTGATGAATGCGGAGGCGCTGCTTCTTGGATACCAGGACGGTACGCTTCCCGCGAACGATGAGGCGAAGTTCGCCGTCTGCGATTTGATTCGACAATACAAGCCTTCAACTGTCGTAACACATTGGAAAGGAAGTTGGCATAAGGACCACCAGGCCTGCTACGACATCGTTCAAGATGCAATCTTCTACGCTGGTTTAGCGAACATTACTCGGGAACTGCCGGCTCATGCGGTAAAGCGATTGCTGTTTGCCGACAACTGGGAAGATGCCGACGGATTTGTGCCCGACACATATCTGGATATCACGCCTGTCTGCGACCGCTGGTTGCAAGCGTGCAGCGCATTCCCGATGTGGCGCGGGGAAAACGGGTTCCGCTACAACGACTACTATGCCAGCCGTGCTGTTACATGTGGCTGCGTAAGTAATTTCAAGCAAGCTGTCGCTTTTATGTCGCCTGCCGATCAACGCGTACGGCATATTCGCGCTCTATAGCCGGGTGCGATGCGCTTGACAAAAGACGAGCATCTATTGGTATACTCTACTAGATGACTTGATGGAGTAAGTATGGCTGAACTTCAGCAACTCGACCGCGGCAGCGTGATGCCTCTGCATCACCAAATAGGGCAACGCCTGCTCAGCCAGATTCAATCAGGGGTATTTGAGCCAGGGCAGCCATTGCCTCCTATACAGGAGATTGCCGCTAACCTTGGTGTCAGTAACATGACTGTACGCCAAGCCGTAAAGTCCCTTTGCGACCTTGGTGTGCTCTACAGCAAGCAAGGTAAAGGGACGTTCATTTCGAGCCTTAACCTAGAGAAAGATTTCCGGCAGATACTCTCCTTTACCGAAGAAATGAAGGCGCGCGGGTCAAAGCCTGTATCAAAAGTACTTTCTTTTGAGACTTGCAAAGGGAGCGCTGAGGTTCGAGAGGCGCTTCGCCTGAAATCGAGCGACGACGTGATTCAATTGCGCCGCGTTCGCCAGGCGAATACTGTGCCCATGGGGATTGAGTGCAGTTCGTTGCCATTCAGTCTCTGTCCGGACTTACTCACTACCTACGATCCGCGCACCTCGCTCTATAAAGCCCTGTCAGAGCGTTACGGAATCCAGATGATTGTTGCGGATGAGGTCGTGGAAGTCGGTTTGGCGAGTGTCCAGGAGGCTGAATTGCTGAAGATCGATGCGGGCAGCCCGATATTTGCCTTTACCAGGACGTCATACGTTCAAAACGGCCAGCCTGTGGAGTATGTGAAAGCGACATACAGAGGGGACCGCTACCGGATTGTAAATCGTCTAACGCGCCTTAATCGCGAATTGCTAACGCCTCCCATTTCTATATGACGGGGCCCAGCCTGCAGCATGCCTGCATAGAAGGGAAGTATTTCAATGGCTGAACTAGACTACTTGAATCGGATTACGGAAGTCATTTCTCAAATTCATGAGACGCAGAAAGATAACATCGAGAAGGCCGCCCAGTCGTTTTCGAAATCAATCAAGTCGGGAGGGCGAGTATATATGTTTGGAAGCGGACACTCGGTGATACCAGTCCTGGACATCTTCCCGCGTTATGGAAGCTTCGTTGGATTTTACCCAATTTATGATCCTCGGCTTATGTGGTTCAACGTAGTTGGCCCCGGCGGCGCGCGCGAACTAAGGATTCTATTTTAGTTTTCTCGCATGGTGGCTTGAATGCAGCGGGAATTGAAATGGCCATAGAAGCCAAGAAATGTGGCGCGACGGTTGTGTCGGTATCCTCTCTTCTTAATTACCGCCAGGCTGCCGCAAAGCACTCGACAGGCAAGAAGCTCCCTGATGTATCCGACATCGCAATTGATAACTGCATTCCGCCTGAAGATGCACTGGTTGCGAGTGAGGGCATTCCAGAGAAGTTTGCCGCGGGATCCACGGTGGCTTCAGTATCTATTGCCATGACACTGGTTGCGGAAGTTGGCCGCCTGCTATTGAAAGAAGGAATTCGGCCTTCTACATTTGTGTCTCCTAACGTCGGCTTGTCGCCGGATCACAACGAGCAGGTATTTAAAGAGTACATGCGCAACGTGTTTCATGGGCAATAATCTTAAGGCGATTCAAGCCTTGGTGAATTGCTCGGATGCGCGGCGACTTATTGGCTTGTTCTGCGTGTAGCAAATAGTATGCCTCTTGAGAGCGATGGCCGCTCTAACAGAGGCTTGCCTGTGGAGGCCCTGGGATGAAGAATGTAAAACTGTGGATTGCAATTTGTGGATTTGTACTTTTGAGCCAGCCAGGGCCGTCGCAGGCCGCCAGCCAGAGCGTAACGGACGGTGGGAATACTTTCTATCCCGCCGCCGTGTGGTATAGCGGTGGGAAAGCGCGCGCCAATGCTCGAGAAGATTGACTCCACGAGCGCGCTGCGATGGGGAGCGGACTTAGATCAGATCAAAGCGGATGGCTTCAATACGGTTAAGACCTGGATTGACTGGCAGTCCGGCGAGCCAAAGCACGGAGTCTACAACTTTGAAAACCTGAACCTCCTCATGCGTCTGGCGAACGAGCGAGGGTTGCGTGTCATTGTCCAGATATATCTTGATTCTGCGCCCGATTGGATTGGCCGGCTCTATCCGGTGGTAGATTTGTCGATCGTAGCGGCGCGATTATTGACTCGCAGTCCGCGCCTGGCTATTGCATCGACGATCCCGATGTCAAAAGAGAAGCGGTAGCGTTTCTGGAAGCTCTTTCGCGGGATGCTAACCAGTCTCCATCCCTCTATGGCTGGGACGTGTGGAGCGAGCCGCACGTAATCAACTGGGCTGAATTTCCTTACCTGAAAAGCCCTGAATTTGGATTTAACCCCGCTACGCAAGCAAGGTTCCGGAAATGGCTGCAAGTAAAATATGGAGCGCTCGATAATCTCAATGCGGCCTGGTATCGCAGCTTCTCAAGTTGAAAACAGGTCGAAGCGCCGCGCTTTCCGACTATTCTTTCTTATACGGACTATATCGATTGGCGCATGTTCATTGACGACAAGCTTGCGGGTGACTTAGCAACGCGCGTCAATGCCATTCGCGCCGGCGATAAGGTGCATCCTATAACAAGCCATTCTGATGCGCCGAGCCTTCTTACATCTCCGACCGATAAATACGGCGAGCCGGATGATTTCAAGATGTCTGCTAACGCGGATTTTTACGGCACCTCGATGTACCCGATGCATTCAGAGTCAACACACCCGTGGTCAAGTGGATTGCTTGATACGGCTCTCGACTTTTCCCGTTCCGCAGGGAACAGTCTTCATAAGGGATTTTGGATTGGAGAACTTCAGGCGGGTCAGGGCGCTACAGGTATGCGAATTGCCGCCCCTGTAACTGCGGCTGACGAGACGTTCTGGATGTGGCAGGCAGTTGCGCATGGGGCACGGGAATTTGCGGTCTTCTCCTGGTATCCGATGAGTTCCGGATTCGAGTCGAATGGTTACGGACTTATTAATCTGGATGGGACCTTAACGGACCGCGCACGAGCGGCAGGACAGGCCGCGGCAATCATTGGCCGCCATGCATCCAGCGTCCTCAACGCGACGCCTGCTCCGGCCCAGGTTGCAATTCTCTACAATCGCTTGTCTTATATGGTCGGCGGATCGCAACCAAATCTTTCTAAACTCGGACGCGCGCCGATAGACTCGGCCATGGGCCTGCATCGCGCCTTTGAGGAAGAACAGATCCCAGTTGACTTTGTTTCGACGCAGGATGTCGCAAGCCAAAAACTGTCGCAGTACAAGATATTGTTTGTTCCTTTCCCTGTGATGCTTTCGGCGGATGTGGCGAGTGGAATCAAGCAATATGCTCAAGGTGGCGGCACTGTCGTAGCTGAGGCCCGTCTGGGATGGAACAACGAGCGCGGGTTTGCCAGCACCGTGATTCCCGGACTGGATCTGGATAAGGTCTTTGGCGCGCGGGAAAAAGTCATTCGGCCTGCGGATAAGTCGCAGATTGCTATCGAGGCCTCAACGAACCTTCCGGGATTAGCTTCCGGCGGAGTGATATCGGGAGCGGCGTTTGAGGAAGATTTGGAACCCTATTCTGGATCGCAGGTATTGGCGCGCTTCAAAGACGGTGAGCCTGCCGCTGTAGAGAATTCTTTCGGAAAAGGAAGAGCTATTCTTCTCGGATCTTTTGTAGCGCTGGCTTACGACCAAGACCCTGACGCGGGCACGCGGGAGTTCCTGATTTCACTTGCTAAACTTGCGGGGGTTCAGGCTGACGTTGAATTATCGGCGCCTAAAAGCTCGGAGGGGATAGAAGTACGGCGATCAGTCAGTGACCACGAACAGATAGTTTTTGCGTTTAACGAATCCAAAGATCCGGTGGACGCGACTTTGTCGATTGCCGTTCCATGGACACCGAAGCATGTGACCGGATGGGCCAATGATAAGGATGTGCAGTTTGAAGCCCGGCAAGGCAAAGTGTTTATGAAAAAAGCGTTTGCGCCGGGAGAGGTTTGGGTCGTCAGCCTGGAAGCGAATTGACCATGTGGCGCCTCTTGCGCAAAGAGGCGCCAAGGTAGTTTGACGGGCTATTTACGACTGTGAGGAATATGACTTATGCCTGACTTTGTACTGGCGATCGATCTTGGCGGTACAAATATTCGAGTAGCCAGAGTCAGTAGCGCCGGCCGCATGAGTTATCGTTTCGAAGCGGCCACTCCTCCCGAAGGCGGGGCTGCCGTAATCGATACAATTCTGAAGTTACTAGAGCGAGTTCCGCAAGAGAATGCGCGGGCGCTCGGAGTCGATGTTCCGGGTCTCGCGTATAGCAATGGGGATGTGTGGGCGCCAAATATCAAGGGATGGAAGCGCACGCCCCTGGGCAAGAGACTGACCGAGGAGTTAGGTCTGCCGGTCGTAGTGGGGAGTGACCGCAACGCGTTCGTTGTTGGAGAGACATGGAAAGGAGCTGCTCGCGGATGCAGCGATGTGGTTTTTCTGGCCGTTGGTACAGGCATTGGGGCCGGAATACTCTCGGGCGGTCATCTTCTCAGAGGTCATGGCGGGCTGGCTGGGTGCATGGGCTGGATGGCGGTTCGTGACAAATTCCTTCCACAGTACTCCAAATCCGGATGCCTCGAGAGCCATGCGGCCGGCATTGGGATTGGCATTGCGGCGAGCCGCCGCTTGAAGCGCAAGGTGACGGCGCAAGACGCCTATCAGCTTGCAATCCAGGGCGATAAGCGCGCGCAAGAGGTTCTGCGCGAGGCCGGTTGTTATCTCGGCCTGGCTTTGGCTAACCTCGTGAGCACCTTGAATCCGGAAATCATAGTCCTTGGAGGCGGGGTCGCCGAAGCTGGAGAATTGCTGCTGAAGTCGGCCCGGGAAACAATGATGCTCTGGGCACAGCCAATTGCGGTCAAACAAACACGCCTTGTGCGCAGCCGGTTGGGCGGCGCGGCAAGCCTGCTAGGCATGGCTAAAATGGCGCTTGACCATAGCGCGATCTCGCGGCTTGGATGACCCCAAGAGAAACCAGTATTCAGACTATTTACCAAGGACACCATGCCGCCGGAAACCGATCGCAGTTGCACCGCTCTGATTTTCACAATCAATGCATGCATGTTTATATTCGGGATCGTTCTATTCCTGATGGGGACACTGCTGCCCACTCTGCATGTAAGTTATGCTCAGGCCGGAAAGCTCGGGTCAATCCCTTTGATTGGGATATTGATTGCCACAGTCGTGGTGGGTCCGATTCTCGACATTCATGGGGCCAAACAAATACTGATTCTTGCACTGATACTGATCGCCGGGTCTCTCGCTCTTATCCCGTCACTCCACGCTTTCTGGCAGCTTGAGTTATGTTGCCTCGCGTATGGTTTTGGAGGGAGTATTCTCAATACCGCTACCAATGTCCTGATTGCGGACTTACACGCCAAGAGTCGAGCGAGTGCTTTGAACCTATTGGGCTTCTTCTTCAGTGCGGGAGCGGTTCTGGCTCCGCTATTGATGTCCACGGTTGGGGGATGGCTTTCAGTCTCATTTGTACTTCGGGTATTGGCTGGCATCACAGCCGCGGTGTTATGCCCCGTGACCTTATTTCGATTTCCACCCGCGTTGCAAGCTGGGGTTCATCTTCGTAATGTGCTTTCCGTGCTTAACCAGCCAGCGGTGTGGTTGTTTGGACTACTTTTGTTTTTTGAGTCAGGAAGCGGAAACTGTATGTTCGTATGGTCGAGCAAGGTTGCCAGCGACGTGTTACATACCACGCCAGCGCGGGGAAACCTGGCGCTCGTGGGTTTAGGTGCGGCGCTTGGAATCGGCCGCCTGAGTGCGGTTTGCTGGCTGCGGTGGCTGGGAAATCTGGGCACGATATGGCTATCGGCATCTCTGGTCATTGCCGGCACTCTGGTTGCGCTAGCCGCCCGTGGTCTTACCGTTATGGTTATAGCGATCATCATTATCGGCCTTGGAATCTCCGCAATTTTTCCCACCATTATGGGTCTCGCCGGGGATCGTTTTTCCGCGGAGACAGGAACAGTATTTGGGGCCATTATTGCGCTTGCAATGTTTGGAGGCGTCGCAGGTCCCTCCCTGGGCGCCTATGCAATTACTTATGGGCCGATTCACGTGCTGTGAATTCCCGCCGTGTCCGCCCTTGTGATCGGCTTGTTCGCCGCGATTGCGGGCAGGCAAACTTCTCACTCCAGAAAACCAGCGGCATAGAGGCACGAAGGCTATCTGCGAATAGCGTGGAATTGGCCTGAAAGCTCAAGGAGAAAAACAATGCAGAACGATTCTTATACTTGCAGGCAGCAAGAACTTCCGGATTGCTCGGGAAATCGCCATTCTCTTTGGGCAAAACCCGCTTTGGCAAAGCTAGCCGTAGTACTTCTGCTTGTACTACCTGGGATGCAGGCCCAAACAAAGCAACCTGACTTCAGCAGCATCGACCATGTCGTTTTAACAGCGATTGACAAACATAAGTTTCCTGGCGCTGTCGTTATCGTCGGACACGATGGCAAGATCGTTTTTCACAAAGCCTACGGAGAGCGGTCCCTGGTGCCAGTGCGCACGCCGATGCGAGAAGACACCGTCTTCGACATGGCGTCGATAACAAAGATTCTCGCAACATCAACTGCGGCCATGGAGCTTTATCAGCAAGGCCTCTTTCGACTGAACGATCCTGTCGCAAAGTATCTGCCGGCGTTTGCTGCGAACGGCAAGCAGGATATAACTATACGGCAGTTAATGACGCACTACTCTGGATTGCCAGAGGGTATTGCATTGAAGGAATCATCGTCTGGAAAGGAGGAGGGGTTTGCGCGCTCCTTCGCCGTTGCGCCGGTAAGGCCGGCTGGGACAGCATTCAGTTATAGCGATATCAACTTCATTGTTATGGGAGCGTTGGTCGAGAAGCTTTCTGGAATGTCTCTTGACGAATACACTGCGAAGTATGTCTTTGCTCCACTAGGCATGGAGCATACGCGTTATCTGCCGCCCGATTCCTGGCGCGATAACATTGCTCCCACGCAGTATGACGAAGATCATCATATGTTATTGGGTGTCGTGCATGATCCCACCGCACGGCGCATGGGCGGAGTGGCCGGGCACGCGGACCTTTTCAGCACTGCGGGAGATGTGGCCATCTATGCGCAGAATTTGCTCGACCGCCTGCAAGGCAGGCCCAGCAAATTTCCGGTCAATCAGCTCACATTGGAAAAAATGACGACTCCGCAGCAGCCGGCTACAGGCTCGTCTCTGCGCGGTCTCGGCTGGGATATCGAGAGTCCATATTCCAGCAACCGTGGAGAACTATTTCCCGTCGGCTCCTTCGGCCATACGGGCTTTACAGGCACTGACCTCTGGATCGATCCGCAGAGCGACACATATGTAATTCTTCTTAGTAATCGTGTTCATCCTGACGGCGGAGTCAGCATCGTTTCAGTTGCTTCACAGGTTGCCAATGCAGCCGCAGAGGCATTGGATGTGCACGTTCCCGACGGAGGCCAGGAAATTTCCCGCCTCACGGGGTACAACGAATCGCTGAGCGGTATGGTCCGCTGGGGAAGCCGGAACGGCTCGGTAGAAAGCGGCATCGACGTTCTGGAGGATGAGAACTTTTCCTCGCTCGCCGCGCTCGAACAGAAGCATGGCGGCAAGTTGCGCGTGGGGGTGTTGACTAATCAGACCGGGGTGGACAGCCATGGCAGACGCACCATAGACATTCTGTATAGAGACGCTGCGGCAAAGGTGCCCGGTCTGACGCTCACGACCATCTTCAGCTCGGAACACGGGATCCAGGGTGAATTGGACACGACTAACATTCCAGACAGCACCGACGCTGTCACGGGCCTGCCGATTGTCAGCGCATATGGAGCGACCGACTCCACGCGCCATCCCTCGCCCGAGACAATGCAGAGGCTGGACGCTGTTGTCATCGACTTACAGGATGCCGGCGTGCGCTATTACACCTATGAAACCGCAATTGCATATTTTTTGCAGGTTGCAGCGCACTCCGGCACTGACGTTGTTGTACTTGACCGTCCCGATCCGCTGAATGGTTCTTTTGTGCAGGGGCCAGTCTCCGATGCGGATCATTCGAGCTACACGAGTTTCATGCCGCTTCCGGTACGACATGGCATGACGTTGGGGGAATTGGCGCGCTACTTCAACGGAGAGGGCCACATCGGAGCTTCACTGACGGTGGTTCCAGTGAAGGGATGGCAGCGCGGAGACTGGTATGATTCCACTTCCTTACTCTGGATCAATCCGTCTCCCAACCTGCGCAGTCTGGACGAAGCGACCCTCTATCCCGGCATCGGAATGATCGAGGCCTCGAACATTTCTGTAGGCCGCGGGACAGACACTCCCTTCCAATGGATCGGTGCGCCCTGGATAGATGCAACGCAATTGTCCACTGCACTCAATCGGCGCATGGTTCCCGGCATCCGCTTTGTGCCGGTGCAATTTACTCCACAAGGTATGTATCCGTATGCGGGCCAGCTTTGCCACGGGGTTGAATTTGTTATTACCAGCCGCAATGCGCTGAATGCGCCGGAGCTGGGAGTGGAACTGGCATCGATGCTGCATGAACTCTATCCCAATGAATTCCATCTGAACTCTGTTCGTACGCTCGTGGCGAACCAGTCGACCATGGATGCACTTGATCGACAAGATGATCCACAAACCATTGCCGACACATGGCGCGAGGGGATTGAACAATTTGAGCAAACGCGCAAAGCATATCTGCTCTATGAAGGGGAGAAGAGCGCATTCTGATAAACCTTCACCAATACCGACCGCGGCTGCGAATCATGCACCTACACGGCAGAGATTCACACCGCATGAGTGGTCACGTGCGCGCCAAGGTGGCGGTGCTGGGAATCGGCAACACTCTCGCCGGTGACGATGGCGTTGGTATCGAGATAGCCAACTGGCTCGGCGAGAAGTGGGGCGGACGTGAAGAGATTCTGCTCGGAGTGCTTGAAGGGGACCTGTTCGCGGTGACTGAGTGGCTGGATCGCGCGGAGCGATTCATCTTTGTGGATGCGGTCGCGGCCGAACAGCCCGGAAAAAACGTGATCCTGCGGGAGTACCAGGCCGGTTTATCGGCATCGTTGCATCACTCCGATATTGGAGCGGTCATGGCGACCCTGCGCACGCTGAAAATGGTGGATGAGTTTCCGAGTTGGGAAGTCTGGGGTATTACCATTTGCCTACCGCAAGAACTTGGCGTCGGGCTCAGCGAGCCGGTACGGTGGGCTGCCCAATTGCTAATCGCGGATCTGGACCAGTACCTGGCCGAGTTAGTGGACTGCGCTCAGGTGCACTGAGAGGAGTCTAGCGAGCCGGCATGTTGGGGCTTTGGGATAGCTGGCCGCTTTCCATCAGATGAACGCGGTCTGCTCCACGCGGGACCTATCGTTGGACGCTGAGCCGGTTTCCGGTACACTCCCGGAACAAAGTGGTTCCCATCTGATTCAGGACTGCATATCGCCGTTTGTAGCATCACTTGAAATCTAAAATAAGTTATTTGTTTTCCATAGATTTATGGTGCCGGGAGGGGGGGTCGAACCCCCATGACCGCAAGGGTCGACGGATTTTGAGTCCGTTGCGTCTGCCAGTTCCGCCATCCCGGCGCATAATTTCAATTTAAGTATACGAGACTAAAGTGGTGGCCAGAGACGGGATTGAACCGCCGACGCCGGCCTTTTCAGGGCCGCGCTCTACCACTGAGCTATCTGGCCTCAGTGCAAACTTCGCGTTGCAATTTCCTGCGCGGCTACCGGCGTGGCCGGAGTGTGCGGGCGAGCCAACGAACAGAAGGAACGGTCGGCAGCAACAACTCTTGACAGTATAGCAACTCGGCCGAGCGTGCGCCAAGGAGAGTGGAGTGGTTTCCCTCGGGGATGAAGGCCATCCTGAGAAACGGCGAAGGCCTGAGCCTGAAGGCGCGAACAAATTCGATCTATTTCAAAGAGGAGACCCCCGGCTTTGGCGGGTGGCAGGGGAAGCTTGGCATTTACGGAAGTCGCTCCCGATTTGCGCTTTCGCCTTCCTCTCGCAACAACCTGCGCAGCGCGCGGAGCACGAGCGTCGTCCCTACGGGACTCTGGATGAATTGTTGGTTCGCCCACCCCACGCTGAAGCGCGGGGCTGACTAACATTGCGCATACGGCGCGGACGACGGAATGCTGCCAGCGTGGAGCGCTTCTGCGCAGGATCCTTTTTATGGCGCCAACCATAAGCCATCCGGCTCTGCCGGAGGATACTTACTTCAGAGTGTTGAAGCCCTCTGCTCTCTCCGGAATTCCTGACGATTGATTTGGCTGGCCGACATGTCAGGGTTGAAACCCTGACATACCCGTCCGTACCCTTCAGACTGAAGCTCGGTCTCTCAGATTGATCCACGATTCAGAGGACAAAGCTTGTCCATGCAGCGCTTCCCTGCTCTACACTGGTAGGCATTATGCGCCGATCGATTTGGCTTTTTGCTTGCCTTGCCTTGGTCAATGCCGCCACTGTGGTTTACGCTCAGACGCCGGGCGCGGATGCGCGCGCCGCGCACGCCTACCAGGCCGCTGCGCAGGCCGGTCCGCTGGCTTTGCATGCGTTTCTGGATCAGTTTCCCAAGGGCGCGGACCTGCACATCCACCTTTCCGGAGCGGTGTATGCCGAAGCCTTCATCCGCGACGCGGGCGAGGATGGACTGTGCGTGGACCCGTCGGCGCTCAGCTTTGCCAAGCCGCCATGCACACCGCCGCTGGTGGAGGCCGCGCAGGTTCCGGCCAACCAAAAGCTCTATGACCGGCTGGTGGATGCCTTCTCGATGCGCAGCTTTGTGGCGACCGAGGGGTTCAGCGGCCACGACCAGTTTTTCTCGACATTTGACCGATTTGGCGGGCTGGGCAAGCGGCATATCGGTGAGTGGGTGGACGAGGTGGCGAGCCGCGCAGCCGCGCAGAATCAGCAATATGTGGAACTGATGGAGACGCCGATCTTCTCGCACGCCGCCTATCTTGCAAAGCAAAATCCGCTGGGGCAGAACCCGTCGCACGAGGATTTTGCGAAGTATCGCGAGACGCTGCTTGCGCTGGGCGCGCGCGACGAAGTTTTTGCCGACCGCGAGGATGTGCGCGCCGCCGAGACGCTGCGGCGGCAAATGGAACAATGCGGCACTGCGCAGGCTGCGCCCGCGTGCCGGGTGGAAGTCCGTTACATTTACCAGGTTCTGCGCGGCTTTCAGCCGGAGCAGGTCTTTGCGCAAACGCTGCTGGGATTTGAGACCGTCAAGGCGAGCATGGAGGCGCACGAGCTGAGTTGGGTGGGCATTAATTTTGTGATGCCCGAAGACGGCTTTATCTCCATGCGCGACTACACGCTGCAGATGAAGATGCTGGACTATCTGCACTCGGTTTATCCCACGGTGCATATCAGCCTGCACGCCGGGGAGCTGGCTCCGGGCCTCGTGCCGCCCGAGGGACTGCGCTTTCACGTTCGCCAGGCTGTCGAGCTGGGTCACGCCGAGCGTATCGGCCACGGCGTGGACGTGATGTACGAGGACGATGCTGCGGGACTGCTGAAGGAGATGGCGCGGAAGCATGTGATGGTGGAGATCAATCTGAGTTCGAACGAGGGGATTCTGGAAGTGAAAGGCGCGCTGCATCCCTTCCCGCTCTACCGCGCGGCGCACGTGCCGGTGGCGCTCTCAACGGATGATGAGGGGGTGAGCCGCATTGAGATTACCGGCGAATATGTGCGCGCCGCGCTGGATTACCACTTGAGCTACCAGGAGCTGAAGCAGTTGGCTCGCACGGGGATGGAGCACAACTTTTTGCCGGGCGCGAGTCTGTGGGCCGCGCCGGACACATTTACTTCGCCGGTCGCGGCCTGCAAGGCGCAGGTTCTTGGCGCGGACAAGCCCGCCGTCGGGTGCAAGACGTTCCTGGACGGCAGCGAAAAGGCTGCTGCGCAGTGGGAGTTGGAGCGGAGATTCAAGGCGTTTGAAGCGAAGTTCTGAGGAGGACGCTGGTCAATGGACAACGAGCGTATCCGCGAGATTTGCCTGGCGTTGCCGCATACGGCGGAGACGCTGAACTGGGGGCATGTGCTTGTCTACTGGGTGGGCGAGCGCGAGATTGGCGGCAAGATGTTCGCCTTGACCAACGCCGACGGCGGGCAGGATGTTGTTCTCTCGTTTCATTGCGGGGCCGAGCGCTACCACGAACTACTGGAGAACGAAGGGATCTGCCCGGCGCCGCATATGTTCAGAGCGTTTTGGGTCGCGCTGGAACGGTGGGACGCGCTCAGGCCGCGCGAGATTGAGGAGGAACTTCGCCGCGCCCATGCGCTGATTTACGAAAAGCTGCCGAAGAAGACCAAAGCCGCGCTGGCGTTGCCGGAGAAGGAGCGCGCGCGGCTGATCCGTGAACAGAAGAAGCTGCTGGCGGCGAAGGGCGGGAACTGATTGTGGCAGTCTCTCGTATCGCTGGGATGAAACGCGCCGGAGGAGAGCCGCGCGCAGAGAGGGAGCCAAGATGAAATTTCTGCTGTGGTGCATTCTGCTGGTGCTGTGCTGGCCGCTGGCGCTGGTGGCGCTGGTGCTTTATCCGCTGGTGTGGCTGCTGTTGCTGCCGTTTCGCGTGGTTGGAATCGCGGTGGGCGGCGCGCTGGAGCTGGTGAGCGCGGTCATCTTCCTTCCGGTGCGGCTGATTCGCGCTATTTGAGCAGCGGCGGTTTGCCCGTGGCGCGGCGAGCAAGCCGAAAGCCAGATGGTGGGCCGGTTTGAATGAGCCTTCCTTCAGGGGCTGAAGCCCACGATTGTCTGGTTGCATTTGCGGCACTTACGGCACGACTAAAGTCGTGCCCTGACACAAGGCGGCTTTTTGGAACACGTCCTATGAGTTTTTCCGCAGCCTGTAAAGTCGTGCCCTTTCAAAACTGCTCTACACCCGATAAGAAACAAAATGCAGGTTGAACAAAACAAGAGGCAATTGCAAAGTGTGTGCATTCCCACCCCAGGCGCAAAGACAAAGACGCGCCGAGGGTGGGGCACCCGGCCTCTGTGGTATCCCACCCATTTCGCAAAGAACGCGAAATGGATGGGGCACGGAGCTTTTGTCGACTCCCACCCAGGCGCAAAGACAAAGACGCGCCGGGGGTGGGGCACCCGGCCTCTGTGGTATCCCACCCATTTCGCAAAGAACGCGAAATGGATGGGGCACGGAGCTTTTGTCGACTCCCACCTCAGGCGCAAAGACAAAGACGCGCCGAGGGTGGGGCACCCGAAGTTTCATCCCTTGTGGGTCGGCGAAGCCGGTGGACGACTAAAGTGAATTTGCTCTATGCGGAGAAGAGACAAATGCGCAGATTTTTGCCGGCGGCGTTGATTCTGATGCTGGCTGCCGCGCCGCTGACCACGCGCGGGCAGTCGGTATCCGACGCCGGCCAAAAGAATGCGAAACAGGCGCGCGCGATGCTGGACGCGATGGTGCAGGCTCTGGGCGGGCCGGCGTGGCTCAAGGTGAAGAACCAGATGCGGCAGGGGAACGTGGCGGCGTTCTTTCATGGAGAGCCATCGGGCGGCACCACAGAGTATTGGGAGCGCCACGCGTGGCCCGATCATGACCGCATCGAATACAGCAAACATCGCGATGTGGTGCAGTTTTACATTGGACAAGCGGGCACGGAGGTGACTTACAAAGGCAAGACGCCGTTGCCCCAGGAGCAGGTGGACGACTTTCTGCGCCGGCGCGGGCACTCGATTGAGACGGTCGTCAGACTGTGGCTCAACGAACCCAACACAATTCTGATTTACGAAGGACAGCGGCTGGTGGAGCGCCATCTGGCCGACCAAGTGACGGTGATCTCCGGCGCGAATGAGGCCGTGACGATTCTGACGGATGCCGAAACGCACTTGCCGCTGCGCCGTAGTTTCGAGTGGCGCGATCCGGTTTACAAGGACATGAACCTGGACGCGGAGGAGTACGACAACTATCACGCGATTGACGGTCTTCCCACGGCGTTTACCATCACACGCTACAAGAACGGCGACATCGCGCGGCAGTATTTCCTGGTTCGTGTGACGTACAACGAGGATTTGCCGGCGGATTTCTGGAGCGTGGATGCGGCGGTGGCACGGATCAAGAAGTAGTGGCGCGCCCATACGATGCGTGCTTCGATATAATCCAGAGGAGCGCAAATCAGCTAGTTTGGCCGCTCTTTGGAGACTTGCATGACATTTGATATCCAGGAGATCCTGGGTCTGCTTCCTCACCGCTACCCGTTTCTGCTGATTGACAGAGTGGTCGAATTCGAGCGCGGCAAGCGCCTGGTAGCCATCAAGAATGTGACCTTCAACGAGCCTTTTTTCCAGGGTCACTTTCCCGGCTATCCGATTATGCCGGGCGTGCTGGTGATTGAGGCGATGGCGCAGGCCGGGGCCATCATCATGCTGAATGAGATTCCCGACCGCGAGAAGAAGCTGGCGGTTTTCACGGGCATTGAGCGCGCCAAGTTTCGCCGGCCCGTGACTCCGGGAGATCAATTGCGCATCGAAGTGAACGTGCTGGCGTTCAAGAGCCGGCTGGGACGCATGGAGGCAAGCGCCTTTGTGGAGGGCAAGCTGGCCTGCCAGGCCACTCTGACCTGCTCGATTGTGCCGAGGGTCCGCGAGGCTGCTCCGGAAGCAGGTGAGGCACAGCAAGAGGCGGCGGAGTGACGATTCATTCAAGTGCGGTGATTGCCGCCGGCGCTGTAGTTCCTGAGTCGTGCAGCGTGGGACCGTTTTGCACGATCGGTCCCGAGGTGCTGCTGGGCGAGGATTGCACGCTTATCTCCCATGTGGTGCTGGACGGACGGACACGCATTGGCGCGCGCAATACCTTTCATCCGTTTTGCGCGGTGGGCGTTGCGCCGCAGGACCTGAAGTACGGCGGCGAGCCGACGGCGCTGGAGATTGGCGACGGCAACACGATTCGCGAAAATGTGACCATCAGCCGCGGGACAACGGGCGGCGGCGGCGTGACACGCCTGGGGTCGAATTGTCTGCTGATGGCCGGTGTACATATTGGCCACGACAGCCAGGTGGGCAGCCATTGCATTCTGGCTAACTGCGCTACGCTGGCCGGGCACGTGGTGATCGAGGACTACGCTACCGTAGGCGCGTTTTGTCCGGTGCATCAGCACTGCATTGTAGGCAAGTATGCGTTTATCGGCGGCGGGACGATTGTGACGCAGGACGTGCTTCCGTTTTCGCTGACCTCCGCCAAGCGGGAGAACAAGGCCTTCGGGATTAATAAGATCGGGCTGGCGAGGCGGGGATTTTCGCCGGAGCGGTTGCAGGTGTTGCAAAAGGCTTTTCGGCTGCTGCTGGCCGCGAAGCTGAACACCACGCAGGCTCTGGAGAAGATCAAGGAGTTGGAGGGCGAGGACGCGGCGCTGGTGGCGGCGTTTATCGAACGCAGCGAGCGCGGGGTGATCAAGTAGATCACCATGGCAGAGGAACAAAAGCCGAATCAATTCAAAATCGGAGATCAGGTCAGATTTACGCCTGATGAACACGCCTACGGATGGACGTGGCCTTCCTTTGAAAGGATGAGGCTGAAGCCTGGAGATACGGCGATCATCACGCGCATCGATAAGGATGTGTATCTATTTCTCGACGATGATCGTGGCGGGCTTCACTGGGAGTGTTTCGAGAGATCGTAGTGTGCTTCTTCGGGAACCTCTGCCTGGACACAACACGAAACTCGATTTCCCTCAGGGGCTAAGGCCCCGGTAGTTTTGTAGGTTTTATGTACGGGCTGAAGCCCGTACCCTTCAAAACCGAGCCTTATCCGGAGGCTCCCTAACAGCATTTGTTGTTTGAATTTGGTGGATCCCATGAAGCTTGGCCTGATTGCCGGCAACGGGCGGTTTCCGTTTCTGCTGCTGGATGCGGCGCGGGCGCAGGGAGTGGTTGTGGTGGTGGCGGCTATCCGCGAAGAGACCGACGCTGAGATGGACCAGCGCGCGACCGCAGACAGCGGCATCAGCGTCCATTGGCTTTCGCTAGGCGAGTTGTCGCGGCTCATCGAACTCTTCCGCAAGGAGGGCGTCGAGAAGGCCGTGATGGCCGGTCAAGTGAAGCACAAGCAGATTTTTTCCAGCATCAGGCCGGATTGGCGGCTGGCCAAGTTGCTGATGAGCTTGCCGATCCGCTCGACAGACAGGCTGCTGGGCGCGGTGGCCAAGGTGCTGGGCGATGAGGGTATTGAGCTGGTGAGCTCGACCGCGTTTCTTGAGCCGCTGCTGGCCGAGGAGGGCGTGCTGACGAAGCGCGCACCTGACGAAAACGAACGCAAGAACATCGAGTACGGGTTGAGCGTGGCGCGCGCGGTGGCTGGATTCGATATTGGGCAGACGGTGGTGGTGGCCGCGCAGGCTTGCGTCGCGGTGGAAGCGATGGAAGGCACGGATGCGGCTATCGAGAGGGCCGGACGGCTGATGATGTCCTTGGAGGACGACGCGGAAGTTTCCGCGTCGAGGGAAGACGCCGCTTCTACGCTGGAGCGGCGGCTGACCGTGGTGAAGGTGGCCAAGCCAAATCAGGATATGCGCTTCGATGTGCCGGTCATCGGCATGGCGACAGTGGAGGCGATGGTGCGGTCGGGGGCGAGTTGCCTCTCGGTTGAGGCTGGGCGCACGCTGCTTTTCGATCGCGAGAAACTGATGGAGCGCGCTGGTGAGGCGGGGATTGCCATTGTGGGTACGGCGCGGTAAGGCTCAATAAAGAGCCTTTAAAAATCTATAGATAGGTGGAGCTATCCCACCCTAGTTCACCCCAACGACGAAGACCTGTCGTTGGGGACCCCTAAGCCGCAAAAACAAGTACGCGGCGAGGTTGGGGCACCCGCCCCGGAGCTTTTGCGGTATCCCACCCTTTCCGCAAAAAGAAACGGAAAGGATGGGGCACGGAGCGTTTGTCGAATCCCACCCTAGCCGCAAAAACAGGAACGCGGCGAGGATGGGGCCCACCCGATGTATGGGGTACCCGACGCATGGGGCACCCGGTCATTGTGGGTGCGGCGCGCGCGATCTGATTACGAAATAATTCTCTGCGTCCTGTCAGCGCCCTTCCCCATCCAACCGTCTGGAGGCTCCCCGTGAAAATTACCCTTCTCCTCATCCTCGTTGCGGCATTGGCGGTCACTTTTGCGTTGACCAGAGTTCATGCCGCAGACGATTCGGTGCCCGCCGTGGGGCAGACTGCGCCCACCTTCACCCTGCCTTCGCAGGATGGCTCTGAGATTTCGCTCGACAGCTTTCACGGCAAGTGGGTGGTGCTCTACTTCTATCCCAAGGACATGACTTCGGGCTGCACGATCGAGGCGCACAACTTTCAGCGCGATCAGGCGAAATTTGACGCGGCCGGCGCGGTGATTCTCGGCGTGAGCGTGGATACGCCGGACAGCCACAAACAGTTCTGCACCAAAGAGGGGCTGACCTTCCGGCTGCTGGCCGATCCGGCGCACAAAGTGGTGAGCGAGTACGGCTCGCTGGGCAACTACGTGGGCTTCAAAATCGCCAACCGCAATACCTTCCTCATTGACCCGCAGGGCAAGATCGCGAAGGTGTGGACCAAGGTGCAGGTTCAGCACCACTCTGAGGAAGTGCTGGCGGCTCTGGCCGAATTGAAGAGGTAGGCAGGCGGAAAGCAGACGCAAAAAAGCCCGGCATGAGCCGGGCCTTTTTGCTTGCCTTGTATTTCATGTTGCCACTGCTACTTGGTTGCCTTCTTCGCAGGGGCCTTCTTCTTCGCAACTGCTTTCTTCGCAACTGCCTTCTTGGCAACTGCCTTCTTCGCCGGGGCCTTCTTGGCAACTGCCTTCTTTGCAACTGCCTTCTTGGCGGGCGCCTTCTTTGCTGCTTTCTTAACGGCCAACTTGTTACCTCGTTTGGTGATTTTTTTGGCGCTCTTGCCAGCCGCGGCCTTCTTGGCCACAGCCTTTCCGCCCTTCGCGCCAGTACTGCTCTTTTTTGCGGCGGACTTCTTTGCAGCCTTTTTGGCCACAACTTTTTTCGCAACTGCCTTCTTGGCTATAGCTTTCTTTGCCGGAGCCTTCTTAACCGCGGCCTTCTTCGCCGGGGCCTTCTTGGCAGCTTTCTTTGCGGGAGCTTTTTTCTTCGCGGCCTTTTTGACGGCCGGTTTTGAAATGGGTTCTTCCACGACCAGAATCACTGACTCTTCAGCCATCCCCTCGTCGTCGTCCGAGGAGGTGAGCACGCTGGAAGTTTCAAACTCTTCATCTTCCTCATCAAAGTCGTCGTGATCGGATTCAAACTCTGGCGGCGCGGCATTCGCATCCTCGTCGCTCATTGCGTACATCCTGAAGACTTCTTCCATCCGATTGCCTCCAGCGGCTTGCCGCTGCACTTGTTTGCGACTTCATTTTCACGCAACGGAAAAAATCAAACTCCGCTCGCGGAAATAATGCTAGCAATAGATTGCACGCAAACACGAGCACTTGACAAGTACGAAATGAGGTTCTGTGCAATTTATTTTGCCGAATGCGATTTGGAATGGGCAACAGATTTTTTTCGAGAAGACTTTCCCGCGCCTGTTGTCCCACTTCTCTTCGCTCCGGCAGCGGCGCCGGAACGCCGTGCCGGCGCATGTTTCGCCGATGGCGTTGCGCTGTGTTCATGGGTGTTTGCGCCTTCATGCGCGGCTGACGAAGAACCTCCGGCGCGGTGCCGGCGCGATGCGGTGCGAGGCGTACTTGCGGGATCGGCTACATGGAGCCGGCGTCCTGGCTGCACTCGAATTCCGGTGATGTTGTTCCAGCGGCGCAACTGATTCAGCGAGACGCCGAAGCGGTCGGAGATGGTCACCAGCGTCTCGCCCTTGCGCACGGTGTAAAGCTGAGTGCGCGCCGATGGCGGGGCGGAGGGCGCGACGGGAACGGCCAGCGCTTCGACTCCCGCGATGCTATCGGTGGAGCTCAGTTGATTGGCCGCAGCCAGATCATCAACGGTTACGCGATACTCGCGCGCCACCGCGGCGAGCGTATCTTCGGGCGTCACGCGATGGTAGCGCCACGCGTTGCGCTTGGCTTCGGGGATGGCAGTGATGCGCTGCTCGAAGACCGCGGCCATGCCTGCCGGCAGATGCAGATCGAACGATGCGTCGGGCGGCGTGACTAGCCGCAGCAGGCTGGGATTCAATGCTGTCAGTTCATCTACCGGCGCCGCGACGATGTCCGAAACCAGGCGCAGATCCACCGGGTAGTTGATGGTCACGGTGTCAGTGAGCACGGGCGGATCGAGCGTGAGATCGTCGAAGCCGTATTGCGTGGGATGATTGGCAATGATGATGGCGGCGAGAATTTCAGGCACGTAATTCCGGGTCTCGACGGGAAGGTTGTTGCGCTTGTAGAGTTCCCAGAAGTCGGCGTAGCCGGTTTTCTGAACAGCGCGCTGCACATTGCCCGAGCCCCAGTCGTAGCCGGCCATGGACAAATACCAATCGCCGAGCTGGGCGTAGATGAACTTCATGTAGCGGGCGTAAGCGCGCGTGGATTTTTCCGGATCGAAGCGCTCATCGACATAGGCATTGCGAGCCAAGCCGTAGTTGCCGTGGGGCATGAACTGCCACATTCCGCCGGCGTTGGACTTGCGATTGAGGGCGCGCGGATTGAAGCCCGACTCGGCGACGGCAAGATAGATCAGATCCTGCGGCACACCCTCTTCAGCCATCACACGCTGAATCATCGTTCTATATCGGCCGCCACGCTCGAAGGAGTGGAGCAGCGTGTTGTGGCCCTTTTTGGTGTTGGCGAAAAAGTTGATGAAGGTGGCCACATAGTCGTTCACGACCAGCGGCAAATCGGAGTTAGTGGTGGCCAGATCAGCTCTGGCCTTGGCGACCAGATTGGGGTCCACAACGAAGGTCACGTCTTCGGCGGCCTCGGCGGGAGTGGGCTCTTCCTTGGGCACAAATCCATTGCCCTGCTTGAGAGCTTCCATCTCGAGCGCGCTCACGCCGTCCACAATGCGGTCGAACTCTTCCTGCAACTGGGCATCGCTCTTGATGTCGATGCCGGAGGTGAGCATGAGATCGACGGCTTGATCAAACTCCTGCTTGGCCTCGGGCAACCGCCCTTTGCGGTAGTCCGCTTCGCCGCGGGAGTAGGCGTCGTCCACCTGCTGGATGAGCACGCGCACCCGCTGCTGCTCACGGGTAAGCGAGGGCTGGTTGGAAGCGGGGACAGGCGGAGCTTGCTCAACGGGCGCAAGGGCGGGCGCGGTGGACTGCGCCGCCGCAACATTGTGAGCGCCAGTGGAAGCGGTCGGCGCGCAGCCTGCCAGCGAGAGAGCCAGCAGTGCGCAACTGAAAAATCGATAGTGAATCTTGCCAATATGCATGATGAATACTGTTGCGCCCATTTTGAAAAGCCGCAGAAGGCGCTATGCCGATGATAAGCTATGCCATGGAGGCATGCTCGCTCCAAGGGCGCGAAAAGCCTCTTTCACCTACTCTATGGACGCACGCTTCCTACGAAATTTTGCGATCATCGCCCACATCGACCACGGCAAGTCGACGCTGAGCGACCGTCTGCTGGAGTTTACCGGCTCAGTGACGGGGCGCGAGATGCAGGCGCAGATTCTGGACGATATGGATCTGGAGCGGGAGCGCGGCATCACCATCAAGGCGCACGCCGTGCGCATGATGTACAAGGCGCACGACGGCAACACCTATCAGCTCAACCTGATCGACACACCGGGGCACGTGGACTTCAGCTATGAAGTTTCGCGCTCGCTGGCCTCGTGCGAGGGCGCGCTGCTGGTGGTGGATGCCAGCCAGGGCGTGGAGGCGCAAACTCTGGCCAACGCTTATCTGGCTATTAACCATGGGCTGGAAATCATCCCGGTCATCAACAAAATAGATCTTCCATCGGCGGACATCGTGCGCACCGAGGAGGCCATCGAGAAGGCTGTTGGGTTGGATGCGACCGACGCCATCGCGGTGAGCGCCAAGACCGGCCAGGGCGTTGCCGAGGTGCTGGAGGCGATCGTCAACCGGTTGCCGCCGCCCACGGGCGATCCCGACGCGCCGCTGCAGGCGCTGATCTTCGACTCCTGGTTTGACGCTTACCGCGGCGTGATCGTGCTGGTGCGCGTGATGCAGGGGACGATGCGCAAAGGACAGCGCATTCGCCTGATGTCGAACGGGAAGGCTTTTGAAGTTGAGTCCATGGGCGTGCTGATGCCCAAGCCGGTGGAGATAGGCGAACTCAAGGCCGGCGAGGTCGGCTTTTTTGCCGCGACGATCAAGACGGTCAGCGACACCAAGATCGGCGACACGGTCACAGACGACACCAAGCCCGCCAAGGCGCAGTTGCCCGGCTTTGAAGACATCAAGCCGATGGTCTTCGCCGGCCTCTACACCGTGGATTCGCATGAACATACGCTGCTGCGCGATGCTCTGGAAAAACTGCGGCTGAACGACTCGTCGTTTTTCTTCGAGCCGGAAAGCTCGGTTGCGCTGGGCTTTGGCTTCCGCTGCGGCTTTCTCGGCTTGCTGCACATGGAGATTATTCAGGAGCGGCTGGAGCGCGAGTACGAGCTGGATCTGATCACCACCGCTCCCGGCGTGCGCTACCACATTACGCTGACCGACGGCAGCGTAATGGAGGTGGACAATCCTTCGCGCTGGCCCGACCCCACCAACATCGAATCGATTCGCGAACCGGTAATCACGGCGAAGATTCTCACCAATGAAGAGTATGTCGGCGGCATTTTCAAGCTGGTGGAGGAAAAGCGCGGAAAGCAACTGAACTTTGAGTACGTTACAAGCACGCGCGTGCTGCTGACCTACGAGCTGCCGCTGAACGAGATCGTGCTGGACTTCTACGACCGGCTCAAGTCGGTCTCCCGCGGTTACGCGTCGCTGGATTATCAACTGGCGGGCGAGTGGGTGTCGCCCATGGTGAAGATGGATATTCTGGTCTCGGGCGAGCCTGTGGACGCGCTCTCGATTATCGTCCACAAGGACTGCGCCTACGAGCGCGGCAGGGCGCTGGTCTCGAAGATGCGCGAGCTGATTCCCCGCCAGCAGTTCGAGGTTGCCATTCAGGCCGCCATCGGAGCCAAGATCATCTCCCGCGAGACGGTAAGCCCGCTGCGCAAGAATGTGCTGGCCAAGTGCTACGGCGGCGACATCAGCCGTAAGCGTAAGTTATTGGAAAAACAGAAGGAAGGCAAGAAACGGATGAAGCGGATCGGCAAGGTGGACATCCCGCAGGAAGCCTTCCTGGCGGTGTTGCGGATCGGTGAAGACGCACAAAAATAAGCGCAAGTTTGTGATCTGATTCACAATTTATTCATCGGGATTTGTGGATAACCCAGGGTTAGAACTCGTGGATCCCACCGTTGCAGCCAACTGCCCACGAAATCGTGCACCCTCTTGATACTGATTGATAAATAAGGAGTTGCACCATCTACCAGAAAAGAACCGCCTTTGGCAAGAGGATAATTCTGAATTTTCGCGCGGAATTGACGAAAGTAATCCACAGAATTTTCCACAGGAAAGCGCGTGGGCGTGCGGAAGATTACGTGGAGTTACTAATGGGTATTCCGGCACCCTTGAGAATTCGAGCATAAACGGCAAAAGCCCCGCGATGCGGGGCTTTTGTGATTGCCTTGGTTCCGCGAAGCGTTTAGCGCCCGACGGGCGGCTTGGCGGCCGGCTTGGTGGGCTCTGGAGCTCCGGGCGGCGGAGCAGGGACGCCGGACTTCAGGTTGTAGGCATCGATGATCTGCTTGGTGATGTTGGTGGACTCGCTGGCATAGAGGACGGGATTCTGCTGCTGAGCAACGTCCAGCACCAGCGTGTAGCCATGCTGCTGCGAGTAGCCGGCAAGAACGTCATAAACCTTGGAGGCGAGACCGTTGTAAAGCTCCTGCATCTCGGCCTGGAAGTCGTTTTGCGCGTCTTCGGCGTCGCGCTGCAACAGCTTCTTCTTGTCGTCAATCGTCTTGGCGCGCGACTGCTGCTCTGCGGGGCTCAGCTTGTCGCCCTGGGCCTGGAGCTGCTTGGTCAGGCTATCGACCTCGTCGCTCAGAACCTTCAGCTGCTGGCGCTTGGGATCGTACTTCTTTTGCAGGTCGGCGAAGTTGCGCTGGCCCTCGTTGGTTTGGGCCACGGCCACCTGAAAGGCGATGACGGCAATCTTGGCTGGACCGGCAGGCGCAGCGGCGGCGGCGGGAGCAGTCGTAGTTTGGGCGGCGGCGCTCAGGACAAAGCCAGAGGCCAGAGTAGCGATGAGTGCAAGCGAGCGCTTCATGCGGATGTAAAGCTCCTTCGGAATTCCTGTGGGCCTGCCAGCGTTTCAGCGCGGACACGAGCCTGTGCCTCCTGAGAAACCTCACGGCTTCTTTTCAAAAGGTCTGAGCCGGAAGGGGCGGAGGCCGGAAAAGACGCAAACGGAGACGTCTACAGGAACTAGATGGATTATAGGAGGGCTGGC
>Ga0224526_1000140_pt1 | contig 36792 bp, 38 predicted proteins | sample CBST25metaG_FD_179878 | JGI IMG/M metagenome (GOLD analysis project Ga0224526, IMG submission 179878) | Peat soil microbial communities from Stordalen Mire, Sweden - C.B.S.T-25 | ecosystem: Environmental > Terrestrial > Soil > Wetlands > Peat | place: Sweden: Norrbotten County, Stordalen Mire...
GCCACCCGAAACTGGTGGAGACGGGCCTTGACCTGTTGGCTTTTCCGACGCTCTATTTCTACGAGACCGGCTACTCGCTCCACACGCTACGGCAAGCCAGTCGCCGCTCCTGGCGCATCGGCCAGCGGCACGCGGTGCGCGTGAAGTTCGTCACCTACACGGGCACGATGCAGGAGACCTGCCTCCGTTTGATGGGCAAGAAGATGCTCGTCGCGCTGATGATGGAGGGCAAGTTTTCGGGCGAGGGACTGATGGCGCTTGATGCCGACGAAGACCTGATGAGCGCGATGGCGCGCGAGTTGGTCGAAAAGGCCGGTGTTGGGGAATCCGCAGACTCGATCTGGAGAAACCTTGAAAAGGAACGTGGCCAGCTTGTGCCTCAGCCACCTCCGACAACCCAGCAAGAAAGCGGCCCTCTGCTCGACTTGCCGGAGTTCATGGTAGCCGGTCCGGCACCGAATCATGACGGCATCCATCTGCTAGAGCCTGTCAGGACCGAAATCAAGAACGCACCCTGGCCGGCGACTGCGGTCCCGGTGCAACTCAGTCTCTTTGGTTGAGATTGCGAAACCTCAATCCCTGGGTGACGTTTCTGGCTGCCAAGGGGCGAATCGAAGGTGTTTGGAGTTGTGCCAGGCTTCCCGGAAATGGCCGGTGCCGTTCTACCTTAACCTGCGGAAAAATGGCTGAATCGTTGCCTTTCCACTGGTTCGGGTCAAGGTCGTGGGATAAACTAACTCATTGATGCTATGAGGTGTTCCGGTGCGAATTGATCGTATCAAATTGAAGAATTACAAGAGGTTCGATGCCTTCGAGGTCGAACTCGATCCGCACTTCAATCTCTTCGTGGGCGACAATGCATCGGGGAAAACAACCCTGCTCGACGCGATCACGGTCGGTCTCGACAGTTGGTTTATCGGGATGAAGGGTGTTGGGGGGATCGGAAGCATAGATTCTGACGAGGTGCATGTACTTCCGCACCATTTCGGTGATGTCGTCACGTTTGAGAAACAGTTTCCGGCACGGATTGATTTTCAGGGATTTGTGATGGGGCGGGAGGTCGCCTGGAGCCGTGAGTTGGCCCGCGACGGAGGACGTACAACAACTGTCGGCGCCAAGGAATTAACCGCGATCGCGACGGATGTTGACCATCAGGTCCGACAAGGCGGCGCGGTGACATTGCCTCTGGTATGCACGTATGGCACCGAGCGACTCTGGTTCGAGTCGCCTCAGCGGAAACAGGCAAGCAAGAAGGAACCGAGCAAACAATCTCCGTCGCGTTTTGATGGCTATCGCAATAGCACCGCATTTGAAATCCAGGAGACAGACCTGCTCCGGTGGATTCGTTCAGAGGTTTCGGCGAGTCAGCAGCGGCAGAGCGAGACGGTGGCGTTGTCGGTCATCAAAGGGGCGATTCTCGATTGTGTCGAGGATGCGGAGGCTGTCTACTACGACGAGCGGTATCAGGATCTTATCGTAGTTATGAAGCAGTTCGGCCACCAGATGTTCCGTAATCTGAGCGATGGTCAAAGAGTCATGCTGACTCTGATTGGCGACTTAGCGCGGCGAGCTATCACGCTCAACCCTCATCTGGGGAAGGATGTTCTGAAGCTGACACCGGGTGTCGTTCCGATCGACGAACTAGATCTTCACCTGCATCCGAAATGGCAGCGGCGGGTCATTCACGATCTCAAACGGACGTTCCCGTCTATCCAGTTCATCGCTACCACTCATTCCCCGCAACTGGTTGGAGAAGCTCTGCCCGGTGAGATTCGGATACTGGCGGACGGCGCCGTTACTACACCTTCCCGGTCGTTCGGCATCGACTCCAGCCGCATCCTCGAAGAAGTAATGCAAGCAAGCCCGCGGAACGAACAAATCAAAGGTCTCTTGTCGAGGATGGCCGAACAGATTGATCGTGAAGATCTCGGCGCTGCCAAGAGCTCGCTTCAAGAGGTTGAGGATAAGCTGGGACAGGACGATCCGGAAGTCACCGGCGCCAACACGCTGATTAACATGCTGGAATCGACTCAATGAGGAATATCACGAAGGGCCGTGAGCCAGCGAGCCTCACAGAACATCGCCAGACTTCTTTCGCGGATTACGACAATTATCGGGACAAAGATACGCTGCGTACTGGCCTCGTTTCAGAGCAGCGTGGCATCTGTTGTTACTGCATGCAGCAGATACATCCTGTCGAAGGTTCGATGAAAATCGAGCATTGGCACTCGCAGCAGGATTTTTCTGGAGAACAACTCACTTACTCGAATCTTCTTGCTTCGTGCATGGGCGGGGATGGACAGCCTGAAGCGGTAAAACACTGCGATACTGCGAAAGGGAATAGGGTTCTTTCCCGTAATCCTGCTGATCCCGACCACCACGTCGAGGAACTGATCCACTATTGGTCCAATGGTAGGATTGCGTCTACGAACGCCACGCTTGATGCCGAGTTGAACAATGTCCTGAATCTTAATGTTTCGTTGCTATGCAATGGCCGACTTTCCGTCTTGCGAGCGTTGCAAAAGGCGCTAAGAATGCGTGGGACTTTCACCAAACGGCAGTGGGAGAGACTACTTGAAGAATGGAGTGGAACATCGCACACCAACAATCTGCGACCGTTCTGCGGTGTGATCGTGTATTGGATTCGAAAGAAGCTCACTCGCGCTTGAAATCTCATGCAAATAATAGTGTTTTCTGCCGCCAGGTGATGATAATTTGATGTTGGGAGAATAGTTCCAGCGAGGCCGATGATGTAGGCCTTCATACAGACAAAGAGAAAGGCCAGCAGATGCTGGCCTTTCTCTTTTGGAGAAGAGTTATGTCCAAGGGACCATTTCTCCCAGACGAATTCACTCCGACCAAGTTCTCGACCGCGGTCGAGAAAGCTGAATTCGGAAATCTCGTCCTTCGCTTCATCGAGTCCGAGTGGACGCAGGCAATCTTCACCAAAGACTTCTATCACCGCCTGTCATGCTGCTTCGGGCACATTGCTCACTGTGATCGGGCGACTTTCTATGAAACCTGGTTTGCCTCCGACTGCGACCGGTTGCGTTTCCTTGAGCACACATTGCATTGGCCATGCTGGGGCGATCCGGAGTTCACACTCTCAGATGTAGAGCGCGCCATTCAGCAAGAGATTCGCAAGCGCAATTATCTTGCTCGCTATGAACTGCGCACTGCCGAGGCGGCCCGTTCCCGCGAGATGGAAACGCTCAAGCGGCTTGAGGCGAAGTATCGAACTGTAGCCAGCGATAAGGCGGATGCAGACTCTGCACCCTCCATTTCACCACTAGCCGCACAAGAAGCAGCCAGGACAAAGATGCCCGTGCAAGCCAGCCTCTTCTAACCCCAACATGGATTGATCTTAAAATCCGCAGATAAGGAGAAAAACTGCAATGGCCAAACTTGAAGCGCAGGTTCTGCTACGAGAGTTTAACTACAACGGCGTTCGCATTCCCGATCCGGCGCCGCAGATGAGCGTCGAGCAGGTTCGCGACCTCCTCACTCCACAATTTCCGGAAATTGCGACCGCAACACTCACCGGCCCGGAAGACACCGGGACCACGCTCCGTTACACCTTCAGCCGCGCGATCGGCTCGAAGGGGTAATCCGTGCCCACGCCCGCATTGTCGAAAGAAGAACTGGTGGCGTTGCTTCTCAAGAAAGCCGCGGAACCGCCACCGGAAGCCAACTTGATCCTGGCGAGGCATCTACAGTGCAAAGAATCCTGCGATCTCGCACAAGCCGTCTCAGAGGCCATCCGGCAGTATGCGGCGCCGGGCAGTTATCGGCTCCCGACGCCACCGGAGTTGCTTCCGCCTCTGGGGTAGTAACGCTTGCACCAGCCTTCGGCCAGGCATTGCCATCGCTCGACGATGTTCGCGCCGAGTATAGCCATGAGGTCAACGCCGAACTTGTCTATGAACTCTGCGCCGCGCTGGTGCGAGAGGGACTGGGAACTGCGGAGACTTGGAAGAAATCTTGCGGTAACGCACTCGCATTCGCTCAGCACGCCATGATGAGCGCAATTGGCCCTGAGCGTTGCGATCTGCTGCAACGCAATGTAGAGTACCACCTCGAAGTGAGCGATCAACTCGGTCGCGCTGGGAGCGATGCGGAACTCGGAAGCGGACAACTGGTTGTCACCGTCGAGTGTGGCGGATCGGGGTATTTCAGGATTGGTCCGGCGCTCGATGCGCTGGAAGCGGAGGCCGAGGGGTTGGGCGCAGCATTCTATTGGGCGCTGATCTTCGCACTCTATCGCGTGATGTGGATCTATAACCACGACAATGCGCTGTTGTACGAAGAGCGGATGCGCGATTATGCCGCCGAAGACGACGCAGAGAATCAGGGGCAGTATGAGTTTCCTGAAGTGGAGAAGGCGCTGCCGGCGTGCATCCGAAAGACGCAGAAACGCGAATCTCCTGATTGGAAAGCACGGGACCGCGATCTGCTGCGCAGGTTTCGCAATGGAAAATTCAGTTCTTGGTTCGAGCGGTTGCGGCGCATTCAGCGCTTGTCGCGGCTTCCCCTCAAGCAGTCGCGGGAGTTCCTTGAACTTGGTTATTACGACGATCCTCCATTACCGTCTTTGCTTGTCGCATTCAAAGAGCATGACGCCATCACCGCCTGCTTCGACGAAGAGGGCCAGTCCATGATGGAAGGCACGGCCGAACCGACCGTGTGCGTTGTCTTTTCGCCGCGCGAACCGGAGCAAGTTCGGCACGCTATTCGAATCGTGGATCGCTTCATCGCGCTTAACTGCGCGCTATTTGAATTGGTTGAGGAAATCACGCGCTGGGAGACAACTAGCCATGCAGGTACATCTATCGATCGGGGAGAACCATCGCTTCGAGATGCATGAGGCGTTGCTGATCTATCGCGACCGGCAGAGCAGCTTCATTACGTGCCACGACGTGACCGCCAGCAAGGGTGCGCCGCCCACGCTCGGCCCTGCGCAGCCGCTCACCGTTGCATTTATCGAGTCTCTGACGCGATCCCTTAGCGGCAGCGTACAGGCCGAGGTGCTGCCGACCAATGTTCTTGCCAAGGTGGACCGCATGATCGTCTGGTGGACTCCAGCGCGGCGCCGCCAGATGTTCTACGAGAACTCCGAAGGCAAAGCCGCGAAGCTGAATGGCTGCATATTCCCGCAACCTCCATTGGTTTGGCGGGTCTCGAATGGAGAACTCAACATTCGGGCACTCACCGAGAGCAAGCGGCCCGATAGTTCAACGAAAGTTGCCGTCGCGCCCTTTTGGAATCTTTCGGACGATGGGCGCGTATGCACCGGGACCATGCGACGCCCGGACAGTGCGTCGGTTGCGTCGATTCCAGCCTGGGAGCGAGGCTTCTACGAGAGCGCCTTCACTCACGCCAATGTTGGCCGCCTCACGCGCCATGAAGGTGGATTCGATGGGCTGTGGAGTGGCCTGACTGGCAAGCGCCAGAAGTTCCCAGTCGAATCACTCATCGTCTTGCCTCAGACGCTCACACAGTTCGTGCGCGGAGAGAGGGGCTGATATGCGTATCGAGCACACGATTCCAAGCGATCTGCTGGGCCAAAAGCCGGTGCGTGTACTGGTTGTCGGCGCGGGCGGGACCGGCAGCGCCATCGTCATGGGCCTGCCCTATCTCGACCAAGCGATGCGGGTCTGGGGCCGGTCATCAGGACTCGAAGTGGTCATGATGGACGCCGACACGGTTTCGGAGACAAACTGCGTACGCCAGCCATTCTCGGTATCCGACATCGGGCAGAACAAGGCGACCGTTCTTATCAATCGCATCAACCTGTTCTGGGGAACGCGGTGGCGGGCCGAGCCGACTTATTTCGATGAGCAGACCTTCGACCGGATCAATGACCGGTCCATCGATCTACTGATTGGCTGCGTGGACACCAGAGCAGCGCGAAGCGTCATTGCGCGCGCGCTGACCAAGACCAGGAACCGCACTGCGTACTGGCTCGATCTCGGCAACAACGCCGCCAGTGGCCAATTCGTTCTCGGTCAGCCATTGAACGCGCGCAATCGCCGGAAGGCGGCGCGATTGCGCACGGTCAGTGAGCTTTATCCAGAGATCATTGACGCCGAAGGTGGCGAAGATCCGCTGCCCAGTTGTTCTGCTGTCGAGGCACTGGACCGTCAGGAACCGTTCATCAACCAGACACTCGCAATGAGTGCACTTGCGATGCTGGCGCGCCTTTTCCGCTATGGAATGCTTACGCATCATGGCGGCTTCTTTAACGCTCAACGTGGGGTCATCAGTCCTTTACCTGTCGATCCGCATCTTTGGTCGAAGACGAGAAGACGTGCCAAGTTTGCATCTGCATCGTTCAAGCAGAATTGATGCGTCGTTCCTGTGCAGGATGTATGGTTGGAGAGTATCGGAGGCTCTCCATGGGAATAACTCTCGACCATGCCATAGCTATCGAGGCAAAAGCTATGGTTGCACTTGCCTTTCGTAATGGGCCGATTGAAGCCTTGCACGCGGGAAAACCGTGCGCGGTTTGCAGCGGAGATCCGGCGGTATCTCACATCTCCGACAAGGAGATGAAGGCCATCATGAAGTCTGCCGTAGATACTGTTTACCGTCTCCTTTGGCAGCGAGAGAACGATTCAAAGCACTATCTGGAAAACCTAGCGCTGGGGGAGCGATACACCGCGCGCTGGGATGATCCAGAAATCAAGGAGCCCCGCGGAAGGGGATTCCCTCCTGAAACTCATAATCCATGAGGAGGATTTTCAATGTTCAAAGAACTTCTACCTGTCCTGCGCGACCGCGCGGTGTTGCTCACAGTCACGCTGGTTGATGCCGATCAGATTCGGGTGAACATTGTGCCGAAGAAGCTCAAAGACGGCGACAATGACGCTCTCACCACCCCACTCAGCGTCACCGGCACCGCCGAAGACCTCGACGCCGAGTTGTCCACGACAATCATCAGCTTCGTCGGCTCCCATCTCCAGATGAAGAACACCCTGGAGAAGGCCAAGGCCGAGATGGATGCGGCTTCCAAGGCTGCCCAAGCCGAAGCACGCACAAAGTCCAAGACATCGGCCAAGACAGCGCCGCCGAATACGGAAGTCACTCAGTATGCTCCGACCGCCAAGCCTGCCGAACCAGCGAAGCCCGCTCCCCAGAAGCCCGCAAGCCTCTTCGATATGCCGGCACCGGCGGCCACAGTCGGCGTTACGCCTGCAGAATCCGACGAAGACCCTGGATTTGCAGAGATCGACGATGACGAACCATTGGAAGATCCCGAAGAACTGGACGATGCGGCCTGACGGCCAGCACTTCACTCTTCAAGAGGGATGCGGATAGCTAGCCATGCGTCTGAACCTGTGGGGAAATGCCGATAGTGTTGATAATGAGCGCAACGGGCTGTCACCACTTCAGCCAGTCGGTATTCCAAGAATACGTGCGCTAGATTCCGACGCTCGGATCGACTTCCCGCTTCAGAACGCACTCAGCACCCAAAAGGGAAGCTGTTTCTTCCGGAAACCTAAATATCAGGTCCTGCGCGTGAAAACCTGTGTCGCTTAACAATGCGTCATGGGAACAACCATGGCGGCTATTGGGCCGAGGTCCTGAAAGCCCTGTAATGACTCTGCATCCACTTCGTCGGAGATTTATCGTCGGCCCGTATCTTCAGCATCTCGATCAGCTGCGCATCGTGAATGATGAGGATGACCTTTTTCTCTGTTCCGGAATCATTCCAGACGGCGAAGGTCTTCTTCATTAGCTCGAGCGTCGGCGGCTTCCGAGTAACAATGAAACCCAGTCTCCCCAGCCGACTGCCAAGATATGTGGCTGTCTGAGCGATCGCCGCCATACCGAGATCATCCGTATTCTTGATTTCGAACATAAGCACAAGGCCGTCGTGATTTGTTCGTGCATACGCCCAGAATGTCTCGTCCGAGTCGTTTGTGAATATGATGTCTCTTCGTTCCGTCCCGTCGATGGTTCTGACTTCCGGTCTACCGTCGATGAGTTCCGGAGCGAAGAGAAAATTGAGAATCTCCAGGACGAGATACTGGTAGGCAGTCGCGTCTTCTCTTCCTGCCGGCGTAGTTGAGAGGCGGTCTATCAGGACCGCGGCACGCATCTTGGCCTGCTCGTCGATATATTCCATAGAGGGTTGCGCATCGCCAGCATGTTGCTCTCGATTCTTTACGTAGCGATCAATGATTGTGACATCCTGTCGCGTCACGTTCGCAACATCCAGTTTGGCAGAACGCAAAACTGGCTTCGCGCCCTGACCGCTCTTTGTCACGGTCTTTCTCCGAGCCTCCATATAAGCCCGAAAATCGCGCTGCAAAAAATCGTCGTAGTTGATCCACGGAAGCGCCCGCACTATTCGCCGGGGAACAAATAGAACGGGGGCATCGTCCACCGGACTCACCGGAAGGTCAACGTAGGAATCGACCCATGATTGTGTCGTCTCTTCGTAAATGTGCGGAAGGGGTAAGCCTCTCCGTAGTGGCACGCCCCATATCTCGGCCTGCCTCTGTGTGTACTCGATCAAGTATCCTTTCAAAACGTTGGCGCTTATGTCGCTGATTCTGTCCGGACCGATACCGGAAGCGAGAAGCTGCATTTCCTCAATATGCAATACGCCACGCTCCTGCAGGCCGGGCGAAGCTTTGAGGGTTTCGATGATGAGGTCTCTGAGATATCCGCCCAGACCGGAACCACGTTTCCCCGATTTCGTATAGCCAAGGCCGATTGCCGCGACTTCTGGGAAGTCAAAAATTTCATCCGCGATGTCTAGCCTTCCCGAAGAGACCGCCCTGACTCCTGCATTGAAATGGTCTGTGATGATCTGGTGCAGGCGCCGCAACTCCTCATCGCGGCTCTTGAACATCAAGAAAGGGTCGATACCCAAAGGGAGATCAATGCCTATCCTTGGAATCACGAAATCCACATCGTATTGAGATACGCCCTCGAGCAGCGGATCTGTGGGCTTTCGGGTCACGATTATTCTCCGCTCCCGAGAGCAAGCTGCCTGCGCTTCTCGTCTTTCACGATCGGCGGCCCGAGCCTCTTAAAACGCTCGAAATCAAAATTTGAGTCGTTAAATCCCAGACTGACCATCCATTTCGGGCTTGGCGCCTGCCCCATTCTCCTCTGCAACACGTCCTTTGAGAATGATTCCTGGCCTTCTGAGAGCAACTGCATCGCTGCAAGGATGGTGTTCAGCTCATACAGAATGCCTGCGTGGACTGCGGCCTCTTCTTTCTTTTTGGCGCGGTAACGGTCGAGGCTTTGAATAACGGCGCGCAAAGCAAGTACAACATCAGGATAAACAGGATTATTTCCGGCGGCTACAAATTCGTGAGTCCGCCTGAGGTATGGATCATCACCCACGATGCGTTTTGCATCTGAAATGATGAAATTGGTCTCTTCCAACGCTCTATCGGTGACTTCGAGCAGAGATTTCCCCTTGGCTAGTTTATCGATCTCCTCGTAAAAGCCGTTTGCGTGGTCACGTAAATCACGCGCAGCAGCGTCTTTTGCGGCAGCCTCTGGCATCAACTGAGAGAGCACCATAAGGCTTCTTTCCGCCTCTTCTTTATGATGGCTCAAGGCCTCCCATTCCTCTTCCTCCTCGGAAAGTTTTTTCTTTCCAGAACGACTTAACACTCTCGTTTTGTTAGCCATGTGTGTGACTCCGATCTCGCAGCATCAAATGCGGTCCAAGACTCACAAACATGATACAACCGAAAGCAACAGGTTCCGGTTGGACGTAACCCCTTCAACGGGAATAGTTTGCTCAGCGGACTAAGGCCTCCACCTCCATGAGCACATCATCGCCGTAACGCTCGGGGAGCTACTCTTTGGTCTTGAGCTTTCCGTCGTTTTCGCGAATGAACGCCTCGATCTCAGGAGCGCTGGCAAGAATGCGAAGCCACTGTTCCTTGTAGAGGGTGACGGGGAAACGTCCCATTCCGTAGAGGGATACGGCGCCCTTCTCGCTGACCTTGAGACTCAACCCTGCTGAATCCTTGCTCTTGAGCTTTGCGTTTTCTGCCCGCAGGCGCTCCAACTCGGCTTTCATTTCCGCTTCGTTCATGCCGTCTCTCCCATTCTGTTTTTCGCTTCTACCGTCTCACTGCGCACTGGTTGTGCCAAGCCGCAAGGTTCAGCAGCGCCGGCCAAAAGCGCCTCTATCCGCTCGACTTCGAGCCGCCTGAGTTTCGCGGTGCTGGACCACTGCTCCATCCGTTCAGCATCCGTGGAGAAATCGGCGGAGATCTCCATCCACCGGTTCTCGTTCTCACGTGCCGCCTTGAGCGCGGCCTGAAGCAGCTCGATTTGCTGATCCCTTGATGAATTCATTCAGGAATCAGTTTATATCGCCGTCGCTGTTCCGCCCCAAAGCGGCCAGCACGGCACCCCAACGCATTCCCGAATGGATGGCCGACCGGCTATTCTTCGCACCCGAACCATTATTCCTCCTGAGGTAATTCCAAATGAAACCATCCAAGCTGTATGAGGCGCTTCATGCGCTGATCGGCGAACGTGTGCCTCTGCATATCTGGGGCGCGTGCGGCGTCGGCAAATCGCAAATCGTCGCCCAAGTCGCGGACGATCTCGACTTTGATTTCCTGGACGTTCGCGCGGTACAACTCGATCCGGTTGATCTGCGGGGACTGCCGCGCATCAAGGATGATCAGACTCAATGGGTGCCGCCCAAGTTCCTTCCCACTGCCGGGAAGGGCATTCTCTTTCTCGATGAGCTGACGTCGGCGCCGCAGATGACGCAGGCCGGTTGCTACCAACTGGTGCTTGACCGCAAACTCGGCGAATACGTGCTCCCTGACGGGTGGGTCGTCATCGCCGCCGGCAATCCAGCCTCCGAGCGGGGTGTGCATTTCTCGATGCCGCGGCCGTTGCGGAATCGATTTGTTCATCTGGAACTCGAAGCCGACTTGAACGACTGGTGCAAGTGGGCCGTGGGCGCGGGCGTGCGGCCGGAGATCATCGCCTTTCTGCGCTTCAAGCCAGACCTGCTGCATACCGCCGATGCCACCTCGGATGCCAACGCTTGGCCCACTCCCCGCTCCTGGGAGATGGCCTCCAATGTTTTGCGCGGCATTGCCAACCGGCAGAAGACTACGTTCCTTTCTGGTGCAAGCGAGCTCGAGGCGCAGTTGCTCGACGGGACGGTTGGGCCTGCGGCTGCCGCTGAGTTGATTGCATTCTTGCGGCTCTTTCGGCAGTTGCCGTCGATCGACGAGATTCTGCTCAACCCGGAGACGGCGCCGCTTCCCACTGAGACATCGGCGCAGATCGCAATTGCCACTGCGCTGGGGCGAGCCATGACTGACAACTCGGTGGCCAGAGGACTCAAGTACCTCGACCGTATGCCGACCGAAATGCGCGTCATGGCGATGCGCGATGCGGCGGCGCGGGACAACGCCATTACCCACACACCGGAGTTTGTTCGCTTCGGCGTGCAACACTCGGAGGCCATTCAATGATTACCGAACGCGCAATGCTCGCCGCCGTCCACATCAGCATTTGGACGGCCGTCAAGCACGACCGCAAGATCAGCCGCGACGTTGCCGACCAGCACGGAGCGCACCAGGGCGCAGGCCGCTACAACAAGCAGTTGCTGCGCGGCGCCGACAAGCTCGACGAACTGCGCACTCTGGCGGGGCAGGTGCGGCAGCACTTCTATAAGATCACGTTGCCGTGGTCCGACGAGGGGTTTCGGCTGCTGCCGTCGAACCTTTACTTCGACTTGACGGCCCGTATGCGCGAGTTCGAGGCCAGCTTTGAGCAGGGCGTGGAGAGCTTTCTTCAGGTCTATCCGCAGTACATCGAACAAGTGCGGCCAGAGTTGAATGGCCTGTTTCGAGAGGAAGACTATCCTGCCGCCGACAAACTGCGCAAGAAGTTCGGCGTGAAGCTGGAGATACTTCCCATCCCGACTGGTAACGACTTTCGCGTGCAGATGTCGGCCGAGGAACAGGCGCGCGTTGCCCGCGAGATCGACGCCAATGTTCGCGAGTCCTTGACGCGCGGCACCGAGGATTTGTGGAAGCGGCTCAGGGACGTGGTTTCGCACATGGTGGACCGCTTGAACGAGCCGGAGTCGCGGTTCCACGCGACAATGGTCACGAATGTCTTCGACCTGGTGGAGTTGCTGCCGCGCTTGAACGTGAATGGCGACGCTGACCTGAACCGTTTCGCCGAACAGATCAAGCAACGGCTGTGCGGCTTTACGGCGCAGGACCTCAAGAAGCACGACCTGCTGCGCGTGGCCACGGCAACCGATGCCGCCGAGATCGTTGCCGAGATCGACAGCGTTCTGCGTGATCGCGAAGCCAGTGTGCCGGAGGAAGCACCGGGCGCTCCAACAGTCGATGACATCCTCTCCCGTATGTCTGCGTACATGGAGGTGCCACTGGCGGCATGAGACTAGCGGCAAACTATGGACCGAGTGGCGCGGACTGGTGTCAGAGCAGAGCCAAAGAGGTCAAACGGTGAAGGTCTCGTCGTGACCATGGTTTGCGAGATTCGCAGTTCTATAACTGCAAAAAGCGTCTTTGCGATGACGAGGCAGGGAAGCTTGTAAAGAGCCAGGCGAGCAGCCGAAGCCCCCATCGGAATATTGTCCGCAGACCAAGCTACTTCTGAACAAGGGCCGCGACCTTCCGGTTTCATCGCGTGTCTTCCCGCTACCAAGTCTTTGTCGTGGGTCAGCTATTGGTATTGCAATTCGCCTTCACGCAGGCCGCTGCCTTGTGGCACACTCGTCGCTTGCTTGAATTGGAAGTAGATGGAATGCTTTGGCCTGAGCGTTATCTGAGGCCATAGTTCGACCACTTGCCCCCGCGCAAGTTGGAAGCGCCATTGCTGAGCCAAAATGGCGATCAGCAGGACACCTTCCATCATCGCGAAATGCTCGCCGATGCAGACACGCGTCCCGGCGCCAAAAGGATAGAACGCAAACTTGGGTCTGTTTGTGGAGGCTTCTTCAAGCCACCGATCCGGATCGAAATTTTCGGGATCGGGCCAAAAGCGCGAGTCGTGATGCGTGGCATAAGGACTCATCAGCAACTGTGCGCCCGGCGGTACATCGACTGGGCCAAGCCGGTAGGATGCCACCGCTTCACGCGTTATCATCCATGCCGGTGGATATAGGCGTAACGATTCGCGGAAGACCCTGCCCGTATACTTCAGGCGAGGCACGTCGTCGAGCGTGGGAAGCCGGCCGCCGAGCACTTCGTCAAGCTCCATTCGAAGCGTGGCCTCAACCTCCGGATGCTGTGCCAGCAGGAACCATGTCCAGGTCAAAGCATTGGCAGTCGTTTCATGGCCGGCCAGGAACAATGTCAGCGATTCATCGAGAAGCAATTCGTCCGGCATGTACCCGGTTCCCATGTCGTCGTGCGAATTCATCAACATCGACAGCATGTCGTCATATTGCTCGGGGTGCATCCTATGATCTTCGATCACCTTTCGCAGTACCGGCTCAAATGCGCACCGCTCCTGAGCGCCACGCCTTTCAACCCAGCGGCGATAGGGAGGGATGAGCAGCGCGGCCGGACTATTCAATGCGAGAAAGAGCTGGAGCGCCCGGGTGAGGCTTTCGCCAATCTCCTTCGCATCGCTTAGTACATCGGCGCTAAACAGGGTGAGACCCACGATCTGTAGCGTGATCCGCATCATTTCCCGGTCAATGGCATACCGCTGGCCGTGCATCCAGTCCTTGCACATTGCAGAAGCGCATTCGACCATGACTTGCGCATAGGAGGATAGTCGCGCGCTGTGGAACGCCGGCTGCACCAAGCGCCGTTGCCGGCGATGCAATTCACCTTCGCTGGTCAACAGCCCATTGCCCAGAATCGGCTTAGACGCACGCAGTCCACGCCCCTTGATGAAGTTCCAGTCATGCGTTACAAGCACGTCGCGGATGAGGTCGGGATGGTTGATCTGGATGAGCTGGCGCGAACCCAGATGGAGGACTTTTATATCCACCCCGCGCCTCCCCGCATCGGCAAGGTATTCAAGCCGATTGCGGCGCAGCTTCACAATTTCTCTCAAGCCACCCACCGATTCAATGTTGTAGTTCAAGTTATTCATATGGTTCTCTCTGAACTCGATTCTAGGAAGGCGCGGCAGTCGTGGGGTCAACGGCTGCCGCTCTGTCGATGGAGGGTAATCCCGCTAGCGGGTTCTGGTAGCGGAGCTGTGCGGGCCAGTGCGGGCGATCGTAGCGGCTCCCGTGCCGCGTCCGGAGACCGTGCGGTTGGCGCTCTGCCCGTTCGGACCCGTCGCCGTGGACGAACTGCCGCCTGCATAGCGCGAGGTGTTCCGCGTAGCCGTGTTGCCGTTCGGGCCGGATGTTGTAGCTGTTACGTTGCCAGTGCCGCGGCCTGTGACGGTGCGGTTGGCGCTTTGTCCGTTCGGGCCTGTCACTGTGGTTGAGTTGCCACCCGCATAGTGCGAGGTGGAACGGTTTGCCGTGCTACCGTTGGGGCCGGTCGCGGTTACGTTCGTCTGGCCGCCGCCGCGAGTCGCGGTGCGGGTTGCTGTTTGTCCGTTCGGACCTGTGCTGGTGCCTGTGTGTGTGGTTTGGGCGACAAGCGTTGACGTGCAAAGAGCGAATGTGGCGATGGCAAGTGCGATTGATTTGGAATTCATTGAACTCTCCTTATGGCTAAGATCTCGGCCGATTTCTTACCGTACCGACTGACCTTATGAACCTAAGTATGCGGCAACAGTTGTGCTCTGAAGTGTAAGGAAGTGTAGGACCTGTTTGGAGGCTAAGTTAGAGACCGCAGCTATGCCGCAGGTAGATATAAACGCACAGTTAATCCTGAGCAATCTTTGCGGTTTTCGGCGCGAATCTTGCCATGATGGAGAGTGGCAACTCTCTGCGAGATGGAGAGCCCGAGCCCCGTCCCTCCCTCTTGCCTGTCTCGCGATTCGGAAACCCTGTAGAAAGGGTCGAAGAGAAATGGAAGTGCCGCATCGGGCACACCAGGGCCGTTATCCACGATGGAGATATCGCATTGCCTGCGTCCCGATGCATTTGTCGAGGTGCCTGCCGCGATTGCGACAGTAGTACCGGGTTCGGTATATCGCACCGCGTTGCGAACAATGTTTTCGATGCAACTATGGAGAAGATTCGAATCTCCCCACACAAAGCAATCGTTCTCGACATGAACGGTCACTTGCTTATCCGCATTCTGCACCTCGAAGGCCGCCTCATTCGCAATCCCTTCCAGCATCCGCCTCATGTCGACTTTTTCCATGGCGGGCTGCGAGGTTTCGAGATCAAGGCGGGTGAGCAAAAGGACCTGGCCGATCATGGTGTTCATTCTGTCCAGATCAACCTGCATCTGCTCCAATACGTCGCCTTCTCCGCGGCGCATGAGTTCGAGAGAAACGGAGAGGCGAGTCAAGGGAGATCGCAATTCGTGTGAGATGTCCGCCAGCAACTCTTGCCGCTTCTGAATAAGGATTTGAATGCGATCCGCCATCTGATCGAAGGCCCGTGCTGTATCGGCGAGCTCATCGTCGCGAGGCGCGATCACAGGCATGACCCTCGTCGTGAGATCGCCGGCCGCGAGCCGCAACGCAGCCATTTGCAGCGCGCGAATCGGCGCAACAATATGGCGTGTGAGGAAAAAACAGAACACTCCTGCAACCAACAGGGCTAATAGCAGGCGGCTGAAGAGCGGAAAGATAAAGGTTCCATCCACAAAGCGTCTTATTGGATGCACCTCGATCACAAAGGTGAATCTTCGCTGGCCGTAACTAACGGGAGAAGCTGCGGTCCAAATCCTTCCCAGGCGAAGTGTCGATTCTCCAGTGCGGAGGCTCTCTTCCAGCGCTCTGCCAATATGCGCGGGAAGCGGGCGGCCAAGGACATCCTGTTGCCGCTCGTCCAGAAGGCAGGCCTCCATTCCAGACGAATCGCGGAGCGTGTCCAGGTACCGCTCCAGGGCAGGCTTTCCGCCTGTTTCATAAAAGTCGACCGCGCTGTGTGCGTAAAGGTCCTGGGTCAACCGCGCCCAGCGGCGCCCGACCGGTTGGGACCCCGTATAAATGGTAGCGATCAGAACCAGGAACGAGCCGACGGTAAGCGTGAGCCAGAACCATCCGAAGATCTTCGCATACAGAGTCTTGAAGGCTTTCATGATTCTTCGGCCTGTCCGGTGTAGATATAGCCCGTTCCCCGCAGGCTGCGAATGCGCTCTTGATCGCGATAAGTCGTGCCCAGTTTCTTGCGCAGATTGCTGATATGGTTGTCGACACTGCGATCGAACGGAGCGATGGGGCGGCCAAGACAAACCTCGGCGATTTCATCCCTGGAAACAACCTTGCCGGCTGACCGCGCCAACACCAAGAGAATGTCAAACTCAGCCCCGGTCAGCGGAACCTCCTCTGACTTCTGAAGCACTCTCCGGGTAAGTGAGTAAATTTCAAGATCGCCTATACGGACAGCTTGCGGTTGCGGGGCTTGGCGGACATTGCGCTTCAGGATCGCACGGATGCGCGCTACCAATTCACGCGCGTTGAATGGTTTCGGGAGGTAGTCGTCCGCTCCAGCTTCAAGGCCGGCGATGCGATCTGCCTCATCGCCGCGGGCCGTCAGCATGATGATTGGAACTTCGGAGGTGGCGCGAATCTTTCGCAGCACGATTCGGCCATCTCCGCCTGGAAGCATCACGTCCAGTACGATCAGAGCGAATACTTCCTCGGTTGCTTTGCGCACCCCGTCAATGGCGGTGTGCACGGCGGTAACTTCAAAGCCATCCATCCGCAGCAGGCGCTGCAAGGATGCACATAACTCCGTGTCATCGTCCACCAGAAGGACACGAGTCAGAACTGCACCCTGGCGAGGAGCGGTATCCTGCTCGCCAGGCATAGAAGTCGTAAGTGCAGGTTGACCAGGTCTAAGCTTCACCACAGGGAACACTTTGCCCTCACGTTCATACTAATTTCCCGCGGCCCTTTTACGAAGCTGAATTGCGCTGATGGTTGGATATCCGCTGCTGCCAACGGTATTGAAGAGCGGCCCCTTGGCGGCGACAAACTGACCGGCGCTGACAGCGCTGAACGATGCCGGGCTGAACCCAATGAAGTCCGTTGTCGCCGCGGTCTGCACACCCATCTGTTGAATGATCGGGCGTGCTCCGGTGAGCAGTCCGGACAGGCCATTGATCGTGAGCGAAGAATTTGCTGCGTTGACCGACGCAACCTGGCCGATTAGCTGTGAGGACTCGAGGTAAGCAGTGCCAGCCGTGAAGGAGGGAGCGGAGCCGGTTACGAGGTTCGATCCGACATTGACGACGAGCTCCTGTCCTGTCAGCAGATCGAGAGCGCTCGAAAAGCTGGCTCCGGAAGTTCCCGGATAGACAGCCGTGCCGACGGCGTACTTGGTTCCCGAAGGCAATGAGACGGTGGCAATCTGGCCAGGGGTAAGGGACGAGACATTGATGCTTCTCTGCACAAGAAGCTGTACGGTAGGAACGGCGGCGGCGGTATCGGTGCTGAGAACAAGCCCCTTTACTTCCTGAGCTCCGGAATTGCCGGCATACGAGATGGCATTGAGTGACAACGCTCCGTTGCCTAACAGGCTTAGGTCGGTAGTTACAACTTGTCCGACAGATAAGCAGGATGCGCCCGCGGTCGAGCAAACCGACGTGGGGTAGTTATACGTGGTTGCGCTGCTGCTGGTAAGCACAAGCGAATCGCCGAAGGCAGTGGTGATGCCTATCTGGTTGCCGCTGATGCTGCTGATGGTTCCAAACACATTGTCGATCTTCGCCTGCTCAGATGAACTGCTCGACGGCTGAGGCAATACGGATAGGTTGATCGATGTGCCATTAGCCAGAGTTACAGATAAGTCGCTTTGCAGCAGATCGGGAATACTAAGATCGAGGTTCAAGCCGGTGGTCGAGTTTGCCGCGACGGTAACCGGAAACACTCCGCTTGAAATGGTGACGCTCGCATTGTTGAGAGCTGGAACAATCGTACAGATTGCGCCAGCCGCACAGGTTTGACCTGCGACCGTGATGGCCGAGGGCCTGTTGTTCTCGATTGTTACCTGGGGGTTCGCAAGCGTCATCGTCATGCTGGTATACGTTCCGGAGTCGATGACCGTCGAGGCGAGAAACCCGGTGTCTGTCACCAACTGGGCCAGATCGACAGTCACAGGGCGCGGCAGAAGCGAGACGTTGCCGGGTTGCAGCACTGCGCTTGTGATTTGAACCTGAAACGACAGGACAGTAATTTCTGTGGGCGGCGTATCGGTCACAACCAGGTTGACCGTCGCATTGGCAGTCGGAGTCGGAGTTGAGGAAGATTGGCCCGTCGATCCGGCCACACATCCGCATAGAGAGATGCCGGCAACGAGTCCAATACCAGCTATCACGATTCTTCGCATGTACATTGCATTCTCCTTAGTCCACGAAGCTCAATCGCTTCCGGCAGTTTCGTTTCTATCAGGAATTGGGCATGAGGAATGTATGGAAGTGCAATGCTGAGCCGACACTTCCATACATCGCTTGGATCGCAACGGTGTTATCACAGAAGTGCGGTCGGTGTAGGCGATCCGCATTTGGAGGAGACGATGAAAACACGATGGGGAATTATTGCCGGAGTCTGTGCTCTCGGTATTGCACTGGCAGCTTCCGCGGGCACTTTCCAGGACCAGGACGGATGGATGCAGAGGCGTGTCTCGGGGCTGTTCATTCATAGGATAGAACAGCAGTTGAACATCACAGACGCACAGCGCATGCAGATCAAGACGATTTTGCAGACCGAGAAGCCGGCGATTCTGGCGCTGGCCGAGCGTGCTCGACAGGAGCGCATGGAACTTGCCTCCAGGCCGACATTCGATGAAGCGCATATTCGATCCTTTGCGCGGCAGCACGAATCCACGGTGGAAGACGCACTGGTAGAGCGAGAGAAGGTGCGAACCGAGGTACGGCAGGTTCTCACACCGGAGCAGCAACAGAAGGCCGAGCAGGTTCGAGAGGATCTTCGCTCCCGGTTCTTCGAACGTCTGGCGACCGTCGGAGACCAATTGTAGCGACAGCTCACACGTCGAGGCGAAGTGATGGTGATTTGACTCTTGCTTGGCCATGCGCCCGCCTCAGCAGCAGAACGCAATGGCGATAGCCACAGAGGAAGGAAATGATGACGGCCCAAAGGACGATTGCCGTTGCATGCACGGTTGCGGCAATGATTCTCAGCTTGCCGGGATACGCCCAGACAATTCGGGAACGGATCCGCGAGCGCAGGGAGGCGAGGGATCAGAGGGTCAATCCGGCTTTTTCCGCCAAAGGCGATCTCGCCCTTGCGCGCCCGGTTGAGATCCGCATTGACGGAATCAGGCGCTCTTACCTGGTCGAAGCGCCGAAAGGGCCGGGACCTTTTCCTGTTGTTGTATTGCTGCATGGAGGCACTGGGGACGCCGAGCAGGTGTGGCGGCAGACCAGCTTGCCCACGCTCGCCCGGAGCGATGGATTCATTATCGTGGCCCCCAACGGTCTGAACAAGCACTGGAATGATGGGCGGGGAACGACGCTTGGCGGTGTGGCCTCGAAGGCTGACGACGTAGGATTTCTCAAGCGCGTCATCGCGGATGTGATCGCGAAGGATGGAGGCAACCCAAAGGCCGTCTTCATGATGGGCGTCTCAAATGGCGGATTTATGACCATGCACTTCGCCTGCCAGTCCGGCAGCCTGCTGCGCGCGGCCTCCTACATCGCCAGCACCTTGCCCAATGCTGAAGAAGCAAACTGCACCGCCCCGCCAATGCCGTGGCTTGCGATGAACGGGACCGCCGACCCGATCATCCCCTTTGACGGAATGAAAGCTGGGACCGTGAAGAATGGGGAGCCGCAGCCGGAACTGCTCTCCGCCGACGCGACCTTTGACTTTTGGGCGGTGCGCGATCATTGCGGGGCGTTCGTCTCGAAGACCAGCCTGCCGCATCTGAACCCTGCCGACCCTACAACAGCCGAGGAGCGCGTTTGCAAAGGCGACGGCGGCCTGCCTTCCGTTCAAATTGTTTTTCAGGGCGGCGGCCACTCCTGGCCCAACCTGCAATACGCTGCATTCATCCAAGGACTCCTGGGCTACTCCAATCAGGATGTGGATGCCGGACAGGCAATCTGGAGTTTTTTCAAGGCAACGCTGTAGGCGGACCGGCTGCGTGGGGGCCAGCAGTTCGGCGAGGTCGGCCATATCTTCGCACCACACCGATTGCGTAGCCCGCGATATCTCGGCCCCTGCCTTTCAAAGATGACCTCCAAACGGTATACACGATGACAACTTGTGGCTACAGAGATGACAACTTATGCTTCAAATCACACACGAGACACCAGCATCCATTCGCATTCAAAAGGCGCGCACTGCTTTATTGCTTGATCATCCGTTTTTTGGCTCGCTCCTGTTTCGCTTGAAGGGGCGAGAGCAGCGATCGATTCCAACCATGGCGACTGATGGCGTGTCGCTCTACTACAACCCTGAGTTTGTCGATACGCTGAACTCGGCAACGCTGGCCGGGGTGCTGGCCCACGAGGTCATGCACCCTGCGCTCCAGCATCATGTACGGCGTTCCGGGCGCAATCCAAAGCGGTGGAATGAGGCGTGCGACTACGCCATCAATCCACTGCTGCTCGACGCTGGCCTCAGTCTGCCGAACGGCGTTCTTGTCGATCACCGTTTTCGCGGCATGAGCGCCGAGCAAATTTACAACTTGCGCGATGCAGAAGCACAGCCGCGGCCGGGTGGCCAGGACAGTTCAAATGACGGTGCCGGAGCTGGCACGGGCCAAACGTCAGAAAACACCGACAACTCGGATGAGCCAACTGCGCCAGAGACAGAAGGCGGCATCGGCCAGGTGCTTGATGCACCTCTGCCGACCGACGAAACACCAAGTGCGGAAGAGCAGGCGCGAGAGTGGAGTGTTGCCGTCAATCAGGCAGTCACGCTATCTAAGCAGGCAGGCAAGGCTCCAGCGGGTTTGGCCCGCACTCTCGAAGGAGCCGCAGAGGCAATGGTGGACTGGCGCGAACTGTTGCGTCGGCTCTGGTCCGACACCATCCCTGCGGATTCGAGTTGGATGCGGCCCAACCGCCGCCACATCTGGAACGGGCTCTATCTGCCAGGGGTTGTGCGCGAGGGCGTCAGAGAGATTGCCATCGCTGTCGATTGCTCAGGCTCGGTGAATGGCCGGTTGTTGCGTCTCTTTGAGGCTGAGGTCTGCTCGATCCTCGAAGGCCAGCGGCCACAGTGCGTTCATGTCTTGTACTTCGACACCGAGGTTCACAAAGTTGAAACCTATCAAGCCGGAGAGCAGGTTCATCTCAATCCCGTCGGCGGCGGAGGAACCGACTTCGGTCCGTGCTTCGACTGGCTGGAGGAGCACGGCATTCAGCCGCAGACTCTGGTCTTCCTGACCGACCTCTACGGGGCGTTTCCCGACAACGCACCAAACTATCCTGTGCTTTGGGCATCAACTGGCGGTCGACATGCGCCCTTTGGAAGCGTTGTTCCCATGCAAGCGGCATAGCCAATGCTTGGCTCATCGGAACTAACCTGCTACGGAGCACCCCATGAACAAGCAGTTCTTCATCTTTACCGATGGCTCGGCCATCGGCAACCCAGGCCCTGCTGGCTGGGCCGCTATCGTGATCCACGGGACAAGACGGCAGGAGATCGCTGGATCGGCCCCGTGGTCCACCGTCTCTGAAATGGAACTACGTGCCGCGGTCGAGGCCCTGCGCCTTACGCCAACCGGCGCGAGAATCGAGCTGCGCTCAGACTCGGAGTTGCTGATCGACGGAATGCGGTTCCGGGTCTTTCGCTGGCAGCAGTTTGGCTGGCGCAACAGCCGTGGCTTTGAGTTACAGCACCAGGAACTTTGGCGCGAGTTGATCCTTCTCAATACGCGGCGAACAATTCGCTGGCGATGGATCAGAGGACACAGTGGCCATCCAATCCAGTCCCGTGTCGATGCGCTTGCCTACCAAGCTGCTAGAGCAGCCACCGTTCAGGAACGAATTGCCGCTTGATGCCGCTGGCAGACCGCAACTCCAGTGAGGGAGAAGACCATGGCAACGATTGCCGAAACAAATTCGCTTTTTGAGATCGACGCAGAACTGGACGGCCTTCTCGATGAGATTGAGGAGCAAACTGCACAGGGCGGCGAACCTACCGAGGAGATCGTCGCCCGTTTCCAGCAATTCTGTTCGGCTCACGGTGAAAAAGTAGACCGGATCGGGCGCTTCCTGCGCCGGATGGAGGCGCGTGAGATGTTTTGCCGCGCCGAAGCCATACGTCTCGGCGACCGGGCACGAGCCGCGGCCGGCAGGGTGGAGCGAACGAAGAACATGGTGCTCTACTACCTGATGAGCCGTGACCTTAAAGCAATTGAAGGGCGAGAATTCACTCTACGCGCCCAGAAGAACAGCCAGGATTCCGTGAAGATCACCGACCAGACCGTGGTGCCGAAGTGCTACTGCAGGATCGAAGCGCGCGTCACCGGCGTGATCTGGGAGACGGTGCTATCCCTGCTGCCGAATGAACTCGCCGAGGCGCTGGAGTCTTCCATTCAAGAGACCCGGCCCGACAATGACGCCATTAAGGCGGCTGTGGCGCAGAGTGAGGTTGTGCCAGGCGCGGAGGTCCGGCGAGGGACCCACCTGAGAGTAGCATAAAGGTAATCGTCAGCGCCGCTGGAAGTGTTCCGGATTATCTGAATGATCTGGAACACCTTATGCTGGGTCGCTACAATGAATAATTAATCGACTCCTGCCTCAAAACGGCGCCGTAGAGCACACCCTGTTCAGAGGGAGCGTGAATGCCTGATCCACGGGACTTATTAATCTGCCTTCTTGACTACATCAAGGAGCAAGCCAAGCAGATCAATCCGGCAGCTTACCGACTGGCGAACGCGAAGGGCTTCCAGCGTCAGCGGGGCGACATGGCCGGATTGCCCGGAGTCGAGTTTGACATCAAGGTTGTGGGAGATCACGTTTGGCTTAGAATCCCTCGTCTGGTCGCCGAACCGCCTCCCGCGCCTCAACCTCCACATAAGGCATTGCTTCGGTTCAGCGTCGATCCCAACGGCCTGCCTCCGTCGATCGATGAGCTGGCCGTCGCCAGGCAAATCAACCAGCGGGTGCGGGCGGCGAAGGTACGGAACGAACAGATCGACGGAGCTCAGGTTGAAGCACGGGTGAAGGCCGCCGCGGCCGAGGCTCTTTCTGCCTATTCGGCTGTATGGACACGGTGGGCCACAGGCGAGAGACCGCGCCGCCAGACCATTGCGCTCTATGGCGACTTCTTCACGCTGATGCACCAGATGGAAGCCGAGCAAACCAGCAAGCCGCAGGAACTGATCTGGGGTATCGGCATCTCGTCGTGGTTGCTGAGGACGGAGAAAGACACCGTCACGTTCGAGTACCCCCTACTCACTCAGGCAATGGAGCTTTCGATTGATGACCGATCCATGGCGATCGAGATTCGGCCAAGAGCCACAGAGACTGTCGTGGAGCTGGATGCGTTTGTCGCCTGCCAGATCGCCGGAACCATTGAGGTCGAGCGAAGCGCCATAGCCCAACTAGCAAGACAGAAAGACCGGCCAACGACGCCATTCGATCCCGGCAGCTATTCGGACGTACTCAAGTTGATCGCGGGCAATCTCGACAGCGAGGGCCAATACAAGGAAGTCCTGAACCAGAACGGAACGGCCACGCCAGCGAGCGCACACCTCTTCGTAACCGACGCCTGGGTATTGCTCTCCCGGCCGCGGACGATCAACTTTCTCTTCGAAGACCTCAAGCGCCTGCAGGAGAAGCTCGAGGATGGCTGCACCATCCACGATGGTCCACTGGCACTGGTGACAGAGCCTTCCGATGAGCCGCTCACGTTTGAGCAGATCACGTTTCGCGGTTTGTCGGGACGCGGAGCATCGACATTGAGTGGGAAAGTCGAAGAGTTGTTCTTCCCGCTGCCCTATAACGACGAGCAAGTGACTATCGTGCAGCGCCTGAAGCGTGCTCCCGGTGTGACGGTCCAGGGACCGCCCGGCACGGGCAAGACGCACACCATTGCCAACGTGATCTGCCACTACCTTGCAAGCGGCAAGCGGGTTCTTGTCACCTCCCGCGGCGAAGCGGCACTTTCGGTCTTGCAGGAAAAGATTCCCGAAGAGGTGCGCGCGCTAACCGTCGCTCTGCTTACCAGTGACAGAGACGGTATCCGCCAATTTCAGGGCTCGATAGAAGCCATCCAGCATAAGGTGTCTCAGATCAATCCGGCGTTGACCCGTCAGGAAATCGAACAACTGCGCAGTTCCATTGACCGCGCCCATGCGGAGTTGATTACGATCGACCGCAGAATCGACGAGATCGCACAACAACAGCTTTCGGCAATCGAGGTTGACGGCGTTGAGATGCGCGCCCAAAAACTTGCCGAACTGGTCGTCTCTGGCAGGGATCGGTACGGCTGGTTCGACGATGAAATCACCCTCTCCGCGCATCACGCTCCTCCGCTATCGTCCGACGAGGCAAGCAGGCTTCGCGGAGCGCGACGGGCGCTTGGCAAAGACCTCCACTATGTGAGTGTGCGTGTACCGGGAGCGGATAACTTTCCATCCGTCGCGGCGATTTGTGACTTGCACGACGTTCTCGTCAAGAGGGGTTCCATCGAAGAAGAGGTACGGAGTGGCGAGCTAACACCTCTTAAGGCGAACACTCCCGAAGTATTCGAATCGGCGCGCGCGTTGGTGGGGTTGATCGGGGAGATGATCGCTCTGACCGATGAGCTGCAGGACGTAAATGAATCGTGGCCTTTTGAATTGAGGAAGAGGTGCGGACATGCTTCCTTTGCTTCAGAGAGTTCCGCGCTGGATTCGCTGTTCGAGGACCTGGACGCGCTAGTTGAGGCGAGAGCGCGATTTCTCAGATTCCCGGTGTCTTTCCCAAGCGAAGCCCTTCAGGATGGGAAGACCGCAGAGGCCGTATCGCGGGCGGCAGAGACGGGCAAGCCGTTCGGCTTGCTATCCATTGGAGCGGGCGCCGCGAAGGAATACATCGCGGAAGTGCGCGTCCAGGGAAGAGCTCCGGCAAACCGGGACGATTGGCAGAAGGTGAAGGAGTGGATCGCACTCCACGAACAGGTATTGACGTTCGAGACTCGCTGGAACGCGCTTCATCAACTACTCTCTGTTCCTGCTCTCTCAGGCGGAGTCACATCTCTGCGGCAACTCGAATTAACCGCCCTCTCTGCACAAAAGGCGCATCGTTTAGCAACTCACTACGAGGTGCAGTTTGGGAGGCGCACCTCCGAGATCATTGAGAACGGTTTCGGGTTGACCGCCCGGACAGGGCGCGAGGATTTGGTGGGACTGCGCGAGCAACTGACTCAACATCTCACCTTTGCAAGCCTCTCCAGTGCCGCAATCCAACTCAGCGATATTCAAGAGAAGCTTGCTGGAAAATCCGGACCTGCGTCAGATGCGCTACGAGCGTTTGTGCGCGACATTCTCGGGAATGAGGGGATGGCAAGGGAGCGCGTCGGCGCTCAGTACGCGGAGCTGATTGCGGAACTGCGCCGAATAGCTGCACTCGCCAGCAACCTGACCTTTGTGGCCGATGCAGCCAATCGGATCGAAGCGGCTGGCGCGCCCAAGCTAGCTGCGCGGACTCGGTCAGTGCCCGTTGCGGCGTCGGGTGAAGACACCGCTTTTCCGACCACCTGGCAGGAGGCCTGGAACTGGGCACGAGTACGGACGCACCTCGATCAGATTGAAGCGAGAGAGGAATTGCTAACTCTGGCGCGTCGGCGGCGTGAGGTAGAAGGTGGCCTGGCACGGTTCTACCGCGAGATGGTGGCTAAGGCAGCGTGGCTTGCCACCAAAGAGACCGCCACACCAAAAGTCCTTGGAGCTTTAGCTGGATACGCGACCGCTGTACGGAGAATCGGCCAGGGCACGGGACCGAACGCCACCCGCTACCGACGGGACGCTCGCGAGATGATGTATGACGCCGCCGGAGCAGTGCCATGCTGGATCATGAACCATAGCCGGATCTCCGAGGCCATGCCGGCTGACATTGGTGCGTTTGATCTGGTGATCGTCGATGAGGCAAGCCAGTCGGACCTCTGGGCTCTCCCCGCAATCCTCCGTGGAAAGAGAATCTTGGTTGTTGGCGACGATAAGCAGGTCTCCCCGGACGGCGGCTTTATCGAGAGCACTCGCATTCAGGAGTTGTTGGACCGATTCCTCACAGAACAGCCATTTGCAGCTGAGATGACACCTGAGAAATCTCTCTACGATCTGGCTGCGCGAGTATTCGCGGCCGACCAGGTGATGCTCCGCGAACACTTTCGTTGTGTGCCGCCGATTATTGCGTATTCGAACCGCACGTTCTATCAAAATCAGATTCTGCCGCTTCGGATTCCACGAGCTTCTGAGCGGATCGAGCCGCCACTGGTCGACATTTACGTCGAGGGCGGCCTGCGCGATGCGCATGATCGGAACGATTGCGAGGCGCAGGCAATCGCCGACGAGATCACTGCGATCCTCGCCAATGAGAAACTGGCTGGCCGCACTATCGGCGTTGTCTCTCTTCTAGGGAGCGAACAGGCAAAGCACATTGATTCGGTCGTTACCCAGCGGTGTGACACAGGCGAGCTCCGGCGGCGCAAATTCCTCTGTGGAGACGCCCGCGCCTTTCAAGGAAGTGAACGGCACATCATGTTTCTTTCGATGGTCGCCGATGCTCGGAACTGCAAGGCATTGTCTGGAAGCATGTTCGATCAGCGATTCAATGTCGCGGCGAGCCGCGCCCAGGACCGAATGTACCTGGTGCGTTCCGTCGTCGCCTCCGACCTTTCGGACAAGGACATTCGCGCCAGCCTGCTCTCTCACTTCGACAAGCCGATGGTGCTCAATACCGAAGACACCACCAAGCTCATTGACCTCTGTGAATCTGGATTTGAGCGCGATGTGTATACGGAGCTTACTCGACGTGGATACAGAGTCATCCCCCAGGTGAAGACGGGTGCCTACAGGATCGACATGGTGGTTGAGGGTGCTGGCGATGTGCGTCTTGCCATCGAGTGCGATGGCGACGAATATCACGGTCCAGACAAGTGGGCGCATGACATGAACCGCCAACGCATCCTCGAGAGAGCGGGGTGGGTCTTCTGGCGCTGTTTCGCCTCAACTTGGACGCTCCGGAAGAATGAGGTCATCTACGAGCTTTGTGAGCGCCTGAACATGATGGGCATCGAGCCACTCGGCGCGCTCGAACATACGAACACGATGGTGGAGAAGCGCGTTTGGCAGCGGCCCGTTGAGGATGCAGCGATCACCGATTCTGGGACAGAGGGGTTACAAGCTAGCTTGCTTTGATTCGGCTGCTCGATCATTAGCCCGTTGAAAAGCCGCGAGATTTGTGGGAGAGAGTTTCTTGGAATCAGGACACTATTTCCGTGAGAAGGGCGCGAAGGCTGAAAAGGTCATCCATGACCTGTCCATCAAGACCTTCTTCACGGACTGGTGTTATCCAAACCCACCGCGGCCAGGTGGCAAGGAATTGTGTGACCTGCTTGTCGTCTTCGACGACACGGCCATCATCTGGCAGATCAAGGATCTCAAGATTGACGAAAACGGTCGTTACAAGCAAGCGGAAGTGGAAAAGAATCTCCGCCAGCTTTCAGGGGCGCGGCGCCTCCTCTTTGACATCAAAGCTCCGGTGAAGCTGTCAAATCCGCGAAGGGGCAAGGAGCTGTTTGAACCGTCGAAGATCACGAGGGTGCATCTGATCTCCGTCTTGATGGGTGAAGGCGAAGGCCTCCTTCCGTTCATGGACTCTGTCAAACATCTCAAGGTTCACGTTTTCACGCGAGAGTTCGCCGACATCGTACTGAAGGAGCTCGACACCATCAGCGATTTCACGGCCTACTTGTCCGCGAAAGAATCAATCGTCGATAAGGAAATCATAATTCACGGCGGTGAGGAGAACCTGCTCGGCAAGTACCTTCACGCCGGCCGCAACTTCGATTGGATGAAGAACTATGACCTCATCATGATCGATGACACCATCTGGTCGGCAATCCAGAAAAAGCCCGAGTTTATTGCCAAGAAGCAGCTCGATAAAGTGAGCTATGGCTGGGACAGCATGATTGATCGGGCGCACGAAGGCTCCTCGCAGTACGAACGGGTCGCGCGCGAACTTGCCAGGCCGGACAGGTTCACAAGACGAGTCCTGAGCGAAGCGTTCTTTGAGGCATACAAAGAACTGGTCAGCTCGACGCATGAGATGCTGCGGCGACGTATGCCACTCGGAGACACAATGTATTGCTTCCTCATCACCAACGACGACGAATACCCATCCCCTCGACGCCGGCAGATGCTTAGCCTTATGTGCCAGGTTGCGAGAGGACTGCCGCCGATGAATAAGCGTGTGATTGGGGTGGCGACTGGCAAAAGCAACCGGAGCTATGACTTCGTACAACTCTATACAGAAAATTGGTCGGATGAGGACGAGCAGAGGAAGCAGGCGATTCAGAAGAAGTATGGGATCTTCGTCTCTCCGAGGATCACGGCCAGTGATGCGGATGAATATCCGAAGACCTAGAGTCGTCGGGCCTAGCAGCGGCGGCCGCGGACTATAATTATGATCGCCCCAGCGGAACAGACGCCTGTTGATGCTGAGATGTTTCTTGCTGCTTCGGAGTTCAGTTTCCGGGAATCATGATTCCCAACGGATTGGAGAGTCATGGGAGAGATGCGTGAACGAGAGCCCTCGCCAAGCCGAAATGCAGCAACAGGCACCGGTTCAACCGTCTCTGCTCACGGGCTGCCGGCAGGCCTTATTTGAAGCCCTTCGCCGGCGCGATACGCGCATAGCTGATTTTTACCGCGGTGCGCTGGTTGTAGTCGTGGACCACGGGAACCCTGAGGCAATCTTCCAGGCCGCACATTCGATTCGAGAGATGCTGGAGAAGGCTCCTCTTCTGGTAGGCGGCATTTCCGCACCCAACCAACGCCTGAATGACAAACTGGGGCCGTTGCGAGCCAAGTTCGAGAAGCTGAATCCGAGCCTAAACGCGGACGGAACTTGGCAGCCCGGATCGGAAACCAAGATCGCGAAAGTGCTACGGGATCTCCGTGAGCTATGCGAGTGGATGAACTCCAACTTTCAACAGCGAAAGGTTCAGGTGCGGACGCTCCTTCGCGCGCTGGTCGGGCCAGGCGTATTGCTGCCAAGCGATGTTGAAGAGGCAGAGCTTAGCGAGCTGATGGAGCTGAAGGACTACTTCACGAACCTTGCGCATCACGCCTTCTCCGCGACAGAGGAGGAGTTCTATAACCGGCTGACTCAGGCCGAGACGATCTTGCTTCGCAAGCTCAACCCAGAGCCATCCGCTGATTTCGAAGCGATCGATGCTCTCCTTCAGGGGGTGTCCGATGTCGGTAAGTGAATCTATGGTCAAGCAGGCACTGGACCTAATCACAAAGAATCCAGCTAACTACTCATATTTCTTCGGCCAACTGAAGGATCCAGAGTGGATCTCCCCGCTTCGCGATGCTGGAAGATTCCAGCATCCTCCATCGGCGGTGCGCGAACCCAACACCATCGCATTTCCAGCGTGGCCGGAAGGCGACTACCTCGTGCGAATGGCCGATCTGCGGCCGGAGCTCGTGAAGGACGTATTCCTTCAGGTTCCAGTGAGCAACAATGCTCGAATCCATCAATACGCGTTTGAAGCCGCGCTCGCGATGCCGGCGACGCTTGCCGCTGAGATTGCGCGCAGAGAAGCAAAGTGGGTCGGAGAGCAAGTGAGTCTCTATATGCTTCTCCCGCAGCGAATCGCGGACGTGGTGAAGCACTTGGCGGCTGGCAGCGAGGCCAACACCGCTTTGGAACTTGCCCAGGCGGTGCTCCGGCTGAGAACCGGCCAGGGCGAGCGATCCAAAGGTGAGAGCGACTCACAATGGCGCCTTCCCGCCGATCCTCTTCCGCGGCTGGCAATTTGGGACTACGACAGCTTCGTGCGAGACACGGTTCCCGCATTGATTGCACAAAGACCATACGAGACGTTCCGCTTTCTTTGCACGCAACTGGACTTCGGGATGAAGGTCCATCGTGGGGAGGGCACCAGCTTCGAGGATTTTTCATCCATCTGGATGCCAAGCTTGGAATACGGCCATCTGCCCGACATCAAAGGATCGCTCGTCGTTGCGGTTCGTGATGCCGCTCTGGAGATTGCAAACTCCCTACAAGGTTTGGAGTCAGTTCTGACGCAGCTCCGGAAGTACGGCTGGAGAATCTTTCGGCGTCTGGAACACTTCGTGCTGTCAAAGTCTCCCGCAACTGAGACGGGCGACGTAACTGATGCGCTCCAGCTGAAAGAGAACTTCACAAGCAGGCGAGCCGATCCGGAATTCTACAGCCTACTGACTCAGTGGCTGTCGAAAGTTCCGACGGGCATTCAAGAATCAGTCTTCAACATACTTCGCGAAGGGGTGGACTACAGCGTCCATAGGGCAAGACTCGAAGCTGAAGGTAAATCGGCCCTTGAGATCGAGGACCTCCTGTCTCGTTCAAAGCAGGCCTGGCAAGAGGAATGGACGCGAGACCTCACTGTTCCACTGCCATCAGATCTGGCAAGTATCCGTGGTGAGGTAAAGGCTATTCGTCAGGGCGGCATGGCGCCCCCGATTATGCCCGGAGTGCGCCGCGGCCAGCCAACGCCGTTAAGCGCGAGCGACATTCTCGCTATGAGCGCCGAGGAGTTTGCAGGCTATATCTCCTCCTGGAAGCCGGGATATGCGTTCGATGAACCCAACAAAGCCGGTCTAGGCGACACGCTGCGTCAGGCCATCACTGAAAGTCCTGAAAAGCTATCCGGCCACATACGCGCACTCATCGGCGGCGAGCCGACCTATGTTCGCTCAGCAATCGACGGTTTGAGTTATGCGACCTCCCTCGGTAAGAAAGTTGACGTAGAACTCGCGCTCGATCTAGCGCTGTACGGCATGATGCAGGTAACTCAAGAGAATTCCGCTCAAGGAGAAGCGTGGGACGAGGACCCAGGTTGGGCTTGGATCGCTAAATCTGTAGCGACGCTGCTCGTAAACATGCTCGCCAAAGAGGAGTCGTTGCCGCTGGAGATTTCCTGTCGCAAAAAGATATGGAGCATCGTCGAGCTCATTATGCAGCCGGGGAACAGAAACGATGGTTCTACGGATTCCTCTGGCGACACAGAAGAAGGGGCACCGATCTCTCTGGAAAATGATGCACGGACGGAAGGGATCGAAGCTGCAGTTCGTTACGGCCTATGGGTTCGCTCCCGTGTCCTCGATCTTCCCATTGGTCGAGCCGGACTGCCCGAGGTCTTCGATCTCCTAGATCGTGCGGTCGATCCTGGCGCTCAGACGACGCGAGGAATCCGTGAGGCCTTAGGCCACTGGCTACCACAGATATCGTTTCTCGATGAAGAGTGGCTCGGCGTGAAGGAAGCGCAACTGTTTCCGTCCGAGGAGCAGTTTTACTCGACCTATCGCTTTACTTGGCAGTCGTTCATTGTGACGACTCACGCTTTTACCGCAGTCTTTCGTTCATTGCGTGCGTCCTACCTTCGCGCGACAACGCTCATGCAGTCCTGGCCGGAGAACGTACGGAAGGATGTCAACGCTGGGCTGGCAAGACATTTCATTCGGATTTACGCCTGGGGGATCGAACCGGAAGATTCCGAAATCATGCAAGGGTTCTTTGCGAATGCTTCGGACGATACGCTAGAACAGGGTTTTCGCGACGTGGGCTTCGGCACTTATGGCTCCAAAGACAAGCTGGACGAGCAGACGCAGCAGAGACTGATGCGCCTCTGGGAATCGAGATTGGCAGCCGCCGAAGCAAAGCCGTCTGCTCACCGCGGAGAGTTGAGCGCCTTCGGCTTCTGGTTTGCCAGCGATGCACTCCCGGTCGATTGGCAGATGCAAACGCTGAACCGTATGCTTCAACTGGTGAAGACGATCAGCCCTAGCCATCTTGTCGTCAAGAAACTTGCAGAAGTCTGCAGCCGAAATCCACTTTCCGCCGTTGAATCCCTGCGCTACCTGGTCGAAGGCGACAAAGAGGGCTACGAGATCTACGGATGGGACGAGAACGGAAAGACTGTCCTTGCTGCTGCTCTCGATGGTGGCGAAGCGAGCGCCGCAGAAGCAAGGCTACTGATCGAACAACTGATCGTCAGAGGGCACCATTCCTACCGAGCACTTCTGACGCAATCTCGTGGAACTGGAAGCTAATAGCAGTTGAGGAACTAGTACCGTGACCGCTTGATGTTGTACCACTGCGGGTGCCCCATCCTTGCGGCGTACCTGTTCTTGCCGCAAGGGTGGGAAAGCACGAATTCACGCGGTCAGTGACCTAGTTGGAGATAGAACCCAATAGCGAAGGTCATTGCGGCGACATGAGCGTACCCAAGCTAATCACACTCCTGTGCTCTCTTGCGACATCCGTATGCGCGGTCGTGGCGGCCGTCTATTTGTATCTGTCCAGTAAGCAAGACCCAGTTCCAATCCAGCCACGAAAGTTCAATCTCGGACTATCCAGAGGCACACATCATGGATACGCAGGCCAGCGCCTATGCTCTCCAGGTGGCGCTTGGTGAAGCAGCGAGATTGAACAAGATTGCGGCGATTTGGAGTGCAGCTGCAGCCGCTCTGGGTGCCATCGCTGCTGTCTCCACCGCACTATAACGCCTCGAAGCGAGGTAGCAGGCTTTCGCTATCTCCCCGGCTCGATAGAAGAAACTTGAGATCCCTTCCCACACGCCCCAGACTGCCAGGGAGCTTGGGATAAGGGGCCACTGCTCGGTATGGCTATCGATTTGCTCATTACGAAGCCCCAGAGAATTAGCCCCTGCCCAAACTGGGCTGCGAAATGGAAGAAGTCCTCATTCTCCTTGTAGCCCCACATATACCGGAAGCGGTCTCCGTAGTTCTTGATGTTGCGGCGTGTCCCGACCTGAGTCTCGGGGAGGAGAGAGGCGAAAAGTTGAGTGAGGGCTTCTGTACCCTTAAGCTGAGGTTGGTACGCGCTCGTGATAAACCGACGTTCAGCAGTCACGATCTTCCCGGTCTCACGCATATACAGCGCATGTGCAAGCTTCTGTCCTGCGATGACGACAGCCTCTTTAAGCGCTGGTGAGATCTGAATCGAGTCAGCTTGTGGAGTCAACGTCTGAACTAAGCCATCGTGATAGACCGGACGCGCGGAAAGTGCATCCGGGAGAGCGTCTGGATAGTTGTTGAGGATGCCTTGACGAAGTTTTTCGAGCTTGGCTCTGTCCTCCGGTCGAGTCATTTTTGATTCATCGAAATCCAGCCGCATCGTGTAGAAGCCGAAGATCTGGTCTTGCTTGGTAGCCCCTTCATTGCATTCTTTGCATGCAGGAAACTCGAACTCCTCCGGCATGAATCCATCCGGGAAACATGCGCGCGGCGGGACATGATCCACAGTGGTTGCAGCTCGTGTGCCACCACAGAAATAGCAGTATGGATTGTTCCCTAGAAATCGCTGAACCCTGGACGCGTTACGGATCGGCTCTGACATTCTTCCCTCTCACCTCGATCACTCTGATCTAGGATGGTTACCTGCCCGGTTCGCGCGCTGCGCCGGTGGTTGGCCGAATCAAGCATAGTTTAAGGTCCTGTCTTTCGCAATTGTCATCCGCCACGGCAAGCTCTCCAGCCGCGGCCTCCACAAGGATCGCATCGGTTGGATTTTGAAGCGGGCTGCACAGAGCGCCGGCTTAAAGCCGGAGCCTTTGGGCGGCCACTCGCTACGTGCCAGCCACGTCACCCACATCGCTATGAACGGGATCAGCGAGCGCGAAATCTTGGGCCAGACCGGCCACAGATCGCCTGAAATACTGGCTAAATACATCCGCATCGGCGGGATATTTACCCGCAACGCTGCCGCCGGGTTCGGCATCTAGCCCCTGAGAAAAAGGGCTTCTTGGAGCTTTCCGGTGGCTGAAGCAGACGATCTCGTTTCCTGCCAATCCCAATCAAACCATTGCACCCAAACAAATCAGGAGAACCTCATGAGACTCCGCCGTAATCAACTGTGCCCGATTCACCGTTCTCTCTTCTGCTGCGGCAGAGAGGCAATCCCGAGAGAAAAACGGACGCACCAGATGGGCGTTCGGCGCATTGAAGATCCGCATCATCCCAGGGGATACCGGGAACTCCGCTCCAACGGCGAAATGCGGAAGCTCCTCGACCGGAAGATTGCTTTGCAGAATGGTATATGCGCTCTCTGCAAGGAAACGTTCACCGACTACGGCGACATCGTCCCCGACCACATCAGTCCTCGCGGAATGGGAGGGGCATGGAGAGACGATCACCCTGAAAACATCCAGGCGGTTCATTGGTGGTGCAACGAGGAGAAGGGATCAATCCGCGTGTGATATTCATCCAGGGCTCTATTTACTTCTATCTTTGAGAGCGAGCTGTTTCCTCAGAACTTGCGTCGCGCGCCGTCGATGTCTTTGAAGTTCCGGCAACGGCGCTCCCACTCACCGAGTACCAGACACGCGCCCGCGACGCCGGCTTCTTCCAGTCGATGCTGGGAAGTTTGGGTTATCCGGGCTTTGCTTATCTGCGTGGTCCAGTCCGATTGAATCCGGTGGAAGTGCTGATGGAGGCATTGGACTCAGACGATCTGGACTTGCGGGTTACGGAGGCGCTGGCGTGGCTGCCGCTGGCCTACCCGCATCTGGACTGGGATTGGTTGACCGCGAATGCAAAGTTGCGGGATCGCCAGAACCGCCTGGGATTTGTGGTCGAGTTGGCGCGGCAGGCGGCCGCGAGAGAAGGTCGCTCCCAGTTGGAAGAGAAACTGGCCAACCGCATCGCCAAGCTAGAGTCCTCCCGTCTGGTAAAAGAAGACACTCTATGCAAAGAATCGATGACGCGCGCTGAGCGGGCCTGGTTGCGTGAGCATCGGTCGAAATCGGCCGAGCACTGGAATCTGCTGACGGACCTTACCGTGGAGCAACTCGATCATGTCGTCCTCTAACCGGCCGCCGGAACCGTGAAACTCCTTCTTTAGGGAGTTGAATTCGTACTGTAAGATCCCCTATCCGGAATCGGTGCCATCGGCTGTCAATGAAATTGGTGCTCCTGTTGCCTATGCGAAACCATACAGCGCAGAAATACCGTGGACCTGTGTTTGATTAAACGCTCTACGAGCGTAATCGAATGAGCGAGTAACTGGTCGTTGGATCTACTGCAATTGCGCATGAGCAACGTACTCCACGAATTAGTCGGATTCTTCGCGTGAAATCTCTAGTCTCCGCCTCAGCGCACATTTGCGCTTGAAAAGGAGACTCTCCCAATGTCCAAGTATGCTGTGCGGAAACTGTCATGTGTTCTACTCCTCGTACTGTTGACCGGCTCCGTTGGCCGGGCGTTCGCCTCAGGTACGGGGCAGACCTCCACGTCCTCCCCAACGTCGAGCAGTTCCTCCTCGCCCACCGCGGACGGTATTACCGGGACCGATCCGGAGCCCATCGAGCCAGACATCGTGAGCATCATTCTCACTCTGCTCAATCTAGGGTAAAATCCAGTCCATAGCGCCCCATGGCGGCCGTCCGAGCGGAGAGGAATGGATGCATTTAACTGATCTTGATCTTCTGTTTTGGACGGCCGGCTTCGGAGCGCATCTAATCCTTTTCTACGTCCTCCTCGTCCGCCGCCGTTATAGAGAATTCCCGATTTTCTCTACGTTCATCTTTTCCAATATCGTGAGGACGGTAGCACTCTATTTCGTCGAACAGCATGGGAGCAAAGCCAGCTACTTCTATACATTTTGGTCGCTCGGGCTGCTCGACACCGGGTTGCAACTTGCGGTCGTCTACGAGATGTACTTCTGCACTTTTCGCCCCCTCGGGCAATGGGCGCGCGACATTCGAGGCGCGTTATCCTGGCTCTTGGTGGCAATAGTTGCTGTTGCCGCGGGCCTGACCTGGCTGGCGGCACCGCCTGTGCGGCTCTGGATGCAGGCAGTTGTCATCAGGAGCAACTTCTTCTCATCCGTCTGCCTGAGCGAACTCTTCGTCGGGATGATTGTCCTTTCAGTAAAGTCAGGACTTCCATGGAAGTCCCATGTCGCTCGAATTTCCCAGGGTCTTGGTGTTTATTCCGGCATCGACCTGTTGATCGAGACCGGGCACAGCTACTTCGGCGCGAGCCGGAGCACGCAGGTTTACGCTGTGCTGTCCCACTTCCGTATGAGTGCCTATCTGGTTTGCGTTGCGTACTGGATCGTCATGCTTTGGCGCAATGCCCCAGAACCGAGAAAGCTACCAGACAGCTTGCGCGGGCAGTTGATCCGGCTGCAGCGTTCTGTGGACTCGGACCTTGACAAAATTCGCGTGAGGAAATGATGGTGAACACCCGCACGGTAGTTTATTTATTCTCGGTCGCGATTCTTGTGACAGCACTTCTGGTGATCGCCGCGCATTATCTTCGTCGCGCCCGGAGAGCCTCGCGAAAAGATTGGGAGAATCTCTTGAAACGATTAACTGGTGTGGACCGCAGCTCCATTGCGGAAGTCGCACTCGATATCATCGACGAATCGGGGCAACAGCGAAGGGATGAGGGCAGCGCGACTCTCGATGCGGCACAGATATGGAAGCTGGTGGGCGGGCTCGACGGTCTGGAAGTGCTGGCGGCAAATTGCGCCGTACTGATCGATTTGGCATTTTACGTTCAGCAGTGGTATCCCGAGG
>Ga0224526_1000144_pt1 | contig 36332 bp, 24 predicted proteins | sample CBST25metaG_FD_179878 | JGI IMG/M metagenome (GOLD analysis project Ga0224526, IMG submission 179878) | Peat soil microbial communities from Stordalen Mire, Sweden - C.B.S.T-25 | ecosystem: Environmental > Terrestrial > Soil > Wetlands > Peat | place: Sweden: Norrbotten County, Stordalen Mire...
ATACTGCTCTTCGATCTGGAGGAGCGTTTTGCCAAAGACGTGCTGGCGCGCGGCGGGGCGGCCTTTGCCGAGTGGTTTGCCGAGGACGGTGTGGCGCTGGGCAACGGGGCGATGCCGCTGATTGGCAAGGTGGCGATTCAAAAATCCGCCAACTGGGATCCTAAGGTTTATCAACTGACGTGGACGCCAACCGACGCGCAGATGGGGCCTTCGGGCGACATGGGCTATACATGGGGCCACTTCGAGGGCCACAGCAAGGACGTGAACGGAAATCCCGTGACCGTCACCGGACGGTATATCACCATCTGGCGCAGGCAGGCTGACGGGAGTTGGAAAGTGGCGCTAGATGCGGGCGCGAATGAGCCGGTCGCAGCAGGGGATTGCTGCAAGCTGCCGCCTGGAGAACATTGAAGGGACTAGGGACTGAGGGACTGGAACAATTGAGGTTCGCGGTTTCCCACCCTTTTCCCAAAGGGCGCGAAAAGGATGGGGCACTCGGCGTTATCATAGCGCAATCATGGCTAGAGCAAATGGGGATAGCGTAGCGTTCTCCGATTCTCGGCTTCGGCTCCAGTGGGCTAAGGAAAGCCTTGCCGATTTCGTACGGTGCGCCAATATCTACTTCAAGCGAACACCACGCGAGTTTATCGTTGAGCCAGATCTTGACGGCATTCACGAACGGCACAAGTTGAGATTCTCTAAACCGCTTCCACTTGCCCTCACAAAGCATACAGTTCACGCGATCGAAGACTTGAGGGCCGCTCTTGATCTTGCAGCTTGCGATGTCGCGCGCCTTGCTAGCCTTCCTGCCGATGATGTTTACTTTCCGTTCTCCAGGTCCAAAACTGACTTCAAGAGTCGCGTAAACAGTGCCTGCAAGGGATTCCCGCAAGAGATTAAAGACCTTTTCGCCAGCTATGAGCCTTACGCAGGTGGGAGTGATCTCCTTTTTGCAATTAACGTACAGTGTAATGCCTCCAAGCACCAAATCATCACCCCCGTTGTATCCGTAATCGGCACTCAGTTGCCCTACATCGAGAGTTCCGACATGAGGCACTCTCTTCCCATCATGCTGTATAGCCGCGGCCAAAATGAGATAACGTACGCAATCACAGAGCGAGGAATCAAGTGGAAGCACAAAGCCGAGTTTTCCTTCAGAATATGCTTTGGCAAAGTTGGAGCAATCGAAGGCCGAGATGTTCTGGACAACATCGACGGCATGATCCGGGCCGTCGATGCAATTGTTTACGAAATCGAAGCCGAATCGAGGAAGATTGGCCTTCTTGCGACATGATGCCTCCTTAGCGGGAATAGCACACAGTGCCATTCCCTACCAATACATCGTGGCATGCGTCGGCTAAGTATATCTATGCCATTGCAAATAAATGGAAACAAGAACCACAGGGGCTAAAGCCCAACATTATTTTCTTGCACTTCTGGCACGACTGAAGTCGTGCCCTGACACAGTGCCTGCTATTGGAACTTTTCTAAAACGCCTTCAAATCCACGATGGCTTTGAAGATGGTCTCCGGCTGGGGCAGGATGGCGTCTTCCAGAATCGGCTGGTAGGCGACGAAGGTGTCAAGTGCGCCGACGCGGCGGACCGGGGCGTCGAGATAGTCGAACAATTCATCGCCGATGCGGGCGGCGATCTCCGCACCGTAACCCCAACTGAGCATATCCTCGTGGGCCACGATTACGCGGCTGGTCTTTTTGACCGACTCGGCGATGGCCTCCCAGTCATAGGGATTCAGTGTCCGCAGGTCGATGATTTCCGTATCGATGTTGTGCTCTCGCTTGGCGCGTTCGGCGGCCTGCAAAGAGCGCGGTACTAGAGCGCCATAGGTAATAAGCGTTAGGTCAGCGCCGGGACGCACGATCCGAGCTTTGCCGAAGGGGATGGCGAACTCCGGGCCGGGATAGGGCGCGCGGTCGTGAGTCTCGCGATAGAGGCGCTTGTGTTCGAGAAACAGCACCGGGTCGTCGCAGCGAATGGCTGTGCGCAGCAGGCCGTTGGCGTCCAGCGCGTTTGACGGAAAGACGACGCGCAGGCCGGGAATGTGCGTGAAGAGGCTCTCGCCGGATTGCGAGTGATAGATGGCGCCGCCGGTCAGATAGCCGCCGATGGGCACGCGAATCACCACCGGGCAGGCCCACTCACCATTGGAGCGCCAGCGCATCAGGGCCAGCTCATTGTGGATTTGGTGATAGGCAGGCCAGATGTAATCGAAGAACTGAATCTCGACCACCGGCTTCATGCCGCGCACTGCGTAGCCGATGGCGCGGCCAACAATGTTTGCCTCAGCCAGCGGCGAGTTGAAGACGCGCTCGGAGCCGAATTCGGATTGCAGGCCGGCGGTGAGCTTGAAGACGCCGCCCTTGCCCTTGACCTCAGCCAAAACCTCTTCGCGGCTGGCATCGGCCACATCCTGGCCGTAGACAACGATGCGGGGATCGCGGCGCATCTCATCGTGGAGACAGCCGTTGATCAGGTCGGCCATGGTGCGCGGCTCGGCGCTTGGGGCGCGGCCCGCCTTGCCTCCGGCCACTGTTCCCGGCGCGGCTGCCTGTTCGGTGGCAAAGGCGGAGCTGGTGGGGTCCAGATCCTCGGAGTAAACGTGCCGGGTAATTTCTTCGACTACGGGCAGGGGCGCTTGAAGGGCGAGTTCGGCGGCCTCGGCGACTTGCTGGTCCAGCGACTGCTCCAATGCTGCGATTTCTTCGGCGGTCAGAATGCCCTCGCGCAACAGGCGCGCCCGCATCAGGACGAGCGGATCGCGCAAGGCGTCGGCCTCGAGTTCGGCCTGAGTGCGATAGAGCTGGTCGTCGTCGGAAAAGGCGTGGGAATAAGGCCGCACGCAGTGGCCATGCACAAACGCAGGCCCCAGTCCGGCGCGGCAGTGTGCCACGGCTGCTTGAAAGGCAAGGAAGCTGGCTTCCGCATCGGTACCATCCACTTCAGCGAAGTAGAAATTGGGGAAGTTGGCCACGAGGCGGGAGATGTTGCCACCGGGCGTATTCACCTCGACCGGCGTGCTGATGGCGTAGCCGTTGTCTTCCACGCAGAAGATCACGGGCAGTTTCCTGTTCGAGGCGGTATTCAATGCCTCCCAGAACTCTCCCTGAGAAGTGGAACCCTCGCCCAACGAGGCGTAGACCACTTCATCGCCGTGAAATTTCACCTCGCGGAAGGCTCGGTAGTCGCCCTCAGCTTTCGCGGCGGCTTCTGGATTTCTGCTGAAGTAGCGGCCGGCCTCGGCACAGCCAACGGCATGAAGCATTTGGGTGCTGGTGGCAGCCGAGAGGCTGACGATATTCAGTTCGCTGCTGCCATAGTGCGTGGGCATCTGGCGTCCGCCGCTGGCCGGATCAGTGGCCGCGCCCACGGCTTGCAGCAGCATCTCGGTCGGCGTAACGCCCAGCGCCAGGCAGAGCGCGCGATCACGATAGTAGGGGAAGAACCAGTCATAACCGGGACGCATGGCCAGGGCCGCGCCCACGCCCAGCGCCTCGTGGCCCGCGCCGGAGATCTGGAAGTAGATTTTCTGCTGGCGCTTGAGCAAGATCTCGCGGTCATCCACGCGGCGGGAAAGGACCATCCACCGGTAGATATCGACCAATTGCCGGGAACTCAGGCTGCCGGAGCCGGCCGACACAGACTCACGGACGCTGGAAGCTAGCAGTTCCATTTCCTTGACTCCTCAAAATAGTCTGTTTTTTCGGTTGCTGGGATTTTCAACTTACTTCCTTGATTGTACCAACCCAAACGCCTCTGGCAATCTAATCTAGAGCGAGGAGTTCTGCGATGCATCCAGTTTTGTTGGCAATGAGGACGGGCATTTTCGCGGAAGAGCGATTTTTGGGCAAAGTGCTGGACGAATGGGCTGTGGACGCTCAGGAATTCATCCGCATCAAGCTGCCGCACCTGCTCGTCATTGCACTAATCGCTTATATTCTCAGCCGCTTGCTTCGTCTGTTGACGGCACGGATGATTCACGTCGCTGAGCAGCACGCGGCTGAGCCGGGCCGTGTCTCGCAGGTGAAGACTCTCTCAGGAGTGATCCACGCCACGGGTCTGGCAATCATCGGACTGATCGCCGGATTACAGATTCTGGACGCCTTTGGGGTCAATCTCGCGCCGCTGCTGGCCTCAGCCGGAGTGGCCGGAGTGGCGATTGGCCTGGCGGCGCAGAACATTGTTCGCGACATGCTCAACGGTATGCTGATCCTCATAGAAGACCAGTTCAGCGTGGGAGACACGGTGCGTCTGGCGGGCCTGGCGGGAACTGTGGAGGCGATGACCCTGCGCAAGACCACGGTCCGCGACGGCGATGGGACGCTGTACATTATTCCCAATTCGCAAATCACCACGGTGGCCAACCTGAGCGTGGGGTACTCGGTGGCCACCGTCAACGTGAGCGTGGATTTTTCTGCCAACCCGGACAAGGTGCTGGAACTGTTGAAGGGCATTGCCATGGAGATCCGCAACAGCGCCGAGTTCCGAGAGGTCTTTGTGGATGACCCGCAGATTCTTGGCGTGGATGCCATCAAAGGCTCGGAGCTGATCTTCCCGGTGGTCTTCAAGACGCTGGCCACGCAGCAATACGCTCCTGTGCGGGAGTTTCGCCGGCGCGTTCGGCTGGCGCTCGAAGAGCAAGGACTGTTGCCCGGCGACCCTAACCGGGTCTTCAACACATTTCTGGATAAAGCGACGCGTGGCCGCAACCTGCCAGCCGCGGAGGCCGCGCCGGAACACGATCCAACCACGCTCAAACCAAAAGAGGGCAATCCATTCAGCAGTGAGTGAAGGAGCGAGGGGTCGGCAAGTTAACTGACTTCGCGCGAGCTAATCATTCGGCAAATTAGTACTGTTTTCGTGCTATCCCACCCTAGCCACAAAAACAAAGACGTGGCGAGGGTGGGCACCCGGTGTGAGATTGAAATCCATTCCCAGGTGCCCAAATGCGAGGCACCTGGGGCACCCCGTCTTTAGTGGTTGTGCATTGTTGGTATTTAATTGCCGGATCAATAATCATTATCTTGATTGGGGCCGATTCCTGAGGCTTGCTCCTTGACCGTAAACTGGGAGTTCTCGCCGGAGCCTGAGGAGCCGGCAAGGCGCAAGACGACGCGATTGCGTCCCGCGGCTTTGGCGGCATATAAAGCATCGTCGGCGATCGAGAGCAGCGACTCGACGGTCGCGGTTCCATCGGATGGGTCAAATACGGTGGCGCCCATACTGCAGTTGAGTGTGAACTCGGAACCGCGAGCGCAGATTTTCAGGTTGGAGATCGAATTCTGGAGGCTGACCAATCTCTGCTCGACAGCTTCCCGCGGAACCTCTGCCAGGGTGAGCAGGAACTCCTCGCCGCCGTACCGGCCCGCGTTATCATAGGCGCGGATGGCGGCTCCGACCGCCGCGGCGAACCAGCGCAGCGCCTCATCGCCGGCCAAGTGCCCGTAGCGATCGTTGATGCGCTTGAAATGGTCCAGATCAACCAGCGCCACAACGATAGTACGGTTCTCCCGCAGAGCGCGGTCTGTCTCCGCCGTCAGAGCGCGCAAAATGGCCACGCGATTCAACATTCCGGTGAGCCCGTCGTGGGTCGCCTGAATGCGCAACTGTTCACGGCTGGCCTCCAACTCCCTGGTGCGCTCGCTGACCAGCGTCTCCAGACGAAGGCTTCTTGCGCGCAACTGCCGGGAGTAAAGATGAATGGAGGCGGCCAGCAAAAGCAGAAGAGCCAGCGCACATAACCCATAAAACCAGTAGGTTCTCCACCAGGGCGGAAGAACCTCGAAGTCAACCTTCAACGGATCGGAACAGGCATTCAGGCTCGGATTGCAGGCCATCGCCATAAACGTAAACTTCCCTGGTGGAAGGCTGGCGAAAGTTGCTTTGCCGGTCTGGGTTTCCATCCACTCCGGCTGATACCCAACCATGCGTATCTTCAAAACCAGCTCGCTCAGGTTGCGCATCGTGGGCGAAGAGATACGAAAGTGAAGCGGCGAACCACCCCATGGCATAGTAGGCTGCTGAACACCGAGGTAATTCGTTTCGCCGCGATTAAACTCCGTCAGCGAAATGGTCAGTGGGATCGTGTCGAAGACCCGCTCGGGATGCAGCAGGTGACTGACACCACTGCTGGTTCCAATCCATAGCGATCCGTCGGCGACTTCCCGCAGCATCCCTTCATCGACATCGTTCCAGATCAACCCGCTCTCCTGCGTGAGGTGGCGCCAGTTCTGGCCGTTCCATACCACCAGCCCCATATCGGTCCCCAACCAGACCCATCCACGATGGTCCACCAGGATAGATAGTGGAGCAAGGGTGCGCAGTTCCGAAGGGAGTTCCAGTTGCGAGGCTTGCATCCGTACTCCGTCTGCCGCCAGACGCCATGTACCGGTCTGATCGCCGGTAATCCAGATCGCGCCATCCCGCGCGCAGGAAACGGCCAGCAATTCACCCCGCAGCACGGGCAGTCCATCGATCGGCGGCGCGGTCCACGCTCCGTCCTTGAAGCGCACCAGCCGATTATTACCCAGAAACCAGGCAGCGCCGTCGGGTGAAATGCAGGCGCCTAAGACCTTGCTGGAATTGCCCAGCAGCGAATCCACTGCCGTAACCTTGGAGAAGGTGGTCGAAGGAGTCCCTGGGTCGCGGAGATAGACACCCTCAAATGTTTCAAGGAATACGCGACCGGCGAAATCCTCAACCGCACCGACAATACGCGCTGGGACTTTGCCCTTTTGCTCGACGCGGCCCGTCTTGGGATCGATGCGCAGGATGACGCCTGAAGCTGTCCCCGCCAACAAAGAGCCGTCACGCTCGGTAAGCATTCCGTTCGTCTGGCCCAGGGTCCACCGCCGCTGGTTTGACAGCGAACCGGCCAAACCACTGCGCGGGTCGATCCATGCAGGTCCGCGGTCCGTTCCCAGGAAGACCCGGTCAGCGTTTGCCGGGGTGATGGCCCAGATAGATCTGGAAGGCAAGCCCTGCTGGTCTTCCCAACCTTCCCAGTTCCCATAACCAACCCACTCGTAAAGTCCATCTCCCCGGCAGGCAATCCACAGGTCGCCGGCCGAGTCGAAGGCAAGCCTCATAATGTGACTGGCGCGCTCTAACCCATTTGCCCGGCCAATAATCTGCCATTCGTTCCCATTCCAGCGGGCGATTCCCTCTTCTGTGGGAGCCAGTATTCGGCCTTGCCGATCCTGGATCAGGGGTGCGTGGCTGTATGGGTTTTCCAAGGCGGAGCCAGGGATGGAGCGATCGGCAAAGCGCGTAGACCGAGGCAGCAGGACAGCCACGTGAGCCGCGCCCGCAGCCCAGAGTGTACCAGCGCTATCCAGGAGAACCCCGCCCCAATGATCGGCGGCAAGGCCCTTGTCCGTGCCCCATTCGGTCACCGGGCTCTCGCGCAGTTGAACAGGCGCGCCGGTCGCCGACCCTTGCAATATAGACCACTCGCCAGCAGCGCAGGTCTCGTGTTCCAGCCAGGAACAGAGGCCCTTGCCGCAGCCGGCCCAGAGGCGAATGTCACCTCCGGATTCCCGTACTATACTCAGGCTGGTCACATGAGCCAGATCCGGCAGAGAAGCCAGCACACGGCCCGAAAACAGCGGCAGAAAAGAGAGCATCTTCCCTTCGGCATCATGCTCCAACCGGTAGGGCTGCCCATTTTCCACGACCAAGAGGTGACGCGTATCCTCTACAACAATGCGCCGCGCGCCCGCGACCACGATTGGATCTCGTCCGGCGGAAATAAACCGTTGACCGTCCCAGTGGTAAAGATTCCAGTCGGTGGCAACCCAGATGGTGCCGTTCGGATCCGAAACTACGTCCCGGACATCAAGTTCAGCAATCCCCTGTCCCGCGCCGAATCGCTCAAATCCGGTGCCCAGAAAGCGGTAAACACCACTCTCAGTACCCATCCACAGAAAGCCGGAACGGTCGGTCGCCAGCGAGCTGATTGAAAGGTTCTTGAGTCCTTCGGCCTGACGAAAAGCGCGAAAGACATACTGCTGCGCCTGCATGGTTGCTGAAAAAGCCAACAAACATGCCAGAACCCGGACTAAACTAACCCGCCTCATGAGTTCCTTTTACGATACAACCCTCGGAGATGAGTTCGACACAGGTATTATCGGCCCTTTGGAATGAAAGGGCTAGTTGGAGCGCGAAGGCTCTATCCGCTCCCTTGCCGGCCACGGAAGGCTTGTCCGGGCATCAGCGCGCCGGATTCCATTCACTAAACAGGGCTATTCAGCGCCTTTTCAAGCGCCTCGGCATCGGTGACAGGCGGAAGGCACGTGCGTCCGCGGCAAACGATCGCCCAGGCTTCCGCTCCGGCCGGCTTTGGAACTTCCAGCAGGACTTCAGCCAGCACTTCGGGAATGCCTCCGGGAACCAGCCGTTCCGGATCGACGCGCATCACGGCCTTGCTGACGGCAAAGCGGGCGAGTCCTCGCGCTTCGAGGCGTTCGGCGTGAGGGCCTGAACCGATTACCACAACCTGCACAGGATCGAGCAATAACCGCTCCAGAGCCAGCCCATAAGAGCCGGCATAGAGGCCGAAATGCTCCACAATCCCGGCAAAAGAGGCGAGCGTCTCCTCGGCGATTTCGCGATACTCCCTGCGTCCGCTCAACGCTTCAAGGCGCAGCAGGGCGGAAGCGGCTGTGGGATTGCCCGCCGGAGTGGGCGTGTCCTGCAACGGCTTGCGTCGCGCGGCCAGTGCGCCCAGCGGCGCAACCCCGTCCGCAGGCGCGGCGGCGTCAAAAAACGCTCCCGCTTGCCGGTCGTTGAAACGGGCGATCATCGCATCGGCCAGCTTGACAGCGGCATGGTAGTAGCTCATCTCGCCAGTCGAAAACCACGCGTCAACGCAGGCATGAACTGTGAAGGCATAGTCGTCGAGCGTGGCAGGCGCCTTATCCGGTGGCTGCGATCCCTTACCTTGATCTCCATAGGCAATGACGTGGCTCAAACTCTGGTCGCCATCCCAGGCTTCGGCGAGCAAACGGTTCAAAGTGAGTAAGGCCAGCTCACGCGTCGAATCTCTGCCGAGTACCCGCGCCGTCTCCAGACAGGCCGTCACCGCCATCGCGTTCCAGCCCGTGTAGAGCGTGCGGTCGATGAACGGCGTGGGCCGTTCTGCGCGTGCCGCAAGCAGTGTACGCCGGGCAGCATCCGCCAGCGGGCGCAAATCGTTCAAGCTACGGCCCGTTTCAGCAGCCATTTCCTCCAGAGTATGGTCAATGTGGAGGACGTTCTTGGCGGGGTTGTGGTGCATATCGCCCACTTCTCTGACGCCCCAGTAGCGCAAGGCAATCTTCGAGTCGTCCGGGGAGAATTCCGCTGCCTGCAACGCGTCGCGTGCCTCGGCCAGCGTCCAGGTGAAGTAGTCGCCGTCGTCGTCCAGGTTGATGTCCGCGTCCTGCGAGGCATAGAAGCCGCCGCGCTCGCGTTCGCTCATCGTTTCTTCCAGCCAACCCACAATCTCTCTGGCGGTGAGAAGAAAATCCTCGCGTCCCAGGCTTTGGTAGCCATGCAGATAGTTGCGCAGCAGTTCGGTGTTGTCGTAGAGCATCTTCTCGAAGTGCGGAACGCGCCAGTGTTCATCCACGCTGTAGCGGTGAAAGCCGCCGGCCAGATGATCGTAGACGCCGCCCCGCGCCATCTTTTCCATCGTTGTGGAGAAAGCATCAACGGCTTGCTGCTTGGCGCGATTGATGCCCACTTCCAGCAGCAGGTCGAGGGCTGCCGGGTGAGGAAACTTGGGCTGGGAGCCAAAGCCGCCATTGCGCGAATCGAACTGCGCCAAAATCGAGCCGGCAATCTTGTCCACCAGCGCCAGCGTCAGCTCTCCGCCACGGCCGGAGAAAGACTCGTTGTGCTCGATGGCGGCCATGACGCTGGCGGCTGTTTCCAACGCCTCGTCGCGCCGCTCCCGCCACACCTGGGAAAGAGCTGTGAGCACGCGCCCAAATCCTGGCCGCCCATAGCGATCGTCAGGCGGAATATAGGTACCACCAAAGTAAGGCCGTCCATCGGGAGTGAGAAAGGCCGTCAGCGGCCAACCACCCTGCCCGCTGATGGCCGAAACCGCGGCCTGATAACGTGCATCCACGTCGGGCCGCTCGTCGCGGTCCACCTTCACAGCCACAAAATGCTCGTTGATCAGCGCTGCGATCTCAGGGTTTTCATACGACTCCCGGTCCATCACGTGGCACCAGTGGCACCAGACGGCGCCAATGTCGAGCAGGATGGGCTTGTCTTCGGCCTGGGCGAGTGCGAAGGCGTCCTCGCCCCATGGATGCCATTGGACCGGTTGGTGGCGCGCCGAACGCAGATAGGAACTGGCTGAGTGTTCCAGCAGGTTACCGTGGCTGGCTGCAGATTCAGCGGAAGTGGGGAAAATATCCTCGGGCATGGGGTGAGAATACATCGGTCGCGCCCAGGGCGCGAATCCTGATGAAGATTCCATTGTCTGCGGTTTACAAAAAATCACTTGACGACCTTGTGCCGTCCAGCTACACTTCTCGCGAAATTTCGAACCAAATTTTTGCGTTCTGGAAGGAATCGCCATGAAGACTCTCCCCCGAGTTGCAGTATTGTCTACGTTCTTCCTCCTCTTGACCACTCCACTCACGCTCAGTCCTCTTTATTCTCAAACCTTTGCCACGACAGGCGGCATGGAGACGCCCCTAATCTGCCAAACAGCCACCCCGCTGCAAAACGGCATGATTCTTATCGCTGGCGGAGTCAACGCCAATGGAGCAACAACGGCTGCGGAACTTTACAACCCAAACACAGGCGCACAATCGTTTTCGCCGACTGGATCATTGAATGTTGCCAGAAGCTGCGGGAGCACTGCAACCCTGCTTAATGACGGCACGGTGCTGATTGCGGGCGGGTCAGGGAATACAACAGCAGAGATCTATATCCCCTCAAGTGGAACCTTTAGCCTCAACACACCGCCGTCCCCTCTCTATCCGCAGAATCCGAACGGCATAAAGATCGGGCCCATGACTGCGGTGCGAATGAACGCAACTGCAACCCTGCTCCCGGATGGCACGGTTCTCATCGCAGGTGGTGATATAGGGGATTGGGCCGGATTGACATCTGCGGAGATTTACAATCCAGCGACAGGAACCTTTACCGCTACGGGAAGCATGAGCACTCGGAGGACTACGCAGACGGCTACGCTCCTCCCGGGCGGAACGGTACTCATTGCCGGGGGCCAGGACAATTATTCCGGACAGGTTGCGCTGAACACTGCGGAGATCTACACTCCGTCGTCAAGGACATTCGCACTCGTCGGAAATTTGACAACTACACGGTGCCAGCACACGGCAACCTTGTTGACTGATGGGACCGTCCTCCTCGCAGGAGGACAAAATACCTCCGGCACTTTTCTATCCTCCGCGGAAATTTACACGCCCACTACTGCCACCTTTGCGGCGACCGGCTCTATGAGCTCCCCACGACTTGACCATACAGCCACTCCGATAGCCGACGGCACGGTCTTAGTCGCAGGGGGCTACCCCTCATCTTCTACGTTCTATCCCGTGAACACAGCGGAGATTTATACTCCATCTTCGCGCAGATTCACGGTAACGGGGAACATGACTGTGCCGCGCGCATATCATTCAGCTACCATGGTCTATAATGGCGATATCCTGATTGTCGGGGGCGAGGATATGGATATCTACGCCTCCTCGTTCCTTTCTGCTGCAGAGCTGTATTCTTACCCGGTCACGGTAGCTTTTATGCTACCAGCATATCGTGTTACTTCCATCATCTATGCACCGCCCGGCAACAAGAGCCAGTCGGGATTCATCGACACCACGACGAATGCCACGACAACAACGATCGGAAGCAGCTTCGGCCAGGGGCACTCAGTCTCCATGTCCTTCGGACTATCTTTTGACGGCATCGGCATCAGCGCGAGTCAAAGCATCAATTCCGTACAGACATCTAGTAGTACCGCCGCATTCCAGGAAACATTTACGGACGCAACAGGCGTTTCGAACGCATCGAACAACGCCGCTCCAGATGCCATCAATCACAATCAGGACGAATTCCTGATCTGGCTCAATCCAGAGATTATTGTCTTTGGCAACGAGTCAGCTCCTGTGAGCTACGATGTAAGCGTTCAGCCCTTGGCCAACGGGACTGCGGTCCCTCCTGATGTTGTGCAAGTTTGGGCTGACACGATGGAGGCAAACTCGTACGGAGTCACGACTGTCCCGGTTGCGGCATTGGGTCAGCAAATTAAAGTTGTAGGCGGCTCAACGGTATACGTGCCCGGCTTGGCTTCTATCTGCAAAAATCTGATCGTGGCGGAATACAATCCTCCTTCCGGGCCTCCATCGACCTGCACCCTCGCGGATCAATGTGGATGCACTCCTGCGGACTTCCTGCCCATTCTGCAGACGGATCCACTCCTTTTTTATAATGGCTTGACAAATCCGGTCAGTCCCTATCCGGGCAGCGTAAGTCCGATGCAGGTAAACAATCCCAACTACGACCAGTTGTGCGGCACACTTCCAACTCCTAACCTGACGGCCGCCGATTGCCGCTACGTCCCGGTCCCGCAGACTAAAGGAAGCTCGTTCCAAGCACAGCCGGAACTGTACGGTCCAGGGAGCTCTGGCGGCGACGGTGGCCCAGGCACGTTCATGCAAGGCGACAACACCCAGTCGACCTACACACTCGGTGGACAGAACCAGACAACAGTAAGCCAAAGCTTCGGCATAACCATTGGCGCTCAAACTGGTTCTAGTGCTGCTTCTGAATGCAACCAGGACGACAGTGAACCACCCTGTTACAGCGGCTCTGGCTCTGGGACATTCGGATTAGGCAGTACGATGACGTGGACTGACAGCCAAAGCTTTGGAACAGCGAGCGGCTCAGGAGTTTCCCAAAGCCTCACTCTAAACTCCGGAACCGCTGGCTGCGATGAGGACGTTCCGATTTTTGAGGACACTATCTACCACACGTTCGTGTTCCAGGAAGTTCCTAACTCCGGCTCTACCTGCACGACCATCGCGCCAACATTTTCCATTTGGGGATCGCCCAATTCCGTCACCGTTGCGCCGGGCAGCAGCGGAACTTCCACAATCTCATCTGGCGTCGTCAGCGGCTTCAGCTCGGCAGTGGCCTTGACCGCGAGCGGTCAACCGGCAGGTGTCACCGTAAGCTTCAGCCCTGGCACAATCGCCGCTCCGGGTTCCGGCGCGTCCACGATGAACTTGACCGTAGCCTCAACCACGCCGGTTGGCGCCTACCCGGTTACGATCACGGCCACCGGCGGCGGGGTCACGCAAACCGCGACCGTAGTGCTTACCGTGGCTCCGGACCCTAACTTCACACTCTCTGCCTCGTCCGCTTCCGTCTCCGTGGCGGCGGGCAGCAGCGGCAATTCCACGATCACGACCGCCGGCATCAACTTTAACTCGGCAGTTTCATTGAGTGCGACTGGCCAGCCAACGGACGTCACAGTCAACTTCAGCCCCAGCACCATCGCAGCGCCGGGTTCCGGCACATCCGCGATGACCTTGATTGTGGGCTCAGGTACGGCGGCTGGCGCCTACCCGATCACGGTAACTGGCACGGGTGGGGGAATCACGCAAACAGCAACTGTGACGCTGAATGTGCCAAACTTTACGATCTCTGCCTCGCCCACTACCGTTTCTGTGGAGCAGGAGTACAGCGGCACTTCGACGATCACCACCACTGTCCTCGGCGGCTTTAGCTCGCCGGTTTCGTTGAGCGCGACTGGCCAGCCGACAGGCGTCACCGTCAGCTTCAGCCCTAACCCCATCGCGGCACCGAGTTCCGGCACATCCACAATGACTATAGCCGTGGCCTCAAGTGCGGCGACCGGAACCTACCAGATCGGGATCGCCGGTTCCGGGGGAGGCCTTACTTCTTCGGCCACTATTTCTCTGACCGTCACCGCCTATGTGCCGCCGTCTGGTGGCGGCGGGGGTGGAGGTGGGGTTGGAAAATGCTTGCGCGGGGTTTGCTCAAATTAGGTGCTCTCTGCTGACGTAACCGGCGGAGCAGTGCAGTAGCCATCAAGCTTGATCCTGTTACTTTCCGGTTTGGCCGGGCTTGAGGAAGTTCTACGGAGCCGCACTAACCGATAATCCGGTTCTTAAGCTGGGGGCCTATCCATGAGCTAGGCTCCCAGCTTTCGTTTATGCCCGCGAGGCCTCTCTTTCAAGCACTCCGCCGGGCGGAATCAGAAGTGATAGGCGATCCCTATCACGGGGTTATAAATGTTGTACCATTTGCCGTCAAGAGTAGTGAGTTCCGACGAGTCGTTGAAGGTGGGCACTTTGGTGACCATGCCGCGGAACTCGGCGCGAATGTCGAAGCTGGGACTGATTTCGCGAGCGATCCCGACTCCATAGATGGCGCCGATGTCAGTCTGCTGCTTGACGTCGATGTTTGTGCTGCCAGAGTTGCGGATGGGCAGGAAGATAAATGCGCCCGGGCCCGCTTCGATAAAGGGATTGTACTTGCGGAAGTTGAAGCTGCGGACGTAGGCAGCCGACATCTCCTGGGTACGGGTCAGCACTGTGTAGTTGTTGGTGAGGCCGATATTGTAGTGGATCTTGTTCTGGTAGGTGATTCCGTAGTTGGCCTCGATGGCGCTCGAGGGCGTAAGCATGAAACGGTAGCTGACCAGCGCGCCAAACGCGCGGTTCGCGCTCACCTGAGCGTTGGTGGCCGAGGCGATATACGGCTCAACCAACGCCGTGCCACTGAGGCTGATATCCTGGCGGCTTTCCTGGGCGCGGCCCGCCGCCACGCATACGATCAGCAAAAATGCAATTAAGGCGATCTTCTTCATTCGGTCCTGATCCTCACGACTGCTCAACCGTCCGGCTGGCAACGAGTTTGTCGGTTCCGGTGCTCCTGTTCGAGCCGGGCCCCACTCTCAGCATTGTAACTGGCCGGAGCGGTCCATGGCGGAAGAGGGGTCCGGGATCGATCTGAGGCTTTAGACGCAAAGGGATGAAAACGGGCGCTTTCCCCCGGGCAAAACGCCGCAAAGAGCCGCTTTTCCGGGCTAGACGCGCCTTTGAACCCGCCAAAAATAATCTCCCGATTCAGCCCGCCCTCTCGACGTGGTAGTGGAATGGCGGACCTAGCTCCTGAGCCAGTGCCCTGACGGTGCGCAAGAATGCCCTGGCCGCGTAAGAAAGTGTCGCCTGCCGCCGGTAAACCAGCCTGAGGACGCGCTTGACCTCCAATTCGTCTACGGGGACACGCACCAGATCCCCAGCCTCCAGTTCCCTGGCGACGGCCAGGTGCGGCACCAGCGCCACACCGTTGCCCATGGCCACAAAGCGCTTGATGGCCTCAATGGTGGGCAGCTCGATGCCCATATTGAGCGGCGTCCGGTACTTTTGAAAAGCTTCGATCACCCGTCGGCGCATTGGCGAAGCCACGTTGTGCGCGATAAAGACCTCTTCGCCCAGGTCAGTGATAGAGACGCGTTTGGCCCCGGCCAATGCATGACCGGGGCTGACAATGAGAGCCACGCTGTCGGCATACACAGCGATGCTGCGGTATTGCGCCGGGTCGGGACGGTAAGAAGTCATTCCCAGTTCGAAGGTGCGCAGATTCAGCTCGTCGGGGATGCGCGAAGCCAACATACGGTGCACGGCGACATTGACGTGAGGAAACTCCCGCCGGTACCGGTCGATGGCTTGCAGCAAATACAAGCAGGTGTATTCGTTGGCCGCCAGTTGCAGCCGTCCTCGCTCCACGCTCTTCAGCTCATCGAGCGCGCTGGACGCCTCGCGACGCAAGGCCAGCAAACGGAGGGCGTAATCGCGCAACAGCACTCCGGCCGCGGTCAGCGATCCATCCCGCGCCGCCCGGTCAAAGAGCGTCTCGCCCACCGAGGCTTCCAACTTGCGAATGACCTGGCTCACGGCCGGCTGCGTCCTGCGCAGCCGCACGGCAGCCCGCGAGAAGCTGTGCTCCTCGGCTACGGCGAGAAAGGTTTCCAGTTGACTCAGTTCCATAGCAGTGGCCAGTGGTTAGTGGTTAGTGGCTAGTGGTTAGTGGTTAGTGGCTAGTGGCTAGTGGCTAGTGACTAGTGGCTAGCGGCTAGTGGCTAGTGGTTAGTGAACCTCTCACGAAAACAGCAGACCCCGGGTCCCAAATGCAAAACAGATGCGCTGATCACCGCTCACTGACCACTGGCCACTAACCACTGTTCAGTGCAGTATAAGCAATTCTAATCTCTTCTACAACAATTATAACTTTGCCTTATGGGGCGAAATGCTGGACACTATGAGTGCTGGGACAGTTTTCCCCTGGGAGGCAGATTCATGGCGACCGATCGCATCGTCTTCTTCGACACCACGCTGCGCGACGGCGAGCAATCGCCCGGCTGCAGCATGACGACACAGGAAAAGCTGACCATGGCGCATGCTCTGGAAGATCTGGGCGTGGACATTATCGAGGCCGGTTTCGCCATGGCTTCCGAGGGCGACTTCGCCGCCATAGCCACCATTACCCAGGCTATACGGAAGCCGCGCATTGCGTCTTTGGCTCGCGCGAAAAAAGAGGACATCGAGATGGCCTCGCGCGCCCTGCAGTTCGCCGACCGCGCACGTATTCATGTCTTTCTGGCTTCGAGCGATTTGCATCTGGAGTACAAGCTCAAGATGAGCCGCGCCGAGGCGCTGGATCAGACCGCCGAGTGCGTGCGGCTGGCGCGCTCGCTGGTGGACGATGTCGAGTTCTCGCCCGAAGACGCTACCCGCTCGGAGCGCGACTTCCTGGTCGAGATGGTGAAGGTGGCCGTCGAAGCCGGCGCGACAACGATTAATATGCCTGACACCGTGGGCTACAGCACTCCAGAAGAATACGGCCACATGTTCGCCGAAGTGCGTGAGCGCATTCCGGCCATCGACGCGCAAGGCGTCATTCTCTCGGCGCACTGCCATGACGACCTCGGCCTGGCCGCCGCCAATTCGCTGGCCGCGGTCAATAACGGCGCTCGGCAAGTGGAGTGCACCATCAATGGCATCGGCGAGCGGGCCGGCAATGCGGCTTTGGAAGAGATTGCCGCAGCCCTCTATGTGCGCGGCGACCGCTACGGCGTCACCTCCGGCATCAATCTGAATCAGCTCTATCCATGCAGCCAGGTGCTGGGCCAGATCATCACCTTCCGCCCCTCCCCCAACAAAGCAATCGTGGGCGACAACGCTTTTGCGCACGAGTCCGGCATTCATCAGCATGGCATGTTGGCCAACCCGCTCTGCTACGAGATCATGACGCCCGCGCTGGTGGGCGTGGCCAAGACGCATCTGATTCTGGGCAAGCACTCCGGCCGCGCGGCGCTGAGGAATAGACTGGAACAGTTGGGCTATACGCTCACCCGCGACGAGTTGCAGCACGCTTATTACCGCTTTGTCGCGCTGGCCGACCGCAAGAAGAACATCTACGACTTCGATCTAATCGGCTGTTTGCCCGATCAGATTCGTGATCGCCGCCAGGAGCAGGTCTCCGAACTCGCCTAGAAGCTCAACTGACCGCTGGCAAATAACAACTGAAAGTTGAAGAGAGAACGCATGAAGCTGAAGATTCTTGTCACAGCCGGCGACGGCATCGGTCCCGAAGTTACCCGCGAAGCTGTTTCAGTATTGCGCGAAGTTGCGGCAGCCGGCGGCCACACGCTCGAAATCGAAGAGAAGCGCATCGGCGGCGTGGCGATTGTGCAAGACGGCACACCACTTCCTGCTGAAACGCTTGAAGCCGCGCTCGCCTCCGATGCTGTTTTATTGGGCGCGGTAGGCGGCAACGAGTTCAATTCCCTCCCCCCAGACAAACGCCCGGAAGCCGGCCTGCTTGGATTGCGATCCGCTCTGGGCGGCTTTGCCAACCTGCGGCCCGCATTTGCCTTTAAAGAGCTAGCCGTCAACAGCCCGCTGCGTCCCGAGATTATTGATGGCGCGGATATTCTCTTTGTTCGCGAACTGCTTGGCGGCCTCTATTTTGGCCAACCGCGCGAGTGGAATCGCGAAAAGGGTGAAGCCTGGAACACCATGCGCTACACCCGCGATGAAGTGGCGCGCGTAGCCCGCGTGGCATTCCAGTTGGCTCAGAAGAGGCGCAAGAAGCTCACCAGCGTGGACAAGGCCAACGTGCTCGAAGTCTCGCAACTTTGGCGCGCGACTGTGATTGAAGTGGCCTCGGAGTTTCCCGATGTGACGCTGGAGCATCAATACGTGGACGCAATGTCCATGCACTTGATGAATCGCCCGCGCGACTTCGACGTGGTGCTCACTGAGAATTTGTTTGGCGATATTCTGACAGATGAGTCGGCGGTGATCACCGGTTCGCTTGGCATGTTGCCCTCGGCCACCATCGGCGGCAAGGTCAATTTGTATGAGCCGGTACATGGCTCGGCGCCGGACATCGCAGGCAAAGGGCTCGCCAATCCGCTGGGCGCGATCCTGACCGGCGCATTGATTCTGCGCCACTCCGGCGGCCTTGAAGCTGAGGCCGTTGTGATCGAGACGGCGGTACGCAAGGTTCTGGAGCAAGGCTTCCGTACGCCGGATCTTGCGCGCTCCAACCCGCAAGGATTTACTGTGCTCTCGACGACTGAGATGGGCAAGAAGGTCCGCGAGACGGTTAAGGCAGTACTCGTTAGCGCGTAAGTTTTTCCCCGATTCCCTATTTCTTCGCAAGAAACAACGAAATGAAACAAAGGTGATCAATGAGTTCCGAACCAAAGACGCTATTTGAAAAGGTCTGGGAGCAGCATGTGGTGGTCTCGCCCGAGGGCGAACCAACGCTGCTTTACATCGACCTGCAATTGCTGCACGAGGTCACCTCACCGCAGGCATTTGAGGGGCTGCGGCTGGCTGGCCGCAAGGTGCGGCGGCCTGACCGATGTATCGCCACCGTGGACCACAACGTGCCCACGACGCTTACCGAGCGCTTCAACATCGTCGATCAAATTGCGGCCACGCAAATTGCCGCGCTGCGCGCTAACTGCGCGGAGTTCGGCGTCGAACTTTACGACGTGGACTCGCCCAGCCAGGGCATCGTTCACATCATCGGGCCGGAGTTGGGCCTGACCAAGCCGGGGATGACGATTGTCTGCGGCGACTCGCACACCAGCACTCACGGCGCTTTCGGGGCATTGGCTTTCGGCATCGGCACCAGCGAAGTGGAGCATGTGTTGGCTACGCAAACGCTGCCCCAATCCAAGCCGAAGACATTCCGTATTGCGGTCGAGGGCAAACTGCCGCGCGGCGTCACGGCCAAGGACATTATTCTCGCTATCATCGGACAGATTGGAACCGACGGCGCGACTGGCTGCGTTGTGGAGTACGCTGGCTCGGCCATTCGCGCGCTCTCAATGGAAGGCCGCATGACGGTGTGCAATATGAGCATCGAGGCCGGCGCCCGCGCGGGGCTGATCGCTCCCGACGAAAAGACCTTTTCCTATCTGAAAGGCCGCCGTTTTTCGCCGCAGGGCGCGGCATGGGATGAAGCCGTTCGTGAGTGGAGCAAACTGCCCAGCGATCCCGGCGCAAAGTTTGACCGCGAACTCGTGATTGACCCAGCCACGCTGGTTCCGTATGTAAGTTGGGGCACCGGTCCCGGCATGGTCGCGCCCATTACGGCCACCGTGCCTGACCCGGCCTCAGCGCCCACCGAACAAGAACGCACGGGGCTGGAACGCGCGCTTGAATATATGGGTCTTAAAGCTGGCACGCCGCTTGAAACAGTCGCAATTGACCGCGTTTTCATTGGCTCGTGCACCAATGGGCGCATCGAAGATTTGCGGGCCGCCGCCCGCATCGCCAACGGTTACAAGGTTTCGACAAAGGTGAGCGCGATGGTGGTTCCGGGCTCGCAGGCCGTGAAGGAACAGGCTGAAACCGAGGGCCTCGATCGCATCTTCCGCGCGGCAGGTTTCGAGTGGCGCGAGCCAGGCTGCTCCATGTGCCTGGGCATGAATCCCGACATTCTTTCACCGGGTGAGCGTTGCGCTTCGACCAGCAACCGCAACTTTGAAGGCCGCCAGGGCCGAGGCGGACGCACGCATCTTGTAAGCCCGGAGATGGCCGCCGCGGCCGCTATCGCAGGGCACTTTGTAGACATTCGCAACTGGGAGGTAAAAGGCTGATGGAACCCTTTCGCACATTGACCGCATTGGCCGCGCCTCTGGATCGGGCGAATGTTGATACCGACCAGATTATTCCCAAACAGTTTCTCAAGCGCATCGAGCGCACCGGCTACGGCGAGTTTCTTTTCTTCGATTGGCGGCGCACGGCCACGGGCGAACCGGACTCTGGCTTCGTGCTCAACGACTCCCGATACAAGGGCGCGCAAATACTCATCGCCGGCAAGAATTTCGCCTGCGGATCGAGCCGCGAGCACGCCGCCTGGGCGCTTTCGGACTTTGGTTTTCGCGCGGTCATCGCGCCCACCTTTGCCGACATTTTCTTTTCCAACGCGGGCAAGAACGGTATCGTACTGGCGCGGCTCAGCGAAGAACAAGTGGCCACGCTGCTCGACAACGCAAAGACCATTCCGAATTATCAACTCACCGTCTCGCTCGAAGCGCAGACGGTTACCGACAATCAGGGCTTCTCGGCGAAGTTTGAGATTGACCCATTCCGCAAGTTCTGTCTTCTTGAAGGACTCGACGACATCGGCCTGACTCTGCGCCATGAAGCGGCGCTCGACGCATTTGAAACAAAGCATGACCAGGCTAACTGGTTGAAGGCGAAGTAACAGCGGAGTTAGCGCGGTTAGCGTAGCTAGCGGAGTTAGTTCACTTGCTGGCGGCATTTGCTAACTCCGCGAACTCCGCTAACTCCTTTAACACCGCCATAAGGAAAGACAATGACCATTGAAGGCAAGAGACAAAGCATTCCGTTGACCGAAGGCCCTGATCGTGCGGCCTCCCGTTCGTACCTGCGTGGTTCCGGTTTCAGCAAAGAGGACCTGCACAAGCCCATCATCGGCGTCGCCAATACATGGACCGAGATCGGCACCTGCAACATGCACCTGCGCGAGATTGCCGAGGCTCTCAAGGAGGGCATTCGCGAGGCTGGCGGGACTCCGATGGAATTTAACACCATCACCATCTCCGACGGCATTACCATGGGCACGCAAGGCATGAAGGCCTCTCTGGTTTCGCGTGAAGTGATCGCCGACTCTATTGAATTGATGGCGCGGGGTAATCTCTTCGACGGCCTGGTGGGTATCGGCGGCTGCGACAAAAATATGCCGGGCATCATCATGGCGCTGTGCCGGCTGGATATTCCGGGCCTCATGCTCTATGGCGGATCGATTGCGCCCGGCAAGCTGAACGGCGTGGACATTACGATTCAGGATGTCTTCGAGGGCATCGGCTCACGCGCCGCTGGCCGCATCGACGACGCGGGGCTCGAAGCTCTTGAAGCTAATGCCTGCCCCGGCGCGGGCGCATGCGGCGGCCAGTTCACGGCCAACACCATGGCCATGTCCGCGGAGATTATGGGCATCGCGCCCATCAAGCTCTCCGGCGTGCCGGCAACAGCGGCAGATAAACTCTCCGCCACGCGCGAGGCCGGTCACATTCTGATGGACGCCGTGCGCGCCAATCGCCGCCCTTCGCAAATCATCACTCGCAAATCCATCGAGAACGCCATCGCCAGCGTCGCAGCCAGCGGCGGCTCGACCAATGCCGTTCTGCATCTGCTCGCCATTGCACGCGAGTTGAACATCCCGCTGACCATTGATGACTTTGACATCATCAGCAAGCGCACGCCGTACATCTGCTCGCTGACGCCCGCGGGCAAGTTTGTCGCTTCGGATTACCAGGCCGCCGGCGGCTCGCGCCTGCTCGCGAAGCGGCTGATCGACGCCGGCCACGCCGACGGAACCACGCTGACTATCAGCGGCAAGACGCTGGCTGAAGAAGCCGCGCTCGCCAAAGAGACTCCTGGACAGCAGGTCATCGGAAGTTTTGAGAAGCCCATCAAGCCCAACGGAGGCCTGGTGATTCTGAAGGGCAATCTTGCGCCCGAGGGCTGCGTGATGAAAATCGCAGCGGCCAACCGCTACGAGCATCGCGGTCCGGCACGCGTCTTTGACACGGAAGACGCTTGCTTTGCCGCAGTGCAATCAGGTCAGATCAAGCCGGGCGACGTGTTGGTGATTCGTTATGAGGGTCCCAAAGGCGGACCCGGAATGCGCGAGATGCTGCAAGTGACGGCGGCCATCAGTTCGAATGCCGAACTGAGCGCGACGGTTGCCCTGTTGACCGACGGCCGCTTCAGCGGGGCAACGCGCGGCTTTACCGCTGGCCACGTTGCTCCTGAGGCTTTTGTCGGTGGACCTATCGCCGCGGTTCGCGAGGGCGACATTATCCACTTCGACATTCCCAATCGCAAACTAGAAGTCGAAATCAGCGATGCGGAAATGGCCGCGCGTTTGGAAAGCTTCACCCCGCCCGCATTGCGCTGGCCCAGAGGTGTTTTCCGCAAATATGTGGACCGCGTAAGCTCGGCCTCCGAAGGCGCAACGACGTAAAAACAGCGGTCAGTGAACAGTGGTCTGCTTCCGCTGTGGATGAACAGAACGTGCAAAATGACGGTCTAGTAGCTGAAAAGGAGTTTCACATGGGAAACGACGCCAACACGCACGCATCGAATCACCCACCCACCCGCCTGACCGGCGCGGAGATTGTCTGGGCAACGCTGGTAGGCGAGGGCGTCACCGACGTCTTCGGCTATCCCGGCGGGGCGATTCTCCCGGTTTACGACGCGCTGCGCAAATTTCCCATTCACCACGTACTGGTGCGCCACGAGCAGGGCGCAGCGCACATGGCCGACGGTTACGCGCGGGCTTCGGGCAAGGTGGGAGTTGCCATCGCCACGAGCGGCCCCGGCGCAACCAACCTGGTCACCGGCATCGCCACGGCCATGCTGGACTCAATTCCCATTGTCTGCATCACCGGCAATGTCTCCAGCAAGGTGCTTGGCACGGACGCATTTCAGGAAGTGGACATCACCGGCATTACGCTGCCCGTAACGAAGCACAACTTTCTGATCAACAAGACCGAAGAGATTGCCCCGGCGATCCGCTACGCTTTCCAGATTGCGAAGACAGGGCGTCCTGGACCGGTGCTCGTCGATATTACCAAGGACGCGCAGCAGGGCACGGCGATCTTCGACTTCGACGCGGCGAACCCGCGTGCCCATCGCGCCCATCCCATGTTGAACGTGGAGGAGCACGACCTTGCGCAAGCCGCTGAACTGATCCGCAATGCGAAACGGCCGGTGATCCTGGCCGGCCATGGCGTCATCGAATCCGGTGCTGAGGAGCAAGTGCGCACCCTGGCCGAGCGCGCGCAGATTCCCGTGGCCCTTACGCTGCTGGGCCTGGGCGGTTTCCCTGCCTCGCACTCGCTCAACCTGGGCATGATGGGCATGCACGGCGAGTCGTGGGTCAATCACGCCATCCAAGAGGCCGACCTGCTGATCGCCTGCGGCATGAGGTTTGATGATCGCGTCACCGGAACCATCGCGACGTACGCCACCAAGGCCAAAAAGATTCACATCGAGGTTGACCCCTCTGAGGTGAACAAGAACATCAAGGTGGACGTGGCCCTGATCGGCGACCTGCGTTCAGTGCTCGAAGAACTGCTGCCGCGCATCAGCGGCCGCGATGGTTCGGCATGGATCAAGACAATCGAATCCAGCAAGGGCGCGGTGGCAGTGCGCGACATCAAAAATCTGCCCGATTCCGGCCACCTCTACGCGGCTCACGTTATCCACGACATCTGGCGCATCACGGGTGGTAACGCCATCGTGGTGACCGACGTTGGCCAGCACCAAATGTGGGAGGCGCAGTATTTCCATCACGAGCATTCCCGCTCGCTGATCACCTCAGGCGGCCTCGGAACTATGGGATTCGGTTTGCCTGCGGCTATCGGGGCGAAGTTTGCCTGCCCGGACAAGGAGGTCTGGGTCATCGCCGGCGACGGCGGATTCCAAATGACCGCGTCCGAGTTGTCGACCATCGCCCAGGAACGGATCAAGATCAACATCGCCATCATCAACAACGGATACCTCGGCATGGTGCGCCAGTGGCAGGAGTTTTTCTACGAGCGCAACTACGAAGCCACACCTCTGGTCTCGCCTGACTTCGTCAAACTGGCCGACGCGCACGGCATCGCGGGTCTTGCCGTTCGCACCCGCGCCGATGTGGCCTCCGCAGTTGAGCAGGCACGCTCCACTCCCGGCGCGTTTCTGCTGAACTTCATGGTCGAAAAGGAAGACGCGGTTTATCCAATGATTCCCGCAGGCTCCTCGCTCCACGAGATGATTCGCCGTCCGGAAAAAGATCCGCTGATGGAGACGTAAACCAGGGAACAGGGAACAAGGGTCATGGATCGGGGTCAGGGAAAGCATAGCCGATTCGTGAGCCTGAAGTTCTTCGAAGAAGATTTGTGAGATTTGGGAGGAGATCAGGGCAAGGACATGGTTCGACAGAACTGATCCCTGACCGCTGACCACCGATCTCTGAAAGGCCTTTATGCTCCACACATTCGTCGCTTACGTGGAAGATTTGCCGGGCGTGCTCACGCGCGTGGCCTCGCTCTTCCGGCGCTTGAACATCAATATCAACTCCCTCACTGTGGGCCGCAGCGAGCGCGTGGGCCTGTCGCGGCTGACGCTGGTCTGCGAGGCCTCGGCCGAGGCCGGCCATCGCATCCGGGCCAGCCTGTATAAGCTGGAGAATGTGGTTGATGTGGATGACATTGCCCAGGCGCCGTCGGTCACGCGAGAACTCGCGCTCATCAAGGTGGCCGCAACTCCGCGCAGCCGCTCGGGAATCTTCGAGTTGGTGGAAGTCTTTCGCGCCCGCATCGTGGACCTGGCGCCGGAGTCGCTGACCATCGAAATGACCGGCGTGGAAAGCAAGATCGAAGGGCTGATCCAGGTGCTCCGCGAAAGCGACGATAGCATTTTGGAAATTTGCCGCAGCGGCAAGTTGACCATGCGCCGCGGGCATCACACTTCGAGCGTTCTGAAGGCAATGGGCGCCGACGCGGAGCAGGCAGCGGAAGAGCTTACAGAAGACTGCGTGGCACGCGAACCGGAATAGCCCGGCCGCGAAGGTAGCGCCCAAACCGATTGAAACTAACCATAACCAAACAAGCAAAGGAAAATCATGGCGAAGACTTACTACGATCAAGATGCCGACCTCTCCCTCATTCAAGCCAAAAAAGTGGCCATCATCGGCTACGGCTCCCAGGGACATGCACATGCCCTTAACCTCAAGGATTCAGGGGTCCAGGTAAAGGTTGGCCTGGCGCCGAACTCGAAGTCCATCGCCAAGGCGCAAAAGGCCGGCCTGGAGGTCGATACAGTCGCCGCAGTCACCAAGTGGGCGGACGTGGTGATGGTTCTGGTTCCCGATCAGACCGCGGCAAAGTTGTATGCCGAAGAGATCGGGCCGAATCTGGCAGCGGGCAAGCTGCTCCTCTTCGCGCACGGCTTCAATATCCATTACAAGACCATCATTCCGGCAGCGGGCATCGACGTGGGCATGGCCGCGCCCAAGGCGCCCGGTCATCGCGTGCGCGAGGTCTTCACTGAGGGCGGCGGCGTTCCCTGCCTTATTGCCGTTCATCAGGACTCGACCGGCAAGGCTCACGCGCTTACCCTCAGCTACCTCAAGGGCATCGGCGGCACGCGCGCCGGAGTTCTTGAAACCACATTCAAGGAAGAGACCGAGACCGATCTCTTCGGCGAGCAGGCGGTGCTCTGCGGGGGCGTCAGCGCGCTCATCAAGGCAGGGTTCGACACGCTGGTTGAGGCCGGCTATCAGCCTGAAAGCGCTTACTTCGAATGCCTTCACGAGCTCAAGCTGATTGTGGACCTCATCTATCGCGGCGGCCTGGCTTATATGCGCTACTCCATCAGCGACACCGCCGAGTGGGGCGACTACGTTAGCGGCCCGCGCGTCATCAACGCCGAGAGCCGCAAGGCGATGAAGCAGATTCTCACCGAAATCCAGACCGGCGAATTCGCCAAGCGCTTCCTTGCCGACCAGAACTCCGGCCGCAAGGAATTTTTGGCCTTCCGCGAAGCCGAAGCCAAGCACCCGGTGGAGATCGTCGGCAAACAGCTTCGCGCCGCGATGCCGTTCCTTGATCCGGTTACCGTGGAAGAAGTGGCCAAGAATCGGTAAGCAAAACAGCCTCCAGCTACTTGCTTTTAGCTTGTAGCTGGAGGCTCATTGTTGGATGAGATCTGCTCCGCTCACGGCCATTACTGAGAAACAAGATTCCTTATTGCTCTGACGTCATCTCATGTTGCATGAAACAGGCCGGTACGGTATCATGTTTCATGCAACATGAGGTTAAGCATGAGAACTGCCGTCACAGAGAGAGTTCGGAAGCATCGTGAGACGCTGCGCGCGGCAGGGTTGAAGCCGGTGCAGATATGGATTCCGGATACGCGGTTGGAGAGCTTTCGCAAGAAATGCGAGCAGGAGTGCTTGTCGCTGGTTGGCGACCCTCTGGAAGCGGAGACGCTCACCTGGATGGCTGAGGTCGCGGATACGGACGGGTGGGTATGAAGCGCGGCGATCTGGTTCCCGTAGTTTTGTCCGGAGCCTATGGAAAGCCTAGGCCCGCGCTGGTGATTCAGTCGGATCTTTTTCAGAAGCATCCATCCGTCACTGTTCTGCCTGTCACCAGCGATCTGCGTCCAATACAAACATTTCGCATATCCGTAGAGCCTACCGGCGAAAACGGCCTGCGCGCCACCTCGCAGATCATGGTGGATAAAGCCCACACTATTCCGCGTGACAAAGCCGGCGATCCCTTTGGCGTGCTGGAACCGCGGACTTTGTCTGCCGTAAATCGCGCGCTGGCGGTCTTTCTGGGACTGGGTTGAAATCCATATCAGCTTATGAGACGGCGTGCAATCAATTTTGCATTTCGTTGGCATATGAATCGAAATTGCGGAATGCCCAGGAAGAGAATCCGCCTCGGAGGCGAAAAAACACCTCCGAAGGATGACGTCTCTTCGGAGGCGCTTGCATTACACAAGTTAGACGGGGCCAGTAGCCGGCGCTGGAGGTCGGTAGCGCGCGGCTACTGGTGATCCCTATACAAACGAAGCTAGCTGCGGCTTCCCCTTTCCACGGCCACTTCGTGTCGCCCGGCTCAAAGAGGACTTTCGTACATGCCCTCCGAACCATGTTGACAACTGGAGTGTCTCTTATCGAGAAAACGTGTTCAGTGACGGTCGTCACACGTGTGCATATTTGTACCAAAAATGCGGGGTTAGTCTATCTGAATTTGGTTCCGTACCACTTCGCTGTTCAATTTTGAACACCTCGCGCTCAGGCAATCATTCAAACCGCAGGAATGGGCCGCATTCTTCCGCACGGCCCCGGAAGTGAGATTGACAAACCGCGCTGCGCATTTGAAAATCGGAGCTTCAGTTCGCTCTGGAGCGGATCTGCGCCCGGTCGCTCAGTGAACTCGAATCCGGACGCAACCCCTATGCTGACCCCGGACAATGAACGCGGCCTGCAAGTATTGGACGCAAGCAGAGCTTGTTGAGGGGTTTTTGGGACCCGGAAGAGTTTAAAAGGAGCACGAGATGGGGCTGGTGGACTGGGCTATCGTTGTGGTGATGGTGCTGGCGGTGCTGGGAGGGTTCACCCAGGGATTTTTTCGCGCCGTCTGCGGCCTGGGCGGCCTGCTGCTGGGCCTGGCGATTGCTGCCTGGAACTACGGCCGCATCGCGAAGTTGATTTTGCCCATGGTGCGGATTGAAGCGGTGGCCAATGCGATTGGCTTTCTCCTGATTGCACTTCTGGTAATGGCCTTGGCCGGCGTAGCTGGGAAAATTATCTCCAAAACTATTCATTCCATCGGGCTTGGCTGCCTGGACAGTCTGGCAGGAGCGGCATTCGGCTTTTTCCAGGGCGCGCTTCTGGTGACGCTGGTGATTCTGGTGACCGTGGCCTTTTTCCCCAGGGCTCATTGGCTGACGCAGGCCAAGCTTCCAAGGCTCTTTTTTGGGGCCTGCCACCTGAGCACAGATGTGAGTCCGCACGAGTTGGCAGAGCGCGTTCGGCACGGACTCAATGCGCTGGAAGAGCAGTCGCCGCGGTGGTTGCACCCCGACAAAGATAAATTGTGATTTTTCTCAGGACGCAGCCCAGGGAAATGTGGCAAGCTAGTAGAACAAACAGAGGTGGACGTGAGACGAGAACTGGACAGCCTGGTGACACAAATGCACTCCAGCGGTATGCGCTACGAGGACGCCGTAAGCGAGTTCAAGAAGCAATACCTGCGCGAAGTGCTGGTGGCGCACCGGGGAAACCAGTGCAAGGCGGCCGAGGAGCTGGGCATGCATCGCAACACCCTGAGCCGCACCATGGCCGAGTTGGGGCTCAACCTGGCCGAAGTGCGCGCCGGCCTCAAGCGTCCGCCGCGCAGCGAGCGTCCTGTCTATAGCGCGGTTCGCCAGGTCTTTGGCCGGGGCTGACGGCGCCCACAAGGACATGCAGACAAACCCACAGGCCTCTGAAGCGCGCGTCCAATCGCCAAAATCAACACAGGTAATGCAGGCTGCTGAAATTCCCGGAAAAAAGCCAGAAAAGCACCTCTCAAGGGCAAATGTCCCCGCTAATCTGGTTGATTTTCTGCCAGGATTCATCTCGCGGTTTGCCGCTCGGAAGCGTTTTCCAGAAATCGCGACAGCCCTGCTGCTGACAATGGCTGCAAGCGCCGGGTACGCACAGCCGGTCCAGGCCAAGCCTGCACAAACGTCGCCCGTCTCCACTCAGACCACTTCTCAAGGTGAGAACGCCAAACCTGCTCAGGACGTTAGCCTGGCCGGGCCGGTACGCAGCTCCGACCGGCGTCGCGCTGCCAAGCTCTATCTTTCCTCCAGCAAGCTCTTCGCGGATGGACAATTTGAAGCGGCCCTCAGCGGCTACCAGCAGGCGGCTAAGCTGGACCCCAGTAATCCCGACTACCCGCTGGCGGCAAGCGTCGCGCGCAGTCACGCGGTGACGGCGCTGATTCAGGCAGCGGCCAAAGACCGGTTGAGCGGCGATGCGGCGAAATCGCGAGCGGCCCTGGCTCATGCGCTCGAACTCGATCCGGGAAATCCCCAGGTGAAGCAGCACCTGTTCGAGATGGGAGACGATGCGGTGCTGGGCCAGCAAAGGCCCATCTACGAAAAAGCCGAACAGAGAGCCGGCGAAGGGGTGGAACTTGCGCCTGCTGCCGGAGTTCACAGCTTTCATCTGCACGGCGATCAGCGGCAGATCATCCAGCAGGTCTTCAAGGCCTACGGGATCGATGTCACGGTGGACGAGAGTGTTCGCGCGGTTCCGACCCGGCTGGATCTGGATAATGCCGGATTCGAGCAGGCGGCGCGCATCGTGGGAATGGCAACGGCATCGTTCTACGTTCCGCTGGACGCTCACCGTGCGCTGTCTGCCGGCGACACCAAGGCGAACCATGAGAAGTTTACGCCTCTCGAATTCGAGACGGTCTATCTTTCAGGGCTAAGCGCGACGGAGCTGACGGACGTGGTGAACCTGGCCAAGAACGTCTTCAATGCGCCGCAGGCTGTGGCGGAGCCCACATCGAATACGATTACCATCCGCGCGCCCCACGGGACGCTGAACGCCTTCAACGCCACCATGAGCGGGCTGCTGGACGGACGCAACCAAGTGCTGCTCGAAGTGCGCATGATACAGCTTGCGCACTCCAGCACGCGCAATACCGGGGTCCAGCCGCCGCAGAGCATGTCGGCCTTCAACGTTTATGCCGAGGAGCAATCCCTGCTGAACGCCAACCAGAGCCTGGTGCAGCAGATCATCTCCTCTGGCCTGGCTTCTCCCAGCGACACGCTGGCGATTCTCGGCATTCTGCTGGCTTCCGGCCAGGTGTCGAGTTCCCTATTCTCCGGCGGCGTTGCAACCTTTGGCGGCGGAATCACCGAGTCCGCGCTCGCTCCAGGTTCGGTCACGGCGAACCTCAACCTGAACTCCTCTGACTCGCGCGAGCTGGATCAGATGCAGTTGCGCCTGGGCGATGGCGAGGCCGCAACCATGCGCAGCGGCACGCGCTATCCCATTCAGACGTCGTCGTTCTCGAGTTTGTCGGCCAGCACAACGAGCATTGCTGGGCTTACTGCGGCGGGAAGTTCCAGTAGCCTGTCTTCCCTGCTCGCCTCCTACTCCGGGAGCCTGCCGAATATTCCGCAGGTCGAGTACCAGGACCTTGGCCTGACCCTGAAAGCGACGCCCAAGGTGATGCGCAACGACGAGGTTGCGCTCACCGTGGACCTGAAGATTGATGCTCTCGCGGGGATATCCATCAACGGCAACCCGGTGCTCAATAATCGCGCCTGGTCCGGCGTGGTGACGCTCAAACAGGGCGAGGCCGTCGAAGTGGTGAGCGAACTGGACAAGTCGGAAAGCCGCGCCATCAGCGGCACACCGGGACTCAGCGAGATTCCCGGCCTCAACAATCTGACCGGCAACGACACGCTGAAGAACTACGCGACGCTGCTGATTGTCATCACGCCTCATGTTTTGCGCGGCACGCAGGCTGCCGGCCACTCGCCGATGATGCGCATCGAGCGCGGGCAGACGCCGTAGCGATAAAGCTGTTCTCCAATTGCTACACCCCTAAACCACAACCGCTGAGTGGCTTTTTCCCTAAGAGCCTGTCCGAAAACTATGTCTTGAAGGGTACGGGCTTCAGCCCGTCCGTTGGGAGCCCATTTTTGATTTCCGGCTTTAGCCGCGGAGGGAATGCAAGCTGCCGTAAAAGCATACCTCAGGGGCTAAAGCCCACAACAGTTCCTACCTTTGATGTACGGGCTAAAGCCCGTACCCTTCACCTAAACCGTACCCTTCACTTAAAGCCCGTACCTTTCACCTAAAACCGAGTTATTGGACAGCTTCCAAGAAAAAGCCGCCTTGCACGGTGTCTGCAAGAGCGCATGAATTGGAGAGCCGCTCTAAGCTGGCCCGATTCCGCGTACAACTCGCCGAACTCCGCCAAACGCAGCACGGGCAGACAGGTTGAAACTCCTGTCTGCCCGTGCTACATAGCCAGCCTTATGCAATTCTTCTGACTCGCCACTCCATAGATTACTGGGCAGTCACGCCGTCCAGCTTGGCCTGGAACAGGATGATCTGCTTGATGACATCATAGGGAGCGTTGGCGGGAACCTGACGGCCGTTGACCAGCAGCGTAGGAGTCTGAGTGATGCTCAGGTCCTGAGCCAGTTTCTTTGAAGCCTCGACCGCGGCGATGATTGCGGGGGTTGTGGAGCAAGCGGCGATCTTGGCCGGGTCCAGACCAGCCTTGGTCACGCCACTGTTCAGGGTCAGAGTGGCGCCGTCGGGCGTCTCCAATCCGTCCTGGCCATCAAATACCGCCGACGCAAAGGTGAAGAAAGCGGCGCTGCCGCCCTGCTTGGCCACACAAAGGCTATAGGCCGCCGCGTTGGCCGCCGCGGGGTGCTGCGGCAGCGGGTAGTTCTGGAAGACAAAGCGAGCCTTGGGGAAATCCACGGCCAGTTTGTCCATGTTGGCCTGCGCTTCCTTGCAGTGGGGGCACTGGAAGTCGGCAAACTCGATAATCTCGAGGGTTTTCAACGCCGAGCCGCGGTACGGGCCATCCGCGCGCTCCTGAGCGATGGCGCGCAATTCCGCATAGGGATGCTCGCCAAAGGCGATGATGTCTTCGCCGGCGATGATGTGCTTGCCGTCGGGGAGAACAAAGAACTGGAGCGCTGCTGGCTTCTGCTTGCCGGTCTTGTCGCCGATGAAGACGATCACCTTGCTGACGCCCTCGACTGGCGTCTTCAGAATTGCCTGAACCTGCCAGACGCGGCTCTCTTCATAGCCCCAGCTAACGGTGAGAAAAGCGTTGACGGCGTCCTTGGTGGGAGTCGCGGCGGTGAAGTTGGCCGGATCGGGTTTGGGAAACACGGGCGCAACAGCCGGAGCTGGCGCAGCGGGAGCCGGTGCGGACGGGACCTGCGCAGACGGAGCCTGCTCGGGCGCGGCGGGCACATCCTGTTGCGCCGCGGCCTGCAAGACGGGCAGAGACATAGCAATCAGCGCCAAGGCGCTGGCAAAACGGGCAGAAAGACGAATCAAGTTGTTTCTCCTTGAATTTCTGAAAAACTAAGTTGCGCAAAAGCTGGAGTATGGAAAAGCCCCTGATATGGCAAAGGACTCCCTACCTCTAGCTTATACCTGAACTTTGACGGCAATGGGGAACCTGCGGCCCATGCCAAACGACTTCGAGGTCACCTTCAGAACCGGGGCTGCCTGCTGGCGTTTGTACTCGCTGCGTTCGACCAGGCGCACCACCTGTTGGACGAGTTGCAGGGGAAATCCGTGTGCCTGCGCGATTTGCTCGGGGGTCTCATAGCGCTCCACGTAGGCTTCGAGGATGGGATCGAGAACCTCGTAGGGCGGCAGCGAGTCGGTATCTTTTTGGTCCGGACGCAACTCGGCCGAGGGCGGCTTTTCTAGAATTGTCCGCGGAATCACTTCAGTTTCACGGTTAATCCACTGGCAGACGGCGTAAACGCGGGTCTTCACCAGATCGCCGATCACCGCCAGCGCGCCCACCATGTCGCCATAGAGGGTGCAGTACCCCACGGCCATCTCCGACTTGTTGCCGGTGGTGAGCACCAGCGCGGAAAACTTATTGGAGAGGGCCATCACCAGGTCGCCGCGAATGCGAGACTGTATGTTTTCCTCTGTGGTGTCTGGCTTGGTTCCGGCGAAGAGCTGCTCCAGTGCGTGCGTAAACTCCGCGAACAGACCGTTGATGCTGATCACTTCAAAACGAATGCCCAGGTTTGCAGCCAGCAGTCGGCTGTCGTCGATGGAGCCTGCGGACGAGTATGGGCTGGGCATGCCGATGGCGACCACGTTTTCCGCGCCCAGCGCCTCAGTGGCGATGGCCGCCACCAGCGCGGAATCGATGCCGCCGCTCAAGGCTACCAGGGCCTTGCTAAACCCGCATTTGCGGACATAATCGCGCGTGCCGAGAACCAGTGCGTGATAGGCTGCCGCAGTGTCGTCCTCTTCTGGGGCGGGAATAACCCGCGCATCGAACGGATCAACGACGACCAAATCCTCTTCAAAGGATGTGGCCTGGGCAATCAGTTCTCCGCGCTTATTGAGCGCCAAAGAGGAGCCGTCAAAAATCAGGCTGTCGTTGCCGCCAACTTGATTCGTCAGCAACACGGGCACGCCGTCACGCCGGGCAATGGCGGCCAGCATCTGTCGGCGCATGGCGCGCTTCCCATGCCAGAAAGGCGATGAGGAAAGGTTGATATGCACCTGAGGATGGTGGCGCATCAGCTCTTCCATGGGATCAAAGTTGTATAGGCGGCGTGGCCAGAAGCTCTTGTCGTTCCATGCGTCCTCGCAGATGGTAATGGCCAGCCGGACGCCATCCAGTTCCACAACCTGCTGCGGCCGCGACGGGGTAAAGTAGCGCTGTTCATCGAAGACGTCGTAGAACGGCAGCAGGCGCTTGTGCTGCTCGAGCAGCACACGGCCGCCATCCAGCAGAACGGCGGCGTTGACGGCCGGCTTGTCATACCAGCCACCTGCATCCGTTGTCGGTGTCCGGGGCTTTCCGCTCTCGCCCTCGGACGGCAGCGCCACGCCCGCCAGCACAGCGCTGGGCAGATCGCGGGTAGCCTCGGCCAGTTCAGCGACGGCCGAGCGGCAGCGCGCGAGAAAGCTCGGCTTTTCAAGGAAATCGGCAGGCGGGTAACCGCAGATCACAAGCTCGGAAAAAACGGTAAGCCGAGCACCCTGCTCTGCCGCTCGGCGGGTGACCGCGACAATTTTTTCAAGATTTCCGGTGAAATCCCCGATGGTTGGATTGATCTGTGCCAGTGCGATCTTCACACCATCAGTTTAATTCACTTGAGAGAGCCGAAAGCTGGCAGCCTGCGCTACGTTCCGGTCCCCGCCAAAACCACTGCAAAAGTGCGCAGAATGATCTGCAAATCCAGCCAGATGCTCCAGTTTTCAATGTAGATCTTATCCATAGATATATAGCTGTCAAACGAGGGTTCCTGGCGCGCCTGGACCTGCCACAGGCCCGTAATGCCCGGGGTCACATCAAGCCGGCGAAGATGCCTCAGCTCATACGCGCGCACCTCGCTGCCTAAGGGCGGACGCGGCCCGACCACGCTCATATCGCCGCACAGCACATTAAAGAACTGGGGAAACTCGTCCAGCGAGTGCTTGCGCAGGAAGCGGCCCAGCCTGGTGATGCGGGGGTCGTCGGTGATCTTGAAAAGCACGCCGTCACGTTCGTTCCTGTGCATCAAGCCGACACGCCGCTGTTCCGCGTCGGCAACCATCGTGCGGAACTTCATGCAGCGGAAAGGGCGCCCTTTCTTTCCGATGCGCTCGGATGCATAGAAAACCGGGCCGGGAGAATCAAGCTTGATGGCGATGGCGATGAGCAGAAACAGGGGTGAAAGAAGAATCAACACCATGCTGGAGAAGACAACATCCAGCCCGCGCTTGAGCAGCAGCCTCACCTCAGGAACATGCCCGCGATGCAGTGAGATGGTAGGAAACTGGCCGATGTATTCGATAGAGCTGTTCAAAGCCAGGCTATCGTACATTTCGGGGACAATGCGCAAGCCCACCCCAAAGTGGCGAGCTTGTTCGAGAACATCCTGCACAACCCCGCGCTCACAGGGGGTGGCGAAGATGATCTCATCCACAAACTGCGTGCGAACCTGCTGAAAAAGCGTGTCGAGCGTGCCGACCACATCGCCGCTGATTGGCGCAAAGCGGGAATCGGCGACCGCGGGCTGGCCGGGGCCGGGAACTTCAATGAAACCCTTGAATCTGTATCCCAGGTGGCGGATTCTCTCCAGGTAAAAGCGAAAAGCCGTTGCCTCCGGCCCGGTGCCTACGATGAGAACGTTGCGCGTGCCGATCCCTCGCTCGAAATCACGGTACAGCAAGAGGCGATAAGTCAGGCGGCGCAGACTGAGGGTAATCGTGACCAGCCCCACAGTGGCCAGCACGATGGTGCGGGAAATATCCCCGGCATGTAACAGGTACAGCGTGCCAGCAAGCAGAAGGCCGGAAGTAAGGCAAGCCTGCAAGCTCAGGCGCTGCTCCTGGAGAATGCTGTTCAGCCGGGTGGGCGAGTAAAGATTGAACCGCTGACTTGTGATCACCAGCGAGAACGCGAAGAAGCACAGAAGAGCCACGAGAATTCCCATGGAGCGGCCATGGATGAGCGTGCCGTGCCACAACTCCCTCGCGCCCGCCAACGGGCTTGTATGCATCCGATAAATGGTGGCCAGCGCCACGGAGACGAGAATGGTCATCGCATCCAGGGCCATCCAAAATCTGGCCTTGCCAAGCGAATCGTGCGCTGGACCCCTCGCCCGGCCTTCCGCCCCTGCCTGCGAGGAAGACACTGAGGCGGACATTCTCTGCCATAATTCCGACGTTCCCATGCGGCCTTGCAAACCCCAAACTACAAAAATATGAGGCAAAGTGGGCATAATCTTCCCACTCGAAAATACAAACCAGTCCGGAAACCTGGAGCGAATCCGGCTGAAGTGAAGACAGTTGAATTTACGTAATTATACCGCGCCCTCCGGGCTGCGGCAGAGATCTTCCTTTACCTCAAAAACGCCCTGATGCCAGGCCCTGATCGAGACCCACTCAAACAACATCTCCCCGCGCGGCGAGTCGCGGCAAGTGAAATTTCAAGTTCGTGGTTACGATGCAAGAGGCAGTTCATTCCGAAGGTAATGCGTAAGCATCCAGCGCCATGAATTGCTGAATATTTGGGTCGGACGAAGCCATGAAGCCCTGGAGCGGGCCGAAATATTGCGCCCGGCCCTGATGCAGGAAAAGCACCAGGTCGGCGAGCCGCTCCGCAAAACGAATATCGTGGGTGACCACAATGCTGGTCTTGCCGAGATGCTGCTTGAGAATCTCGATCAGGTCGCCGAGGCGGCGGGCAATGATGGGATCGACCATGGTGGTTGGCTCGTCGTAAAGCACGATCTCCGGCTCGGCGGCGAGGGCGCGGGCGATGGCCACGGCGCGCTTTCGGCCCGTCGAGAGGCTGGCCGGCAGCGCATCCACCACATCTTCGGCGCCCACGACATTGACCAACTGAGCAACCTTCTCCTGGATCTGCTCCTCGTTGAGGCCGCCGCGCTCGCGCAGCGGAAAGGCTACATTCTCCCGCACGCTGAGGGAATCG
>Ga0224526_1000156_pt1 | contig 34790 bp, 25 predicted proteins | sample CBST25metaG_FD_179878 | JGI IMG/M metagenome (GOLD analysis project Ga0224526, IMG submission 179878) | Peat soil microbial communities from Stordalen Mire, Sweden - C.B.S.T-25 | ecosystem: Environmental > Terrestrial > Soil > Wetlands > Peat | place: Sweden: Norrbotten County, Stordalen Mire...
GCCGCGATTTCACCATCAATGGGATGCTGCTGGATCCATTGAAGGGCACGGGCTTTAGCCCGTACATCAATAGTGCAAATACAACGCGGGCTTTAGCCCCTGAGGAATGCTTTTCGGGCAGCTCAATCCAGCTTTTGCGCGCGTCGGTGATCGACCACGTGGGCGGGCTGGCGGACCTGGAAGCCGGCGTCGTGCGAGCCATCGGCCGGCCGGAGTTGCGCTTTGAGGAAGACCACCTGCGGATGCTGCGTGGGGTGCGCTTTGCGGCGCGTTTCGGCTTTGAGCTGGAGGCCGGAACAAAACTCGCCATTCGCTCGCTGGCCTCGAAGATCGCAGCGGTCAGCCGCGAGCGCGCGCGCGACGAGCTGACCAAGATGCTTACCGAGGGCCATGCGCGCCAGGCCTTCGAGCTGTTGGACGCGACCGGCCTGCTCGCCGAGGTGCTTCCCGAAGTTGCGCGCATGAAGGGCGTGGAGCAGCCGCCGCAGTTCCACCCCGAAGGCGATGTGTGGCGGCATACGCTGCTCGTGCTGGGCCAGCTGCAGGAGGGCTGTCCTCTGACTCTGGCCTGGGGCGCGCTGCTGCACGATGTCGGCAAGCCGCCGACCTTCCGGCGGGCCGAGCGCATCCGCTTCGACGGGCACGTGGAGGTGGGCGTGGCCATGGCGGCGGAGATCTGCCGGCGCTTCCGTTTTTCCAACGACGAAATGCGGCAGACGCTGGCGCTCGTTGAGAATCACATGCGCTTCATGGATGCGCGGCGGATGAAGGCTTCGACGCTGAAGCGTTTTTTCCGGCTGGAGAACTTCCCCGAGCATATGGCGCTGCACCGCATGGATTGCCTGGCCAGCCATGGCAATCTGGACAACTGGGAGTTTGTGCGCGAGCGGTATGAAGCGATCCCGGAGGAGGCTGTCCGGCCCAGCCCGCTCATCACCGGCCGCGAGCTGATCGCTGCCGGGTATAAGCCGGGTCGGCGCTTTCAGGAAATGCTGCGCGCGGTCGAAGACGCGCAACTGGAAGGGACAATCACGACGCCGGCCGAGGCGTTAACCCTGATTCTGGGACGCTTTTCTCTTGCGTGATTTGGCTCACTGCCAAGTGTAAGGGCAAATGAGATAAAAAGATGTGCGCAGTTCGTCCCCTTGAGGCGGATTCATGTGCATAGATTCCCCACCCCGGAAAGCGAGAACATCATGACTACTGAAGCAGTCAATGGCCCTTTTGTCGATTTTCAGGCCTCCTGGTCCGAGCTTGAGCTGCCTGCTCATGCGCGCGAGGTGCTCAGCGCGGCGCCGCTGGTGCAGACGCCGGATACTCGCGAGCAGCTTATGGATTGGGCGCTGGGAAGGTCCACGGGAGAAACCGACTGGGAGTTGGGCAACCGCGACGACCACGGGGAGTATGAGGCGGTCTTTCAGACGCCTGCCGGGGTGCGCATCACGGAGGCGGTAGTGACCAAGGCGTGCAATGGCCTGGCCGTCAACTTCCCCGATCCGGCCATGCGCCGCCGGGATCCGGACGCGATGGTCATCGGCGACTCTTTGCCGACCGACAAGCCCACCTACGAGCAGCGCTTCGGCGAGCCCTTCGACAGGACCCGGCAGGAGACGCTGGACTGGCTCAAGACGCAGGAGTTGGTCGCCATGCCCTTCTATGCCGGCACCGACGCGCTCGGCTACGGCTCGCTGTTGATTTTGCCGCGACAGGCGGCGTTCTTTGCCGCCTGCCTGGGCGACTTGCAGGGCATGATTCCCCGCAATCAGGTTCCGGCGGATTTCAAGATCACCGGCGGAGTGCTGTTTGTTGCGCCGCCCTTCCGGCACACGCACTTTGGCGGCAAGCAGATCGTGGTCCACGACCGGCAGGCCACGCACCAGGAGATCTTTGCCTACAACCTCTATCCGGGGCCAAGCGCCAAAAAAGGCGTGTATTCCATTCTGCTGGACAAGGGCGAGCACGAGGGCTGGATCACCAACCACTGCTCCGCGGTAGCCGTGGTCACGCCCTATGAAAACCAGTTGATTCTGATGCACGAGGGCGCTTCGGGCGGCGGCAAGAGCGAAATGACCGAGCACATCCACCGCATGCGGGATGGGCGCGTGCTGCTGGGCTGCAACGTGGTCACCAAAGAAGAGCGGACGCTCAACCTGCCCGAAGCCTGCCATCTGCAGCCGGTTGCCGACGACATGGCCTGCGCTCACCCCAGCATCCAGGGCAACAACAAGCGGCTGATCGTGGCCGACGCCGAGAACGGCTGGTTCGTTCGCGTGGACCACATCCGCCGCTACGGCACGGCGCCGAACCTGGAGCGGCTGTGCATCGATCCTCCCGAGCCGCTTATCTTTCTCAACCACTACGTTGTTCCCGGCGGCACATGCCTCTCCTGGGAACATATCGAAGACGCGCCCGGCAAGCCCTGTCCCAATCCGCGAGTGATCTTGCCTCGAAGGATGATTGAAGGGATTCTTGAGGGGCCGCAGCGCGTGGATGTGCGCAGCTTTGGCGTCCGCTGCCCGCCGACCCATAAGGACAGCCAACTCTATGGCATTCTGGCCATGCTCCACGTCCTTAGCCCGGCGCTGGCCTGGCTTTGGCGGCTGGTGGCCCCGCGCGGTCATGCCAACCCCAGCATTCAAACGCAGAAGAAGTCCGAAAAAATGGAGTCAGAGGGCGTCGGTTCCTACTGGGCCTTTGCCACCGGCCGCCGCGTCGACCAGGCCAACCTGCTGCTGCGCCAGATTCTGGATACGCCCGATACCCGCTACGTCCTCATTCCCAACCAGCACATCGGAGCCTGGAAGGTGGGCTTCATGGCTGAGTGGATGGCCCGCGAGTATCTGGCCCGCCGCGGCAGCGCCAAGTTTGCCCGCGAGCAGGTCAGCGAGGCCATCTGCCCGCTGCTCGGCTACATTCCCAATCAGTTGCGCGTCGAGGGCTCGATGATTCCCCGCGTCTTCCTCCAGGTCGAGGAGCAGTTGCAGGGCGGCATGGAGGTTTATCAGGAGGGAGCGCGTCAGTGGCGCGAGTTCTTCGCTGATGAACTGAAGCAGTTCCTGGTTCCCGATCTCGACCCGCTGGGCAAGAAGATTATCGAAGCCTGCCTCGACGGCGCGCATCAGGAAGACTATCGCCACCTGATTCCCCATCCCATGTTCCGCGAGGATGGCATGTAACGGCAGTTTTCTGTTGTTATTGCATCTTCTCGGACGGTGTAGGGAATGGTGTGACCCCCAAAACTGAGACAGTTGGGGGTGCCACCCTATGCTCCGTGCCCCATCCATTTCACGTTCTTTGTGAAATGGGTGGGAGACCACGAATTCAACCTTACAGAAACTGTGAGGATGCTCCAACCTTTGTTCTTGCAATATGTACAATGACGGACGAATGGGCCGTTTCCCAGATTCAAAGACGGGAACTGGCGCGCCCCGCCAGCCAGGACCGGAGCGCATCATCCGCGCGGCCCTGCCAACCGGCGCCTGTGGCGCGCAGACCTTCAGCCACGTCGGGAGAGAGCCGGATCGAGATGGGAACCTTTTTCGGAGTCTTCTGAGGCCCGCGCCGTCGAACCGACAAAAGCACTTTCTGCTCGGCCTTGGGGAGCGCGGAGAACGGCTTGAAGAGGGCAATATCTTCGGCTGTGATCTCTCGAACCTCTCCGTCCTCATCAATCAATGGTTTGCGGTTTGCCATAGAGATTAGCCTCCCTCTTGTTGGTCTTGCGAAAACTGATGACGCGGATTCCGTCCGGTTTGGGGATGTAGCAGAGCAGGTGCAACCGCTTGTCCGGATACCCAACAGCCACGCGCCGCATTTCGCCATTACGGGAGCAGTCCGCGATCAATGCCGTCTCGAAATCGAAATCCGCAGCTCACTCGAAGGAAAGTCCGCGCTCCCAGATATTGCGCTCATTCTTGGCGGGATCGTACGAGATTCCCATGCGCTAATTGTATATACTATTTAATCAATGTCAAGCGGATTGAATTGTGGACCTTCTGAGCTGTTGTCTTCGGCCCTCGAAGTTCAGCACTCTTATCCCCGCCTTCTCAGTTCCAGTTCCACCACGCGCTGCATCTCCGCCTCGGGGGCCGGCTTCCCAGTCCAGATCTCGAACTGGCGCGCGCCCTGCTGAACGAACATTTCCATCCCCGTCACGACCGGAATGCCGCGCTCCGCGGCCAGCTTGAGCAGCGGCGTTTCCAGCGGGTTATAGACCATGTCGAAGACCAGCCCGGCGTTCAGCTCATCCGCTTTGATGGGCAGCGCCTGCTTGTTGCCCGCCATCCCGCAGGGGGTGGAGTTGATGAGCACGTCGAAGCTGTTCTTGGCGAACTGCTCGTGCTTGAGCGCCTTGGCTTTGGACTCCTTGGCCAGTTTCACGGCGTGCTCGTGGGTGCGGTTGACGATGAAGACTTCCGCGCCCTGGTCGACCAGGCCGAAGACGGCGGCCCGCGCCGCGCCTCCCGCGCCCAGGACGGCAATGCGCGCGCCCTTCAGCGTGAGCCGCTTTTCCAGCGGGCGGATCACCCCGGCCACATCGGTATTGAAGCCGACGAGCTTGCCGCCTCCGATGGCACGCAGGGTATTGCAAGCGCCGATGCGGGCGGTAAGCGGGTCCATGCTGGCCAGGTGAGGCAGAACTTCCTGCTTGAGGGGCATGGTCACGGCAACGCCGGCCAGGGGCAGCTCGCGCACCAGGGTAAGCAGGTCGTCGATGGAGCGTGTCTTCAGCGGCAGCAGCGCCGCATTCACGTTCTCGCGGCGGAAGGCGGCGTTCTGCATCAGCGGCGAAAGCGAGTGGGCAATGGGATTGCCGGCCACGCCGAAGATCCGCGTCGCCCGGTCAAGCTGCTCGATGCGGTAGAGGTCGCGCAGCGTCCGGGCCGTCACCTGGCCGGGTGCGGTCTCGACGCCGTTGGAGAAGGAGGCAAAGGTGAACTCCGCGCCTGCTCTCAGACCGAGCACGCGGCTCACCAGCCCCTCCTCGCCCATGGCGATGCCGATGAAATGGCAGGAAAGCGACCGCTCCTCGATCAGCTTGAGGACGGCCAGGTTGTCGGCCAGCGATTGGGCCGTTGAAACCACTTTGACGAAATCCGGCCGGAAGGCCTCAATGCGTTGCGCGGCCTGCGCCAAATTCTTTGTGCGGGTGAAGTCGTGAAAACTGACCAGCAGCGCCGCGCCCGCGGACCGGAGTTCCTCGCGGAAGGCGGCCAACTGCGCAGGCTTGGCCTCCTCGGCCGACTCGACCTCCAGATCGACGACCTGGCAGCCGGCCTGGGCAGCCTTCAGCAGCAGATCCAGCTCCGCCTTCAGAGACCCTGCAAAGCCCCCGCCGAACTGCTCACGCCGGCAGGTCGCGATACCCGTTGCATCGCGATGGCTGGCAAGAAAATCCTTCACTTTGGGCAGAGCGGCAGCGGGTTTGGCCAACGAATCCAGCCGGAATTCAAGAAACTTGGAATCGGCCAGCGCGGCCTGTGCCCGCTCGATCAACTCCGCGGGCGTTGCGGCCTGAATGGCCACGCACAGCTTGCCCACACGCGGCCGTGGAACGAACGGCGGGGGCGGGGTATACGACGAACTGGAGCCGGAAAAAGGCATGTGCCAATGCCGCATCTTAAAGCGGCCTTTGCCAGTATGCAACAGCGAAACGCCGTGGCGGTCATTTTTATGGATTGGACTGCCCGGATGCCTCAGATCCTGAAAGCCACTCAAATCTCTTCCCGGCGGGGTGCATCCGGCTTATCCAGGAAGAGGCGAGCGGAAAAGGCGCGCGGTGCGCATCGGGTACAAAGCCTGGTTTTCCGCCGCTTATTGCGGCAGTTCTTCCTTCGGCGGCAGAATGCCCATCTCACGGTAAATGAACCGGATCTCGTGCCGCACCGCCGGCATCCGGGTGGTGAACCATGCTGCGGCCAGCAAAACGATGCACCCGTTGACCGCAACCGTCCAGGGCGCTCCTATTGCGTGCGCCATCGTCCCGGCCAGCAGGCTGCCGAAGGGCGCCATTCCCATGAAGGCCATCGTATAGTAGCTCATCACGCGCCCGCGCTTGTCTTCGCTGACGATGGTCTGAATGACGGTATTACTGGCCGCCATGCCTTGCAACATGCCCATGCCTGCCACCAGCACCATGACCATCGAGAGCCAGAACCAGCGCGAGAGCCCGAAGCCGATCAGCCCCAGGCCAAAAACAGCTCCGGCAATGGGGATCATCTTCACCAGACCCCGCACATTCTTGCGCGCCACCAGAGACAGGGCCGACAACAGCGCCCCCAGCCCCATCGAGGCCATCAGGAATCCCAGCGTATGCGGCCCGCCGTGCAGCACCGTCTTCGCGAAGATCGGCATCAGCACCACGAAGGGCATGCCCATCAGGCTGACCACTGCGAAAAACAGCAGAATCGTGCGGATGGGCAGGAAACCCGAAACGTAGGTCCAGCCGGCCTTCAATTCGGTGAGCGTCGAGGTGGTCTTGCGCTCGACCACGGGCGCATGAAGGCGCATCGCCAGCAGAGACCAGATCACCGCGCTGTAACTGATGCCGTCAATCAGGAAGCACCAGCCCTCGCTGCTGACGGCGATCAGCATTCCGGCCAGCGCCGGACCCACGAGGCGCGCCATATTCACCATTGACGAGTTGATGGCGATGGCGTTTTGCAGGTCGCGTTTGTCGTCCACCATCTTGACCATGAAGGCCTGGCGGCCCGGCATGTCGAAGGCGTTGATACAGCCCTGCATCACGCTCAACGCCAGCAGCCAAGGAATCGTAATCCGGCCGGAAAGCGTCATGGCGGCCAGCACCAGCGACTGGACCATGGATAAACCCTGGGTCCAGAGCAGCACTTGCCGCCGGTCGAGCCGGTCTACCCAAACACCGGCAAACAGAGCCAGCAGGCATGTGGGAATCTGGCCGGCAAAGCTGATCGTGCCCAGCAGGAGAGCCGAGCCCGTCAGCCGGTAAACCAGCCAGCCAGTGGCGACGCGCGTCATCCACGTGCCGATCAGCGAGATGCTCTGCCCGCCGAAGAAGAGCCGGAAGTTGCGGTGGCGCAGCGCGCGCCAGGCATGAGAGACGCCAGACGGCTCGCCCATCTCCGCCTCGCCGCCTGCCGCGACCATTTCCACGTTCTCTGCTGGGTCCGAACCGCTCAAGATTGCGCCCTCATTCGCAGTTTATCGTGCAGGGCTTTTCCAGGGCGCAGCCTGCTCCGAGTGAGAGAACTGCTTATATTCCGAATGTGGTTCCACGCCACAAATTGTCAACCACCACGTTCATAGAGCCGGAAGTTCACCTCGAGGGTAACTTTGACAGGAACAGGCTCACCATCTTTAATGGCCGGCTTGAAGCGATACTTGCCAGCAGCCTCGACGGCTTTCTCGTCGAGTCCCATGCCCAGGGCGCGTATGACGTAGGCATTCTGCGGTATGCCCTGTGCATTAACGATAAAAGAAACGAGAACAACCCCCTGGCGTCCAGCCTTTCGCGCCTCATCCGAGAACTCTGCTTCAACATGATTGAGGGGAACGGGGGCGCTAACCCCTTTCCCGCTGTGATAGACAGGAGAGGCAGCGACTTGTGGGGCGTTCCAGGAGGGCTCGCCCAGTGTAAGAACAGCTTCTTTCGGCGGATGCGGGAAGGCTTCCAATTGCTGCACCGGCTGGGCCCTCAGCCGCAACTGAGAGATCTTCTTGCCCGCTTCATCCTTCTTCTCTTCATTACATGCTTGGAGATCGACTTTTACAGCCTGTGCAACAACAACTGGAATGCCCTCATGGGTTCCGGGCTTGAACCGGTCCGCTGCCACAGCTTCGAATGCAAACCTGTCCACGTCCGAGCCGAGAGGACGGAGAAACATGATATTGCGCGGCTTTCCCGCTGTATCCACCAAGACGGAAAGCACAACGATGTCATTCGTCTTTTCCTTCTTCTTGCACTTTTCGTCCAAGATCGGGAAAGGGCTTGCCGGAAGAAGCTCCGGGGCCGTTACATCCCGGCCAACGTCATAGACCTTCACGCGAGCCGGCTGCGCATCCACCGGTGAAGACGGCGCGGTCGTTGCCTGCTGTCCTCCGGAAAAGCTCGTGCCCAACCCAACAAATAACGCAATCGCCCAATACGCTCGCATGGACCCTCCGCTAACTCCACACGGCGAATCTATCACACAAGCCCATTTATCGCGTCTGCATGCCTGTCTCGGCAGGCAGGCACTTCCCCATCGCGACCGGCGAGTCCGTGCTGTTGGCGAGCCTTCTGGTCATCACCTGGAAGTGGTAACCCATGACTGCCAGAGTCATGGCCGTGCCGACGCAATGGCGATAGCGCGTGGCTACGGTCAGCAGGAACTTCCAGTAACTCCAGCGCTGCCGGCCGAATACTCCCTGGCGGACAATCGAGGTGACAAAGGCGCGCGCATTGCCCACCGTCAGCCATCGCTGCCCGTTCTTCCGCTCGCCATGTTTTCGCTCGCCGGGCAGCGGCTGAATGCGGCTCAGGTAGAGCTTGACGCGGTCATAGTAGGCCTCGCAGGAGTAGATCTGCTTGAGCACCGAGCGATAGCCTTCCACTAACTTTGTTGCATCCATCTTGGGAAGGAAATTCAAGTTATCGCTGGTGTTGTCGCCCTTTCCCTCATCCAGAATCCGGCCCTCCTTCCACAGGCGCTGAAATAACTGGGTTCCGGGCATGGCTTGCAGCAGCCCGACCATGGCAATGGGAATTCCACTTTTCTGGATAAACTCCACCATGCGGTCGAAGATGTCTTCGCGGTCGGTGTCGAAGCCCAGAATGAAGCCGCCCATCACCTGCATGCCATAACTCTGGATCGTGGCCACGCTGTCCAGCAGGCTGCGGCGCGTGTTCTGCAGCTTGTTGCAGGCAATCAGGTCCGATTCATCAGGAGTTTCAATGCCCAGAAAGACCGAGTTGAAGCCCGCGTCCTTCATCAGTTGCATCAGCTCCGGATCGTCGGCCAGATTCAGCGAAGCCTCGGTATTGAAGTCGAAGCTGGTTTTGTACTGCCTGCGCCATTCGGCCAGCGCAGCGCATAACTCCTTGGCGCGCGCCTTGTTGCCGATAAAGTTATCGTCTACGATAAATACCGACTCGCGCCAGCCGGCGGCGTATAACTGGTCCAGCTCAGCCAGCACCTGTGAGACTGTCTTGGTCCGCGGCCGCCGGCCATAGATTTCGATAATGTCGCAGAACTCGCAGTTGAAGGGACAGCCGCGCGAGTATTGCACGGCCATGGTCGAATAGCGTTTCATTTTGATGAGGCTCAGGTCGGGCAGTGGGCTGGTTTCCATCTCCGGCCTTTCCGCAGCCTGGTAAACCGGCTTGGCGACGCCAGCTTCCAGGTCGTGCGCCAAATCGCCAATGAGCGCCTCGGCCTCGCCGATTACCACGTGGTCCGTCTTCAGTTCGGCCGGCGTGAGGCTGCTGGCGATGGGCCCGCCGATCACGGTTCGCACCCCGCGCGCCCGGCACCGCTCGACAATGGCCGTCAGCGACTCGCGCTGGATGTGCATCGCGCTCAGCATCGCCACGTCCGCCCAGTCCAGATCGCGATCGCGCAGCCGCTCGACGTTGGTGTCCACCAGCCGCATTTTCCAGGCCTTCGGCAACAGCGCTGCTATCGTCATCAGCCCCAGCGGAGGCTGCGCCGCGCGTTTGCCCAGAAACTGCAGGGCATGTTTGAAGCTCCAAAAGGTATCGGGAAATTCCGGATAGATCAGCAAGACGTTCATAGGCCACCTTTGGGGAAGAAGAGCGGCTGGCGGACATGAATCTTAAGAACTCGTCTTCGGCAACTGGCTTCAGCGCATTTGAAAATTGTGCGGTAGCGCTCGAAACGGCACACTGCTTCCGGAGTAGATATTACTCCGCGCTCGAAGGAAAACTGTGCAAAAATGACCGCTGGGCCGCATATAAAACTTTTTCAAGCCTATGCGCTTGTGCTCGTCAGGTTCAAGTTACTGAAAGAATTAGCGCCCCGATAGAACTTGAACCCATGTTATCGCCATGTAACGCGAAAGTGAAATCGTTGTAGCCGGCGGAACGCGAGGCGCTGCGCCGGCTACGCTGCCAGTCATTAGGCCGTAACCAGTTATAGAGCATTCGTCGTCAACGCCAGCGCTTGCTGACGCAGCGACTCAAAGAGAGGCGAAGAAAGATAGCGCTCGCCGAAGTCGGGCAGAATGGCAACGATCAGCTTGCCCGCGTTCTCTGGCCGCGCGGCCACCTTCAAGGCCGCCGCCACCGCCGCGCCTGAGCTGATGCCCACGAAAATACCTTCCTTCAGCGGCAGTTCGCGGGCGGTGTTGATGGCCTCGTCATTCGTGATCTGGATAATCTCATCCACTAGCTTGGTATCCAGCACGCCGGGAACGAAGCCCGGGCCGATGCCCTGAATCTTGTGCGGTCCCGGCTTGCCGCCGCTCAGCACAGGGCTGTCAGCAGGCTCGACGGCGATGGCCTTGAATTCCGGCTTGCGTTCCTTGATGTACCTGGCCACGCCAGTCAGGGTACCGCCAGTGCCAGTACCAGAAATCAGAATGTCTGCCTTGCCGTCGGTATCGTTCCAGATTTCCGGACCAGTCGTGGCATAGTGGATCGCCGGATTGGCGGGGTTATTGAATTGTTGAAGGATGTAACCATGAGGGGTCTTGGCCAGTATTGCTTCGGCTTTCGCCACGGCGCCCTTCATGCCGGCGGGGCCGGGGGTGAGCACGATCTCTGCGCCGAAGGCCAATAGCAGCACCCGGCGCTCCAGGCTCATGGTTTCGGGCAGGGTCAGTATGAGCTTGTATCCCTTGATCGCGGCCACAAATGCCAGCGCAATTCCGGTGTTGCCGCTGGTTGGTTCAATCAGCACCGTCTCGCCGGGCTTGATCTTTCCAGCCTTCTCAGCAGACTCGATCAACGCCAGGCCGATACGGTCCTTCACGCTTGAAACCGGGTTTTGACTTTCCAGCTTGACCACGACAGTGGCTCCCAGACCGGCGGCTAAATGGTTCAGCCGCACCAGAGGTGTTTGGCCGATGAGTTCAGTTACATCTGCAGCGATGCGTGCCATGGTGTTCTCCTTTTTCGGGATACATTCCCGGATCATTCGGTTGTTGTTATGATTGCGCGCTTCGTTCACGAATACGCCCTGCGTATAGCGATTCAGGCTACAGGCGCGATTCGCGTCATCCCGTATGCCCCAAAATGTGCGGCGTGCGATTGGACTTGACGTTCGAGGATGAGCAGGATGGAGAACAGAATCTCACGACCCTATCGCTCAAGCGCCATCAAGATAAAAAGGAGGTTATCGACAACAACAGACAAAAATAGAACAGCACATTCGCGGCTGGTCACAAAGCATTGCGCGTTGGAGGCGGATATGCATGTTGCTACTGATTTTCAAAATATACCAACCGCAAATGCAAATCAAGCATTGAAATCAAATATCCACTTTCTGGAGATTCGCTGCGCCGGCAGGACACTTCGGTCTATGGGATTTTCATTTCGGTGTTGACATTCCCCGGCCTTGGCATTAATCTACAAATGATCGCAAGCCGCAGAACCATGAGCCGCTTGCCTTTTGAGGATTCAATGTCTAACTTCTTCACTCCCGCTATGTGTATGTGCTGCTGTATGGGCGGCGCCATGCGGGCGTGTACGTCAGGCTAGATTCCAAAACAAGAATCTCGAACCTTGACGACCCACCCGCCAGCAGGCGCGGTGGGTTTTTGATTTTCAGTGTCGGTTTATGATTGTCAGTCTTTGCGTGCACTCTCAAAGTTTGCAAAGGCGCCGGTGGCGAAGTGGTTAACGCGCAGGTCTGCAAAACCTGTACGCGCGGGTTCAATTCCCGCCCGGCGCTCCATTCTCAGATGTATAGCATTTTCGGAATTCGTGTAGACCGAAAGCACAGACTCAAGTGGCTTTTTTCTCAAGAAAAAGCCACCTTTCACTGCTCTCAAAAAGTCTATATGTATTCCGGAAATACTCTAAAAGGCAGGACTTATCAAGTGACGGTGAACTCTACATTTCGAATGCCAATGGCCATGCGTACCCCAGGCGGTTGCAGGCCAGCTTCGGAAGTCTGAGTTCATCGGCTCAATTTCCTTTCTGGCGGCCGCCTGGGTTTCCCGGGCGGCCTAGCTGTTTCTGGATGCTTATTGACCAGCCATCAAGGAGATTGTATTGAGCACATACGGCCTGCAGGATTCTACTGTCGCAATTCATGGCGGACGATCGCTGGACAGTCACGCCAGTTCTATTCTTTTTCCGCTCTATCAGACCAGCACCTTTGTTCACGATGCGGTAGGAGTTGATAAAGGGTTCAGCTACTCGCGAGTATCCAATCCGACAGTAGACGCGCTGGAAAAGGCAATCGGCGCATTGGAGCAAACTCCGCCAGCCATCTGTTTCCGCACGGGCATGGCAGCGATTACCACGCTTCTGCTCTCTGTGCTGAAAGCAGGCGACCATGCCGTGATTTCGGATGTGGTTTATGGCGGCACCATGCGCCTGTTTCGCGAAGTGCTCGGCAATCTGGGAATCACTGCATCGTTTGTCGACACTTCCGACGCCGCCAATGTCGAAGCCGCCATCACGCCCGCGACCCGCATCGTTCTCATTGAGACGCCCGGCAATCCGACGCTGAAACTGACCGATATTGAGGCAATCTCCCGGATTACAAAGCAGCATTCGGTTCTTCTTGCCGTCGATAACACATTCCTGACTCCGATCCTTCAGCGGCCGCTCGATCTCGGCGCGGATATTTCCATTCTTTCGACGACCAAGTACATTGACGGCCACAATGCAACCGTCGGCGGATCGATTGCCACGCGCGATGAAAAACTGCTGGAGCGCATTCGCATGATCCGCAAGACCCTGGGCACGACACAAGCTCCCTTTGAGGCCTGGCTCACACTGCAAGGGATCAAGACTCTGCCGGTTCGCCTCAGGCTGCACTGCGAGGGCGCTTCGCTCATCGCCCGATGGCTTGAGAAGCACCCTGCCGTCGAATATGTTTACTACCCAGGGCTCGACTCCTTTCCTCAGAAGGCGCTGGCCGAGAGGCAGCAGCGCGCTCCCGGCGCAATCATTTCTTTTGAACTGAAAGCGGGAAAGGAGGCGGCCATTCGCGCACTGAATAACGTAAAGCTCTGTTCGCGCGCTGAAAGCCTGGGCGGCCTGGAGACGCTGATCACCCATCCATCTTCGACGACCCATGCGGATGTTGATCCCGAACTTCGATGTCGCCTGGGTATTAGCGATAGTCTCATCCGCCTGTCAGTTGGGCTTGAAGCCCCCGAGGACATCATCGCCGATCTGGAGCAGGCCTTTGCGGCAGCAGCTTCAGGCGCCGGCCTGGAAGAGGTCACGCATGAAATTCGCTAGCCGTCTTGTCTGTTTCGATCCCGCTCCGGGAGACCGCTTCCGCCCGATGTCCACTCCGATCTACCAGACCGCGACCTTTGAGCAGGAGCAGACAGACTCTTGCGGAGAGTACGAATATTCGCGCAGCGGCAACCCCACGCGCGCGGTCCTCGAAAAGCATCTGGCGGCGCTGGAAAACGGAACGCGCGGCTTCTGCTTTTCCAGCGGCATGGCTGCCATCGCCACAGTGACAAAACTGCTGCGCTGCGGAGACGAAATTCTCGCCGACAGCGATTTGTATGGCGGCACCTGCCGCCTCTTCTCCAAGGTAATCGACCGCGGCGGCATCATCGCTCATTACGCGGATGCCCGCTCTCCGGAACAGTTCGAAAGCCGGGTAACTCCGCGGACCAGGCTTATCTTTGCAGAGTCGCCCACCAATCCTCTGATGCGTGTGATCGATCTGCGCAAAATGGCCGCCATTGCTCACGCGCATGATGCGTTGCTATGCGTGGATAACAGCGCGATGTCTCCCTATCTGCAGAACCCTCTCGATCTGGGAGCGGATATTGTGTTGCACTCGGCAACCAAATTCCTTTGCGGACACCATGATGTGACCGCGGGAGCAATTGTCGTGAAGGACGAAGCGCTGGCCGAGCAAATCTGCTTTGCGCAGAATGCCGAGGGCAGCGCGCTCAGTCCCTTCGATTCATTCCTGCTGTTGCGTGGCATAAAAACACTGAAGCTCAGGGTCGATTGCCAGCAGCGGACCGCGCAATCCATCGCGCGTTTTCTTGCCAGCCATCAAGGGATCAAGCAGGTATATTACCCAGGACTCAGTGAGAGCAGCGACTATGAACTGCAACGCTCCCAGGCTCGCGGACCGGGGTCGGTGCTGAGCTTTACCACGGATTCAGTCGAGGTGTCGAAAGCCATCGCCGAGTGTGCAAGGTTCTTCCACATCGCCGTCAGCTTTGGCGGCGTCAACTCATCCATCGGTCTTCCGGGAACGATGTCTCACGCCAGTGTTCCTTCCGAATTGCAGGCAGCGCGCAATTTACCACCCGATCTTGTGCGCATTTCGGTGGGAATCGAAGACGAAGAGGATCTGATCGCCGATCTGGATCAGGCAATCCATCGCGCCATTTCGATTCAATAAAACAAGTCGGCATATCAGGAGAAAGGAGGATACTTTTCCATGCGTATTTGGCACTTAGGCAAGGATTCACGCCGGCAGGAAGAATTGACTTTCTGGAAATCTGTTGTTATGCTCAACCTTATGATTCAGTCGTTCCATGCCTCCCGGCATCTCGCCTGCTGCTGTTGCTGTTGTCGTTAGCAGCGGCGCTTCTTTGCGACTGAAGATTCCCTTTGTTTGATGCTCCGGCCAATTGAGCTGCATGCGCCTTCCGCTCATGCAGAAGCCACGCAGGCATATTTGATCTCGGCTGAAATGGAATCGTCCGTCGCATGGTTCGTTTGATCACATACCTACGAAGGAGAATGATCCTCATGCACAACTTGCCGTCGTTTTACTCGTCAGTACGCAAGAGCCGTTGGGCAGCGTTCATGCTGCTTTTCGCATTTTCATTTGCAGCCCACTCGGCGCAGGCGCAGAGCCTGGGCTATGAAGGCCCCACGGGCGTCTTCGTCACGCCGCTGGCATCGGTCTCTGCCTCGCCCGCCAAGGGCCTTGGCCAGCCCTCCGTCGCCTATCACTTCCTGGCCGCCGGCCCGATCGTCGGCGACTTCAGCACCGTCTCCATCACAGAAGGCTTCGGCGGTCGCTTCGAGTTCGGCTACACCCATGAAATTCACAACGAGGACGGCGGCAGCCAGGCCGCGCTTGCGCCGGCGCTAACTCCGCTGTGGGACTCCGGCATCGACATCGTGCACGGCAAGGTAAACCTCATTCCCGACAGCTACAAGAAGCAGAAGTGGATTCCGGCGATCTCCGTGGGCGGAATCTTCCGCACCGGCGACAACATCGGCGCTAACATCAACAATCTCGCCACGGCATTGCTCATAAGAGATGGCATTACTCCCGTTCAAGGCAATCAGAAGACCGCCAACGGCGACATCTACGTCGTAGCCACCAAACTCATCACGCAGGTCAAGAATCTTCCGATACTGGCCAGCGTCGGCCTGCGCGGCACCAACGGCTCGCTGTGGGGACTGGGCGGTAACGCTCCCGGATTCGAGGGCAAGGCCTTCGGTTCGGTGGCCTTTGTCGTCAAGGGACCCGCCAAGAGCACCATCATCCCGGCCTTTGAAATTGCCGAGCAGCCTCAGCACATCTCCCTGGCCACGCCCACGGCTACCCTGGGCTCCTCCAAGGCGGCAACGCTCTTCGATATTCCCACCTCCGAGGTTTACGCCGTTCGCATTGTGCCGTTCGCCAAGCGCAAGCTGAACGTCGACGCCGGCGTTCTGCACGCGGGTGGCTACATCGACAACCCACTGCTGAACGAGGTCATTGCCGACAACTTCAGCGGTCCTGCGGCTGCCGGCAAGGTCAACCTGAACATTCGCGCCCGCGTGGCCTTTGGCGTCTCTTACGGGTTCTAAATAACCAGTTGCGAGCTTCTAGGCCTCTGACCGCTTGAAGTTGTACCATTCTCCGTGCCCCATCCTCTCGCCTTTCTGCTGGCGAAAGGGTGGGAGGCCACGAACCTGCAAGGTACGAAATTATGCGGTCAGAGACCTAGCTGCCGGCGAGCGAAAGCCGCCTGTGCAAAGATCGATAGGCGTTATTGCGTATGCGCAGCTACAGTGAAACCAGAGTAGGTGTATCCCGGCAGCACGCTTGCCAAGTGGCTTTTCTCACCAAGAGAAAAGCACCGCGAGGACTCTCTCGAAGGGCACGCTTACTCTGATTTCGCTCTAAAGACCCGCCTGCCAGCAGGTCTGGGGCGAGCCTTTTCATCGTTTGCAAGGTGACGGAAGTCATTGTCGCTTGGAAATGTTTGATTTTTCGCTTCCCCCAGAACTTTGATATGTGGTATCGTTCTTATATGCAGAATTTCTTCATCCCGGCGCAGATGCCCATGACCATGATGGCCATGTGTTGTTCTGTGCGCGGGCGGGGAAACTGCAGAAACTTGACGATTTAGAGTCAGTTCATTCAGCTTTCATCACGGCCCGCGATCTCACCATCGCGGGCCGTTTTGTATTTGGAGAGAAAAACCTGCCGCGGCAGGTAAGGGGAGAGAAGATGGCAGACCGTTCCTACGCAGTGCTACGCAATCCGAACAACAACGCTGTGCGCCTGAGCTGGAGTTCACAAAACAGCGAAGAAATGTTCTGCGGCATCTGCATGCGGGGTCTGATCACGACGGAAATCGGGCAGGTCTGCCCCACTTGCCAGAGTCGCGTCGCACAGGTCTTTGAGGTTGTGAATGGAGGTCAGCCGAGCAGCTATCGCAACAAAAAGCGCAACCTGACCCATCAGTCAGCAGCTGAACCTTTTGCGAAGGTTGTGTCTTTGTAAACGGGACTTCTGCTGCCACAGCCGGAGCGGGCCACCACCCGCTCCGTCTTGTTTTTTGAAACAAAAGCAACGACTGTGGAACAAATGCAACGTCGGACGCTTAGGCGGCCATGCACATTTTGTTCATCATGTTGCAGGATTCTGCGCAGCGCTTGCACATTTCCGCGCAACGCATCATCATCTCGTCCTGCCCCATCTTCATGCACATATTGCAGCACATCATGCACATCTCGGCGCACATCATGCACATTTTTCCGCACATTGCCGAGCCGCGCATCATGCAGCCCATCGTCATTTGGCACATGGCTGCGCAATCCTGGAGCATGCAGGCCATCTCTGGCGTCATGCCTTCCATCTTGCCGCACTTCATCATCGTTTCCATGCACATCGACATGCACATTCCGCAGTCGTCCATACATCGAGTCATTGAGCTCATGTCCATTTTCATCATGTCCATTGGTTTTTCTCTTTTCATTGGTGGATTTCAGCCCGTAGGCTGGACGGGATTTCTCCCGTCACTGAAATCATGCAGGAGTTGGCGCAAAATGACAAGAGTTAAATTGGCGCCGGAAGTAGAACATTTGGCTTTCGCAGTAAGCCGCATTTGCACACTGCCTGCAAACCGCCACCTGGTTCGTTCATACCTATGTAACTCTTTAACTTCCCGAGGCTAATCATGAGCATTGATCGCAAGAAAGCATTCAGCACCCGCTCGATCCACACGGGCGAGCCGGCAGATCCGTCTACGCAGGCAGTTGAGCCATCGCTGGTTCTTTCCACGAATTTCGTTTTTGATCCCGACAGCGCCGATTTCTCTGCGGAAACACTCAACGAGAAAACGCCCAACGTCTATGCGCGCTGGTCGTCGCCCACCGTGCGCGCGCTCGAAGTAAAACTGGCCGACCTGGAAGATGGCGAAGACGCTCTCTGTTTTGCCAGTGGCATGGGTGCGATAGCAGCCCTGATTCTGGGCACGTTGCATAGTGGCGACCATTTGGTGCTGAGCGATGTCTGCTACGCCGGGGTTGCGGAGTTGGCGCGCAACACGCTGCCCGGCTTTGGCATTGAAGTCACAACGGCAAACTTTTCCGACCTGGCATCAGTAACTGCCGCTGTTAGGCCAAACACCCGAATGATTTGGGCCGAGTCACCCTGCAATCCAATTCTGCGACTTACAGATATTGCGGCCGTTTCAGAAATCGCGCACTCAGCGGGAGCGCAGCTTACAGTGGATTCCACTATGGCCACGCCGGTTGCCACCAAGCCCTTGGCGCTTGGCGCAGACTTCGTGGTGCATTCCCTGACCAAATATCTCAATGGGCACGGCGATGCGCTGGGGGGCGCGGTTATTGGCCGCAGAGAGGCCTTGGCCAAACTACGCCAGGTTGCGCTGGTTCACTTTGGCGGCGTGTTGAGTCCTTTTAATGCATGGCTGATTCGGCGCGGCCTGCACACCCTCGAACTGCGCATGAGAGCCCATGCGGACAATGCCAGCCGTGTCGCTTCATATCTGGAATCGCATCCGGCCATCAAGCGTGTCATTTATCCGGGGCTTCCTTCGCATCCGCAGTACGCACTGGCGCAACGGCAGATGCGCAACGCATCTGGCATGTTGACCTTCCAGACCAAAGAAGACGGCGCGGAGGTTGCGCGCCGCCTATACAGAAAGCTACAGGTCTTCACTTACGCAGTTTCGCTCGGCAAGCAGCGCAGCCTGCTTTTCTATATCCCCACGAAAGACATTCTGGAAAGTTCCTTCTCACTGCAAGGCGCGGCGCTCAAAAGCTACAAGGATTTTGCCGGAGACGGCATTTTCCGTGTTTCCAATGGCCTGGAAGACCCTGAGGATCTGCGCGCCGACCTGGATCATGCGCTCAGCGGCGAGTAATCATGGCTTGGTAGAATCCATAGCCTGGCAATGAACGGCCAGGCCATGGATGATCGGAATGCATTTATCCAATGGTGCTGGCGCGCACTACGGTAGTAAAGGTTCTCTCCAGCAGGGAAAGCGCGCCGCGATAACCAATATAAGATCGGGAAAGAACAACTTCGTCAGTGCTGGGGTGCCCGATTTCCACCAATACGGCGTTCAGTTCTTTGGCGCTCTCTCCCTCCCAGGTTGTGCCAAAGACAATTGGGACCTGGCCCGTGAAGTCCGTTTGCCGTATCTTATGCTGAATCAGATAGCCGTCTTCCTCAAAATCAACCTCGACAGGAGTATCGGCGGAGAGCTTCCGGAATTCGGCCCTGATGGCGTCGCGAAATTCCTCGGGAGGATCATCCGTGATGATTTGCCGCCCTGGAAGAATTCCTAACTGGTTGACAAGGAAGTTGGTGATGGCAAGGTTATAGGCGCTTTCGCTTACGACCACCGCCATGGAAGGCAGGTTGTATTGACTGGTCATGCCTGAGTAAAATGTGCTGAAATCGCGAAGATAGCTGTAGTAGATTTCCTCTTCCTGCTTGATGAAATCCTCAACACGCTGTTCGTTAATCTGAGCAAAGGCTGCCACCTGGCGCAAGAATCCACTTGTCTGCCGGGCGCCAATCGGAATCACCGGAACGTGCAGAAACGGCTGACCGTATTTCTCTTCAAGATGTTGAGCCGTGGCGAGTCCGAGCCACGGAGAAAGCACCAGATTGAATTGAGCCTTTGGTATCTCTTTCCATTCGGCGACACCTTTCGATTGAGGGCCGAAAAGGATATTTACCTTCAGTCCAATGCCTTCGAGAAGCCGCTTGATCTCGCCAAGATCGCCACGCCAGAATGTATTCTGGAAGGGAAGCAGCGACCAGACATTCACCGTTCCCAGTTCGCGCGGGCCGTCGTAACTCCCAACAAACTGATCGATGATGGCGCGCGTGACCAGCTCATGAGCGGTAAAGTTGTTCCCCTTGAAGCCGCCGGTTTCGGCAAAGACAATGGGAATGCCACGGCCGTGATACTTATTGGCCAGGCTTTCCACGTCGTCGCCGACAAGCTCCGGAATGCATCCCGTCAAGATCACATATAAGTCGGAATCCATGATCTTAAAGGTCGATTCGAGCAGTTCGTCCAGGCGCGGCAGCCCTCCGAACACCACTTCATTTTCGGTTGCGTTCGTGCTCGGAACATAGAATTCGCCACCCTGATAGCCATTGATTCCAGCCAGGCTTTGATACTGCTTGCTGGCGCAGCCGGGGCCGCAGTGCGTAATCGGGGTGGCGCGCGGAATGGCCAGCACGCTGGTCAGCGCGCCCAGGGAGCAGGCATAGCGCAACTGTTCGATGGTATTGGATTTCTCCGGTGCATTGCAATCTAGAATGGGCAGCGGGTTATTGGCAGACAGGATCGGCATCTACTTCCCTTTCCATGAGTTTCGTTAGAGCATAAGGGTCGGTTTGATCCAGCCACCATTGCTTGTAAGGGAAACTGGAATGTGCGGCAATGTCGTCAAGAAAGGTTTTTCTTGGCAGCACGCGGAGGACAGAATTCCCAATGGTCAGCAGCCCCTGATAACCGAGGCCGTCATTCGAGTAGAAAATCGGGACCGTCGGAATTCCCAGCCGCGCGGTAAGCAAGGCCATGTTGCCGCCGTGCCGGGAAAGAGTGAAGTCCGGCTTGGAGCGTTGCAGCGCCGCATAGGCTTGAAACTGCTGGTCGTTGCTGACGGTGTAGTTAGGAATGTCGCCGTATTTATTGACCACATAGGCAAGCATGTCCATGCGAGGATCGTTGCTGTCATAGGTCGGATCATGATGGAAGGAGTAGGCGCCATCCACCTCAACGCCGAGTTCCCGCAGGTCGGCCATCAGTCCGTGCGCGAAGGCCGCGCCGGCGGCGACAAAGCCTTTTTTGCCTGCCAGCGCCTTGCGCACTTTTTTCAATGGCGCCTCTAGCTTGGCGTGTTCACTGGCGATGACGGCTTCAACGCGATCTTCACGATGGGTGATGCGCGCAATTTCGCGCAGCCATTCGTCGGTTGCCTGAATGCCGTAAGGCAGCGTCGCCTTCACCTCGGGCACGCCATACTCGCGCTCCAGCCCCGCGGCCAGATAGGAGAGGACAGAGCACATGGTGACGGTAGCCGAGGCTTCAGACAGGGCGGATAACTTGTCCAGATCGTTTCCGCCCATGACCAGGTTGATGCGCAAGCCCAACTGGCTGAGCAGCGGCGTAAAGACATCCGGACCGCCGAGATGGATAACATTGATCAGGTCTTCCTGCTTTTTGCCGGGATTCTTGTTCACCAACTGGCGCAGGATGCCGTGTTCGATAACATCCCATCCGGTGCTCCAGTGCTTGGCGCGGAATCCTTCGCAGAAAAGCGGAATCACCTTGACTCCAAGTTCCTTTTCCAGGCGCTGCGCAACGCTATCCACATCGTCGCCGATGATTCCCGTGGCGCAGGAGGTAGCAATAAAGATGACCTTCGGATGATGGCGAGTCCAGGCATCGCGGATTGTCCGCTCCAGCTTGGCCACTCCACCGAAGACCATGTCATCCTCTGTCAGGTTCGTGCAGAGCGAGTGTGGATCCTCAACCTTCCAGCCACGCTGCACCGACAAATCGCGGTAGTAGCGGCAGGTGAAGGCCTGGCTGGAGGCGCAACCAATCGGCGAGTGTTGAATCAGCGCCGCTCCCTGAACCAGGATTGCCTGGGTAGCGGTGATGCACTCGGCGCACATGGAAGCCTGTGTGAAGGGGCTGTTCTCTTCGCAGAGACGCTTTCCCGTGCATCCGCAATCGACCTGGCCGCCGTAAGTGAAAGCCGAGTCCTGCACCAACTGCGCAGCGCTGCCCTCCCAGCGAATGATAGTTCCCAAACGTTGTTCGCGATTCTCCACGATAGAAGACTTCAAATTAATTGCCATAGGCCGCCTCCACAGTTTCGGCTTCTTTGGAAAGAAGCGCGCGTTCGCTTTCGATTAGTTGCGCCGCCCAGCCTGAGGACCAAATGCGCAGTTCGCTGGAACTGAGAGGCGAAGGGATCGTCGATTCGGTATGCGCGGCGATGCGCGTCGCAAGCCGGCGATAGATGGCGGCCTGCGCTGATTGTGGCGCAGCCTCGATGGTTGTCTTGCCTTGCAGCTCTGCCTGCGTGACGGTGAGAGAGCGCGGAATATATTCCATGATTTGCGTCTTCGTCCTGTGTACAAAGTCGTCGAGGATTTCACGGTGGAATGGAGTGTTGATCGAGTTGGCAATCACTCCGCCGAGCAGCGCTCCGCCTGAATTTGAGTAGCTCAGAATTCCGCGAAAGAGGTTGTTGGCCGCATAGATTGCCATGAAGTCCGCCGAAGAAACAGTAAACACATGATCGGCGATTCCCTCGCGAATGGGCACGGCAAAGCCGCCGCAGACGACGTCGCCGAGTACGTCGAAGATCACATAATCCAACTCCAGTTCTTCGAAGATGCCTTGCTGCTTCAGCAGCTGCACGGCAGAGATGATGCCGCGTCCGGCGCATCCTACGCCGGGTTGCGGGCCGCCTGCCTCAACGCAGTAGACTCCGCCGAATCCGCGGAATATCGCCTGATGGGCATCAACCCGGCGATTCTCGCGCATCAGTTCCAGCACCGATGGAATGTATTCGCCGTTGCGCAGCGTGTTGGTGGAATCGCTCTTGGGGTCGCATCCAAACTGCATGACCTTGTAGCCGGCCTCCACAAGCGCTGCGCTGATGTTGGATGTCGTGGTCGACTTTCCGATGCCGCCCTTTCCATAGATTGCGATTTTCTTCGTTGTGATCTTGCTCATGGATTCTGTAATCCTCTTGTGAAGTTCCCGATTTGACCGGGTTGGTTAAGAATGCAGGCAAGTAAACTTACCCGTGCGAAAATGTTGCGGCGGCAAACAGGCTGTCGCCATAGACTTGCTCTGAAAACTCGCTTACGCCGGGAATTCCGCACGCATCGGCGCGGCATCGCTGGCAATGGCTGAAGACAGTCAGGTACTCTGCCGCATCGCGCCTTGCCAATTCCAGCTGCGCCTGGCTTGGCGCGGGCAAGTAAGAGAACTCATGCTGAGGAATCAGCGCGATTACATTGATGAGAGAAGCTCCAGCCGCAGCGGCGGCTCGCGCCACATCGCCAACGTGGCGATCATTGATTCCCGGAACCAGCACGGTATTGATCTTCACCACTGCGCCCAGCTCTACCGCCCGGCGTATACCCTGCTGCTGGTTCGCAATCAGGCGGCTTGCCGCCTCTTCTCCAGCCAGGCGATGCCCTTCGTAGGCAATCGACGGGCAGATCTTCACCAGCACGGCAGGATCAACGGCGTTGACGGTAACCGTGATCGTGCGGACTCCGGCCGCAACCAGCCGCTCCGCCTTCTGCGGCAGTAACAACCCGTTGGTGGAAACGCAGTTGAGCAGCTTGGGATAAGCCGCATGAACCAACTCGAAAGTTCGTATGGCGTGGTCCGTATACAGTGTGTCGCCGGGCCCTGCAATGCCGATTACGTTGATGGAGGGGCATAACTCCAGCGCTCGCCCAACCGCTTCCACCGCCTGTTCGGGCGTCAGTACAAGGCTTGACACTCCCGGACGAAGATCGGCGCGATTGTGCGTATCGCGCTTGCAGAAACGGCAGGTGATATTGCATCCAGGGCTAACCGGCAGATGCAGGCGGCCGCTGCGGGCATGACCTTCCGCGGTAACACTGAAGCAGGGGTGCCGTCCTTCTAGTTCCGGAAATGGGGAAAGGGAACTCGCAGTCCGCATCTTGCTGCTCGGGCACATGGATGCGCAACCGGCGTCGTCTCCGCCATTGAGCACGCAAAGCGGCGAATCATCAAAAACCGAATTCCCTTGTTCCCGGTTCCTGATTGTTATGACGTTAGCCACTTGAATTGATCCTCTCCGGGTGAAACAAGCTCAGCCAAACGCCCGCTCGCCTTCAGCCGCCGCAGCGCCGAATCGATAAAATCAGGAATCACAAAGGCCTGGATGCTGTGATGCGACAGTGTCTCGACAGCGCCTGGGCCGATCCTCGCCACGACCACGGCGCTGCAATCGGTCAGCAATTCGATAGAGCGTTGCATCGAATCATCGGCATGGCCTGTTTCGCCGTCCTCCGGCCCCGTTCCGCAAGGGGGCTGATTCTTGCGGATATCAACCAGGCGGCATCCTTCTTCCTCGACTTCATAGATCAGAAATTGGGTTGCGCGTCCGAAATGTTGATTGACCACGACACCGTCTTCACTGGCCACTGCGACATTCATTGCGAATCTCCCCATTTACAGAGCGTCATCTGCTCCAGGCCGGTTTGGTTGAGGAGCATATTGGCCCGAAGTATTTGTTAATGCAAAAGAAAACCCCACTCGGAAGAGTGGGGTTTGATCGTGCATGTTCGCGATGATTCTGCAAATCAAGGCAAACGACAAACGCCACTCGCGCATGGGGGCATATTGCAACAACATGCAATGAAGGCCAGCGGTATGTGACGATTGATCATACTTGTATTGCACTATATAGAATCTATCCCGCAGTGTCAAACTTGGGGAATTCGCGCTTGAAAAGCGGCCCTACCTAATAGTGGACTGCGGGACATAGTGGACTGCGGGACATTCCGTTATGCCGTTGTTATTGAACTGCTGCCGACGCAAAATCGCTGATCGGCTGCCATTCCCGCTTGGTGCGGAAATCTTGTCATCAATAAAAATTGGCTTGACAAAAATCCTATTTCATCTTACATTCTCATCAATGCATTCATCACGCATCGCCGTTTGTTGTCCTGACACCACAATCTGCTGGTGGACAGGGAGGCGTGTGACGATCACATGACCTGAGAATGTGATCTGATTTAAAGATCTGTTTTCAAGAGGCCCGCTGCCAGCATTCCTGGCAGCGGGCCTTTCGCATTTATGGCCTGCTTTCCCGCCAATCCCGGGGCAGGCCATTTTCTTGCAATTGAAAGCCTGGGAACCGTTGCCATGAGTATTCGGCTGAGCATTCCAATATTGCGACAAACACAAGAACGTGAGGAGAAGGAAAATCAGATGAATATCGGCATACGAGTCAAACCCATCCTTGTGACTGCGATCGCGCAGGCGTTTCTTTTGCTGGCGGTGACGCTGTCTGCACAGACATTTCGCGGCAGCATCGGCGGTTCGGTCCTGGATCCAACTGGGGCAAGGATCGTCAACCAGCGGGTGCAGGCCAGCAATGAATCCACCGGAATCAACTATTCGACCGAGACATCCAACACGGGACAGTACAACTTTCAGGATCTTCCGCTGGGAAGCTACACAGTGACGGCCGCTGTTACAGGCTTCAAGTCCGTTTCGGTCAAGGGGGTCACCGTGACCGCCGGGAACATCTATTCCCTCGATCTGAAACTGACGCAGGCCGCGGGTAATTCAACGACCATTGAGGTTTCCGCCGAGGCGCTGGTTCTGGATACACAGACAGACGTGCATACCACAACCATCTCCGCCGAGAGTCTCGAAGATACCCCGGTGGCAGGCAGAAGCTTCTTGGCATTTGCCTCTCTGGCGCCGGGATATGCGGGCGAAGCGAATAACTCATACACCGGATCCGTCAATGGCACCCGCGTCGAGCAAGTGAACTACCAGATCAACGGCACCGATAACAATGATCCATTCCGCAACCAGACCGCGGCCAATCAAAACGGAGTCGCCGGAATTCCCGGAGTGCTTTTCCCCATTGACGCCGTTGATGAAGTCTCTTTCCAAACGTCCGCTGTCGCAGAGACAGGCCGTAACCCTGGCGGCACATTCAATCTGATAACAAAGTCTGGCACTAACACGCTGCATGGCAGCGCGTTCTATTACAACCGCAACGAAGCTTTGGCCGCGGCATCTCCGTTTCTTCCTTCGGGACAGGAGAAGCCCGCCAACCGCAGCACAAACTGGGGCGGATCTGTTGGCGGTCCCATCATACAAGACCGCACCTTCTACTTCCTCTCCTATGAAAAGCAGACATTCACAGTCAGCCCTGGGGTGGCGGGGACCGAACCAGGCACGGGATACCAGAGCGCAGCCGCTGCATTGCTGGAACAATATAACGTTCCACAAAACTCCGCGTCCGTCTGGGCACTCCAAAATCTGTGGCCTCAAAGCGCTCTCACGGCGGCTTCGTCCGCTTCGAGCGCCAACTACTTCGGCCCGGACAGCGAGTACGGATTCAGCCACAATCTGCTGGTGAAGATCGATCAGCGGCTGAGCAGCAAGCACAATCTTTCAGCCAGTTGGTACACGGGTGAAGGACCTCAGGTCGCTCCGATTGGAACAATGCTCAAGTATTACTTTGTCGTTGCTCCCTTGCACGTGCAGAATTACTCGGTTGTCCTGAACAGCGCCTTGACTCCAAGGCTTACCAACCAGGTCCAGCTTGGCGCAGACAGCTTTAACCAAACCTTCCGTGACTACAAACACGACGAGAATGTTCAACCCTATTTCAATACAGGGTCCCCGTTTACCGGTTCACCAACGATTTCGATTGGCAATTTTGATCCCATCGGCCTCGTCGGCCCAACAGGCCGCGTTTCAGTCACAGGACACATTACGGATGCTCTTTCCTGGACATACGGCTTCCATCAGTTGCGCCTCGGTGGCGAATTCCGCAAGGTTCAATGCAATGAGTTCTATTACAACAATGCGCTCGGCACGCTGGTCTTCAGCGGACAGAGTGGTCCGTGGGCAGGGCTTGAAACGGACACCAATACCGCGGCTCTCGCCGATTTCCTTGCGGGTATTTCGTCCTATTCATCGATCTCGTACGGAGATGCCGCGCGCTATCTGTATGTGAATTCAGGTTCTGGCTTCGCCCAGGACATCTGGCGTGTGGCGCCAAAGCTGACAGTCACTTACGGATTGCGCTATGACTACACGACGCCAGTGCACAATGGCGACAAAAACATCTCAACCTTTGTGCCGTCGCGTGGCGGCGTGGTCTATCAGGGAGTTGACATCGACTCGCTTTACCCTGGAGATCATACGAACTTCGGACCGCGGATCGGCTTTACCTATCAGCCGGGCAATCAAAAAGGCATAGTGATACGAGGCGGTTTGGGAATCTATTTTGACACGCCGGCATTTGACAACTTCGTGCAGAGCAGGTCGCCCAATAATGGCGCCGGTGGAATTCAAAGCAATCCCGGTGGCCTCGATCCAGTGAATAGCTATGTTCAGGGACAGACCACCATTGTTCCCGGCCAATCCATTTTTGCGAATGCAATTCTGAACAACTCCACTGCGCTGTTTGCCGTGAGCCAGAAGTTCAAAACTCCGCGGGATTACACCTTTGACCTGCAAATCGAGAAGAGTCTCGGGGGCAAGACAATTCTGCAGCTTGGCTACGTTGGGCTGGAAGGGCGTCACTTGGTCGACGCGGTTGACATTAATCGCGCTGCTTTCAATTCTAACGGCATTACCGACAACACAACGCGTCCCTACTATGCCACGTTCCCGCAGTATACGGTAATCAATCAACTGAACACCGACGCGACCTCGAATTATAACTCGCTTCAAGCCGTCATAAAAACCGCTGGATGGCATGGCTTGTCTGGTCAGGCTGCATATACCTGGTCGCACAATCTCGATGATTCCAGCACCACCGCCCAAACGAAGGACTGGGCACAGGACAGCCTGAATCTCAAAGGAAACTATGGAAACGCAGACAGCGATCAGCGGCAAACCCTTGCTACTGCGATTTCCTACGCCGTTCCCGGTTCTTCTTATGGACCAAGATGGCTCAGTCATGGATGGACCCTGAACAATTCACTTAGCTTCCATTCCGGCAATCCATTCACTGTCAAGGTGGGAAACCTGGATACGACAGGAACGGGCGACTATACGCAATTCGCCAATATCTCCGGTAATCCTTACGTGCATGGGTCGCACAGCGTAAGCAACGGCGCCGTGCAATGGCTGAATACAAATGCCTTCAGCCTTCCCACCGCGGGGACACTGGGAAATCAGCGCAGAAACCAGTTGTTCGGACCGGGATACTCGGACGTCGATCTTTCAGTCTTCAAAACCGCGAAGGTTGGTGAGCGGGTTAACGCGCAATTCAGAATTGAAACTCTCAATCTTTTCAACCGCGCAAACTATGGCGCGCCATCGGCCACGTACTCAACGGCAGAGAACGGTTTCGGTGTCATCGGGTCCACGATCGGAGCAAGCGACGATGCTCCGGGAATCGGGTCGGGAGAACCCTTCAATGTTCAGTTGGGCTTGAGGGTGAGCTTCTAGAGCGTTTTCGATTCACATGTTGACATTGCGTCAGTGTGCAAGGTGGCTTTTTCTTGAGAAAAAAGCCACTCGGCTGATCGGTTTCCGAAAAGAGCAGAATCGAAAACGCTTTAACTGCAATAAGACTGCGAGTCGGCTTCTCGTGACACTCAGCGCCGGAGCCAGGAATATTGGCGCCGGCGCTGGCGCATACGGATACGAAAGGATCTGCGAAATGTCTGAAACTGCTGGTCCGACCGACGGGTTGTGCTCTGAACTCAACGTCTGGCACGCCACAGCCATCGTCATTGGCTCCATCATCGGCAGCGGCATTTTTCTTATTCCAGCCGAGATGATGCAGGCGACCGGCTCCCCCTTCGCCATACTTCTGGTCTGGCTGCTCGGAACGGCTCTCGCCATCTTCGGAGGTTTGACCATCTCCGAACTTGGCAGCCGGCGCCCTTTTACCGGCGGCTCCTATGTCTTCATACGCGACGCCTACGGCGAACTGCCCGCTTTTCTCAGCGTTTGGACAAGTTACATCATTGTCGGCCCGGCATGCACCGCAACCATTAGCGCTGGCCTTATACGCTCCCTCAGCTTCTTCGACCCTCGAGGCCTGCTCTCGTCCACAGTCTTCACTCTGAATCTCGGTTTCAGCGCCTTCAATTTCAGCTACGGGCAACTCCTTTCGGTTTCGATTCTTGTTTTCTTCGCCATCATCAATTACTTTGGCGTGCGCCGCGCCGGTAACTTTCAGGTGCTGTTCAGTTCCCTGAAGCTGCTGTTTCTCCTGGCCGTCATAGTGATTGTGTTATGGGCGCCCACGGTTTCCACGGCGCATTTCAGCCAGCACCTGAGCAACGCTCATGGCGGTTTGAGCGGTTTCATGACGGCGCTGATCGCGGTGATGTGGGCCTACAACGGCTGGGAAGGCGTCGTCGTGCTTGGCGGCGAGATACGTAACTCCAAGCGTGTAATTCCGATCTCGATTCTGACCGGCGTCTCACTGGTTGCCCTTCTCTACTTCGGCCTGAATCTTGCAGTACAGTACGCCCTGCCGGTGCAGACACTGGCGCAAAGCAAGGCACCCGCGGTGACCGCTGCCGCTTTGGCCCTGGGCGCCAAGGGTGGCGCAATTGTCTCGGCGATCATGGCCTTCTCTATGTTCGGAACACTGAGCGGCGGTCCGCTGGCTGGCCCGCGGGGCGCCTACGCAGTTTCCAAAGATGGTTTCTTCAAATTCCTGTCGCATGTCGACAAGCGTTACCACACGCCTACCTACGCTCTGGCGATGCAGACTGCTCTTAGTTCCTATTTGATTCTTTTCGGCGGCGCTTTTAGCAACCTGTTCACGCTAGTTATCTCAGTTAGCTGGACGTGGCATATCGTCTCTTTGAGCACGATCTTTGTTTTTCGACATCGCGAGCCGGCGGGGGAAGGCGTATTCAAAGCGTGGGGATATCCCTTTACGCCGATTTTCTTTATCATCACGGCCTTGGTCATGCTTTACGCCACAATTGGTGATTATCCCAGGCAATATGTTTATTCGCTGTGGACGATTCTGGCTGGTCTGCCCGTCTATCTTTTCGCCAGAAGCAGGCGAGAGTCAGCGCTCCGGTTTTCGAAACAAAACCTTTCTTTTGCCGAAGACGAGGTGACGGCAGACGCCGCCGAAGCGTAAACGGCAAAGGCGGGAGAATACTTTTGGCTTTATCGACTGAATGCAAGCTCTGGTGTTGAGACTGAAGTTATTCTGACACACGGTCTGGTAAGTGTTCTCTGGAAGAGCCAGAGGCGTTACAGTTGCGGGTTGTCAAAAAGTCCTGATCTTAGCAGGTGAAAACAAGATAAATGCATAAGTCTCGCGATAACAATGCCACTGCCACAGTAAAGGCAGATGTATTAGTGTGCCTGCGTTCAATGCCGAACTGGAGGCGTAATTCATAAGACTACCCACAAACATGAATGTGCGGTATATTAAAAACATAGGTGCATCCCACATGACTACTACTACCGCAGTAGAACCGCAGCGCGCGGCAAGATTCGACAATATACTTGAGACCATTGGCAGCACTCCATTGGTTCGCCTCAATCGCTCGGTGGCCCATCTTGCGCCATCGATTTATGCCAAGGTTGAGTCTTTCAACCCGGGAGGCAGCGCCAAAGACCGTGTGGCGCTGCGCATGATTGACGAGGCTGAACGCGCAGGCCTGCTGCGCCCAGGCGGAACGATTATTGAAGCCACGGCGGGTAATACGGGCGTCGGTCTTGCCCTGGTAGGAGCGGTGCGCGGCTATCGCTGCATCTTTGTCCTGCCGGACAAAATGAGCGCTGATAAAGTGCGCCTTCTCCGGGCTTACGGCGCCGAGGTTGTAATCACCCCCACCAATGTTCCGCCCGACTCGCCGGAGAGTTATAACGGCGTGGCGGATCGCCTGGCAAGTGAAATCAAGGGATCGTGGCGAGCCGGGCAGTTTATAAACCTTGCTAATCCGCAGTCGCACCATGACACGACCGGTCCGGAAATCTGGGAACAGACCGAAGGCCGGGTCTCCGTCTTTGTGGCCTCAGCCGGAACGGGCGGAACGCTGAGTGGCACCGGGCTCTATCTTAAAGAACAAAATCCCAGGATTCGCGTAATTGGCGCGGATATTGAGGGCTCGATTCTCAGTGGCGGGACTCCCGGCGCGTGGAAGGTGGAAGGTATCGGCGAGGATTTTGTTCCCAGCACACTGAATGCGCAGGTGGTCGACGAATGGATTCGAGTCAGTGATGCAGAGTCATTCCTGACGGGCCGGAAGATAGCCCGCGAGGAAGGCATTCTGCTGGGCGGTTCAAGCGGAACGGCAATTAGCGCGGCCTTGCGCTATGCCTCGCGCTGCACGCGCGATGACGTAGTGGTGGTATTGTGCCCGGATACGGGGCGCAATTATCTGAGCAAGATGTATGACGATTCCTGGATGGCGGAAAATGGATTCGTCGCCCGCGCGCCTGAGAAGATAACCGCGGGCGATATCCTTGCCGCTCTCAACCGCGAAGGCAAATTGATTTTCCTATTGCAGGATGATTCACTGCAACAGGCCGCCGATACATTCCGCGAGTATGGAATTTCTCAACTGCCTGTCCTGGAGAACGGCCAGATGGTTGGCGCCGTGCAGGAGATTACCATCGTTCACGCGCAACACGGCGGCATCGAATCGAGCAAGGTTCGCTTGCGCGACGTAATGGCGCGCCCGCTGCCGCATGTCGATGCAGATGTCTTGCTGGAAGAGATCTATCGCTTGCTGCTGGCCGGCAACTCCGCCGTGGCTGTCACGCGTGAAGGACGCCTCACGGGTCTGATCACCCGCTCCGATCTGATTGAATACTACGAGAAGACCGGCAATATCAAGTTGAATCCGTCGAGGTAAAGCATGCACTTTGAAACGCGCGCAATTCATGTGGGGCAGGCTCCCGATCCATCGACCGGCGCGACCATTCCACCGCTTTACCTGAGTACAACTTATACGCAGCGGGCGCCTGGCGAACATCTTGGATATGACTACTCGCGCAGCAATAATCCTACCCGGGAAAGTCTTGAGTCCTGCCTTGCCTCATTGGAGGGCGGTGAGGCCTGCGCCGCGTTTTCCTCGGGCCTTGCCGCGTGCTCGGCAGTTCTGGACACGCTTCAGCCAGGCGATGGAGTGGTGGCATCGCATGACCTTTATGGGGGGACTTTCCGGTTGCTGGATAAAGTCTTTCGCCCACTTGGAATTGAAGTCATCTTTGCCGAATCCGCAGCGCCTGAGGCCTTCGAAGAGGCCATTCGCAAGTTGAAAAAGCCGCGTCTGGCCTGGCTGGAAACGCCCACCAATCCTCTGCTCGACGTTGTGGATATTGCGGCGATCAGCACCCTGGCGTCCAGCCATGGGCTTCTGACTGCGGTCGACAACACCTTTGCAACGCCTAGCCTGCAGCGGCCCATTGAATGGGGGGCGGATTATGTGGTGCACAGCACAACAAAGTATCTTGGCGGCCACTCCGATGTTATAGGTGGCGCAGTTATCGCTCGAACGGCCCAGCAGCTTGAGCGCATTCGCTTCCTGCAGAATGCGCGGGGCGCGATTCCCGGCCCGCTCGATTGCTACCTGGTGCAACGGGGAATCAAGACGCTTGCTCTGCGGGTGCAGCGGCATTGTGAAAATGCCGGCCATCTGGCTCGCGTTCTGCAAGATATACCTGGGATACGAAGGGTAATTTATCCAGGCTTGCATTCTCATCCAGGGCATAGCATTGCCAGCCGGCAGATGAGTGATTTCGGCGGGATGCTAAGTATAGAGTTGGAAAGTGGACTGGAAGCTGCAAGACGCTTCTGCACGCACCTGCATGTCTTCTCTCTGGCCGAAAGCCTTGGAGGCATAGAGTCGCTCTGCTGCCATCCGGCGTCCATGACTCATGCCAGCATTCCGAAGGAGATTCGCGAACCGCGTGGCGTTACTGATGGGCTGATCCGCCTCAGTGTTGGTCTCGAGCACATTGAGGATCTTGTTTTGGATATTTCACAGGCATTGAAGAGCAGCCACGAGAGCACGAGCGCATAGAAGCCTCTGCTTGCGCAGTGCAAAGCAGTTACTGCAAAACTACAAGCAGTGGAGAGTCCTTTTTCTCGATGATGCCGCGCTGCTCTCGACTGGAAGGCTGCGTGTTATGCGAGGCGATACTTGTGTATCTCCCCCCAGGACCGGAACCTACATATCTTCCTAGCAACTCGATGCGATTTCGCAAGCAACTGTTGCACTGCGTAGCATCCTCATCGACGCAGGCTTTGCCGGGATAAATCTCATACATTTTGCGGTAAGGCGCTGGGGTAAGAACGGGCATAAAAACATTTGCGCCGCTCTCCAGCCCATGCTCGCGGCCATCCACCGTATTGATGGTTGCCAGAGCCGTGGTGCTGGGCAGGTTGGCTTCCGGACACACGAGCCGCGTCAGCGCCACCGCTTTCAGCACCATCCATTCACTGCTGGGAACCTGCTCGCTGCCGGCGCCGTGGTCTGGCTCCGCGCCCAGAGGCGTGTCAGGATGCGCGAGAAATGGCCCGATCCCCACCATATCGAGATCAAGCTCCTCAAACAACTCAATGTCGCGCGCCAGCATCTCGAAAGTTTGTCCGGGAATGCCCACCATCACGCCGCTGCCGATCTCGTAGCCCAGAGCGCGCAGTTCGCGCAGCATGGCGACGCGGTCGCTCCGTACCGCTCCGCGCGGAGGATGAATCGCGTCATAAAGTTCCCGATTGGAGGTTTCAAAGCGCAGCAGATAGCGATCCGCTCCCGCGCTGCGCCATAACTGCAACTCTTCTGGCAGCCGTTCACCCAGGCTCAACGTAACGGCCAGCGGCGTTTCCGCTTTGATGGTACGAATGACTTCCGCCAACCACTCGGCCTCGATGCCGAAGTCTTCGCCCGCCTGGATCACCGCCGTGCCAAAGCCGAGTTGGACGGCCTGGCGCGCGCACTGGAGAATCTCCTCGCGCGTCATGCGATAGCGAGGGATGGAACGCGCGGCGCGCAGGCCACAATAATGGCACTGGCGCGCGCAGTAGCTGGAGATTTCAATCAGTCCGCGCAGGTGAACCGCGTCGCCAACGTGCATGCGGCGAGTCTCATCCGCACGGGCAAACAGCTGCTCCAGCGCGGAAGGCCTGCTCTCACACAGCCAGCCGAGAATCTCTTCGTGTGTCAGTCGCGGCATCGGATGGCTCCCGTTGGCATTCGGACGTGGATTTGCTTTCTGGTTTTTGATCGCTGGCTGTTGTGCCTTGAATCCGCCCAGCCTGTGTCTGTCTTGCGGAAGGCCGCATTGCAGGCCTGCGTAAAGCTATTATATTTCATAGTACGTATGGCGGGCCGCACCACTTCCCGCCATAAGTCCTGGGAGTATGCCGTGAGCAAGCCGCAGCGCATCGAGAAAGACTCTTTGGGAGAACGCGCATTGCCGATGGATGCTTTGTATGGCATCCACACGGCGCGTGCCCTGGAAAATTTTCCTCTCGCCGTGCGGCCAACGCATGCAGAACTGGCGCGCGCCTATGGAGAGGTGAAGCTGGCGTGCGCGCTTACGAATCACGCGCTGGGCGCGTGGTCCAGGGATGCGGCCAAGGCGGACGCCATCGAGCGCGCCTGCCGCGAACTGGGCGAAGGACTGCTCGACGGCAAGATTGTGGTCGACGCGCTGCAAGGCGGCGCCGGAACCAGCACCAACATGAACGTCAACGAGGTGCTGGCGAATCGCGCGCTGGAGTTGCTGGGCCTTGAGCACGGCGCATATGATCGCGTCTCGCCGCTCGACGACATCAATCTGCACCAATCGACCAACGACACCTATCCGACCGCTCTGCGGCTGGCTGCGATTCGCCTTCTGCACGCGCTTGAAGAAAAGATCATCGCGCTGCAAGAGGCCTTTCAGCGCGCCGAAAAGCGCTTTGCACACATCGTGAAAGTGGGGCGCACAGAGTATCAGGATGCGGTTCTAACCACGCTGGGCCGGGAGATGGGCGCTTATGCCGAGGCTATCAACCGCGACCGATGGCGCGTTTACAAGTGCGAGGAGCGGCTGCGCGTGGTCAACCTGGGCGGCACGGCCATTGGCACAGGCCTCGCCGCGCCGCGCGAGTTCATCTTCCGCGCCGTGGAGCAGCTTCGATCTATGACCGGCATCGGCTTTGCCCGCGCGGAAAACCTGGTCGAAGCCACGCAGAATAC